>PVBE011938657.1_pt1 | contig 17930 bp, 13 predicted proteins | sample 1631181 | NCBI WGS metagenome assembly PVBE01 (sample SAMN08397723, study PRJNA350692) | Marine metagenome, whole genome shotgun sequencing project. | isolation source: water | place: Pacific Ocean | collected 2012-04
CATTGCCCGCCAGTACATTCTCACTGACGGCATGATGGCTGAAGCCCTTCGGTGCCAGGATGCGCACCCGCCCTTCCGTCACGGCTTCGGGGGTCGTGACCCCGCGCACGCCCCCGAAATGATCGGCGTGGCTATGGGTGAAGAGCACGGCGACCACCGGCCGCTCCCCCAATTCACGATTCACCAGGGCGAGGGCGGCACGGGCAGCCTCGACGCTGATCAGCGGATCGATCACAATCCAACCCGTATCACCTCGAATGAAGCTGACATTCGAAAGATCGTAGCCACGCACCTGGTAGAGACCCTCGCGGATCTCAAAGAGACCGTGGATGTTGTTCAGCCTGGCCTGACGCCAGAGACTGGGGTTGACGGTATCGGGAGCTTCCCCCTCGATAAAAGCGTATTGAGTCATATCCCAGGCGACGCTGCCATCGTCCCCGGCGATCACCAGCGCTTCCGGGCCCGCGATGAAACCCCGGGTCGCCAACTCGAAGTCCTCTTCGTTCTCGAAGGGAAGTCGATCGATGAAAGCCGCCTGAATCGAGCGGGTGAAGTCGCTGGCCGGCTTGGGTTCCGGATTCAGAATCGCGGCCTCGGAGGGCGCACTTCTCTGCTGTGGGGGCTCGGGAGAGCAGCTCGTGCATACCAGCAGAAGGAGGAAAAGCAGGGGGCTGTGATCGATTTTCAACACTTCCTCCTCAAGAACGCGCAGGCGATCATTCAGCGGGCCAAGCGGGGCAGAGCGCAGACTCCGGCTCCGACGGCTGCGGGGGTTCTGAGACTTCAGGTGGCCGGCGTTTCCCCGAGTTTCCCATAGTCGACGGTACGCCAGACATCGGGCTGCATCAGAAAAGTGAGATTGTCTCCGCCGCTGGAACCCTCGGTATAGAGGTCTCCCGACTCAACTCCGAGATAGCGGCGGGCCATCGGGCGTGAATCCCCTTCCTTGTCGGCCGGCTGCACGGAGACGACCGCACCCGATACCGAAACGTAACGGTAGCGGCCCGGATCCTCGGTCTGGGCGCATAGGGTGAAGCGACCCGCTTTTGCCAGGGCTCGACCTTTCAGGGAATCCCGGCCGGTGATGATCCTGACGCCGCGATCGGGCTCGTAGTCATACCAGATGGGAACGGTCAGGGGCGGACCGTCCGCTGACTCGATGCTGATCACCCCGACGTGCAAATCCACGAGAAAAGCCTCGCGTTCCTCCCTGGACATCGCCAGCGACATTCATTTCCTCTCTTCTTCCGCCATCTCCGGAACGGATTCCGGGGAGATCTCGGAAATGGCCTCGAGGCGAATGGGAATTCCATTCACCACCGCATTCCCGGAAAGCGTATCCACGAATTCACCCGGGGCCAGGACATTGTTGCAGACACCGGGACTGCGGGCAGCAACCGATAGACGAGCACCCGGCTTGTCATGCCCCCAACCATGCGGCAGGCTGACCACGCCCGGAAGCATGTCCTCACTGGCTTCCACGGGAACCTCCAGGCTGCCGCTCTCGGAAATCACACGGGCGAGCTTTCCGTCTTCGAGCCCCCAGCGCTGGATATCCTCCGGGTGGATCAGCAGGGTGCAACGATCCCGGCCGCTCATCAGCGTCGGCAGGTTGTGCATCCAGGAGTTATTGGATCTCAGATGGCGACGACTGATCAGGACTCCATCCTCGCGATCCCGCGTCATGCGAACTCTCAACCTTTCGAGATCCCCGCAAATATAGGCGGGCGCCAGATCGATCTTCCCGTCCGGCGTCTCGAGAATCCCGGGCAGACGGGGCTCCAGAGCCCCCTTGTCGAGACCGTGGGGGTGTCGCGCCATGACTTCCAGGGTCAGGCCCTCGGGATTCGCACCATAGCCCTCGCCCCAGGGCCCCGAGCGAATCGCGAAATCCAGGATCCGTTCGGGTCCCCGGCCCGCGCTTTGGGACACGATCTCCCCGGGATCCCGGCCGTGGATTCCCGATTGCGGAAGCGCGGCCAGGCTCGCGACCAGGCCCGCAAAGAAGAGATCATCGAGCGGGCCGGTATCGACCTCGGAGGCCTTCTGCCCCTGGAGAATGGCGGAGAGCGTCAGCAGGATCTGCCACTCATGGGGGCGTCCGGGCTCGGGCTCGAAGAGTGCGGGGCTGTATTTCCCCGCATTGCGCACGGCCCAGCTCCAGATCAATTCATCGTAATGGGGCTGTTCCAGGGGGGAGAGGCCCGGGAGGATCACATGCGCGTGTCGGCTGGTCTCGTTCAGATAGTTGTCCACCGCGAGCATGAAGTCGAGGCCAGGCAGCGCAGCATCGAGTTTCGCCGCATCCGGCGCACTCAGTACCGGATTGCCCGCCACCGTAATCAGGCCCCGGATCTGACCCTCGCCCGGGGTCGCGATCTCCTCTGCGAGACATGAGAGTGGGACCTGGCCCAATACTTCGGCGGCCCCCCGCACGCGCGATTTCCAGCGCCCGAAGCTCCAGCCCTGCGCGAATTCCGGGGGGCGCAGGGTCGTCATCGAGGGTGCGATGGGATTCGAGAACATCAGGCCCCCGGGCCGATCGAATTTTCCGGCCAGGATGTTCACGACATCCACCAACCAGGAAGCGAGGGTCCCGAATTCCTGATTGCAGGTCCCGATGCGACCGTAGAGGGCCGCCCGCTCTGCGGTGGCGAAGTCGAGCGCGAGGCGCCGAATGGTCTCCGCCGGAATGCGGCAGACCTCGGCGACGAATTCGGGTGTGAAATCACGACAGAGGTCGCGAACCCGCTCCAACCCCCGGGTGGAATCCGCGAGCGCGCCCAGATCGACCCGATCCTCCTCGAAGAGCACCTGGGCGAAGGCCAATAGGAGGGCCGCATCCGTCCCCGGCTGAATCGGGATCCATTCATCGGCGGCTTTGGCCGTACCCGTGCGGCGCGGATCGATGACGACCAGGCGACCACCGCGTTTCCGCAGCGCCCGGAATTTTCCGAGGACATCAGCACTGGCCAGCAGGCTGCCCTGGGAAGCATGGGGATTGGCGCCCATCACGATCAGATGATCCGTGCGATCGATATCCGGCGTGGGGATCGTCCACATGCCGCCATACATCAGGGCCGCGCTGACATTCTTGGGCCACTGGTCCACCGTTCCGGCGGAATAGATGCGCGGGATGCCCGACATCGCGATGAAGGCCCCGACATAACGCGATAGGGAAAAATTATGTGCGGTGGGATTGCCGATATAGGCGGTGATGGCCTCCACCCCATGGGCCGCAATCAGGGAGTGCAGGCCCCTTTCGATCTCGGCAAAGGCCTCCTCCCAGGACGCCTCTTCGAAAGTGCTCCCCCGGCGAATTCGAGGGGTCCGCAGGCGATCCGGATCCTCGTGAAGGGCCCCCAGGCTGATGCCTTTGGGGCAACTGTAGCCACGACTCCAGACATCATCCGGATTCGGGCGAATCTTCTCCACCCGGCCCTCGCGGACTTCCATCCGCAGGCCGCACATCGACTCGCATAGAGGACAGGTACGAATGTGGGTCGACTCGCTCATGGACACTCCCCCTGTTGCAGATCGTAACTTTCGCAGCTTATTCCGTTTCATCCAACCCCGGCCCGGAATTCCTTCGGCCATTCCCCGGGGTCCCCGGGGCGCTTTAAACGCGAGGGGTGGAGCAGACTGCGCTGCTCGGGGTTAAACTATGCCAGACTGCTCGATTGCCGAGGGACGCGAAATCCTCGCGTATCGGCCCAATCGACACCCCGTGGAGCCTGCGAATGATTGGATACGTCACCCTGGGTACCAACGATCTCGGGCGAGCCGCCGCCTTCTACGACGCGCTACTCGCGGAGATCGGGGCGACGCGAATGCTGGAAGAGGATCACTTCGTCTGCTGGGCCACCTCCGCCGATGCGCCCATGCTCTCGGTCATCAAACCCTTCGACCAGGGGGCGGCGAGTGTCGGCAATGGAATGATGGTCGCCCTGGCGATGGAAGATCCCGGCCAGGTCGACGCGGTCTACAAGCGGGCCATCGCATTGGGAGCGGCGGATGAGGGCGCACCGGGAGAAAGAGGGCCCGGCTTCTACGCCGCGTATTTTCGCGACCTGGACGGAAATAAACTCGCCGTATTCAAGACGGATTAGTCAATCGGGAAGGCAAGCATGAACGAAGACAGAAATCCCCATCGTATCGATTGGATCCCGTCGAGGATCGAGGATCGCTCCGGAGAGCGGTTTCCCCACGGAGCGAGAAATCACGCTGGGCAAGGAATTCGAAACCGGGCCGAAAGACAGAGTCCGGATAATGTCTGAACCCGTCACCCGAAATGTCACGATCCTGATCTCGGACTTGCGTGGATTCACGGCCATCGCCGAGGAATTGGCTCCCACGGCCATGATCCAGATCCTCAATCTCTACCTCACTCGAATGAGCGAGATCATCTTCAAACACGGGGGCCAGATCGATAAATTCATGGGCGATTCGATCATGGCGGTCTTCGGCCTGCCGGAGCCCCGGGGCGACGATCTGAAACGGGCCACCGCTTGCGCGGTCGCGATGCAGCGCTCGATGTTCGAGCTCAATCAGCGCAACAGCGAATTGGGCTTCCCCCACCTCTTCATGGGGATCGGGATCAATACCGGCCAGGTGGTGGCGGGGGAATTGGGCTCGGAACTCTACAGCGAATACACCATCATCGGAGACGAGGTCAACCTGGCCTCCAGAATCGAAGCCTACAGCCTGCGCGGCCAGATTCTCCTCAGCGAACATTCGCACCAGCTGGCCAGCGAGTTCATCGATGCGGGGGAGGCCAACCGAGTCCAGGTCAAGGGCAAGCGGGATCCCATCGCCCTTTACGAGTTGCGGGCCATCCTCTCACCTGAACATCTCGAGGTGCCCCGCGTCGAAGCGCGCAAGAGCGCGCGTGTCGATGTCGACCTGCCCCTCTCATTTTCCCTGCTGGAGGGCAAACAGGTCGCCGAGGAAAACGTAGAGGGCCGCGTGCAGGATCTCAGCTACCACGGCATGCGTGCCCTGGTACCCCTGGAGCTTGGAGTTCTCAGCGAGATCAAGATCGAGCTCTCGCTTTCACTGCTGGCCACGAATTCAACCGCCATCTACGCCAAGATCCTGCGCAGCGACCCCGCCCAGGACGGCTGGTCGGCGCGCATGGAATTCACCCACATCGACCAGGCGGCCCAGTCCGCGGTCAAGAACTTCATCGACCAGATCATCTGCGCCCGCTGATCCATCGATTCGGCGAAGGGCGGGCGATTCCGCCCAGGGCAGGATTCCAATCGCCATCCGCTCGCATCCGCGAAAGGGATGGCCCCCGAACTCACTCGGCCCTATCACTCGGCCCCTAGGCCCCCCACCCCATCAGCCCGTTGCGAACGATCAGGTAAAGGGCCACGAGGGTCAGCACCGTCTTGTACAGACGGATGAAGATCTCTTCACTGACGCTCTTCAGCATGCGGGTACCCACTAGCGTCCCCACGACCACGCAGCCACAGAGCAGAATCAGCGCGCCGAGCCAATCCGGGTAGGCGAATCCCGCCAGGCCGAAGACCAGGATCTTGACCCCGTGGCCGGCCAGCTGACAGGCGGCCTTGGTTCCGATGATCGCGAAGCGCTGAAGGCCTAGATTCAGGAAGAAGGGTGCGATCAGGGGTCCGGTCGCGCCGAAGGTCACGTTGAAGACGCCCACCACGATACCCAGGCCGAAGAAGCGGCGGTTCGAATCGATCGCTTCGGGATGGGTTCCCAGCAGGAACCAGGAAGGTCGCCAGGTGGCGACGCAGACGAAGACGCCGATGAAGGCCCGCGCCAGATTCGGCGGAATTTCCTGCGCGAGTTGCAGGCTCAACCAGCCGAGGGGAAGCAGGGGGAGCGCGTAGCGCCAGAGGATTCCCCACTCTACGTGTTGCCATTGGGCGACCGCGCGCGTGCCATTGGATACGAGCTGAATGATGGCGTGGAGGGGAATGGCGACGAGGGGATCCAGGAAGACCAGCATCAGGGCGAGCAGGGTGATGCCCCCGCCCATGCCCACGATGGCCGAGAGAATAGAGGTGAGCAGAGCCGCCGTCGCCAGCAGAAGCAGCGATCCCAATTGCAGATCGGGCGGGACTAGAAAATCCAGGATCATGAGGCCCTCTGGAGCCACTCAGCCGTGCGGAGCGCGAGCTGGGAAGGCTCCTATTCCGAGTCCCTCCCGAGCAATTCCAGGGCTCGGCCCAGGGTATCGAGTCGATCGGCCGGATCGCTCCCGATAGGATGCAGGACGAGTTCATCGATTCCGCAGCCGCGATAGAGTTCCAGTCGGCTGCGGACATAGGCCTCGTCCCCGATCAAGGCGGTGGAGCGAATCATCTCGTCGGGGATGGCCTTCACGGCGGCCTGGCGATCGCCCTCGAGCCAGAGCCTGCGCACCTCGTGGCAGGTCTGCTCGAATCCGCCCCGCGCAAAGGCATCGTTATAGAAGTTCACGGTGGGCGAGCCCATGGCGGAGAGCTGAAAGGCCAGTGCCGGCTTCTGAGCGCCAAAGAGGCGCTCGGGATCGTCGCTGAAGCCGATCGCAACATCGACCGAGAGCCGAAGGTCCGCCAACGAGCGTCCCGCCTTCTCGGCCCCCCGACGCAGATAGGCGAGATGGGCCTCCGGGGCGTCCGGGGTAAAACACGTGCCGAGCCAGCCGTCGGCCAGGGCCCCGGTCATCTCCAGGGCGAGGGGAGTGAGGGTGGCGAGGTAGATGGGAATCTCGTTCGGGGGCTGGGCGAGTCGCAACGCCTTGCCCTGTCCGCCCGGCCTCGGCAACTCGATGGCCCGGCCCGAGTAGGCGATCTTTTCCCCCCGGCAGGCCATGCGAACGATCTCCACGGTCTCCCGCATTCGGATCAGGGGGCGCTCGAAGGGCTGGCCGTGCAGACCCTCCACGACCTGGGGTCCCGAGTTCCCCAATCCGAGCAGGAAGCGCCCGTCGCTGACGGTCTGCATGCTGAGGGCGGTCATGGCGGTACTCGCCGCCGTACGCGCGCAGACCTGCATGATCCCGGTACCGAGTTGGATGCGCTCGCTGCGGGCCGCCAGGTAGGCGAGGGGTGCAATGGCGTCCATTCCCCAGGCCTCTGCGCTCCAGGCGATATCGATCCCGAGCTTCTCCGCCTCGGCGACCCACTCCAGCATGGCCTCGAATTGCTCGCGGCCTCCCGAGGCTGGCCCCCCCACGCGAATCCCGGTCTTCATCCCGCCCCTCCTTTTATTGCGGCTGGCCAAGAGCCTGAAGAACGGCCCCGCTTCCATCGCCGAGCTTCAGCTCGCCAGCTTTCGACATTCGGCCAGGCAGGCATCACAGGCTTCCGCGCACTGCCTGCACTCTTCGTGCTCCGCGATGTGCTTCTCGCACTGCGCCTTGCAATCCTTCAGCACGACGGAACACGCGGCGACCATCTCCGAGAGGTGCTTCGAATTCGATGCCGCAAACTGAGCAAGCGCCTGGCAACTCGCCATCATGTCGCGAACGGCCGCCGAACACTTCGCCAGGGAATCGTCCCCTCGAGAGAGGACCTTCTGGCAATGGGAATCGCAGAAGAGACCGGAGAGCGCGCACTCCGCCGCCGAGCGAACCAGCGCTTCGTTCCCCCCCCCGTGGTGATGCGCATGGCCGTGCGAACTCGCCGAAACCGTACCGGCCGAAGTCGCCATTGCAAAAGCCGCCGTCCCCATCAGCAACTCCCGGCGACTCAACGTGCTTTCTCGAGCAATGATCGTCTGGCTACGCTCTCTTCGATCTTCTCTTCGATCTTCCATGCGCTCTTCTCTTCGATCTTCCATGCGCTCTTCCATGGGGTCCCCCCGGCAGTTCGAGAAGTGCTTCTCAGCCCTTCCGCTCATTGAAAGGTTGTTCCTCCGGATCCGAACCCATGTTGCCAACAAGGAATTCAAATGGCCAGACCCGCGAAGAGACGACGGATCCGCCAGAACGCAATCCGGCCCCCGGGACCGAGATCACGGGATTCACCGCCCGGGGTGGCTCAGAGGAGGCTCCTTCGCCGCTCACCCCGGGCGATTCCCCCGCGCACTCGGGGATCGAGCCCGGGGCCCCGAGAGCAGTTCCCCGGCGCGAAGCCCCGTCTTCGCCCCCCGCCCTGCCCGCTCGAATTCCCGCGGAGGCGCCCACCGACCCGGGCCCAAGATCCGGGGTAGAGTTCTCCCGGCCATGTCCAGGACCTCCGGGCCATACGACGACCCATCCATCTTCGCCGCCCTCGCCGTAAGCCTCTGCGTGATCGGCCTGGCGCTTCCGATCCCGAGTTCGATCCCGCTGCTCTGCCTCGTGGCCGGCGCCCTGTTTTCCGTATGGCTGGACCGCAACGGGAGATCCGGGAAGATCCCCGGCCCGCTCACGGCCGCCTTCGTCGCCTTCCTCCTCGCCTGTGGCCTGTCGATCTTCTTTTCGGAAGATCGCGTCCGCAGCCTGGAATTGAGCGCTTCCTGGATTCCCGGCATTTTGCTCTTCGTGGTGGTCGGGGAGCGCTTCCGCAACGCCCGCGACATCCGGGCGCTCTTCGCCTCATACTGCCTGCTGGCATTGGGCCTATCCATCGCACTGCTCCAGGCCCGCTGGAGCCACGGACCCAACCCCCATGACTGGCTCCTGGATCTGGGAGTTCCGATCCTCGTCGTCCCCAACGACTGCCACCTGCTGGCCCTGACCACACCTTTCGGACTGATCCTCTTCCGGGAAAAACCCCTCTCTGCCCTGGGTGTGCTCGGCCTTCTTTCGATGGTATTCACGGGTCTGGCGATCGTCGCGCTCGGCAGCCGCGGAGCGGTGCTGACGCTGATCACCTGTCTGGTGGTCGCCGGAACCCTCTTGCGCCCCCGGCTGGGATTGATGCTCGGGCTCTGCCTGCTGACGCTCGTGGTATTGGGCGATGGGATGATGGGGTTTCCACTCTCATCAAAATTCACCAATGTCATCGATACGCGGCTTTCACTCTGGATGATGGCCTGGGATATGTTCCTCGACGAACCCTTGTTGGGGCATGGTCCCTACACCTACAAAACCCTCTACTCGGCCTATCTCGATTCCACGGAATTCCCGGATTGGATACGACTCGATCCTTGGGGGGGGGACGTCCCCTGGGCCCACAATCTCTACCTCGAGCTACTGGCCGAGCGCGGCATCGTGGGATTGCTCAGCTTCGGGGCATTGGTATGGGCGGCACTCTTTTATGGCTTCCGGAGCTTGCGCACCCTCGGCGTGCAGGGGGCGGGATTCGCGACGGCCTGCCTGGCCTCGCTAGCGGGCTTTCTGGCCTCCGGACTCTTCGAGGCGAGCTTTCTACGAATCTGGGCCGTAGTGCTTCTCTTTTGCCTGATGGGTGTCGTCGGCCAGTTGGCCTCGTGGCCGCCGGGGGCGAATGCAGGAGTGGATGGGGGGGCGGGTAGGAGAGCGGATGGCGGGGCGGAAGCAAAGGCAAAAGACCCAAAGAAATCCGGCCGAAAATCGAGGCCGGGGGATCGGTCGCAGAGCGGGGGTTCGGGGCGGGTTCATGGCAAGAAGAAGAAATCCAGGCGACGAGCCGCGAGTCGCAAGAAGCGGCGTTCCTGAACTCTTTGTGGGGTATAAATCCCATTGAAAAACAACTCTCTATGCCTTGAAAGCGGATGACGGTCTGGCCTAAGATCTGGGCTTCGAATCACCTCAACCGAGGACGAGATGTCCGACGGGAGCGCCTTCTGTGACTGCGAAGAACCAACCCGATCGACTTGCAGCCCTTCGAACCATCATCCCCGCAATTCTGGCGCTCACCCTGATCGGAGCCCTGCCAAATTGGGTCGAAATCGCCCGTGCGGCCGGCTATTACGACTCGGCCGAGGCTCGCTACCAGGACGAGATTCTGGGTAGCGATGGAACCGGCGACGCGCCGGGTAGCGCCTGTGCGGCCGCCACGGGTGATTTTGAAACCACGTGCGATGCGCTTAAGCTGGAAAGCGCAGCGGCGGTTGACCCGGGCTCCACCCCTGAAGAAAGAGCGGCCGCAGAGGCAGCACTGGCGGCGTCGATCTTGTCCATCTCGCCGAGGGCCGCCCAATCGGCCGCCTCGAATGCGATCACCCAGGTCTTCAGCGGCCCGAGTTCGGCGATCAGCAGGCAGGTTGGCGCACAGATGGCGCGAAGGCGCGACGGGGCCAGCGGCTTCTCCGTCGCCGGAGTCCAAATCGATGAGCAGAGGCTGAATGATGGCGAAATGCATTTCTTCGATGACTCCGCGGCCGGAGCCGACCTCGATGGCCGACTCGGCGCCTTCCTGAACGGCGTGGGGGGCTTCGGCGAACACGATGCGACATCCGAGGTAATCGGATTCGATTACAGCAATGGTGGCCTCGTCGCCGGGATCGACTACCAGTTCAGCGATCAGTTCCTGGCGGGTGTTTCCTTCAACTGGATCACCTCCGATACCGATTTCGACGGGGGCCTGGGCGGGGTCGACAAAGACACCGTGGGCGGCTCGGTCTACAGCACCCTTGAGTCCGGTGATCTCCACATCGACACCATCCTCAACTACTCGTCCAGCGATAGCGATCTCACTCGCAGGGTTACGGTGGGCGGAGTCCCGTCCACCGCCACCGCGAACTACGACAGCGACGAGGTCTTCTTCAGCATCGGCGGCGGCTACGACCTCTCCCAGGGGGATCTCACTCTGGGGCCGGTCTTGCGCTTCGACACTGTCAAGATCTGGGTGGACGGCTACAACGAAGTCGGCTCAGCGGCCAATATGGCCTACAACCCATTCGAACTCCTATCGTTCACCTCCAACTTGGGCGGTGAAGCCTCCTACTCGATTTCGACCGATCTGGGGGTCTTCAAGCCCGAAATCCGGATCCTCTGGGTACGGGAATTCGAGAACGATTCCCAGGTCCTGGCTTCGTCCTACGTCGGAGGTGGACCCGGCTCGGTGATCACGACGGTACTGCCCTCACCGGATCGCAACTTCATGAGACTCGGCGGCGGGTTCACGCTCGAAATGACCAACGGAGTCTCGGCTTGGTTTGACTACGAGACGTTGCTCGGCTTCGAGGATATCACCAGCCACCAATTCTCGGTCGGTGGGCGCATCGAATTCAGTGGTGGGCCCTAGACGTTGAGGCATTGATCGAGCGATAGGATCTCGAGATCCACGGCGCCCGAATCTCTTCAGAGGTTCGGGCGCTTCTTCTTGGAAGGAAGCCCGGTTGGAAGGAAGCCCGGTTGGAAGGAAGCCCGGCCCGAGCCCCGGAGCCGATATCCCCTCCTTCGCTCGGCCTCTTCCTTTCTTCGAGGAGCCTCTTTCAAACTCGGGCCTGGTGGGCCCTGACCCATAGGGGGCCGAAAGCGCGATCATTGCCGCTCAGGGCGTGGCTCTGGCCTCCAGGCTGGCATCCAGATCTCTGAGCGTTTCGGGCCAAATCGCAGCCCAGCAGCAGGCGTGGTCGATTTCGGGAAACGAGCGCAACCGCGCTCCGGGCTGCCGCGAAAGCTCCGACGCCATGAGTTCGGGCGGAACCCGGCGATCACGACCCGCGAGCAGATGAATCTGAACGATCTCCGGATCAAGGGGGGAGCGCCCGGCCGGATCGAGAGAAAGCGAAAGCGGCTGGTAGCCGTGGTGCTGCGCCCAGCGCGAGAGATCGAGATTTCCCGCCAGGGTGACGACGGCCCGGGTCTCCGGAATCCGCTCGGCAAGCAGCATCGCCAGGGTCCCCCCCCCGCTGAAACCGATCAGCACCAGCCCCTGGGCGCCCCGAGCGAGGCGCTGGGCCTCGATAGCAACCGCCAGGCTGGCGACGACCTCCTCGCCGTAGCGGCCCAGGGTCCAGTGGAGGGGATCACAGAGGTCGAGCCCGTGTTGGCAGGGCCGCCCCAGGAGGATGCTGGGGGCGGGATCCAGAGCGGTCAGTCCCAGCATCACGGAGGTCCAGGGAGTCGGATCCGGCGGGCGATAGCGAATCGAACGCTTCGGCGAGGCGTCGCCTTCGAGGTAGACGTGCAATAACTCGCCGGGCGGTTGCGGAACCCGGGAGTAGACGGCGTGGGAGAAATTCTCACCCCGAACGATCTCGCGGGAAAACCCCAGGCTCCGCGCTTCGGCGTCGAAATGCGCCGTCGGTGTCGCGCAGGAACTGAGCCCGAGCAACAGCCCCAGCCCGAGCGCAGCCCGAAACGGGGCCGCCCTTCCCAGCCCACCGCAGGGAAATGCCCGGGCCTCGAATTGCCGGAAGCTCAGGCCACCAACTCGGCCGACATCGCCGCGGCGCGGAAGTTCTCCGCCAGGTGCGAGAGTTCCTGCATGTCGGCATTGACGGCGTCCAACCCATGCTCGAGCACGTACGCATAGCTGCGTTGGAAGGGCGACAGGTCGGCGGCCAGGAGTCCTGCGGAATAGTGACCATCAAAGGCCCCGGGATTCCCCCAGCCGAACCATTTCCGGCCCGCGATGAATCTCCCCGCCTTCATCCCGATCATCCCGATCCCCGCCTTGCGGGCGCGTTCGAAAAGGGGCTGCAGTTGCGTCATGGCCGGGGAATCCGGGAGAACCTTCTTATCCGCCCAGCTATACCAGCCCGCCGGAGTAATCGCGATCTGGGCCAGGGAATACCAGCCGGTCTGGATCGCGGCCTCGAGGACGCGCTGGGCGTTCTCATGGGTGCTGAGGCCCCAATGCTTCACCTTTCCCGCCCGCTTCGCGGCCAGGAAGGCCTCGTGCATTTCCTCGGCCCGGATGATCGACGGATTGTTGGCGGCCATCACATAGTAGGCATCGACCCGCTCCACGCCGAGTTCCCCCAGGCTTTCGTCCAGGAGCTTCGACCAGGTGCGAGCGCCTTCTCGGGCCTGGGAAACCGAAACGATCTCGTTGGGATCGATGTCGATATAGGGACTCGCCTTGGAAATCAACAGGATCTGATCCCGGCGGCGCCTGAGGAAGGAGGCCAGGTTCTTCTCGGCATCCCGATAATACCGAGAGGTTCCGACATCGAAGACGTTGACTCCCGCATCGAAGGCCCGATCCAGCAGATCGTCACGGGGGGAGCTGGAGAGGGCGGCGCCACATCCGAAAACCAGGCGACTGCCCATGAATTCCGTCTTGCCGAGCTTGCGATAGCTCATGTCGGGCCAGGGCCCGGAAGCCTCCTCGGCCGCATCCGCCAATGCCGCCCTGACGTCGCGTCCGTCGAGCAGGCTGCGGCCCACGACTCCCACCAGGGCGAGATCACGGAGGAATCTGCGACGGGTCGTTCCCTTTTCGCGACGCGCTCGGGACATCGGAGCTCCTTTTTATCATCGGATCATCATCGGATCATCACCGGATCATCACCGGGCTCGGCAAAGGTCGGAAAACCGGATGCCGGGGCTCGGATTGCTGGCCTCGAAGATCGACGAGGCCTGGGCCAGCATAGCCCCCGGACGGGAGCTTCACCCGCCGGCGGAATTCTTTTTCGCCATCCGTTTGCGACCCCTCTTCAGTTCCCGGCGAAGATCGGCGGTATGGAATTGGCAATTGCCGAAGGGCACCTCGAGAATCCGGTAACTCTCGCGATCGATTTCGGCCCGTGAGGGAAGAGCGTACTGCCCCGCCAACAGCGGAGCCACGAAGGCCATCTGCTGCTCACTCCGGGGCCAGATCGAGCAGATCGCCCTCATGACCCCGATGACGAAGAGATCGTGCCTGCGTGGATGCATGACGCCCCGGAATAGAGACAACTCCTCTGCCGTGCAGCCCAGGACTGCATCCGAAAGGAAGGGCAGCGAAAAGCGATAGCCGGTGGCCGCGATGATGACATCCACCGCCTCGCGACTGCCATCCGAAAATTCGACCCAATTCCCAGACAGGCTTCGGACGCCGGGCTTCGGGAGGATCCCACCCTCGGCGAGTCGCTCGAAGAGGTGGTCATTCATCACGAAGCGCTTCTCGAAGAAATCCGCGGGCGGGGCGGGCAGGCCGAGAGATTCGGGGGCCGGCAACCGCGCGAAGACCCGGCCCATCGCGCGGGGGAAGAAGATCCGAAAGAGGGCATCCCGAATGCCCCTCGGTAGCCAGGAGAAGGGAAAATCGAGGGGATCCGAGGGGTGGGGGATCGCCGTGTCGATCTTGGGCAGGATATATTGCCCCGACCGCGCGGAAAGGTAGACCCGAGAAGCCGAATCCGATTTCGAGAGTTCCACGGCCAGTTCGCAGGCCGTATTGCCCAGCCCGATGACGAGCACCTTCCGCCCCCGGCAGTCCACCGGATCCCCGGGATCCCGATAGTCCTTCGCATGTATCAGGGGCCCCGAAAACTCGCCCTCGAATTCCGGCCATTCGGGCTCCCAAAGATTTCCCACCGCCACGATCAGGGCATCGTGTTCGACGCGTTCTCCGCCGCCCAGCAGAAGCTCGTAGCCGCCCCGCTCCCGGGGCCGGGCCTCGAGAACCCGCGTCCCGAAACGAATCTGGGCATGCAGACGAAAGTGGCGTGCATAGCTGTCGAAGTATTCGGCCATCTGTTCATGCCCCGGAAAGGCGGGGTAGTGATCGGGCAGGGGGTAATCCGCGTAACGACAAATCCGCTTGGCCGTATTTGTCCGCAGGGATCGGTAGGCGACGGAGCTGCCGCTCGAATTGTCGAGCACCCATTGGCCGCCCACGCGTTCTCCAGCCTCGTAGGCGGTATAGGGCAGACCGAATTGCGCCAGGGTCTTGCAGGCGACCAGGCCACTGGGCCCTGCGCCGATTACGCCCACCGATGTCGGTCTGCTCACCTGGGTCATTCTGACGCGAGCGTAGCCGAGGGGCCGGGCCGGCGAAAACAATTGCCTGAAAGAGTCGGCAGCCTATAGGGATTGCAGTCGCTTCATGGATGGCCGAAGAGCTAGGATTCGAATGCTACGAACCCGGCGGGCAGGACCGGGCAAGCCCCATCCGAATTGAAGGAGAGGAGAACAGACCGTGGATTTCGAATTCAGCGAAAAGGTTCTGCAACATAAAGTTCATCTGGAGGCCTTCATGGATGAACATATCTATCCGAATGAATCCGCCTACCACGAATTCGTCGAGGATCAGGACAATCTCTGGCAATACCCTCCCTTCTTCGAGGATCTCAAGGCCCGGGCCCGGGAAGCCGGAATCTGGAATTGGTTCCTGCCCCGGGAATACGGAAAATTCAGCCCGGGGCTCTCGAATCTCGAATTCGCCCCATTGATGGAAATCATGGCCCGGGTCCCGTGGGCGCAACAGGTCTTCAACTGCAGCGCGCCGGATCGCGGAAATATGGAGGTACTCGCCAAATACGGCACGCCGGAACAGCAGGAGCGTTGGCTGCTTCCCCTCCTGGACGGAGAAATCCGCTCCGCCTTCGCGATGACGGAACCCCTCGTCGCTTCCTCGGACGCCACGAATATCGAGACAGCCATCGTGCGGGATGGCGATCACTACGTGATCAATGGCCGCAAGTGGTGGACGACGGGAGTCGTCAATGATCGCTGCAAATTCATGCTCGTCATGGGCAAGACCGACCCCAATGCTTCCCGACACCAACAACAATCTGTCATCCTGGTTCCCAAGGATGCGAAGGGCGTAAGCATCGTCCGACCACTGCGGGTATTCGGCGGTCTTCATTCCCCGGGTGGTGAGGGCGAGGTGCTCTTCCAGGACTGTCGTGTTCCCGCCGAAAACATCATCCTGGGAGAAGGCCGGGGCTTCGAGGTCGTTCAGGGGCGACTCGGCCCCGGGCGCTTCCAATACGCCATGATGTTCGTCGGCATGGCCCAGCGCTGCCTGGATCTGATGTGCAAGCGCGTGCAGAACCGTATCGCCTTCGGCGAACGCCTGAGCGAGAAGACCAGCATCCAACACGCGATCGCCCTTTCGCGCTGTGAAATCGAGCAATGCCGTCTGCTCGTCCTTCGGGCGGCGGATCAGATGGATCGGACGGATGCCAAGGGCGCGCGGGCTTATATCTCCATGGTCAAGATCGTCGCTCCACAGATGTGCCAGAACGTCTCCGACCGTGCCATGCAGGCATTCGGAGGCATGGGAGTCTGCCAGGATACACCGATTCACTCCATCTATACGGCCAGCCGCTATTGTCGCATCGCGGATGGCCCGGATGAAGTGCATATGTCCCAACTCGGAAAACTGACCCTGCGCGGGATGTAGCGATTTCAGGCTGTAGCGATTTCAAAGACCCCGATTTCTGACCCCGGGTCCGAGTCCATGAGCGGAGTCATTCGCTCCGGACCCGGCCGTGGCTCTCATCTTTCCAGCCCGATCGAATCCCGCTTCGTCCCCGGCTCGAGGATTCGATAGGCGATCAGCTTCTCCGAAGCCAATACCCTTTCGAGGCTCGGCGGGGCCGAGGAAGCCAGCTCTTCGAGATCTCCGAGATATCGCCTGCCAGCGGAACCCTCCCCGTGTACGACGAGGGTCGTGAAGCCCTGATCGTGCAGGGCCGCCAGGGATTCCCTTCCCAGGGGAGGGGCCACGATCTGCGCCAATTCGAACCGGCCCGCCGCGGGATAGGAGCTGTAGCAGCCCGATGTTCGTCGGCGATGATAGAAGGAGAGCAGTACTCGATCCGGTCCGAGGCCCACTTTTCCTCCCCCGGCGTGATCAAAGGGCAATTCGAAGATTGCACCCGGCCCAGCCACTCGCCCCAATTCCTGGAAGAAGGCAATGGATTCCGCGTCGGGACGGATCTCGAGCCCCCGGAGCCGAGCGGCCGCGGTAAATCCGGGCCAATAGGGGCTCATGACATCGAGGAGCACCACGGCCACGATCAGCACGGCCAGCCAGTTCTTTCGGCGGCCCGCCCTCCGAATCAGGGCCGCCGCGCCGATGCCCGCCATCACGCAGGCGACGAGGTGAACTCCCGTTGCCAGCAGGGAGATGACGCGAATATTCTCCAGACCGGGAACGATGCGGGCCAGCAGGCCGTAGAAATCCGGGATGGGAATCGGAAAGTCGGGCCAACGGCCGCGCACCTGATAGTCGAGGCTCCAGCCCGCCGCCACCAGCAGAACCAGGATTCCGGCCGCCACCAGCGCCCAGCGCGGATCGCCCACATCACCCTCCCGGAGGCCGTCTCTGCCCAGGAAGCAGGCGGCCACGACCAGGAACCAGAGCGAGAAACCGAAAAAATAAGGCTGCCCGGGGAGATAGGCATAGAGGGGCATGGGCACACGAAATTCCCGCTCGAAGAGAGTCTCCGCCGAACGCAATTCGAGGTAGGGGCCGAAGAGAAATACGGCAAAGACGAGCAGACCTCCCACCATCCACAGCCATTGCTTCCAACGCAAATTCGCGGTGCCGTGGCTGATGAGGAGCCAGATCAGGAAAGAGATCCCGATCATCAGGGAAGAGAGAAAGCTGTAGAAACTGGTCGCCATTTGCAGGCAGCAGACCACGGTGAGAAGTGCGGCGTCCAGGGGCCGGCCGCGTGCAAATAATCTGCGGCCCAGGAGCAGGGCCAATACCGTCCAGGTCGTATCCACCTCGGCGATCCAGACGATGCGATCCAGTCTTACGGCATGAAATCCATAGAGGAGAGAGGCCGTAATTCCCGCGGCGGCACTTCCCGTCCACTCGACGATCAGCAGGTAGATTGCCAGGGCGGCGAGCAGAACCATGGCCGGAACAACCCAGTTGTAGATCAGAATCGGATCTTCGCTCAGGAGTGCCGCCGGGATCCCGATCAACCCCAGCGTCAGGCCGGGGGCCGAGAGCGCAAGTGCTTTGGGGGTGGGGGCGCAGTGTTCGGCGTCAAAGAGTCCGAACGGATTTTCGATCAGGGTTCGAGCGTTGCGCGCCGAGAGCCAGGTGTAGAAGACGACATCGGCCCGACGAACCACTTCCTGCGCCCGACCCAATTCCTGCCCGGCCACCGGGCTGCGGATCGGCACAGCACGGTCCACACCGGCCTGCCAGACCGGAAGGAATTTC
>PVBE010694650.1_pt1 | contig 17927 bp, 13 predicted proteins | sample 1631181 | NCBI WGS metagenome assembly PVBE01 (sample SAMN08397723, study PRJNA350692) | Marine metagenome, whole genome shotgun sequencing project. | isolation source: water | place: Pacific Ocean | collected 2012-04
ATCTTGTTGTCGCAGCGATTGTAGATCACCTCGCGGTCCAGCGCCGCCGGTTGCCCGAGATTGTCCTGCCACCAGGGGATGGGCTCGCACGAGGTGCAGAAGCCCCATGTGCCTGTCTTGAGTCCGTCGCACCCGCCGGCGGCGTCCTGCCGCGTTGTGCATGCCGCGATCGTCTCCACAACGTGCGCGGTGGGCTCCGTGAGATAGCGCGTACGGCCACCTTCCTCGAGGCGTTTGAAAAATCGCTGAATCACCTCGTCGAGCCGGCCGGCCGGCATCTTCGCCGGTCCGACATTATCGCCGTACCCGTTCGACAACCCCTGTGGCAGCCCGTACACCTCGGGAGCGATGCGGTTGCGCTCGCCATGTCGCATCGGAAACCAGTTACAGCTCCAAAGGCAGTTGCGGTAATTGGGCAACAAGCCCAGCGGCCAACCTTGGGGATTCATGGTCGTATCCTGATACGTGCCGTGCGAGACCAGCGCGTAAGGGGCGTAAGGCCGTCGTGGAAGCAACAGGTCGGAAGTCAGGAAGACCAGCCTCGGGTTTGATTTGCGCCGGGCTTGGATCTTGCGAGTTAGTTCGGCGACCAGTGTCATGAAATCGCGATCGGCGTAAGCGAGCCCGTCAGGTCCCGACGCGAGCCGCTCCTGCTCGATGTAGAATGTCTCGTCCCACACCAGCCCGTCGATTTCTCGGCCATACTCGTTCAGCAACGCGTCGGCATAGTCGAGAAGAAACTGGCGCACCTCGGGATTGCTTGAGTCCAGCGTGTAGGTCTTGCCGGTGCTCGGCCCAGTCCATCCCCCGCGTCCTTTGCCTCGCTCGTCTTCGAACAGCCAATCCTTTGGGTAGTCGGGCATCGTCGAATCGCTGTTCAAACCATCGGCGAAGTACAAAAGCGTCCGAAAGCCGAGCCCTTTCGCAAAACGGATCCGCTTGTGCATGTCGGTCTTGCTCATTGCCGTCTTGCGCGTACGGGGGAAGGCGATCCACTCATCGGCGAGTTTGCCGATCTTTTGATCGAAGCAGTATCGCCCAAGGTAGTCGTACCAGCCATGCAAGCAGACGACGACGTGCTTTCGCTGTGCGGGGGGGATCTTTTCGGCCAGCTTCTTCAGATCGTCAAACCACCCTTGCCCGCCATCGCCTAGGTAGTCGTAGTAGTTCAACTGGATGTCGTGAATCCACGCCGCGCCTGGCTCGATCTCGGGGATCGTTTCATAAAACACAGAAAGCGTTCCGTCGATGCCACCGGTGTGGAAGGCCATCACTCTCGTGCGTCGCTCGTCACCTATGGGCACGAGCGAGCCCTTGTAGGTCGTGGACATCGTCACTGCCGATTCCTGCCCTCCGGTAACGTGGAACTGCGCACCACAGTACGGGTCGACGGCAACGGCCAGGGTTCCGCCGGGACTGTCGCCGCCGCCAAGACCGATCACCGGCATCGCCAGTTGCTGTCCCTCACAGACGGTGGCGCCGCGGCCCAATATAAAGAACGCGGCCACGTTGTGCGACGTGTCAACTTCAAAACCCTTCACGATGCCGTTTCGCAAAGGAAGAGTGCATCGACGGGCCTGCTTCGCGGGAAGGTTGATCCCGCCCGTTACGGTTACATCCAGTTGCAGCGGTCTGTCAAAATGCAGGCCTGTAGTCTGCCTGAGGATCACTCGTTTATCCTCTTTCGCCATGGACCAGGCGATTCGATACTTCCCGGTCCGCGTCGTCCCATCATGATCGATCGCAAGCACATACTCACATTCCGCGCGGCCACCTACACACTTCTGCGAAGCCAGCCGGATCTTCACAGACAGAGGAACGGTGTGTGCACCCTCGCTGACCACGAACGTCGGCGGCCTCATCCACACGGTGCATTTTGGGACTCGCCACACGAGGAAAACGTCCTCGCCCTGCTTTTCGAGCGAAAGCGGAGCGGCCGCACTTACCCGTCCGCCCGCCGCGATGAGCAGCGTCACCGTCAACCAGATCGTCGCATTTTTCATTCCAGAATCCTGTTTCGCATTTGGTTGAGCATCATTGCCCCTTGGGGTCGGCAGAACAAGTTATTGGATATTCTTCTCGACTATCCCTCCCGCAAAACATTCTGTCAACCGCTTCCCGGCGAAGACGGGGCAATGGCAATGAAAAACTGAACTTGTTTCGCTTACGTTCCTTCATATCGTGGAGATAGTAGGTCTTCTTCTTTTCGCCAGACCAAAGAAACCTTCGGCCGCCTCCTCACATGTCAGTCGGAGCATTGGCGACTGAGGGACGCCCCAGACGTGCTCGAGAAGATCCTCCGCCACCTCAAGCTGTGGCCGGAGCAGGCGGAGCCAGCATGCCTGTCCCGCGCCCCGCCGGACACCCCGCCGCCCGACGGCGTCGAGCGGATCATCGAGCCCTTCTTCGATGATCCGTTCCCAGAGTACGATGCCGAGCCCGTCATGGCCTACGCGAACGACCCCGACTTCGCGGCGTGAGGGGTCTGCTCGAAACAGGTACCGGCTTGGGGTTCATAGCCATCCTTCCCGCCTCATGACCGGTCTTGGCCATCACGATCGCCTCGGCCGCCCCGAAACTTGACCCCAGGGCCGGGTCTCTCGTATGGTTCAGTCAGAAATCCGGGGCTTCTGGTGGCGCAGCAGACGTGTTCTCTCAGGTCTCGGAAAAGCAATTCCTTATTGGCGGCAGACGCGGGAGTAACACGATGGATCGGCGCGAGTTCATGAAGCTGGTGGCGGTTGGTGCCGCGGCGTCGCCGTCGGGCAGGGCCGCCCCGGGCGAGGCGGCGACCGTCGGCGAAACGTTTCTCGGTCCGACACCCGAGGCGGTACGGCAGGGGCACCTCGTACCGGTCGACAAGCGGATGTCCCCGGCGTGGGTCAAGTCACTGTTTGCCCGGGGCCGGCGAAAGGTCTACCGCGGCAAGGAACTGCACACGCTCGGCATGCCGTGCGGGGGCGTCGGGGCCGGGCAGATCTACCTCCGCGGTGATGGCACGCTCGGGCAGTGGTGGATATTCAACAACGCGTGGAACCAGCGACACTGCAGCGGATACCAGACTTATCGCCCCCCGAGCCCGATCGAGCAGGGCTTTGCGATTCGCGTCACGCCCGAAGCCGGCCCCGCGCGCACGGCCGTGCTCAGCGAGAAGGACTTCGACGCCATCGAGTTCATCGGCGAATACCCTATCGCCGAGGTACGCTACAAGCGCACCGTCGACCCACTGCCGGTGTCTGTGGCGATGGAGGTCTTCTCCCCGTGGATTCCGCTGAACGCTCGCGACTCGGCCAACCCGGCCAGCATTGTCCGCTTCACGCTGGCCAATACGTCGGACACCCCCGTCGAGGTCTCGCTTGCCGGCTGGTTGCAGAACGGGGTGTGCCTGCGAGAGTCCATGGCGCAAGGGGCCGGCGTGCGTCGCCGACGGGTCGCGGCGCCGGTGGCCGGGGCCAGTCGAAATACGGTCGTTCGCGAGGGGCCGATCACCGGCGTGCTGATGGATCTTGCCCCGCCGGCGAAGCGCGACGCCACGGACACGGCGCGGGCCGACATCGTTTTCGAGACGTTCGAGGGCGGTACGTTCGACCGGTGGACGGTCGAAGGCAAGGCGTTCGGCACCACGCCCCGCGAGATCGCAAAGCACCAGCACCCGCAGAAGGTCGCCCGCCACGGCGGCAAGTACCTGGCCGACTCGCTGGGGCCCAAGGGTGTCTACGACAAGCCGACGGGCAAACTGACATCGAAGCCCTTCAAGATCGAGCGGCGGTACATCAACTTTCGCATCGCCGGCGGGGCCCACCCGGGCAAGACGTGCATGAACCTGTTGGTCGACGGCAAGGTCGTTCGCTCGGCCGTCGGGGACAACACCGAAAATCTCAAGCCCCATTCGTGGGACGTCTCGGACCTCGCCGGTCGTACCGGTGTGCTGGCGATCCTCGACGCCCACACCGGTGGGTGGGGCCACGTGCTGGTCGACCAGATCGTCTTCAGCGACCGGCCCGCGGCCGCGGGGGGTGAGGCCCCCACGGACAACCAGGCCTACGGGCAGATGGCGTTGAGCGTGCTGGACGCGTCGGCCGGCGCCGTTGCGGCGTGGGAGTCGAAGGAGACGTTCCTGGCCCGCTTCGCCGCTGATGGGAAACTCAGCGGCGAGAAGACCGCCACGTATCGGCTGGATACCGTCCGCTGTGGCGCACTGGCGGCGGGGCTGGCCCTCAAGCCGGGCCAGAGCGGGCAGGTGACCTTCCTCGTCACCTGGTACTTCCCCAACCGCACCAACGGTTCGCATAGGGTCGGGCAGATGTACGCCAACTGGTACCGCGGCGCGATGGACGTGGTCCGTTACATCGCGAAGAACTTCAAGCGGCTCGACGCCGAGACACACCTGTTCCACAAAACCTACTTCGATACGACGCTGCCGTACTGGTTAGTCCATCGCATCGGCATGCCGCTGGCGAACCTGGCCACGGGCACGACCGAGTGGTGGTCCAACGGGCAGTTCTACGGGTGGGAGGGCGTGATGTGCTGCGCGGGCACGTGCACGCACGTATGGCATTACGAGCAGGCGACCGGGCGGCTGTTCCCCGAGTTGGCACGCTCGACGCGCCTGATGCAGAACCTGGCCGAGATGAACGTGCAGACCGGTATTATAGGCTTCCGCGGCGGGGGCAGCACCTACGCCGCCGACGGGCAGGCCGGCGTCATACTCATGGTCTATCGCGAGCACCTGATGTCGCGCGACGGGACGTTCCTCGCCGGGGCCTGGCCCCGGGTCAAGCGGGCCATCGAGTGCATGATTGCCCGCGACGGGCGCGACGGGGTCAACGGCATCGTCAACACGAGCGACCATACGACGTACGACATCAACTTCGAGGGCGCCAACACGCACAACGGCTCGATGTACCTTGCCGCCCTGGCTGCGTGCGAGAGGATGGCCCTGCTGCAGGGCGATCGCGCCGCGGCCGAGAGGTACCGCCGAATCCACCAGAGCGGGACGAAACTCACCGTCAAGAATCAGTTCAATGGGGACTACTTCATCCAAATCATCCCGGCCGGAAAGCCCACAAAGTGGCAGATCGGCACCGGGTGCATGACCAGCCAGTTGCTCGGAAACGGATGGGCCACGCAGGTGAATCTGCCGCCGGTCTATCCCGAGCCGATCATCCGCAAGACCCTCGAGAGCATATTCCGATACAACTGGATCCCCGACGTGGGCCCGCACTACGCGCGGCACAAGCCGATCATGGTCTTCGTCAAGCCCGGCGAGGCCGGGCTGCTGATCTGCACGTACCCGCTGGGCAGCAGGCTGAAACAGCCGCTGATGTATCGCAACACGATAATGCATGGCTACGACTACGATGCAGCCAACCAGATGCTCGCCCGGGGGATGCTCACCGAGGGCCTGGCCGTCTACCGGGCCAATCACGACAACTACGACGGTGCGAAGCACAACCCGTGGAACGAGCAGCAGTGTGGGGACCATTACGCCCGCGCGATGACGGCCTGGGGTGCGCTGATCGCGATCAGCGGGTTCGTCCACGACGGCCCGGCGGGGCAGATCGGCTTTTCGCCGAAGTTCAAACCCGAGGACTTCAAGGCGTTCTTCACGTCGTCCTGGGGGTGGGGTTCGCTCGTGCAGAAGCGCAGCGGGACCAGGCAGAGCAGCCGAATCGAAGTCAAGTGGGGTACCCTGGCGGCGGGCACGCTCGTGTTCGATTTGCCGGCCCGGGTGAAACTCGCCCGCGCTACGGTCACTGCCGCCGGGCGGGAGGTATCTGCCAGCGCACGCCAGAGCGGCACGAGAGTCACGCTCAAACTGGGTAAGGGTGTCGAGATCCCCGCCGGAGCCGCCATCGAGGTCGTCCTAACCTGGTAGCGCATCGTGCCAGCTGACCGCCCCTGGCGAACGTGCCGCCGCCTATGAAGTCCGGCTGGAACCGCCTGAACTGCTCGACCCGGCTATCTCGTCCAGTAGTCCACCACCAACACCTGGTCGAGGTGCGGCCCCAGGATCTGGCCGAACTTCTTGTGGTCCAGATCAGGCAGGTACGCGTCGCGGTCGGCCTCGCTCTTGAACGTGACGAAGAAGCAGTGTGTGTAGCCCTTGGCAAGGTTCTCCACGCTGACGTCCGTGCCCCACTCGAAGTCGAGGATCGCGTCGATATTGCTCGGCAGTGCGTCCAGGGCGAGCACCAGGCCCCTGGAGCAGCGCGTCCGCGTCCGCGTCATCCAGATGCTCGTCGAGGAAGGGCTCCTCGCCGGCGAGATGGTCCGCAAGCTCTTGAGCTGGAAGCACAGCGGTTTCAGCGTACACAACGGCAAGCCGCTCCGGCGCGAAGATGCCGACGGGCTTGAACGCGTCGCCCAGTACATTATCCGCAATCCCTTCTCCGAGCAGAAGATGGTCTACGACGCCGAGAGACGAATGGTGGAGCAAAAAACTGTGGCATCGACGTGTTAGTCGGAGCACTATGGACTGTGGAACACTCAACGATCGGTAATGCTTCATGGGACTGACTGAGCGGCGATCCAGGCCCGTTTCCGCCAATTGTCATGCAGAAATACGTGATCCACTGTACGGTGGGTCGCCATGGTCTTCCTTCGGAACTTCTTGTTTCGCGCGGGCCCAAAGAGCACCATAAGGTTCGCTAGGTCATACGGTTATGTCCGATGGGACTGGCACGCGGAACTCGGTGGACTACCACACCTGGTATGATCGGATTCAAAACAGTGCTGAAATCATGTCCACGATCGGGGCAATTCGGATGTTAGTTAGTATATGGATGATTCACAGGCAAAACGGGATCGCGTCCTGAGAGAGGCGTTTGGATGTCGCGCCGAGCTGTTGGCCTATGCCCGGGCTCTGCTGCGCAACTATGCCCTGGCGGAAGACGCGGTGCAGGAAGCGATGCTCGTCGTGGTCAGAAAATTCGACCAGTTTCAGGAAAGCACGTCGATGCTCGCCTGGTGCCGCGCCATCGTTCGTCTCGAAGTCCTGCGCATGAAGCAGCAATGGCAGCGCGACCGAACACTGACCGATCGACTGCTGGACGACGCGATCGACGCGGCGTTTGACGAATTCCAGGCCACCCGGCGCCAGGGCGATGCGGACCCCTGGCGAAAGGCTTTGGCACGTTGCCTGAAGCGGGTGCCGGAACGCGGGCGACGCGTGCTCAAGGCGCGGTTTGTCGACGAACTGAGTTACCAACAGATCGGAGAGCGTGTGGGGATGTCACTCGAAGCTATACGCAAGGCGCTCTTTCGACTCAAGAAACAAGTTCGCTTGTGCGTGGAAACCACCTTGGAGGGTGCGCCATGAATGAACAACCCGACTGGAACGAACTGATAGATCGCCACCTGCGCGGCGAATTGGACGAATCCGGAAGAGAACGCCTGGCCGAACGGCTCGACAGCGATGCCTCCGCGAGGGAGGATTTTGTCGAACAGGTACATTGGGACACGCGGTTTGCGGAGGTCATGCGCGATAAAGGCGATGCGCCCGCCGAAACACGGATCGCGAAGCCAAAACCGGCCCTGGCGTTTTCCAGAACCCTCCTGGCCGTCGCGGCATGCCTTATCGTGGCGCTCACCTCGGGCCTGGTTTTCCAGTGGAAGAGCACGGAACGGCCGATCGCAAGAATCACGGGATTGAGCGGTTCTTTTCAGTGGACAGGCGACGGCGGCCGGGTCTTTCACAACCTGAAGACGGGGGCGGAACTGTCGGGAGGAACCATCGAAGGCATGGTGCCCGGTTCGTGGTTCGAACTGGAGTTTAACGACGGTTCAACCGTCACGATTTCCGGGAATTCGATGCTCACCTTCTCGGATCACGGACGGAAAACTCTGCATCTCAAAGAAGGCAACATGTCCAGTAACGTGAAGCCTCAACCGGATGGTAGACCCATGCTTGTTTACACCCGATCGGCCGTGCTCGAAGTCCTTGGCACGCAGTTCGAGGTCGAGGCGGGACGTTCATCCACGATGCTGAACGTCAGTGAAGGACGGGTGCGGGTGAAGCGTTTCAGCGACGGCCGCATGGTTGATGTGCCCGCCCGGCACCGGGTGATCGCGGCGGCCGATCAGGAAATGCGGCCCCTGCCGGTTCCCGATTCGGTCAACCGGTGGAGGAGTCATGTGCACCTGGGGCCCCGGGACCTGCAGGGAGAGTGGTTGCCGGCGACGGACACCCGGGACGCAACACTTGGAGCGATCCCCTATACCACACCTCTGGGATGGACTATCTACACGGTGGGCTTGAAGGTCTCCAAGGGTGACAAGCCGCCCGTCAGCCTTCAGCCCGATTCTCGCCTCCGGGTACGAGGACGCGTCCGGTCGCCCCACAAGGTGTATGTAGGCGTCACCGTCCGGGATGCAGGCGGGGACTTCGCCGGACGGTTTCAGCTCCTCCGGCCTGCGGAGGCGTTTTCTCCCGGGCAGGATTTCGACCTCGTGCTTCGTCTTCGCGATTTTCAACTCGATCCGTCACTCAACGACGTACGGCACAGCCTGCCCCGAACGCCTTACAACCTGGTAGTCGAGACCTTATGGTGTCACACCCTGGATAAACAGGCCGGACTGGAGATCGTCGGAGTGGAACTGTATCCCTCCGCGGAAAAGATGGACGATACCTGAAAGACGCACGGACGGAGTGAGTGGTGTGAGAGAAAGGTGGAGCAAAACACGATCTCGATTCGTCGCCGTGGTTCTCCTGCTGCTGGGCGAGTGCTCTCTTTTCGCAGAAACCGAACTTGTGTGCTGGAACCAGTTTCGCGGACCAAACGGCGCGGGCATAGCAACGGGGTGTAGCCCACCGCTACAGATCGCCGCGGAGCGGGTTGCGTGGAAAACACCTGTGCCCGCCGGCAAATCATCGCCCGTGCTGTGGGGTAACCGCATCTTTCTGACCGGTGTCGAGAAAGACCGGTTGGTGACGCTGTGTCTCGATGCGCGTTCGGGGAGACTTCTGTGGCAACACCTGGCCCCGGAGGTGGCGTTGCCGCGTGTCCACCCGGCAAACAGTGTGGCGGCATCTACGCCGTGTGCGGACGAAGACCGCGTCTACTTCTACTTCGGGGCGTATGGCCTGCTCTGTTACGATCACGACGGCGTCGAGCAGTGGAAGAAACCGTTTCCATGTCCCAAGAGCATGTACGGCGTGGCCACGTCGCCTGTCTTATGCGGAGGGCGTCTCATTCTTGTTCTCGATGACGATGCGAACCTACCGGATAGTCGCCTGAGTCGGTCAAAGCTCATCGCCCTGGACTCGACGACGGGAGAACTTGCCTGGGAGACTGCCCGACCCTATAACCGAGGAGCCTGGTCCACCCCGATGCTGTGGACGCACTCGGAAGGAACGGACCTTGTGGTTCTCGGCAACGGACGCGCCTATGGCTATGCGCCCGACACCGGCGAGGAACGGTGGTATGTCACCGGGTTTGCGCGTGAGCCTATCGCCGTGCCGGTGGCTGGCAATGGGCGGCTCTACCTGTCTGTGTCCATGCGGGGCGGGCGTGGCGATGCGGAGCTGGATCCCGCTCCGTTCTGGGCTGCGATGCTCAACTTCGATCGCAACGGTGACGGTCAGATCGCGCGCGACGAGATCACCGAACACTTTACGCTTCCATTCCGCCCCGAACTGCCTCCCGAGCACCCCGGGTTCGGCTTGCCTCTGCCTGCGGACCCCAAGCAACGCAGAAAGCGCCAGGAGGGTGTTTTCGGGTGGCGTGACACAAACAAGGATGGTTACTGGAGGCGGGAGGAGTTCGTTGCCGACATGAAAGTGGGTAGTGGTCGTCCTTTCCTGGCCGCCGTACGGCCAGGCGGACGGGGCGACGTGACCGAGTCGCATGTGATCTGGACGCTGGGTAAGGGTATACCCGAGATTCCGTCGCCGATTTTCCACCGCGGCCGGCTTTATCTCGTTCGGGCCGGCGGCACTCTAAGCTGCGTGAACGCCGAGACCGGCCACGTTGTGTACCGGGAGCGCCTGGGCGTTTCGGGCCAGTACAACGCTTCACCGGTGATTGCCAACGACCACGTCTACATCTTTTCTGAAAACGGGGTGGCTATGGTCGTCCCGTGTGGCAATACTTTCAGAATTGCGCACAGGTCGAAACTCGGAGCGTCCGTTGCAGCAACCCCGGCGGTGGACCGCGACACGCTTTACGTTCGGACGGAGAATAGGTTGGTAGCATTTCGTTGAACGTCGTTCATCGAACGGACAGGAGGACTGCGATATGAGCAAACCACGCTTTGACAGACGGACATTCATCGGGGGCGCTGCCTCGGCTGCGGCGTTCACAATCGTACCGCGGCACGTGCTTGGCGGCCCGGGCAACACGCCGCCCAGCGAGAAACTCAACATTGCCTGCATTGGAGTCGGCGGCAAGGGATTCGACAATGTCAGGAACATGATGAGCGAGAACATCGTGGCGCTCTGCGATGTGGATACGAAGCGCGGCGCTGACGCGTTCAAGATGTTTCCCAAGGCCAAACAGTATAGCGACTACCGCGTGCTCTTCGATAAGGAAGAGAAGCATATCGACGCCGTGGTGGTCAGCACGCCCGATCATCACCATATCCCCTGCAGTGTGATGGCCATGCGGCGGGGCAAACATGTCTACTGTGAAAAACCGCTTGCGCAGAACATCGGCGAGATCCGCCTGGCCATGAAGGTGGCCGCGGAAACAGGTGTCGCCACCCAGATGGGGAACGGGGCCCATTCCGGACCAAACTATCGCGGAGTGGCGAAGATGATCAGGGACGGGATCATCGGCGAGGTCCGGGAGGTGCACTGCTGGTGCGACGAGGCCTGGGAACCCGGCGACCGGCGGAAGAGCGGCCCGCCGGTTCCGAAATACCTGGACTGGGATCTCTGGCTGGGCCCGGCGCCGGTTCGCCCGTACCATCCGTGTTACCATCCGCTGGGCTGGCGACACTGGTGGGATTTTGGGAACGGCCGCCTTGGCGACATGGGGTGTCATATGCTGGATCTTCCGTTCATGGCCCTTGATCTGAAGCATCCGCTTACCGCCGAAGCGGATTGCCCCCGGCCGGCCCATCCGGAAAGTGCTAATAAATCGATGACCTGCCACTGGACCTTCCCGGCGCGGGGCAAGTTGCCGCCGGTGAAACTGACGTGGTACCACGGCGATCGACGTCCGGCTCTACAGAAGGAACACAACATGCCGGATTATCCCGAGGGCACGATCTTCGTGGGGTCCAAGGGCATGCTGATCGCCGACTATGGTCACTATAAACTGTATCCGGAAGAAAACTTTTCCGGCGTCAGGCGTCCCCAGGTCCAACGGATCGGTTCGCATCACGACGACTGGATCGAAGCCTGCAAAACCGGCCGCCCGACCGGTACCCGTTTTGATTACTCCGGGCCATTGGCGGAAACGGTGTTGTTGGGCAACGTGGCGTATCGGGCCGGTCAGAAGATCGAATGGAATGCGCATCAGATGAGAGTCACGAACGTTCCCGAGGCGAACCGGTTTGTTCAGCGCGAAAACCGAAAAGGATGGGAGATTTAAATGCGAGGAGAAGAAAGCCGCCTGGGAGAACTGGAAGAAAAGAGGCGAGGAAATGAAAACGAGTTTCATGAACAAGTATGATACGGATGGAGATGGGACGCTGTCCGGTGATGAAAAGCAGGCCATGAAGAAACTCATGGTGGAATCGATTAACGAAATGCTCGGCGTCCGCATGTGAAGCAAGCCACGACACAATTGAAACTGCACTGGAGACAGACCATATGAAAACCGTTCGATCACGGCTCCTGAATCTCGCCATGGGCTTGGGCCTTCTCTTGAATGTCGGGTGTTTTGAAAACGCCGCGATTCTTTCCGTCAAAAAGGATGGGAGCGCGACCCTGGTGATCCGCAATTACATGTCGCCTCAAGTTTCAGGAATGATGGACGGCGGCGGGGCCGGGATGATGGAAGCGCTGATGGGCGGGTTGAATTCCGGAAAACCTGTTCCCCCGAAACCCGAAACGACCTCCGCGGACATTTTCAAGAAGATTGCTCAAGATAACGTGGCCCAATTGGGTGACGGCGTGAAGCTCATTGCGTTTGGAGAACAAACCAACAAGAAGGGCTGGAAGGGTTTCCTCGCGAAGTATTCGGTGCCGGACGTTAATACGCTCAAGCTGACTCTCGGCGACATGAACGGGGTCGGCAACAACGCTCCGGGGCGGTTGGGCGGTCTCGGCGGGGCAGCCGCGGCACCTTCCCGCTACACCTTTGCGTTCACGAAGGGTGACGTCTCATCCTTGAAGATCATTCCCGCGAACAAGAAGGCGGAGGTCAAGCCGACGCAAACGGGCGAAGTGGATGTTCTGCTCAACGTGCTTCAGGAAGAAAACGCCGCGGGTGCTTCGGCGGATGGGACCGCCGCATCCACCCCGCCCCCGCAAGGCGCCTGGGGTGCGGACATGGGGCAGATGATGGGCCCCATGATGGCGGGCTTGCGCGTTGTATTCATGGTCCAGGTGGAAGGCGGGATCACCGAAACGGATTCTTCCTACACGTCAAAAAGCCGAAAGGATGTTATTACGGTGGTTGATATACCGGTAGACAAAATGATCGGCCATCAGCAGGCCATGCCGATCTTGATGGACCCCAATCCGACCACCCGGGCCACCCGGCTTTCGAAATTGAATGTCCCCGGCGTCAAGGCATCCGACGCGGACAAGGAGATTACGATTAACTTCAAATAGGCAGGGCGGCTTTATAGATCGATGCCCCTCATTCAATGGAGTAGAGAGAAGAACAATGAAATGGATTAGCCATGTTCTGTTAACAGTTGTGTTCGGAACGATTGTTGCCCAGCCGGTCGCCGCGGAAGAGCTGAAAGAGATCAACGACGCCGAGCTGAAGGAAATCGACAGCATCCTGAGCGAATCGGATTCCGACGGTTCGTCAGCCGCTCAGAGGCCGGCGGCCTACTTGGTGGAGCATCCAGACGCCGCGGCAGCCTTACTCCGGGAAACTCTCGGGTTGCTGAACAACGCGGCAACGAATGGGAACCTGCGCGCAGACCTGGTGAAAGGCGCTGAAGCGTTGGCGGCGTTCGGTAATTCGCTCGAGGTCGTTGTGCCCAAGGTCATCGAGAGCCTCTCGGAGTCCCGCGACAAAGGCGCATTGGCGTTGGGCGAGTTCGACCCGTTTGCCCTGAAGCAGGCTCTCGAGACCGTTAAGGAACAGGCGAAAACAATCCAGGACCTGCAACAGGCGGAGATCACTCGCCTCCGGGAAGAACTGGAACGCGCAAAAAACCGAAAACCGCGATCCAAGAAGAGTACGCCTAGTCGAACGGCAAAGAAGATCGACTAAGCGTGGCGACGAAGCGTGGACAACTGACAGTAAAGGTTTGGTTGTAAGATGAACATAAAATCAAAACTTACCCGGCGTCATTTCCTGGGCGGAGCCGCAGCCGCAACGGCCTGCACGATTGTTCCCCGGCACGTACTCGGCCAGGCCGCCCCTAGGAACCTGGTCAACATCGCAGTTGTCGGTTCCGGAGGGCACGGGGCTTATGTCGTTACCCAAATGCTCAAGGTGGGCGGCATACACGTGGCGGCCCTTTGTGATGTGGATGCCGACTTCGCGCGCCACATTGAAACCAAGGAGTATGGAAGTCGCTGGCCAATCGCGGGCCTCTACCGGCAGTTCCCGGATGTCCCCAAATACAAGGATTTCCGGGTGATGCTCAATCAAGAGCAGGACAATATTGATGCAGTTGTGGTCACCACACCCGAGCATACCCACGTATCCGCCGCCGCGATGGCCATGAAGATGGGGAAGCACGTCCATTGCTCGAAGTTGCTTGGACATAACGTCTATGAGATTCGCCTGGCCGCCCAGCTGGCCGAGCAGCATGGGGTGATTACCCAGATGGGCATCGGGATGCACACCTCCGAGATATTCCACCAGGCCGTCGAGATCATCCAGGCCGGCGATATTGGGGAAGTTAAAGAGGCATATGTCTGGTGTGATAATGAATGGGATCCCTATCAGGGACCTGAGGCGTGGCCACCAAGAGCAGTAAAGGACTATCACCCCGACCAGGCGGACAAGCGGTTAAGGGAGAAAAAGCCCATCCCGGATCACCTGGATTGGGACCTGTGGCTGGGTCCGGCAAAATACCATCCTTTCCCAGGAATCCGCTGGGGCTGGTACCACCCTTCGGGCTGGCGCAGTTGGTGGGATTTTGGCAACGGAAGGATCGGGGACATAGGCAGTCATGCCGTCGACCTGGTGTTCTGGGCCTTGGACCTCAAATACCCGTTGACCGTTGAAGGGGAAGGACCCGACCGTGCCGGGCTGGAGCGTGTACCGCCCTGGCAAAAGGCGACCTGGACCTTTCCGGCACGAGGGAACAAACCGCCGGTGACCGTGAAATGGTGCCACGGCAATGTGCGTTTTGATGAACTGAGACACTTGGACCTGCCTCATGAGTGGCCTATTGCCATGCACTTTGTCGGCAGCGAAGGAAGGCTGACCATGCAGATCGAAAGGGGGCCCGCCGGCCCCATGGATTTGTATCCGAAAGCCAAGTTCGCCAATTACACGCCGCCGCCACGCACGCTCCCCCGATCGCAGGGCAATGAGTATCGGCAGTGGATACAGGCCATAAGAAACAACCATCCGGCGGAAGCCGAAATGCCCTTCAGCTACTCGGGCCCCTTGTCTGAGACGTTGGCGTTGGGCAATGTCGCCTATCGCGTGGGTAAGAAGTTCAAGTGGGATCCGGTGCGCCTGAAGGCCGTCAATGCACCCGAGGCGGACAGGTTCCTTCAAGGCCATTACCGCCCGGGATGGGAGCTGGATAAACCCCGTATTCCTAAAAGAGAATCATCCATAAAAACCTGAAAAGAAAGGACACGGTATCCGCATGAAATTCAGACCAGACATGATAATTTTAATGACGTCAATTTGGGTTACAGCCATCCCGTACGGTTCCGGTGTGGCCACCGCCGCGGAGGGATTCTCGGACACCTGGCACGTGGGCGGGGACTGGTACGCTGCCGAGAACGCCCGTCTCGACACCTGGAACGAGAAACGACTGGTCGGCGATCGGGGCGAGGGCGTGTGGGTCAACGGCCGGACCGGGAAAACGAAAAGCCTTGTCACGAAGCGCCGTGACTACCAGGACGTTGAGATCCACGTCGAGTTCATGGTGGCCAAATGGTCCAACTCCGGCATCATCTTTCACGGCAATTATGAAATCCAGATCATGGACAGCGCCCACGTCAAGGAGCCGACCGGCGCTCACTGCGGTGGGGTCTATCCCCGGGCCGAGAACGATCCGAAAACCAAGGAGTACCGTCACATCGACAAAGGCTCACCGCCCCGCGTCAATGCGGCGAAGAAGCCCGGCGAATGGCAGACCATGGATATCATTTTCCAATCCCCCCGGTTCGACAAGAACGGCAAAAAGACGGCCGACGCCCGGTTCGTCCGGGTGGTCCACAACGGCCGGGTGATCCAGGAGAACGTTGAGGTGCCCTACGCCCATGGCCCGAACTGGAACCGCAAGCAGCATCCGCGGGGCCCGGTTGTCATCCAGGGCGACTACGGCCCCATTGCGATTCGCAACGTCCGCGTGAAGGACTGGAGTGGGACAAGCGCGAGCGTGGCGAAAAAACTGAATGTGCCTCCGCCCGGCTTCACGGCCCTCTTCAACGGCAGGGACTTCAGCGGTTTCCTAATGTCGCCCCGCGCCAAAGAAATGTGGACGATCGAGGATGGCATACTCAAGGCGCCGAAGCTCCTTGAGCAATGGGGTGCGGATCTTGTGACCAAAAGCACGTACAAGAACTTCGTGCTGCTGGCCGATTTCCGTATGCCGAAGGGTTCTGACAGCGGAATCCACTTCCGCAAGTTTATTCCCGACATGGGATATTTCAGTCAGAACGAGCAGATCAATCTTGGGACCGGGCAACGCATGGGCCAGGTGGAGAGCTTCGGGTATATGCGACACAAGAAGGTGCCGATGGTCAAGCGACTGAAACCGAACGAGTTCCCCAAGGTGAAGAAAATCGCCCCGGAGCCCGACCAGTGGCACACGATCAAGATCATCATGCAAGATCGAACTTTATCTATCGAAGTGGATGGTGAAACCACCCTCGACAAGTTCGCCTACCCGGCCTGGCTACTCGGTGACGAACCTGCCCCGATCCGGTTCCAGAAGCACCGTTTTACGGAAATGGCAGGCGGCAAACGCAATCCCTGCCCCATCGAATACCGCAACCTGTTCATCAAGGAGATCACGGGCGCTCAACCGGCGGCGCCGGCGAAACTGAACGTGCCGCCTCCGGGATTCACCGCCCTGTTCAACGGCAAAAATTTCGCGGGCTGGCACACGTCGCCCCTGGTCAGGGAATATTGGAAGATTGAAGACGGCATCCTGAAGTCACCGGGATTGATCAAAACCTGGGGCGCGAGCCTGTCCACCCAAAAGCAATACCGCGACTTCATCCTGATGCTCGACTTCCGGATGCCGACCATTTCCGACAGCGGCATCAACTTCCGGTGGCTGATCCCGAAGATCCCGGGCTTTGGAAACATGGAGCAATTCAACCTGCGGTCCAAGGGGGGGATGGGGCACCTGGAGAGTTACTACTTCCTGCCGAAGGAAACCGCGAAGAAAATGAAGCTCAAGGAGGAAGAGAAACCGCACTGCAGGTATATCGACCCGGAAGTTGGTGTCTGGCACACGGTCAAGCTGACCGTGCAGGGCCTCACTTTCTCCGCCGAGTACGACGGCGAATTGATTCATGATAACTTCAAGTACCACGACTGGATGATCAACATGGAGCCGGCGCCGATCCGGTTGCAGAAACACATCGTCGTCTACGGCGATAATCTCGGCGCCACCAACGCCTGCCCGATCGAGTACCGTAACATCTTCATCAAGGAACTCAAACCCGGCGAATCTGTTGAGCCCACCGCACCCCGTAAAGTCGCGGTCGCCAAGAACGAACCGCTGGCGAAGCTGTTGGCCCGGATCGATAAAAACGAACTGCCGAAAGCCTATAACCCGAAAACACACCAGGATTACGTCGACAAGCGCCTCGCCGGTTTCAGCCCGACGCAAATGGCTAAAGTCGGACAATGGTGGAAAGCGAAGCAGCGGATCGATCCCGACATGCCGAACCGCGGACATGCCTTCGTCCGTATCATGGAGTACGTGGCCGAGAATGTGAAATGATGCGCGTCCTGATCCTCACCGCGATCCTGTTGTGCGGCGGTCTCCTGCCGGTGTCGGCCGCCGAGCGTCCGAACGTCGTCATCCTGCTCGCCGATGACCTGGGATGGAAGGACATTGGATGTTACGGCGGGCCGGTTAAGACGCCCACCCTCGACCGCCTCGCGGCCGAGGGCGTGCGTTTCACCGATTTCTACGCCGGGGCGGCCGTTTGCGGACCTTCCCGCGCCGTGTTGTTGACGGGACGCCACCATGCACGCGCCGGTATCTACGGCAATGTGATTTTCGACTCGATCCAGAAACCGCATCTGCTCCAGCGCGAGGTCACCCTACCCGAAGTGCTCAAGAAACACGGATATGGGACGGCTCATTTCGGAAAATGGCACTTGGGAATGCCTACCCGTGACGTGAAGAAGCCGACACCCGCGGAACATGGTTTTGACTACTGGTTCGGCATGAACAGCGGAGCCCACCCCAGCCACAAGGACCCCGTGAACTTCCTTCGCAACGGCAAACCAGTTGGGAAGATTGAAGGATATTCCTGCCAGATCGTCGTCGACGAGGCGATCTCCTGGCTGGATAACAAACGTGACCCAGAAAGGCCCTTCTTTCTCAACCTCTGGTTCAACGAACCCCACGCCGTCATCGCAGCGCCCGACGAGATCGTCTCCCAGTACGGCGCCCTCGACGATCAAGCCGCGATTTACAAC
>PVBE010480486.1_pt1 | contig 17926 bp, 16 predicted proteins | sample 1631181 | NCBI WGS metagenome assembly PVBE01 (sample SAMN08397723, study PRJNA350692) | Marine metagenome, whole genome shotgun sequencing project. | isolation source: water | place: Pacific Ocean | collected 2012-04
GCCTATCGCTTGCGCTGAGCGCGCGTTGCGTCCGAGAGTATTTTTTCTGGAAATCCGCGATAGCTCGCAGGCTGCTTGCTGTACCTGGGCTGCACCACGATCTCTGACCTCCAGGGCATGCCATGAAACTGCAGGCTGTACTGCTGGGGCTACTGCTGCCCCTTTTCCCCTGCGCTCTCGCCGCGCAGGGTTTGACTCATGTCCGGACGTTCACCACGTCTGGAACCGTACCGATCCCGAACCAGCCCAGCGTCAGCGTCGGCCTGTTCGACGGCGTCGGGAGCTGGGGGCTGGATGTCACCGGCAACGGCGTCGAGGAGCTGATCTTTTTCAGCAAGAACCGGATGGGTGTGATCGACGCCAGCAACAAGCTGCTCTGGCTGAGCGTCGGACCGGGTGCGGTCCGCTACAAGACCTGGCCGCCGTTCATCGTGCGTGTGGGGCCCCACCAGTACGTTGCGCTCAAGTCCGGCGCCGGCAGCACCCCCAGCCCCCAGTCCTGGCACTACAGGTACCTGGATCTGCACTGGATCTCGGCCAGCGGCACGCTCAACGACACGGCCTACACGATGGGGCAGCGGATCGCCGCCGTCCCGTTCAGTACCGGCTACGAGGGGGCCGTCGGTGATCCGGTGGTCCTTCCGGGCGAGAGCGGGACTTTGGTGGCCACCGCGGTAAACAACACGCGGTTGCTCAAGCTGACGTTGACCGTTGGTGTGGATGGAGCGATCAGCCTGACCCCGGGGCCCCAGCGGGTGGCGTCGTCCGCACAACCCAACCTGGGAGATGGTCTGACCCGGGCGCGGGTCTTCAACGGAGTCAGCTGGGAGAACTATCTGTTCTGCACCCAGATCATCCGCGAGAAGGACATGACCATCGCGGGTAGCTGGGTCGATACCAACGGCCATGCCAGCCTGAGCGGACACCAGTTCGATTACACCGTGTTGAGTCATGTCGACAGCACCCTGGTGGTCAACCGCGGGAGCTACAAGATCCCCGACTTCTGGGTCTACATCCTGACCCAGAACGGACGACTCGTCGGCGGCCGGCTGACTGGAGCGGGTTCCGGAGGTCTTTCGATCGGGCCGCGCTGGATCACGGCTTCCCTGGGCGGGAGTGGGGTCGGGGCCGAGTCGCTGGCATTTGGGCGGATGCAAGGCGAGGCGGGACGCGTGATCTACAGTGGCCAGTCGGCCGTGACGCTGGATGGAGCGGTCCTCGCCAGCGCGCCGTCGAGCCTCTCGCTCAAGAATCCGCGGCTGTGGGCGCCGGTCTGGGGCAGTGACTGGAAGACCCGGCCCACCGCTGCGGCCTACGTGCGGGACCGTTACTTCTCGCACGTGCTTCACAGTGGGATCCAGACCTTCCCGGCCAGCGGGCGGCTCTATTCCCATCCGGTGTCGGGTGTCGCGCCCGGAAGCCCTCAGTTCAGCATCTGGAGCCATGGCAACTCCACCTGGGGGGGCACGCCGCGAGAGGCGGGGATCTTTATCAGTTACGACCAGCAGGGTCTTTTCCGCGAGCGGATCTGCGTGGCCAACAACACCCGGCAGATCACGGTCTGGGCCGCCAGCAACGAGACGGCCTACCCCGACGCTGCCCCCAACTGGCAGATCCGGGATGCCAACCTGGCCCACTTCCAGTCCGCCAGCCACAATCGCGCGGTCGACGGGACCGTTCGGGATCGGGCTCTGCGTGCCCCCAGGATCGGTGTCACGCCGGCCTCGGGCCAGGTGACGGGGCCGGCGACCCTGGTCTACACACTCTCCGATCCGGCGGGGCTCGAGAACCTGGCGGCGTTACGGATTACCGTCAAGAGCGGTGCTGCCGAGGTGGAGTTGTTCCCCGCGCTCTACAACCAGTATCGAAGCTTGCATGGGATAGAGCTGTTGAAGGCGAGTACCAGCCCGGACGGTCGGATTCAGCTGACTGTCCAGATCGACCTGTGGACCGCGGTCAGGGCAGTCGAGGAGCCGCTGGTTGTTACAGCGTGGTTGACCAACGCGCAGGCTACGGTCAGTCGGCTGACCAGCTTCTACAAGCGGTAGTCCAGCCGATCGGTCCGGCTCTCGGCGGCTGGCCGGGAGGGAGACTCAGCCGATCAGCGCTTTCTTGAGCGACGCTGCCAGCTGCACCGCGATGCGCTGCTGCGCATCGCTCGTCGAGGCCGCCATATGCGGGGTGACGAGGATTCGTGGGTGTCCCAGCAGTGGATGGCTGAATGAAGCCGTCCCGGGCTCGGCATCGAAGGGTGGCTCGGGCGAGATGACGTCGAGGGCGGCGGCGCTCACCCGACCGTCTTCGACCGCCTCGAGCAGCGCGTCCGGATCGATCACACCGCCGCGCGCGGTGTTGATCACCCGAAGGCCGGGTTTGACGTTGTGCAGGGCGTCCCGGTCGAGCATGTTGGCGGTCTGTGGTGTCAGCGGCACATGGAAGCTGAGCAGGTCCAGCTGGGGGAGCATCTGGGTGAAGCTGTCGCAGAGGGTCCCTCCCAGCTTCACGAAGGCCTCTCCGGCTGTCGGGAACGGATCCCATCCCATCACGCGACAGCCGAAGGGGAGCAGCCGCTGAGCGACGTTACGACCGACGTTGCCCAGCCCGACGAGGCCCACGGTCAGCGTCGAGAGCTCGCGGCCCTCCAGCAAATGCCTGCGGAAGTCGCCACCGGCGACGGCGCGCCCGGCCTCGGCGATCCGTCGGGTCAAGGTGAGCATCAGGGCGACGGTGAATTCGGCGGCGGAGATCGTGTTGCCGGTCGGCACGGTGACCACAGGTAAGTCGCGTCGGGCGGCGGCCTCCAGGTCGATATTGTCGGTTCCGGTGCCCGCGCGGCCGACAACTCGCAGCTGACTGGCGGCTTCGTACAGTTCCTCGTCGACTGCGGTCACGCTCTTGACCACGATCGCGTCGAAATTAGCGGTCGAGGCCAGCAACTGGTCGCGGGGCAGTCCCAACTGGATCGAGACATCGGCCCACTCGCGCATCAGTTCGATGCCGTCGGCGTGGATGTCTTCGAGGATGACGATGCGGGGTGCCATCAGGTTTTTTTTCGGCAAACGAACAGGCGTGAGCAGTGGCCCGGACGCAAGAAAAAGCGTAGTCTGATCAAGAAGTTCAGCGGACCACGCGGGACGCACGATGTGCGGTCCAGCGCGGCGACGATCCGCTCCATCTTGGATCGCGCGCCGTTTTGCAGCAGGGTCTGAACGTTCAACGGAGGGAACGACTCGACCAGCTCGAATCCGTCGCGGTCGAGCAGGCGCCGCATTCGATCGGCGGGGATCGGAATGTAGTAGGCGCTGTAGAGGTCGGCGTAGAAAGAGTCCCAGTCACAGCCGACGGTGTTGCGCCCCCTGTCCCACCAGCCGAAGAGCAAGCGGCCGATCGCCAGGCGTGAGGCGGCGTCCCAGCCCAACCAGTACGCGACCTGGTTCTTGAGGTTGAAGCCGGCCAGCGCCAGCGTCGGATCGCCCCATGTCATATAGAGGTATCCTCCCGGCTTGATCGCCTCGGAAAACTGGGGCAGTACCTCGCGCCAGCCGTGCACATGATGGATGTTGGCGGTGTTGATCAGCAGGTCGACCTGGGGAATGCCGTTCGCCTCGCGGACCGCGGTGAAGTTCTCGAGAAAGCCGTGGGTGAACGTCGCGTTGCGAATGTCGAGCGCATTGGCCAGCTCACGTGCACGGCGTACCTGGTTCGCAGAGCCGTCGACGCCGTAGACCGTGGCGCCACGCAGGGCCCAGGGCAGGACTTTCGCCCCGGCGCCGCAGCCGGCGTCGAGCACCGAGCGCCCGTGCCAGTCCATGGCATTGAGCGGACTGGATTTACTCTGCTTCGCGGCGTTGACGCGGACATACTCGACCAGGTTGTCCAGCCCGATATCTGCGTGTGGATAGTCCGTGAAAACGGTGGTGTTGATGCGCGAGATGTTCATCGTCGAGTCACCGGAGCGAGACTCTTGAAGGGTACGACCACCTGGCCGGTCGGGATTTCACCCGGGTCGACCGCTTCACCCTTGGCCAGCGAGATCAGGTCGTCGAGCAGCGGTACACCGGCGGCGATCGAGGCGGCGATGCTGCCGCTGGGACGTGGGTTGATCTCCAGCACGCCGGGGTTGCCCGCGGCGTCGTACATCACGTCACAGTCGTACAGCCAGCTCAACGAGAAGGCCTCGATCAAGCGCTGGCCAAGTGAGATCAGCTCCTCGTTGTCGACGACGGTGTGTCCTTCGTTGGGGAGGACGGAGTCGACGCGGCGTCGTGGAACGACCCAGATCGGTCGGCCTTCCCAGGCCAGCATGTCGATGTCATGGACCGGCTCGACAAGCCGCTGCATCACGATCAACGGCAGCGCATCGATCGCTTCGGTCAGGTGGTTTTCCCGGAACGACTGCGCATCCAGGTGGACTTCTCGCCCACCTGCGATCAGCTGCTCGCCCGAAACGTCCTGGCGGACCACGTAGACGCCACGACCACCCCGGTCGAGAGATGGTTTGACGACCGCCTCGCCATGTGTGTTCAGTAGTTGGTCGAGCGCTGTCTCGAGCTCCTCGACGGATGTGGCCGGCTGCCAGTCCGGGACCGGCAGCCCGAGCTCGGCCAGTCTCTCGTAGGTCCGCCCCTTGTCGTTGAATGTGCGTAAGGTTTCGATGTCGACGCAGGCCAGCATGCAGCCCAACTGATCTGCGTCCTCGGCCAGGGCCAGCGCCTCCTCGTCGGAGGTGGGCAGGATCAGGTCGACCCTCTCGTTGGCGACCACCTGGGCAATCGCCTCGACGTAACCGGGGTCTTCACCGCGGGGTACCGTGGCGAACCGGTCGACAAAATGGCGCCCCTGAGCGTTCTCGGAGAGGTCCACGCCAACGACACGCAGCTCGTGTCGCGAACTGGCCTTGAGTGTCCGGATGACATGGGGAGACAGCTCACCGCCGACACAGGTGATCAGTATCGTGTATGTCACAGGCCCCCCTCGACCGCATCGGCTGCGACGGGATCGTCGGGTGCCAGTGTGCGCGCTGCTCGCCGCCCGAGCAGACGTGCATAATCACGGGGCGGCAGCCCCGCGCTGCCGGGCAGCGGTCGCTTGAAGGTCAGATTCGCCTCGGTCAGGGTCTCGCCGCTCTCGATCTGCGTGCGGGCGACCAGCACCCGTCGCATCAACGGCGCCTTGGCCCGTTCGGCCTCGGTCAGCTGCCGCTCGGCCTGTCCGAGCATCCGCTCCGCGTCCCGCACCCGGTGGACCAGCTCGGCAAATCTGTCGGGTTCCAGTGAGAGCGGATGATCGAAGCCCTCTCGCGTTGAATCCAGGCTGAAGTGCTTCTCGATCATCCGGGCTCCCGCGGCGACGGCGAGGACCGCGCTCTCGATGCCCAGCGCATGATCCGAGAAGCCGGTCGGGACCTGGTAGCGCTCTTCGAGCCAGCCGATGCTGCGCAGGTTGAGCGTGTCGGCCGGTGCCGGGTAGAGCGAGGTGCACTGGAACAGGGCGATGGCCTTGGCGCCGGCCTCGCGCGCACAGGCCAGCGCGGCGTCGATGTCGGCCGTCTCGGCCCCACCGGTCGAGATCAGCAGCGGTCGGCCCGTGCTGGCGGCCAGGGCCACGATCGGGTCGCAGGTCAGCAGGCCCGACGAGATCTTGTGACCCGCGGGAGACAGCTCGTCGATCCAGGTCAGCGTGGCCGGGTCGCCAGCGGTGGTGAAGACCTCCAGGCCAAGTGCAGTCGAGTGCTCGAACATTCGCGCGGTCTGGTCGCGTGATAGGCCGGCCTGGCTGAACAGTGTGTGGCTGGCGGTTCCTTGCACATAGTTCGCATCGGCGTCGATCGTCTGTAGCTTGATCGCGTCGGCGCCGGCTTCAGCAGCGGCATCGATCATCCGGGCGCACTGCTCGGCATCGCCTTCGTGGTTGATGCCGATCTCCGCGATCAGCAGTACGGGGTGGCCGGGGCCGATACCGCGGTTGCCGAAAGGGAACGTCTGGATCATCTCAGCTGAAATCGGGTGCTTTTAGCGGCGTGGGTCATGTACGCCAGGTGTTTCTGTGCCAGGCCAGACTGGGCCAAAATCTGGTGGATTGCCGGGGATTCCTCGTCTTTTCAGTCCGGATGGTGGTGCGACTCGTCGGGGGTGGGCACCGGTTTCGGTCGTCGTCCACTCGACTGTGCCGACCGGGTTTCGCGGCGCCTTGGTGACAGGCTAGCGAGTGGTGGATCACGCGATGTCCCGCCGGACGTTCGACGAGCCGACTCCGACCTCGATGAGGTTCCTTGGCATGCTCTCGTAGTCGTTTTCCGACCCCGGCTCATACGTTCTAGAGGTCCAAGCTGACATACACTTTTACCGTATCACCGACCTTCACACGGTCAAGTTCGCAGCAGGAAAACTTGCAGTCACCGCGGTGCGCTGGAGAATCGGTCGAACTGTGGCGATGCGTGGTGGGATTTCCGACAGCTACGGCAGCGGCGATGTCCGGTGTTTTACTCTGTCCTGCTGGAGGATAGAGTCGATCGGCATCTGTTTCTCGGGGACCTCTTCGGCTACTATCCACTCCTCGAGGAGGCTCCGAACTTGCAACAGGGTTGGCCATTGACCCGTATACTGGGGGACCGTGATCGGGTGCTCACCACCAGATCGGGGAAATCGCACCGATGGTTGTAGACCAGGTCCGATGACAGTGACCGTGCGCCCCGCGACGTTCGAAGACGCCCAGCAGCTCTGGGAATGGGCCAACGACCCGGTGACCCGGCAGAACGCCCTGAACTCGGACGATATCCCGTGGGAGTCCCATCTGACGTGGCTTCAGGGTGTTTTGGCGAATAAGGAGCAGGCCTTGTATGTGGCGGAGTGGCAGGGAGCCCCCATGGGCTCTTGCCGATTCGACATCAGCTCCGAGGGGGCGGTCGTGACCATTGCGCTGGCCCCAGCCCACCGCGGGAAGAATCGGTCAGTCCCCGTCTTGCAGGGTGCCATTGACCGCTACTGGACTGAGCGTGGTCCACGGCCGATCGTGGCCTATATTCGCTCCCACAACATCCCGTCGATGCGTCTGTTTGCGGCGTGCAATTTTCGACCCGTTGAAAGTGACGTGGACAGCACCCAGCGCTTTGTCCTTGTGCCTGAGTGAATAGAAGGAGCCAGAGAGTCTGGCCGTGGGGCGAGTGCTAGATCATCCAGGCGGAAGCGAGCGAGGCGATGCATCGCCAGTGTGGCGACTCCGGGCGGCGCTGCGGCGGCCGGGCAATGAAGGCGGAGAACGTCTCCGCGACGCTCGGGCTGCTGCTGCTTGATCTGCTGGCTCATTTGCTGCACACGTCGGTCGGAATCATCGCAGAGTGGCCTTGACCTGCTCTGCAGAGGGCTTATGTTCTCAGCATGAGGTCTATCGAAGAAATCGTCCAGGAGGTGAGGGCAGAGGGGCTATCCCTGCTTCCGAATGTGTTTAGCAAAGAGGCTTGCCGGGAGTATGTGAGCATCCTCGATGATCTGGTTGCCGGCCTGCCCGAGGACAACGCTCAGCGGGTCAACCCAGACGTCCAGTCGATCAACAACTATTTCCGGCACGACCCCAAGCTGCTTGAACTGATCTACATTCCCCTCCTCGACGACGTCCTCAAGGTTCTGCTCGATCAGGACCACGTGCTGATCGCGGGAAACACGTTCAATCGTTGTCGCCGACCCGACATCCGGCAGAACCGGGACAACCCGAACTCGCAGAATGCTGGCCACGACTGGCATGTCGACAGCCGCTACCTCGGCGGTCAGCGGATGGAGGCGGGACTCTCCTTCCAGATCGTCATCATGCTCGAAGACTTCACCGCCGAAAATGGCGCCACTCGGTACGTCCCGCTCTCGCACCTATGTCGCGATCGGCCCGATCGGGAAGGGGACTACGAGTTCCAGCTGATCGAGGGGGAGGCGGGCACGATCGGCATCATGGACTCGGGAATGTGGCATCGCAGCGGGCCGGTTGGAGACCATAGCCGCTGGGGAGCCTTCAACTTGTATGGCCCGTGGTTCATGAAGCCTTACTTTCGCTTTCCGGAGATGCTCGGTGAGGAGCGCGGCAAGACGTTCTCGCCTGAGCTTCGTCGACTGTTCCACTATCGCTCGACGCCCCCGTTGGATGAGCAGGATTGATTTTCCACGGTGGTGCGGGAGGAAGAGTCGGCCCCGAGCAGCGTCTGAGCGCATCATGTGTGGTATCGCGGGAATCGTCAGCCTGGACCGGGGCCCGGTGGAGAATCTGGCCGAGCGTGTTCGGCGGATGACCGGGATGCTGACCCATCGCGGGCCCGATTCACAGGGCACCTTCGTCAGCTCAGACGGTCGTGTGGGGCTGGGCAACACCCGGTTGGCGATCAGCGACCCAGGCTGTTTGCGTCCGCAGCCGATGGTCAGTGAGGACCGCAGAGCCGTGTTGACCTTCAACGGCGAGTTGTACAACGACCGGGAATTACGCGCCGAGCTGCTCGCGGAAGGCAGACCGCTCTCGACACAACTCGACACCGAGATTCTGCTCGAAGGTCTCAACGCGCACGGTCAGTCATTCCTGCAGCGGCTCGACGGGATGTGGGCTTTCGCTTTCTACGACGAGCCCACTGGGACCGTGCTGCTCTCGCGTGACCTGCTCGGGGAGCGCCATCTGTTCTACCAGCAGCGAGGTCGAGAGCTGATCTTCGCCTCGGAGATCCCGCCGATTCTGGCGGATGCGGATCGGGCTCCCGCATACGTGGCCGAACACGTGGCGACAGCCATGCGCTTCGGCGTTGCGCCCCCCGGTGAGACCTTGCTGGAGGGGGTTCACCGCTTGCGTGCGGGACATCTGTTGCGGGCGGCGCCCGACGGCGTGTCCGAGCAGCGGCGGGAGCTGCGGCTCCACCCCGAGCGCTGGTTCGATTTTTTTTCTGGGGATCCCAGCCTGGAGCAGGTGATCGACCGCTGGGAAGAGGTGTTTGCGGATGCCTGTCTGCGGAGGGTGCCCCGCGAGGTGCCCTACATCTCGACCCTCAGCGGCGGACTCGACAGCGCGCTGGTCTGTCTGTATGCCTCCGATCTGGGGAAGCGCCCGATCGACACGCTGTTCGGCCTCAACGCCTTGACGCCTGACCAGCGGGAGCCGGGCGATCTTCCCGAGTTCGAGGCCAGCCTGGTCACGGCGCGCAAAGTCGGCGCCAATCACCAGAGCCGCGATATCGACACGGCCGAGTGCATTCCCGTGCTGGAGCGGATTGCCCGCAACGGTTTCGACGGCATGCTCGACGAAGGGGTCGCCTCGTTCGAGATGCTGGGCTGGATCGGTCGGGAGCTGGGCAAGAAGGTGATGCTGATCTCCGACGGTCCCGACGAATTCTGTGGTGGCTATCCCATCGATCAACAGGCTCACGCCCAGGGGATGGTGGGGGCCTTCAGCACCCCGTTTCATCAGATCGTCGAGCCTGACGTGCTGGCGCGGGTCTTCACCGACTCGCTGTCCGGGGAGGGGTTCGGCCGCCTGGATCCGGTCTACTCCGACGTGGCCGAGAGGCTCGACCCGCCCCAGATCCGAGCGTTGACCTACGCCGCATGCACGGTTCCGGATTACTGCAATCTGCGCACGGACAAGGGGTTTCTCAGGGCGGCGGTGGAGTCCCGGTCACCCTATCTGGCACCGCGGATGGTGGAGCTGATGATCGCTCTCCCGGCCTGCTTTCGCTTCGGAGAGGATGGCTCGACCAAGTACCTGCTGCGCAAGATCGTCGAGCGGCATGTCGGCCCGCAGGTGGCCTGGCGTTCGAAGCATGGCTTCAGCGCGCCGCTCTGGTTTGCGCCGGCGGTACAGCAAGCGCTGGCGTTCGAGCCGACGATTCGCGAGAGCCGATTTCTGGCCGACTTCCCGTTCACCGAGACGTTCCGACGCAACCTGTTCGACCCGCCGTTCCACAAGCTACGCTGGTCGGTTTACGTCCTGACTCACACGCTCGACAGCCTGGCGGAGATCTGCCGATGAGCCAACTGCAGAAAGTGCGGGACCTGATCGCGGCTCACCCGGGCCAGTTCGGATCTTATCAGTCCCTCCCCCCCTGTGTTACAGAAGCGCTACCGGATGACCTGGGTTTCGATTACCAGCCGAATCAGATTCTGCTCGACCGTCCGCGCTACGACTGGCTGACCGGCTCGCTCGATCTGGATCGCTGGAAGGTCGCGGATCTGGGAGCCAACATGGGGTACTTCTCGCTGCGGTTGGCCTCCGAGCGACAGGCCGACGTGCTTGCTGTCGAGCCGATGCCGGCCTATGCCCAGCTGATCGGTCTGTTGACGAGTGTCTGTTCCCTGGAGGCCTCTCTGAGGTGTGAGCAGGCCAGCATCGGTCTGGATCAGATCGCGGAGTTGCCCGAGCGAGACCTGATGTTGTTGCTGAACGTGATCCACCACGCGGGGGTCAAATACGACTCCGAACGGGTTGCGGGTCTCGATGGCTGGCGGGACTACGCGCGGACCTATCTCGAACGACTGGCTGGCCGAACCCGCTGGCTGCTCCTGCAGTTCGCCAACGTCTGGAACGGCCAGGTTTTGTTCGACAGCGCCGAGACCGTGCCGTTCACCGCTCAGCTGCTGGCCGACGCTGGCTGGCGCGTCGATCGTGTCGGCGTGATCCTGGACTTCGAGACGCTGGCCTACGAAACGCACGCTGGCGATGCCTGGGGGGAGATCCCCGCCGTGTCGATCATGCGAAATCGTCAAACGAATCTGGTGGAGTACACGCTAGAGGATCGCCTCGTCGGTACTTTTCCCACCGGTCTGGCCCAGCGTCCTCTGTGGCTCTGCGAGCGCCAGTGAATCGTCCTCTACTGATCTACATTGGTGGGAGCTTCCCTCAGCTGGCCGGTATTCGGGCAGCGCTCGATGTGGGGTTGGATGTCCTCCTCACCGATCGCAGCGCGGATGCGCCAGGCGCGGTTGTCGCGCCTCACTTCGAGCGCCTCGACGCGACCGACGAGGCGGGTTTTCTGGCGCTGGCTGAGCGGCTGGAGAGCGACCCGACGGTCCAGCCCGTGGGGGTCTACGCTCTGGAGGACTACGCAGCCGTCACCGCCGCGCGGGTGGCGGAGCGCTTGAGCTTGACTCACCCGCCCGTCGACGCTGTCGTCCGTTCGGTCAGCAAGCACCTGGCCTCGATAGCCTGGGAACAAGCCGGGCTACCGATCCCGCCGACCAGGGTGCTCAGCGGAGACGAGGTCGGCGAGGGACCGGCCTATCCGTTGGTCGTCAAGCCGTCACGTAGCTGGAGCAGCCAGGGCATTACCCGGTTGGACGATCCAGCAGGTCTCGAGCTGGCGATCGCACACGCCCGACGTTTCAGTGACCACGTCCTGCTCCAGTCCCATCTCGCAGGGAACGTGATCAACGTCGATGGCCTGTTCGTCGAAGATCGCTTCATCGTCACGGGCTTCTTCGATCGAGCCAACCACCGCGATGTGGCGTTCCATACGGGCAGGATCTATCTGCCGGCCGAGTTGAGTGAGGCGCAGCGCGTTTCGCTTGCTGCCTGTGTCGAGGGGGCCGCGCGCGCGATCGGCATCGACGCTGGCCCGATCACGGCCGACCTGATCATTGTCGATGAGCGGCACTACCTGCTCGAGTTGAGTACCCACCTGCATTCGGTGCATCAGACCGCGCTGAGGGACGGGAGTTGCCGACCGCTTCAGGCCTGGTTCGCCTATCTAGGGGGGGACGACGGCTGGCGGCGCTATCTGGATGGACCCCCGCCGACCAGTCACTCCGGGATGCACGTGATTCCTCCGGTGCAGAGGGCGACTGTTCGCCCGGAGAGCGTCGAGGCGGTGCGTGGGCTACCCGGGATCCGGGATATCGACATCCGCTACCGGCCTGGTGGCAGCGGTGTGATCTGGGGCGTGGCCGAGTCGCGGGAGGCTCTCGTGGCGCTTTTCGATCGCGCGGCCGAGCTGATCGAGTTTGAGCCGGCGCGAGATGAGTGCGAAGCCTAGGATGGGACTCACGGTATTGGCCGACAGTCGGGCAGCGCTGGAACACGCCTTCGGCCAGGGTCTGCCCCGGGATGCGGTCGTGCGCACCGCGTCGCCATCCCTCGCGCTGGCCGCGGACCTGAACGTCAGGCGTCTCGAGGAGCGAATCACCGGTGCCGAGATCCTGGCCTTGTCCGGCACGACACTCGATCTGGCGATTGCCTTGCGTCAGGCGCTGATCGATGCAGCTCTCCCGGACTATGCCCACCTGGCCGCGCTGGGTACTGCATCGCTTCAGCGTGTGGTACTCAAGGCGATGGCGCTGGGCTTCGAGGCTCTTGCCGGTCCGGTGGCTGTTGTGCTAATCGAGTGTGACCCACCTGCTCGTATGAAGCGGCTCAACTCGCCGTGGGAGTCCCTGCTACGGGCCAATCCGCAGCTTCAGCTGTATCGCGTGCCGATCGAAGGGATCCAGGTCCCCAGGCCGGAACCGGCGCCACGAAAGACCTGGCGCGAGCGGCTGAGGCCCGAGCGTTTGTGCTACTATCGTTGGCGCTGGTGGCGGTTGGTCAGCGACACCTTGCGCGTTGCAGGAGGCCAGGGGTCTATCCTGTTCCACAGCCGGATGAGCAATATGTTGATGGAGGTGGGGTCGGAGCTGGCTCGTGGCGGTTACAGCCTGCGACTGCTCGGGGCGGACCCCGTCGACCGTCGACCCGTTACCCACGGGGAGCGGATCCGTGAGGCTCTCACCGGGCTCCTCGTGGGACATCTCGAATCGCGGGTCCCCGAGCCGTCGATCGAACCACTCATCGACCTCTACCTGGCAGAGCTGGAAGACGGTATCGAAGTGTTTGACGCGAACCTGCCGATGTGGCGCGCCCGGCTGGCCGCGTTTGCCGCCCAGCGCCCAGCAGCGGTGTTCGTCGGCTACCCGACTCTGCCCGGCGTGATGGCGCTGGGCAAGGCCTGTCGAGAGGTTGGTGTTCCACTGGTCAGTGCGCAGCACGGCGTGGGACGTGAAATCAACGAGGTCCATCGCAGCACCCTGTTTACCTACGAGAACAACGTGGCCGACCTGGTGTTGACCTATAACGAGACCGCGGCCCGACTGTCCAACGAGGACAACCCTTTTCGGATCGGGACGTGCGTCTCGGTCGGCGCGCCGAGCGCCAACCTCAAGACGATGGCGCGAGCGGGAGGCAAGCCCCCGCACGGGCCGCCGATCCTGTTCGTCTCGACGATCCTGTACAGTGGCAACGTGCAGATGATCACTGCGGGGGGGCCGGACCATGAGCGAGCGGCTTACACCATCGGGCTGATCAACGACGTGTTCGAGAAGCTTCCGTGCCGGGTTCTGTTCAAGACTTACCCCACGCCGTTGCCGCGATATCTGGACCCGGATCCGATCGTCGATGTGTTGCGCGAGGCTACGAATGTCGACGTGTTCGAGGGGGAAACCGAGGTGCGAGAGATGGTGCGCAACCATCGAGTGGTCGTCACGACGATCGCAACCAGCACGCTGGGCTGGTGTCTGTCTTCGGACGCGCCACTGGTTTTCATCGATCACCCATACATGGGGCCACTCAAGTCATCCGTACGTGAAGCGTTTGGCCGTGCATGCTTCTTGTTCGATGCCAGTGACGGTGACCTGCACCAGCAGCTGCGCACCTTTCTGTCCCGGTCGTTCGACGATATCGATGCCGAGTGGGAGGCCAAGCGATTGGATCGGCAGACCTTTGTCGAGCACTATATGATTTCTGGTGGCCTGGGCGCCGAAAAACGAGGCGCTGAGCTGCTTCGGGCCCGCTTCGGGGGGGGGGCGGCATCGAGGTCCTGATCGCGACCCATGCCGGCCCGGGGATCGGATTGGGCCATTTGCGCCGCTGCCTGTCGCTGGCGTTCGGCCTGCGGCAGTCGGGCTGCGAGTGTCGTTTTCTGGTCAACGATGATCCCGATGCGCTGGCGCTGCCACAGGCGGCTGGATTCGAGGCGCTTGCTGGATTCGATGCGCTGCGTGAGCGGCTGGCTCAGTTGCGGCCGGAGCTGGTGGTCCTGGATGCCTACACGGTAGACCCGGCGGGCATCGAAGGTGTTCCGCTGGCGGTGATCGACGACGTGGCCGACCGGGATTTGCCGGTCGATCTGGTGATCAACGGGGCGCCCGGTGCAGAGCGACTGGCCTACCGCACTCGCGACGATACGCGATGCTTGCTCGGTCCGCAGTACGCCCTCCTGCGCCCCGAATTCGATGCCCCGCTGGCGCCAGACTATGGCGAGTCGGTCGGTCGGTTGCTGATCACGCTGGGCGGTGGAGATGCCCGGGGAGCTGCACCGCATATCGGCAGCTGGGCCCGGCGGGCGATGCCGGACATTCCGATCGACTTCGTCCTCGGGCCTTTTTTCGGAGAAGATCCGCCGGATGGGGTGACGTTGCACAAGACGCCAGAGCAGATGCGCCCGCTGATGCTGGCCGCAGACCTGGCGCTCTGTGCGGGGGGCCAGACAGCCCTCGAGCTGGCGGCTACCGGCACGCCAGCGCTGGCCGTCGAGGTGGCTGGTAACCAGAGTCCCCAGCTAGAGCAGCTGGAGGCAGCGGGCACCCTCGAGCGGGTCGGTGCCGTGGTCGACACGGATCTCGAGCAGAGGCTGGTTGACGCGCTGGGGCGCTGGAGGGATGATCCAGTGCGTCGGCGAGCGGCCGGTGAGGCCGGGCGCCGTCTTGTCGACGGTGCTGGGGCCCGGCGTGTCGCCGGCCGATTGGTCCAGTGGTGCAATCAGAGGAGAGAGCAGGGATGAGCACGATCCTGGTCGTGGCGGCCCATCCGGATGACGAGGTCCTGGGATGCGGCGGGGCCATGGCGCGTTGGGTGGCCGAGGGGCATGCAATCCACATCTGCATTCTCGGCGAGGGAGTGACCAGCCGGTATGATTCGCGCGCCGAGGGGCAGGCCGATGGCGCGGAGACATTGATCCAGGTTCACGATCACGTGGAGCGAGCGGCCGCGGTCCTGGGCGCCGCCAGCTCGCGTGTCCTTGGCCTGCCCGACAATCGCTTCGACTCGTTGGATCTGCTGGATGTGATCAAACAGGTCGAAGCGGTCAAGCAGGATCTGCAGCCCGACTGCGTGTTGACACATCATCTGGGTGATCTGAACGTCGATCATCGAGTGACGCACCAGGCGGTGATGACCGCATTCCGGCCGCAGCCCGGCGAACGCTGCCGTGAGATCCTGGCCTTCGAGGTCAACTCGAGCACCGAATACCAGGTGCCCTCACCGACCACGGCCTTCCTGCCCACCCGCTACGTCGTTGTGGACGAGCTGGCGCTGGAGAAGAAGATCGAGGCGATGGCAGTCTACGAGACGGAATTGCGAGAGTGGCCGCATCCGCGCTCGCTCGAGGCGCTGCGTGTCCTGGCGTCGTGGCGGGGCAGCCAGGTTGGCCACGCGCTGGCCGAGGCCTTCGTCTGTTGCCGGATGATCGACTGAGGCACCGGATCCTCCAAGGATGCCGCGAGAGGAACGCGCCCTCCGGCTGATCGCTGATCCGATCTCTAGGAGAGCGGCCAGTTACGCGGATCCACTAGCAGGGGGTCGTCGAGTGCCAGATCCTCCAGGAGCGAGCGCAGTTCTGTCGTCGCTCTGGCCAGACAGGCATGATTGGCGCGCAGCATCTGCTCGTCCAACACCCCGATGATGGTGCTGGCGATGTCGGGATGGCTGCGGGCGTAGAGCAAGGCCAGCTCGCTGGGCTCCAGACCGAGCGAAGTGGCATGGGCTGTGAGGCGGTCTATCGGTTCCCGCAACGGCGAGAGTTCGGCAGGCAACTCGCCTGGATTGGTGGCCAGCACCCCTTTGAGGAACGCCGAGCGGGCAACGGTGGTGATGTCGGCCTGCCCAAATCCCTCTAGAAACGGTTCGAATCGACGATCCAGCACGCTGTAGGGAATCTGCACCTGGCGGATCTCGGGCTGTGGGCTGTCGAGCATGGCCCGCGCCACCTCGATCTCGTACAGCGAGGCGCCGAAGCGGTCGAACCCCCCTTGCTCCCGGACCCTGTGGAGCGCCTCCCAGAAGGGCGGGTGGTCGTAGGTTGCCCGGTCGAGATTGTGGACCTGCAGAACATCCACGCGGTCTAGCGCCAGGGCGGTCAACGAGCGCTCGAGTGAGCGGGTGATCCAGTCGGTCAGCTCTTCCTCGCCACTCAGCTCGAAGCCCGGCTCGATCTTGGTTGCGATGATGAAGTGGTCTCGGGGGAGGTCCGCCAGGGCCTCTCCCAGCACCTCCTCACTCGCCCCATAGGCTCGAGCGGTATCGATGTAGTTGATCCCCAGCTCGATGGCGGCGTGCACGACGCGGATGGCCTCGTCGGGCTCGACGCGAGGGGCCAGTCCGTAATCTAGACCGAACTGGACGGTGCCCAGTCCCAGGGGGGACGGAGAGGGGGGCTGATCGGGCAAGGCGTGAAGTATACGTCGAGCGTGGTTCGAAGACCATGGTATCATTCCGGCGATGTCGGCCCGTCAATTCAACCGGAGCCAAGCGCTGCAGGAGCGTGCGCTGAAGAGCATCCCCTTGGCCTCCCAGACGTTCTCCAAATCTTGGATGCAGTACCCCGGAGGGGTCTCTCCGTTGTTTCTCGAGCGGGGAGAAGGTGCTCGGGTATGGGATGTCGATGGCAACGAGTACATCGACTACGTGCTCGGTCTGATGCCTGTCGTGCTCGGCTATCGCGATCCCGTCGTGGATGCCGCGCTGCGTGCACAGCTGGATCGGGGAATCACCTTCTCGCTGGCGACCGAACTCGAGGCAGAGCTCGCCGAGCGGCTGATTCGACTGATCCCCTGCGCGGAGATGGTGCGTTTCGGCAAGAACGGCTCGGATGCCACCAGTGCGGCGGTCCGTCTGGCCCGGGCCATCACCGGTCGAGATCGGGTCGCTGTCTGTGGATACCATGGCTGGCACGACTGGTACATCGGCACCACAACGCGGAACCTCGGGGTTCCGGAGTCGGTCCGAGTGCAGTCCAGCCGGTTTACTTTCAACGATGCCTCCTCGCTCGGGTCTGTCCTGGATGAGCATCCTGGAGGGTTTGCGGCGGTGATACTGGAGCCTGCCGGAGCAACCGATCCGTCAGCGGGTTTCTTGGAGCGGGTTCGTGAGTTGACCAGCGAGCACGGGGCTCTGCTGATCTTCGATGAGATCGTGACTGGTTTCCGGATCCATCTCGGCGGGGCCCAGGCGCATTTCGGGGTGACACCGGACCTGGCGACCTTCGGCAAGGCGATGGGCAACGGCATGCCGATCTCGGCCGTGGTCGGTCCTCGTGAGTTGATGGGCTGGATGGAGAAGATCTTTTATTCGGGGACGTTCGGGGGCGAGGCGCTCTCACTGGCCGCGGCCATTGCGACGCTGGACAAACTCGAAGCCGAGGGCGCCGTGGATCGGATATGGAAGCTGGGCGCCCGTCTGGCGAGCGGTATCTCGGCCGTCTGCGCCACGCTGGGCGATGAGTATCGAGTCGTTGGGCCGGACTGGTGGCCCCGGGTGGTGCCCAGCGGCAACCGTCTGGATCCGGTGATGGCCAACAGCCTGTTGCGCCAGGAACTGATTCAGCACGGCCTTTTGATGGGGGCGGGCGTCAACCTGTGCTTGGCTCACGACATGCCGGAGGTGATCGACCAGACGCTCGAGGCCTGGGCCCGTGTCGGGGACGTGGTGGGCCAGGCGTTGCAGCGGGATGATCCGAGCACTGCGCTTCGAGGCACGCCGATTCAGCCGGTGTTCCAGGTACGCTGATGGCGCTGGCGGTGATCCAGGCACGGATGGGCTCCAGTCGCTTACCGGGTAAAGTCCTGGCCGAGGTGGCGGGACGGCCGATGCTGGGCTACATGCTCGAGCGCCTCGAACGTAGTGAGCAGATCGGCAAGCTGGTGGTGGCGACCTCGACCCAGCC
>PVBE011419683.1_pt1 | contig 17926 bp, 10 predicted proteins | sample 1631181 | NCBI WGS metagenome assembly PVBE01 (sample SAMN08397723, study PRJNA350692) | Marine metagenome, whole genome shotgun sequencing project. | isolation source: water | place: Pacific Ocean | collected 2012-04
AGAACCTCTCCCACTGCATCGAAGACAGCTGCGTAGCCCCCTGCCGCATGCTTGACCTGGGTTGCGGCACAGGCAGCAATGCGGTGTGGCTGGCAAAGCAGGGGTTCTCCGTGACTGGAATTGACATCGCTCCCCTTGCGATTGAAGCCGCGCGGCAAAGGGCCGCTTCAGAAGGTGTTGACATCCCTTTCAGCGCTGCCGACATTCTCACCGATCCCATTCCCAACGCCCCGTTCGAATTTGTATTCGACCGCGGTTGCTTCCACTCGATGGACAATCCAACGGATACGGAAAGGTGCACGGAATTGATTTCTGGATACCTTACCACGGGCGGCTTGTGGCTCAGCCTCATAGGAAACGCCGACGGACCGGTAAGGGAAGTTGGCCCTCCGCGCCGGTCGGCATCAGAAATCGTATCGGCAGTAGAACCCAGGTTCGAGATAATCAGCCTGAGACGAACTGACTTCGACTCCGATGACGAAGACCCGCCACTTGCATGGGCATGCCTGATGAGAAGGCGCTCGCAGCAGATATAGGCACGCCCGCAAGAGTCAGACAGAATCTCCGGAAAGCGACCTTCCTACTGTCACTCTTTCTTCTCGCCGCCCCTCGAGGAAGAACGACTATGGCGCCAGTAGCTGCTGAGCGATGTCATATCATAGACTTCGGACACGGCGTCCGAAAACGCCTCACTATCATCGCCTTCATACCCAATCTCACGCCCCAGGTCCTGCAGCGCGGTTTCCCGCTCGACCTCGAAGAGCCCGCGCAACTCTGAAGCGTTCTTCATGAGAGCAACCCTGGCCTCCGAGGTCATATCCGTCCCGCCATCCTCCTTCAGGGTCTCCATGTGCGTCCAATTCTCGTCAAGGACTTCTACCAGGCGCTCATGGTTCTCGCGTTGTTCTTCGGACATTTTCGTCACATCCAGATCAAGGACAAAGGCCGACTGCTTGGCCAGAGTATCAGCGATACGATTCCTGAATTCGTCGCGCTGTTTCTGAATCTCCTCGTAACGCTCCGGATCCTTTTCCTTCAATTCCTCCAAGTTCGTACGAAAACGGTCACGATAAGACTGGCGCCTTTTGTCCCTTTCTTCCCGCTCGCCATCGATTGAAGCCAGCTTTGTCCTCGCGTCATCGAGATAGCCGCGAAGGTCGTTGAGTTCCATCTGGAGGTCGCCGATCTCCTTGTTTTTGCCGGCAAGCGCCTGCAGGAGGCCTTCGTCCACAGGAGGCCCTTCCTGCGCCACAGGTTCAACATCGGGTTCGGCTGGTTCTTCAGGAGTTTGTCGAGGAGTGGCCGGGGTAATCTCCCTGGAGGGCAGCTCACGGGCGTCTGTAAGTTCCTTCTCAAGGATCGCAACTCTATCACGAAGCAACGAGAGCTCGGCCTGGCGTTTCTGAAGTGTGACCGTGCGTGCGAGGCTGACGACGCAAACAACACTTAGAATCGATATTACTATGCCTGTCATCCTGGAATTCATCGTACGCTCCTCCTGTAGCACCCCCGCCTCAGACGTACACCGGATCCATGGTCCGATTGCGGGTCGGACTTATACACCTCTGACCTCCGCGTTTTGAGTACCGACCCAAAACGCTCACTTCCGGCTTGCCTGTGTGCGTTCGTGTATGAGAATATTATGTTTACTGCTTGTTAGCCGAGGCGTCTTTAATAGTAATATACGCATGACAACGGAAAAAAGTTACAGCTATCTTTGCGTTTGACAACGGAAAACACAACTAAGGAAACGGGAAAATGGAAGAAAAGATAAGAGCCAAATTGGAAGAATTACGCTCGATGCTTCAGGCGGATGGCGGTGATCTCGAAGTTGCTGAGATAGAGGACACGAATGTGAAACTCAGACTGACAGGCGCCTGTGGTGGCTGCCCGCATGCCACCATAACGATCAAGCAGGGCATCGAACGCATCCTCAAAGAGCAAGTTGATGACGCTATAACGGTAGAACGCGTAGAGTAGTTCTGCCGCCAGGCCTGTAGAAAAGCAGCGAACCCCGCCAACAGGCGGGGTTCTTTTTCTCTTTGCACCACACACGATGACTGCTTAACGTTTGCTGATGGCTTCTTTTCGAACATTTAAGCAACTGCTTCGGCTTTGCCTTGAGCCCCGTAAGCGGCTTTTCCTGGTTACCCTCGTGGCAGTCCTGGGGTTTAACTTCCTGGAACTGGCAATTCCCAAACTGCTGCAGCTCTTCGTGGACTCCGTTGCCGGCAATCACCTTGCAGTTTTTGGAATCGACATCGACTCGCTCAACACGGCAACCGGACGAATGCTTGTACTGCCATCCGTTCTGCTGGGGTTTGCCGCGTTGAGGTGGGCATTCACTTACATTCGCTCAGTCCTGCAGACACGCCTTGGACAAGGCGCCCTGTTCGATCTGCGCGGGCGCATATTCAACACTATGCAGAATCTGTCTTTTGCATATCACGATTCTTCGCACAGCGGCACCCTGATATCCAACGTTGTGGAAGACGTTAATTATGCCTCGATGTTCTTTCAGTTCGGGATTTTTCCCTTACTGGAATCAGCGGCTTATGCGGCGGTCGTGTACGGGGCAATGATCTGGATCTGTCCCTCGGCGGCAGTTGCATCGCTGGCGCTTCTGTCATTGTCCCTGGTGGTCATGGTGCTGTTCTTCCGGTACGGCCAGGGGTTCTTCTCGAGAACTAAAGAGCTGTTTGCAGAAATTGTCCAGCTTTTCACGGAGAACATCGAGGGGCACCTGGTTGTTCGCGCATTCGGATGCCGTATGCCCCAGAGACAACAGTACAGGCGCCAGGTCTGGGCCCTTCAAAGTTCGACCTTCAAGGAGAGAGCCCTTTCATCCGTTGTCAGCCAGGCGTTTGTATGCTCCATGACATTCGGCATACCAGCCGTTCTGGGAGCTGCCCTCATGGCGGCACGCCAGGGCCGCTGGACTTACACCCCTGGATCGCTGTTCTTCCTCTTTTACCTGCAAAGCTCACTGGTCTTTCGTTCCCGCATGTTCACGCGGGGGCTGGAATTGCTGATGCGGTTCCTGATAACGGGGGAACGCCTGGACAAACTGTTCTCGGCGCGTGATTACCTTGATGACTCCGGCACGCTCTCCTTCCCGGACAGGGGACCTGAGAAAGTTAAAGTTGAAGACGTTTCGTTTGCGTATGGAAACCGCATCTCTTCTCTTAAGAATGTGTCGCTCGAATTGAATGCCGGTGAGACCATTGGTTTTGTTGGTTCGACCGGTTCCGGAAAGACAACCCTGGCCCTTCTGCTGTGCCGTTTCTATGATCCCACGTCGGGAAGAATCCTTATCGACGGGCGTGATATGCGGGAGTATTCGCTGAACGAGATCAGGGACCAGTCCTCGCTTGTTTTTCAGCAGACATTCCTCTTCTCGGCAAGTGTTCGCGACAACATTGCTTACGGCAAGCCGGATGCCGCGTTTGAGGAGATCGTCAATGCCGCCACTCTTGCCCAGGCCCATGAATTCATCATGGAGATGCCGGACGGCTATGACACGATGATTGGAGAGAAAGGTGTCAACCTGTCCGGCGGGCAGCGGCAGCGCATCAGCATTGCGAGGGCGATCCTGCGGAGACCCAGGTTCCTGATCCTGGATGCTTCGACATCAGCCGTTGATCCTCTAACCGAAAAAGCAATTCAGTCCGGGCTCCGCGCACTCGGCAGATCCACAACGAAGATCATCATCGCCCACAGATTCTCCAGCATCGCCGCCGCCGACAGGGCATATGTGCTCCATGAGGGCAGGATAGTTGAAGCCGGCACTCCTGAAGAACTGGAAAAACCGGGGACCATGTTCAGCAAGATTCTCCGAACACAGGAAGACGGACATACCGACCAGTGAGCAGGAACACTACATCAGAAACCGAAGAATTGAAGGAAGGGGCTTCGCGGCCTCTGTCCTTGAAACTCGTCCTGCGCATCCTGGGTACGCTGGGACGCTATATCTGGCTGATCTTTCTGGCAAATGTTTTCCTCTTTATATGCATTCGGGCGGACATGCTGATTATCAGGGAGATCAGGAAGCTTCTCGATCGTGATGACCTGATGACCGCCGGCATCTTCACGCTGATAGGACCGATAGTCCTGCTGGCGGCCGTTAACAGGTTGTTTGGATGGAGCCAGTGGATGATCACAATCTTTGCGTCCAACAGGGCAATAGCGCGGCTCAGAGTCAGGCTTTTCGAGAAGCTGCAGGACCTGTCAAAGAGCTTCCATGACCGGCACAAGGCCGGCTGGCTCGTAGCCCGGAACACCGGGGACATTCGGATCATAGAGGATTTCATGACGTTCGCCCTGATGATATTCATGGTCTTTCTGGCGGCGGTCGGGTGCGCAACCGCGGAGATAGCGAGAATCTCATGGGTGCTCCTGCTCCCCTGTGTCCTGATTGTCCCAATCGTCCTCGCAATCACTATCACGTATAAACATCACATAAGTATTGCCCAGCGCGCAGCGAGAGAACAGCACAGCCGGCTGGTGGCAAACATGACCGAGGCCGTGCGGGGTGTCAGGGTCGTGCATGCGTTCTCCCGGCAGGAACACAATCTCGAAGAATTCAATACTCTGAATCTAATGCACCACGACACGGAGCTTCGCGTCGCAAGACTTAACTCCCTCTTCATTCCGTCGATGGACTTCCTGGGCATCTTGAACACCGCGATCGTCATAGTCTTCGGTTCGTGGCTGGTAAGCCACAATGCAACGGAAGGCATCTTTGCCGTCAAGTTGTCAACCGGCGACCTGGTGGCCTACATGCTCTACATGAACGTGATCATATTCCCTGTAAGGCTCATGGTTGAACTCTACAGCATGGCAATGCGTGCCATGGCTGCCGCGGAAAGGGTTTTCGAGGTGATCGACATGGAACCCGAAGTACAGGACCCTCCATCGTCTGACCTCCCGGATACTGTTCACGGGCGCATGGTCATGGAGAATGTGGGTTTCCGTTACGCGGAGGACAAGGCATGGATTCTGAGGAATTTCTCCCTGGAGCTTCCCGCCGGCAGGACCATAGCTCTCGTGGGCGAAACCGGTGCGGGCAAGACGACAGTCTCGTCATTGCTTGCACGCTTCTACGACGTACAGGAAGGGCGAATACTCCTCGACGGGGTGGAACTGAAATCGATTCCCCAGGATCTCCTGCATCACCAGATGGGAATAGTACTGCAGGAGGGCTTTCTGTTCTCCGGCACGGTACTGGATAACCTTCGATTCCGGAGTCCAGACATGGCCAGGGAAGAAGTGGTGCGCGTCGCGAAAGACCTGGGCACTCACGATGCGATCATGAGCCTTTCGGACGGCTATGAAACTCTCATTCTGGAAGGCGGATCTTCCATATCCGAGGGCCAGAGGCAGATAGTCTCGATCACCCGCGCGTTGATTGCCAATCCCAAGATCCTGGTTCTGGACGAGCCCACCTCATCGCTTGACGTACATACCGAACACACGATCCAAAACGCCATTGAAAAACTCATCGCCAACCGAACGACAATAGTGATCGCCCACAGGCTTTCAACAGTGCGCCATGCCGACAGAATCGTGGTCATAGACGATGGCGCAATAATCGAAGCTGGAGACCATGATTCCCTGATGAAACAGATCGGCCGATACTACGATCTCGTGGTAAGAAGCGAAGAAAGCGGGATCCTGCAGGAAAGGAGCGGGGAGTGACACAGCTGCTGCCGCCGGCTCAGCCAGCGAACCCACCCCGCCCTTCGGGCACCCCTCCGGCGGAGGGGATCTGAGAGTCAAGCATCGATCCCCGATCCCATCCTTGCTTATGCCATATGACACTGGATGGCATCGAAAAGGGAGCAGAACACTAAGCTACTGTCATTCCGAGCTTGCCGAGGAATCTCATGCTTTTCCGCTGGACTGGAGATCCTTCGACAGGCTCAGGATGACAGATTGCGTTGTCATTGTGTGGACGTGGCTGCCATATGGCACAACTATAGGAGGGGTGGATCGCCAAAGGCGAGACGGGGTGGGTGCCCTCGTTACCCCAGCCACCCGAGAAAAAAACTCTGGACGTTTGGAAGGACTATTCGGTAAGCTTCGGCTTCACGCAGCGTGAAACGCCTTTCCGTTGAGCACTGTTGCAAGTAAAGAGGTAGACAATTGTCCGATCCCGTAACAAGTAGCGTGGCCGACCATCTTGTCCCGGTCCAAATGGCCGCGCTTGGACTTCTTGTTCTGGCTGCTCACCTGGGAGGCAGGCTCTTCGATAAAGTCAGACTGCCTGTACCAGCGGGACAGCTTCTCGGGGGCGTTATTGCCGGCCCATGGCTTCTTCATGTGGTTGGGGTTCTTCCCGATTTTCCGGTTGCGTATGACAGCGCAGTGGGGAGTTTCAACTTCTTCATCTTCACCTTCGTAAGCCTCGTGGCTTTCAGCATCGGTGAAGAACTGCACATGAGCCGGCTGAAGACGGTCGGAAAATCGGCCGTAGTCATCTGTCTGTGCCAGGCGGCAGTAACGTTCGTTCTGGTTTCCCTTGGCTTGAGTCTTCTGGGCGGAATGCCTGCCCTGCAGTCAATGCTCATTGGAGCCATCGGCATAGTCATGGCTCCGGAAGTGACATTCATCATTCTCAACAGGCTGAAAATTGAAGGCCGGCTGCGCAACATCCTGGGCAGCGTGGAAATCCTCTGCGATATCATTGGGGTAATACTCTTCACGATCCTCGTAGAAGTCGGGGTTGTTCTTCATTCAGGGGCCGAGCTCTCGTCGCTCGCCTCCGCGCGGAGATTGTTTCTACCCGTCATTTGGGATCTATTTGTGGCACACCTGATAGGCGGGATGATCTTCCTCGTTCTCAGGGCCCTGGTGCGTAAAAAAGGAAAGGTGCTGATACCTCATCATGATCATGACGAACGGAGAACGGATTCCCTGGGACTCCTGCACAGCGTTCTGGCGGAGCACCCTTCTCCCTCGGCCGAGATATTCGTTGTTGTAGTTTCGAGCGTCTCCATTGGTGCGGGATTTGCCCACTACTTTCATCTACCATTTCTCGCCACTTCAGCCGTGGCAGGATTCCTGGTTGCCAATTTTCACTCGCATGCAATTTTCGATTCACTGAAAATCGACAACATATCGGCCCTCTTGAACCTGGGGTTCTTCGCCATTGTGGGCTCGACCATTCGCTTCGACACGTTTGACAGTTCCGTAGCGGTTTACATATTGATCTACGTCTCCTTCCGCGCCCTGGGGAAGATCCTCGGGACATGGATCGGGTGCAAAGTGGTCAAAGAGGATAAAAAGATTGCCTCCTGTTTTCCGTACCTGATGTTCCCCCAGGCCGCCGTCGCCGCCGTCGAAGCAATCTATGCAGGAACTCTCCTGGGCGATCCGATTATCCCCGCCGTTGTGCTGCCGGCCATCGTGATTTTTGAGATCGGCGGCGTGATCATGTCGGACCGCGTTCTCAGCAGGTGGCGAAGCTGGGTTGCCGGCGAAGGAGACATCCTCGAGATTCGCAGGGCGGAGGAGGCGGTGGCTGCATCCGACATGCTTCTGGAGATACTGAGTTCGACATCAATCAAGCTGGATCTAAAGCATCCCATGAAGCTGGGAGCTATAGAGGAAATGGTTGGCCACGCCGTAGCCACTACCGATCAAATCCTCACTTCGGAAGAACCGATGCAGCTTATCCTGGAACGAGAGCAGCTGATGCCCACGGGAATGGGTCACGGCATTGCAATTCCCCATTGTCGCCTTCTAGCACTCGATCATGCGATTGTCGTTTTCGGACGACATAGTGAAGGCGTTGTTTTTGGCGGCGTTGATAACACACCGTGCAACCTGATAGTCCTGCTGCTCAGCGGCGCAGGCGACCCCTCCGAGCACATAAAGCTGCTCAGTGCGATAGCCGGCATTCTTGGCAAAGAAGAAGTAAGAGAGGAACTCCTGAACGCACCCGATTCCGATAGTTTTCTTCAGATCCTTAAGACGGCCGCAGGCGGCTCTTGAGTGGGAGGGGCAGCGGCCTCGCTGCCCGCGGACGCCGAGGCCGGCGTCCCGCCCGTCGGAGCGCAGCGGCGTAGCCAGAAGACTCTGACCCCGCGCATAGGACGGGGTTTCAAGGAACGAAATGAAATTCTCGGTCACATTTACGCGTGTGTCTCGACGATTCGTCCAGATCAGCGTGATCCTCTTACTGATCCTGGCCGCAAAAGACAGCGCCTTTCGCCAGAACGCGTTGCGGAATTCTCGTCGCCTCCAGGATGCCTTCTCTCCCGAGCAATCACGGTACGAATCTTTACTCGAATCACATTCTGGGCTGGATAAGACACTGAACGTAGTGCGGGGAAACCTCTGGTACTTCGATGTGGGTGGCGTGGCTATCTCCGACGATCTTGCCGTAGTGGAGTACGTGTTTGCGTCACACCGGCTGAACATGTCATTCCTGCTGGCCGGCAGCTGGATTCTACTGCTCTCCCTGGGCTGCGGGCGTGTCTTCTGCTCCTACCTGTGCCCGGCCGCCCTGTTATTTGACTTTGGCAGACTGCTAAGAAAGGGGCTCATTCGCGTGGGTTTCGAGCTGCCGGATAAAACGATTCCCCGCTTCACGAAATACCTTTTGCTCGGAGTCGGTCTGGCCATTGCAAGCGTTGCAGGACGGTATACACTTGCCTGGATTTATCCACCGAGGCTCATCTGCATCGAACTCGATCACTATATCCTTGAAGGCACGTTGCGCTTCGGTGTGGTTTTCCTGCTGGGAATCGTTCTTCTCGAAATACTGGTTCTACCACGTGCCTGGTGTACTCACCTGTGCCCGGGCGGTGCGCTGTACTCGCTGCTTGGATCGCGACGCCTCCTGCGGATCAAACTGCATGAAGATCGCTGCACTCACTGCGGGGCCTGCCGCGGCGTCTGCCCGTATGACTTGCGTCCCGACGAGGCCTCGCCGGGCATGGAATGCGACAACTGCGTTCGCTGCATTGCGGCTTGTCCCGAGGATGCCCTGGCCTATAGGCGGCCAAGGGCGATACCGAAGGAGACAACGCGATGAGAAGCCGGAAGATCAATCGTCGCGAGTTTCTGAACAGTCTTGGCGTAGCATCTCTTGCCACCGCGGCGATGCTGGGAATTCCCGCCGTGCGGGCGTTGCCGCGGCAGGAAAGCGAGGTAGGCATCTACCTGCGTCCGCCCGGTTCACTGCGGGAGACGGAATTTCTCAGAACCTGTATCCGGTGCGGAGCTTGTGCTCAAGCTTGCTACCCTGATTGTATACGTTTCTTCGACAGAGGCCCCAATCAGGACACTCCATACATCCTGCCGCGGAAGAAGGCCTGCGAACTCTGCATGGAATGCACCGCCGTCTGCCCGACAGGGGCCTTGGAAGATATTCCAGAAGAAGATGTCAAAATGGGAAAGGCCGTACTGGATAAGGACCTCTGCCTCTCACATCGCGGGCAAGGCGTCTGCGAGGTCTGCTACCAGTGCTGCCCTCGCAAGGGAAAAGCAATTACACAAGAGCTCATCCGCTTAAAACCAGTTTTCCACGAAAAGCACTGTACGGGATGCGGGATGTGCGAAGAAGGCTGCCCCGTGCGCAAGAAGGCCGTAGAAGTGATTCTCCTGGAAGGAACAGTTCGCAAAGCCGGTTTGAAGGGGCTGGAACTGGAGAATGTGTAGACCGGGAGAATGCGTAGTAGAAAAAAGGGAGAACATCGAACACCCGGAACTCTCAGAGACCTTTTGAAGAGCTATGAAAGCAGTCTGGGGGAGGAATATCCAATATCCAACAAGGAATTTCCAATGTCCAAGTTCAGAGCTCCGCACAATCTCATGGCGGCGGCATTTCTTTGCTTTCTCTCTCTGGCCTGACTTCCGATGTTCGGTTGGAGATTCCTTGTTGGGCATTGGATATTGAAAATCCCCGAACGCAAGTGTCCCCTCAAACAGCCCCACCTACAGCAGCGTCCCCCGCATGTTCATGTCCAGGTGCATGATCCAGAGCGAGAAGAATGAGAACAGGATCATGGCCGCCAGCAGAGGAACTTCAACAAGGTAGGATGTCGGCCCCTTTCCAAAAAGGCGCTGAGCCGTCCTGTGTGCAATCGAGATTCCGTACACGTGACCCACAATGACCAGGACTACCTGCATGATCCAAATCGTGTTCGTCGAAAGCATCGGTGGGTACGCGCGGGTCGCGGTGCCAAAGAGATCCCATCCCTGGCCCAGGGGATCAGACGCGTAAGTCAGCACGTTCTGCCCCTCCATGAAGAGGTGCATCCCGTTGTGGGCAAGATGATAGAACAAGGCTATCGGCAGCAGCGCATACGAGAATTGAACAAATACACCCATGGTGGTCACTCCATGCTCAGCACCATCCGGTTTGTCAGCCAATGCAGAGACTACCTTGCAGAAGGCGAGATAGAGCAACACGGGTGCCGCGAGAACCACGGCCATTCCAATCGTGAACGACCCGAGATGACCCAGCCCCGTCACATCACCAACCCAGCCCAGAATGGTGCCCTCCGGCTCAGTCATATTCTCCCAGAAAGGTGTCATGGTCAGGCCATGAAAACTCGTCAGCGAGAGCAACGACACCGACAGAAACGCCTCGTCCAGCCTGGGGCTGGCATAGCTGTACAGATCCTCGCCGAACGGACGGACGTTGAGTGCAACATTGTCTTTGGGACAAGTCTTCACGCATTCCCCGCACATCGTGCAGTAAGTGTTGTTCTCAAGCGTCGCGAGGCAGAGTGAAGTCGGGCACGGGTTCCCTTGAGCATTGCCGGCGAAACAGTCCCGGCTCTTACAGGAATCACAGACATCCCTGCTTGCCGCCCGGACTTCTACCGGGGCGAAATTCGCATACATGCCGGCGATTCGTCCGACAAAACAGCCGTAGCGGCAGAATGATTTCTTGTCGAATAGAATGGCCGGCACCAGGGCAAGCACTATCATTCCCGCCGCGACATAGGCAGTCTTCAGGGGGGATTTTGTCACATGGCACCCCAGTTCCAGCCAGGTCAGCCCCACAAAGAGCAGCAGCGCAGGCCAAACATTTCGAAGCCGGCGCGGCCAGGAGAGACCCAGGTTCAGGGGCGCCGGCCCGGCACCGAAGAGGCGTAACCGTGCTATCGCTGAAGCAAGAAAATCCCAGGGACAGAAAACGCACCATATCTTACCGGTGAAAAGGACAATGAAGATCAGTCCCGCCCACCAGATAGTCCATGTCAGCGTCGGGACGATGTTGACAACCTGGTGCCCGGCAAAACCGGCATAGATCAGGAACGCAAAGAGCATCGTCGTCGGTAACTGAAAGACCATCGGGAACCATGGATGGCGAATGAAGGCTTTCAGCCCCGCCGCCCTCAGCAAGTCAAACCGCCTCCTTTTCCGTTCCCGCCTGTTCCGGCGTCCCACGGTTTCGGCAAAAAAGAAGGAAACCAGTACCACCGCCACCAATCCGCCATAGTACAGCCAGTCAGGCAACCCCGGCATCACAACCATCTTGCGATACTGGGAATCAAACGTGACGGCCTTGCACCCCATGGTGCAGTCAACCATGCCGCAGAACTCGCACATTTCACCGTCAGTGATTTCCCTGGTGGCGGCAGCAGCAGCAGCAGAGCCACTCTGCGCAAAGGCATGTGCCTTCTTCTTAGGCACCGGCGAGTGAATCACCTCATCCTGTGAAAAGACAGACTGCGCCAACAGGAAGAGAGCTATAAGAAACAGCCCCCGCAAGTTGATTCCGAACAGATTCATAGTCCGGAAAGTCTACGCGAGCCCCCTTCTTCGAGCAAACCTTAACAGTTCAGAGCAGGCGCCTTTCATCTCTGCACAACACAAGGAGCTCATGTCCACCGGCAATCGACATTCGGGCAAAGAGAGTTTAGATTGGTAGATCTCCTGATCTTGGTGGTGAAGCGTTGGGAAGGCATGGGGTTATGGGTACGATGATTATGCTGCGGTGGCAGCTTCTGGTCTTAGGCTGTATGCTGCTGATTGGCGTGATGGCGCTGTTTCGCCGGCGGGTACTGTGGTTTCGGACATGCGTTGCCGCGGGACTGTTATTGGCCGTTGTGCTGCAGCTTTTCGTGACTCCGCTGGACCGGCGCATCGCCGCTCTCAACCGCGCTATTGCTTCGCTGCCCGATCATCATCCCGAAAGTCGAGCGCTGGCCGGGCAACGCGCGGCAGCCGAGGAACAACGACGGCAAGAGTCGGGTTTAGCGAACCTGCCGTTTCGCCTGGGCCTTGACCTGCGGGGGGGCACTGAAGTCAGGCTGCGCCTCCACCCGGATCAAAGCCGGATCGAACGGTTGCGCGAGGAACAACGCGAGCTCGCGGAGGAGCAGGCCTCTTCCCCTACCCCGGAACGCCATATGGCCATTTCGAGCCTCGCGGATTCCATCTCCCGAGAAGAGACGCGCCTGGAAGACCAACTCGTCCAGGCTGTCGACATCGTGCGGCACAGACTCAGCGGTATCGGCGTCAGCGACATCGCGGTCATGCGGGACGGCAAAGACCGAATCCTGATTCAGCTCCCCGATATGGACACCATCGAAGCCGAGGCCGTCGTCAGAACCGTGGAGCAGCAGGGGGTGCTGGCCTTTCGAATGATAGTACCGCGTACCGGCTCTCACGGGCAGCCATCGATCTATACTGCAATCGAAAACAAGGGCTTCGAAAGTGACACTCATGGCGTCACGGCCACCGGTAACCTCCCGCAGGAGACCGAGCAGCGGGACCACGCTCCATTCGACTGGTTGCGAACACCCGATACGGCAACGGATTCGGGGGATCTCAGACAGGGCTATTTCCGGGTAGTTCATCGTGCTCCCATGCTGACGGGATCGCACATCATCGCCGCAAGGGCGGCCAGCGATCATCGCGGTGGCAATTGGCGGATACAGGTGGAATTCGACACCGAGGGCTCACGGTTGTTCATGGAGACAACTCGTGACAACCTGGACCGCCAGCTTGGCATCGTACTCGATGGCCGGCTCGTGTCAGCACCGTACATCGGCGAGGTAGTGGATGAAGGACGTACGGAGATCATTGGTGACTTTGCCGAACGGGAGGCCCGTAATCTTGCCGTGATCCTGCAGAGCGGTGCGCTGAAGGTTCGAGTCTCACGCGAGTCGCAGACGCGGATCGGCCCCAGCCTCGGAGAAGACTCGATACGTCGCGGCGTACGATCACTTGCCGTGGGCTTCCTGGCAGTCGTCTTATTCATGGCGCTTTACTATCGAGTTGCCGGCCTGATTGCCGTGGGCGCGTTGCTTGCAAATATGTTGATCCTGGCAGCCGTTCTATCCGCCCTTGACTCGGCCGTGGCACTTCCGGGAATCGCCGGGGCAATCCTCCTGGTAGGTATCACAGTTGATTCAGCCGTTTTGATCTATGAACGGCTGAGGGAAGAGCAGAAGCGCTCGGATTCCACACACGACGTGGTCCACGCCACCTACGACAGAGCGTTCACAACAATTGTGGATGCGAACGTAACCACGATCCTTGCGGCAGGGATTCTGTACGTCTTTGCAACAGATGCCGTAAAAGGCTTCTGCCTTGTATTGGTAATCGGAACTCTCACGGGACTCTTCTGTTCACTGGTGGGCATTCGCTGGATGCTTGACGGCCTGGCTGAGCTTCGCCCGTCCGCACGGTTGCGCATGATGCCCCCACCCCGTTTTCCTACTATCGATTTTGTAAAGTGCCATCGCCGGGCAACCTGGATCAGTCTGGCCCTGGTCATTGGTTCCGCCCTGTTTTTCGCCTGGATGCATCACAGGGGAGAGGCCTTAGGCACCGAATTCACAGGTGGCATCCGCGTACGGTTTCGGTTGATGCAACCGCAATCCGTAAGCACGGTGCGGGAACGAATCCGGGCACAGCTTGGAGAGGAGTTTCCCGATGCTGCTGTTACTCTCCGCTCGCATGGTCGTCCGCAGGATGGTGCATTGGGAGGGGCAGCGGCCTCGCTGCCCGCGGACGCCGAGGCCGGCGTCCCTCCCGTAAGAGCGCAACGGCACGACCAAGGAACTCTGGACCTCCCAAAAAGACAAGCTCCCGAAAACTCTAATAGAAAAAGCTCCGAACCGGTCTTCGCCGAGTTCTCCCTTTCCTCACGGCAGGTAGAGGGCGGCAGCGAGCCTGATGCCACGTCGGCGTTGTCTCGTCTTGAGAACGCCATTCGGGATGCATTCGAGGATGAGAAGAATGGCAACATGGAGGCCATTCTGGCCGCGAGTCAAATGGGGCCACTGGTAGCCGGCGAGATGCGGCGGGCTACCTCGACCGCCATTGCGCTGGCTCTGGGTTCGATCTTCCTTTACATCTTCTTCCGTTTCCGAATGCACGGCGTATTCGGCTGGGTTGCCGTACTGACACTGGCACACGATGTCATAATCACACTCGGACTGCTACTGCTGGCCGGCGTCCTCGAGCTGATCCCCGGGCAGATCGATCTGAAGGTGAGTGCAGCGCTATTGACAACAATCGGCTACTCGCTCAACGACTCGATCGTCGTGTTCGATCGTATTCGCGAAAATTCAGGCGGCAACGCAATCTCCTCAGAAACCGTGAACAGATCGATCAACCAGGTGCTGCTGCGAACCCTGGTAACGAGCTTCACGACGCTATTGGTCGTGGTGGCGCTCTTTGTTCTGGGAGGCGAAGTGATTCGCGGCTTCGCCTTCACACTGCTCATCGGCATAGTAGTGGGAACCTACTCATCGATCTTCATGGCCGGCCCGATGGTGGCACGTCCCTGGTCAAAGTAACTTCACCAGGCGAGCGTTCAACATCGCCTCCTGCGCCTTGTACTGTGGCTGCGCTTTTGTGTGCTATTTCTACTGCTGTTGCGTTACAGTTTCTATTCGCTTGAATCAATAGGAGGTAAGTCCATGCGGATATTGCGATTGTTTTTGATAGTGTTGCCGATGCTGATAGTTGGGTGCGATGACAAGCTCGACCTTCCCGAGGTATCCTTTGAAAAGTACGTTCTGAGTAACGGTCTTGAAGTTATCATGCACGAAGACAGGTCCGATCCCGTGGTCAGCGTTGCTGTCCAGTACCATGTGGGCGCCAACAGGGAAGAACCGGGCCACACGGGATTCGCTCATCTCTTCGAGCATATGATGTTCCAGGAGTCGGAGCATGTTGGCCAGGACGAGTTCTTCAGTCACATCCAGGACGCCGGGGGCACTTTGAATGGCGGCACCAGCCGGGACGGAACAGTGTACTACGAAGTCGTCCCGAAGAATGCGCTCGAGATGGTCCTGTGGATGGAGTCGGACCGGATGGGGTTCCTGCTCAGCAAGGTGACCCAGGAGGCCTTCGCAAACCAGCAGACGGTTGTGATCAACGAAAAGAAGCAGCGCATGGACAATCGTCCGTATGGGTATGGGCGTTATGTAGTGGGTAAGTTGCTGTATGCGCCGGACCACCCATACAATCACACGGTTATTGGCGAAACCCCGCACCTGATCAGTGCAACTGTCGCGGACGCGCATGCATTCCACAAGAAGTGGTATGGCCCCAACAACGCGACATTGACACTCGCCGGCAGTTTTGAAGTCGAGCAGACGAAGGCATGGATTTCCAAATACTTCGGAGAAATCACCGCCTCACCACCGGTGACAGACCCTGACCCCCGACCGGCTGCGTTGGAGTCCACACGGAAAGCGTTCTACGAGGACCGCTTCGCCAGGTCGCCGCAGCTCATCCTGACGTTCCCCACGGTAGAGCAGTTCCATCCCGATTCTTATGCACTGGACTACCTGGCCGACCTGCTCAGTCACGGTAAGAAAACGCCGTTGTATAAGGTCATCGTCGAAGATAAGAAGCTGGCCCCGGGCGTCAGCGCCTACCACCACGCCGACGAGCTGGCCGGTACATTAACGATCACGGTGCGAACCTTTGAAGGCACCCGTCTTGCCGATCTTGAGTCGGCCGTTGAGGAGGGTCTGGCACGGTTCGAAAAGGACGGTTTCGACAAGCGTGATTTGCGACGACTCAAGATCATGGAGGAGACCCGTTTCTACAATGGCCTCGCGGAGGTCCTCAGCAAGTCGTTCCGCCTGGGGTGGTATAACGAGTATGCCGGCAGCCCGGACTTTGCCTTGGAGGATCTCAGGCGGAAGATTGCCGTGACGCCGGCGGATGTCAGGCGCGTCTACAGCCGGTACATCAAGGGTAAGTCGCATGTATCTGTCAGCGTCGTACCGAAAGGTGACGCAGGACTCGCCGCATCGGGTGCCGAGAGATTTGAGATACCTGTTGATCCGTCTTTCGCTCAAGACGATCTTGGGCATCGTGGTGAAGGCGAGGTGTCCACAAACCCCGTGCCGTCCTCCTTCGACCGTTCGCAGGTTCCTGCAAAAAGGCCACTTCCGTCAATATTTCTCCCGTCCGTATGGCGGGCCGGGGTTAAAAACGGGTTGCGTGTCCTGGGCGTCGAGCACAACGAACTGCCGCTTGTTCGTTTCTCCCTCACTATCCCCGGCGGTATGCTTCTTGACACCACCAACAAGGTCGGCGTGGCCAATCTCATGGCAGTTCTCATGAACGAAGGAACGCGTACGCGAACTCCGCCGGAACTGCAGGACGCTATCCGTGATCTGGGGGCTGAGTTGGGTGTGTTTGCGGGGAAGGAAGAGGTTGTGATTTGGGGGAATTGCCTGGCGTCGAAGTTTCCGGCGACGATGGCACTTCTGACGGAGATGTTGCTGGAGCCGCGCTGGGATGCGGGCGAGTTCACCCGTATCAAGAAACGCACTCTTGAGGGAATAAAGCGGCACCGTGCGGATCCGGAGAGTATCGCCGCAGAGACATTTGACCGGCTCATCTACGGTGAAGGACACGTTTTCGGATACCCACTTGCCGGTAATATAGATTCGGTGGCGTCTATCACGCTGAAAGATCTGAAGGAGCGCTATGCGAACAGCCTGTCGCCATCAGGGGCCTATCTGGCAATCGCCGGTGACGTCTGCAAGGCGGAGGTGGTCCAATCGTTGGCTCAATTGAACGCCACGTGGGCGCCACGCCAGGTCAGGATACCGGCATTCACGCCGGCACCACCACGTTCCAGCCCGCGTCTGTGCTTCGTGGATGTGCCAGGCGCGCGCCAGTCGCACATTCGGATCGGCTACCTGGCTCTCGCGTATACGCATCCCGACTACTACCCGGCGAACGTGATGAACGATAAACTTGGTGGTGCCTTTGACTCCGTTTTCAACGCGGTTCTGCGTGAAGAAAAAGGCTACACGTATGGGGCGCGTTCACGCTTCTCCGGCACGACACTCACGGGAACGTTTACGGCACATGCGGCCGTGACGTCATCGGCGACGCTCGACAGCATGAAGATCTTTCTGGATGAGATGAAGAACTACCGCGAAGGCATTTCCGGGGAGCGTCTTGCATCAACGCGTAACGCCACCCTCGGATCTACTGCCCGTCGTTTCGAGAGCCTGGATGCGCTTTTGGAGATGCTCAAAAACATCGCGGCCTACGATTTGCCGGACGACTATATTCGACAACGCGAGAGCATCGTGCGGGAGATGACCCTCAGGCATCACAAAGACCTGGCCCAGAAGTACATCGTTCCTGAACGCATGGTGTTCCTGGTTGTGGGCGATGCTGCCACCCAGCTCAAGCCGCTTGAGGAGCTTGGCCTGGGGCCGGTCGAACTGTTGCCCCGCTCATCAATTGATAATACGAAGTGAAGTGCAGGATCCGGGAACGACGGCGAGGATGAATCGGATTCGGATCGTATGATCCCATTGTCGCCTGCTGTCCACCGAATGATTGAGCCCACAACCACTAACTGTTTCGCGGCTTATACCCGGACGGGATCTACTGCGGACACAGCTTCTTGAAGTATATGCAGTCTTCGGGACAGACATTGATACAGACCGCGCAACGGATGCATAATTCC
>PVBE012801239.1_pt1 | contig 17926 bp, 20 predicted proteins | sample 1631181 | NCBI WGS metagenome assembly PVBE01 (sample SAMN08397723, study PRJNA350692) | Marine metagenome, whole genome shotgun sequencing project. | isolation source: water | place: Pacific Ocean | collected 2012-04
ACCTCGGCTTCGCGCAACATGCTGATAATCTGTTCTGGGGTGTAGCGTTTACGGCTCATTTTGTCCTCCTTTCGAGGGGGCAAAATGCGCCAAACTCTCTTAACAAATCTGGACCACTTTTAGGGGGTCACTCCAGTTCTGGGCGGTTTCGTTCCGAACACGATTAAGGTCGGCCCCCCATTTACCATCACCGAAGAGGAAATCGATTTCGGGATCGGCGTGTTCGACGAATCGCTTTCGATGCTCGAGAGCGAGTTCTAGGGGGCTTGAGGTAAGACGCGGCGTTGCGCGTCGAACGGTGAGTCCGTTTCGCGACTACGCGAGCGCATTTTCCGTTTTATCGGCACCCGCCCGTACCCCCGCCCGGGCCGCCCATGGGATGGCACGCTTAGGACGGTCGGGCGGGGGTACGGGCCAATGCGATCCACGTAACTGGATATCGGCCTCGAGGCCATGAGCGAGCGCGCGAAAGAAGCAGAGTGGCGCGCCCGGCAGGACTCGAACCTGCAACCCCGAGCTTAGAAGGCTCGTGCTCTATCCGGTTGAGCTACGGGCGCGTGCGGGACCGCCGTTAAATTACGCGGTCCCAGCGGAAGTTGTCGGCATAGCTCTTGGGCCGCCAGTGCCGCGTCTGCGGCTCCTGCACCCGGCAATCGATCCCGTGCTTGCTTGCATACGCGATCGCGTCCTCTTTCGCCGCGAACGTCAGGCGCACTTGGCCCAAGGTGTCGGCGGACCCGGTCCAGCCCATGAGGGGATCGTGCGACTTTCGGGCCTGGGGCTCAAACTCCAAAACCCAGTCGCGGGTGTTCCGGTGTCCCGACTGCATGGCCGTCTTGGCAGGAATGTAGATGCGCGCTTTCGGCATGGGGCCCTCGTCGGCTGTCTCACGTCCTGTGGTCGGGGCGAGAGGATTTGAACCTCCGACCCCCTGCTCCCAAAGCAGGTGCGCTACCAAGCTGCGCCACGCCCCGACCCGGCGAAGGTAGGATCAAGGGCTGCAGCGCGCAAGCCCGCGTCCGCGCGCTCCGGCCGGCCGATCGCCCGGCTCACGGCCCGACTCATTGCCCGGCCGCGCGATAGACGCCGAGCGCCGCGTCAACACCCGCACCGGGCGCGCAGGCGTGGCCGCCCTGGCGCAACGTCGCGTCGAGCGCCGCGAGGCAAGCGAGCACGTTCTGCTTGCGGCAATTGTATCCCATGGTGCCGATCCGCCAGATGCGCCCCTTGAGCGGACCGAAGGACGTTCCGATCTCGATTCCGAAGTCGTCGAGCATACGCCCGCGCACCTGCTCGCCGTCGACGCGCGCGGGGATCACGACGCCGGTCGCGTTCGCCATCTTGTGATCCTGGTCGCCGAAAAGCCCGAGGTCCATCGCCCTGAGACCCGCCGTAAGCGCCCGCGAGGCGAGCGCGTGGCGGGCGATTCGCGGCGAAAGCCCCTCGCGAAGCGCGATCCGGACGCACTCGCGCGCCGCGTACAGCATCGACGTGGCCTCGGTGTGGTGGTTGAGGCGATCCTCGCTCCAATAGTCCATCAGCATGGGTAGATCGAAGTAGTTGGACTGGATCGGCGCGCCATCGGCGGGCGCGCCGTCTTGCGTGCCGCGCGCCGCACCCGAAAGGCGCGCGCCGTCTTGGGGCGCGAGCCCCCGCTCGATCCGCTTGCGGCGCAGCACCGCTTCTTCGACGCGGGTGTTGAAGGTGATGGGCGCGCATCCAGGCGGCCCCGACAGGCACTTCTGAAGCCCCACCGACACCGCGTCCAGCATCCACGCGTCCACATCCAAGTCCATACCGCCGACGGTCGCCGTCGCGTCCACGTACAAAAGCGCCCCGTATCGCCGGCAGAGCGGGCCGATCTCGTCTAAGGGCTGGGCCATGGTGGTCGAGGTGTCGCCATGCACCAGCGCAACCACCTTGGGGCGGTGTTCGCGGATGGCGGCCTCGATTCGGCTCGCCTCGAACACCGTGCCCCATTCGGTCTCGATGGTCGCGAGCGACGCCCCCGAGCGCTCCGCGATCTCGCACAAGAGATGCCCGAAACGGCCGAAGACGGGAACGAGCACCTTGTCGCCTGGCTCGATCAGCGAGGTGAGAATGGTCTCGATCCCCGCCCGCGCGGTGCCGTCGACAAGAAAGGCCCAGCGGTTCTCGGTTCGAAACAGTTGGCGCAAGAGCCGCATCACCTCGTCCATGTAACGGGTGAACGCGGGGTCGAACTGCCCCAGCAGCGGCATGGACATGGCGCGGAGGACCCTGGGCTCGGCGTTGATCGGCCCGGGCCCCATCATCAGCCGGGGCGGCGGGTCGAGCTCGTCAAACAACTCCGGCGCATCCGCCATCGGCGGGTCCTTTCGTTGCACTGATCAAAGACCCTTCGCCGGGCAGACCTTATTGATTGGCGGGCGCGCGGACAAGTGAACACCGCTGCCCAGCCCGCTTGTTCGCGCACCGGCGCTGCAATACGATGCGCTTCAGCCGACGCCGGACTTCTTCAAGCGTCGATCCCTCGAACGCAAGGTGCGCGATGGACATCGACGAGCTGCTCAAGACGCCGCTTCGGGTGGTGAACGTCGGCCTCGAACGGTTCGCCTGCGATCTCCGCGACAACGGCGTTCCCATCATCCAGGTGGACTGGTCGCCGCCGGCGGGCGGGGATGCGAGGCTTCGCGAACTTCTGTCGAAGCTCGGCTCGTAGGCCCAGGCGACCTCGATGCTCGCGGACCGGATCGAGAAGGCCAATCGCGAAGCCGTCGAGCGGATCTTCACGGGCGATCCGGTCCTTGTCGACGTGCTGCCGGGAGGCGAGGCGATCGCGGGGCTGGAGGACCGAGTCGTCCTCCATGCCGGGCCGCCGATCGCGTGGGAGCGCATGTGCGGCCCGCTCCGGGGTGCCGTCGCCGGAGCCGCGGTCCTCGAGGGCTGGGCCAAGGACCTGGACGAGGCCGAACGCCTCGCCGAATCGGGCGCGTTCGCCTTCCATCCGAACCATCACTTCGACGCCGTCGGCCCCATGACCGGCATCACGACGCGCACCATGCCGGTCATGGTCTTCGAAAATCGAACCTTCGGGAACCGCGCTTACATCACGGTGAACGAGGGGCTGGGTAAGGTGATGCGCTTCGGCGGCAACGACGAAGAAGTGATCGAGCGGCTGCGCTGGATCGCGAGCGATCTCGGTCCCGCGATGGGGCGCGCGCTCCGCGACCTGGGCGGGGTGGCGTTGAAACCCATCGTCGCCAAGGGACTCGCCATGGGCGACGAGATGCATCAGCGCAATGTCGCCTGCACGGGACAGATGGTGCGCGCGATCGCGCCGGCCCTGGCCCGCACTGCGCGCAATGGGGGCGAACTAGCGACCATCCTCGAGTTCGTCTCCGGCAACGATCAATTCTTCCTCAACATCGCCATGGGCATGGCAAAGGCGGTGATGGACCCGGTCGGTGGCATCGCGGACTGCTCCATCATCACGGCCATGTCGCGCAACGGCACAGAGTTCGGCGTGCGCGTGAGCGCGACCGGCGATGAATGGTTCACCGCCCCCGTCGAAATGCCCCAGGGCCTCTACTTCCCGGGCTTCGGCGAAGCGGACGCCAATCCCGACATCGGCGATTCGACGATCGTCGAGACCGTCGGCCTGGGGGGATTCGCCATGGCCGCCTCGCCGGCGGTGGCGGGTTTCGTCGGCGCGGGCGGCGCAGCCGAAGCGATCGCGCATACCCGCGCGATGTACGAAATCACGGCGTCCCGCAACCCCGCGTGGACCCTGCCGGCCCTCGAATTTGCGGGCACGCCCACGGGCATCGACGTCCGCAAGGTGGTCGAGACCGGCGTCGCGCCCACCATCAACACCGGAATCGCCCACCGCGAGGCCGGCGTTGGACAGGTGGGCGCCGGGATCGTTCGCGCCCCGTTGGCCTGTTTCGTCCAGGCACTCGAGGCCTTCGCGGCCGCCGTCGGGGCGACGTGAGCGCTCACGTCGTCCTCAACCGGGTACGCCGGTCCTTCTATCTGGACTCTGTGGCGCTGATGCGGCTGTCGCGCGAGCTCGCGGCGCTGGCGGGCGTGAACGAGGCTGCGTTGATGATCGGCTCGGCATCCAACAAGCAGGTTCTCGCGGACGCCGGCCTGCTCGCCGCCGACGGGCGTTCGGCGGGCGCCGACGATCTGGTGATCGCTCTCCGCGCCGCCGACGAGGAGGCCGGGCGAGATGCGCTTGTCTACGCCGATCGCCTTCTGGATCGACCGCAAGCCGAAGCCGGCGAAACCGGGAAGTGGCGCCCGAAAACGCTGGCCAGCGCCGCCGAGGTATTGGCCGGCGCCAACCTTGCCCTGATCTCGGTCCCCGGCGAATTCGCGGCCGACGAGGCGCTGAAGGCGCTGCGAGCCGGCCTTCACGTCATGCTCTTCAGCGACAACGTGTCGCTCGACGACGAGCGCGCGTTAAAGGAGGAGGCACGCGAGCGCGGGCGCCTTCTCATGGGTCCAGACTGTGGCACCGCCGTGATCGGAGGCGTCCCGCTCGGCTTCGCGAACGCGCTGCCGCGTGGCGACGTCGGCATCGTATCCGCGTCTGGAACCGGGTTGCAGGAGGTCAGCTGCCTGATTGCCCGCGCCGGGGGCGGGATATCGCACGCGATCGGAGTCGGCGGCCGGGATCTGACGGATGCGGTGGGCGGCATCATGACGCTGGAGGCCATCGGCGCCCTCGACCGGGACCCGGCGACGCGGCGGATCGTCCTGGTCTCGAAGCCCCCGGACCCGGGCGTCGCCGACGCCGTGTTCGCGCGCGTGAGCCAAAGCCGAAAGCCCTTCTCGGTTTGTTTCCTAGGCCTCACCTCGGTGGTCGCGCCCGCCAACGTGCGCTTCGCCCCCACCCTTAGGGCGGCCGCAGACGACGTTGCCGGCGAAAGCCGAACGCCGGGGCCGCCCCGTTGCGACGCGAGGGCGCGAAGCGATCGGGATCGGGGCTGGATCCGGGGGTTGTTCACCGGCGGCTCCTTGTGCGCCGAGGCGCAGGTAGTCCTGAAGACGGCAGGCGAGACGGTTGCTTCGAACGCGCCCATCCCCGGCGTCGCCGCTTCCGGCGGCGAAGGTGCTTCCGGCCACGTCCTTCTCGACTTGGGCGCCAGTGAATACACGGTCGGCCGACCGCATCCCATGATCGACCCGGCGCAGCGGAACAAGGCGCTCGCCGGCGCGTTGGAGGAGCCCGGTATCGCCGTCGTGCTCCTCGACGTGGTGATCGGTTACGGCGCCCATGAAGACCCGGCCGGCGAGGTCGCGGCGACGCTGGCCGGGCGCGCGGACGGCCTGCCCACGGTCGTCGCTTCGGTCTGCGGGACCGCGGACGACCCACAAGGCTACGTGCGCCAGATCGAATGCCTCGAAGGCGCGGGCGTGGTCGTCGCCCGATCCAACGCCGAGGCCGCGGAGATCGCGCTCAGTCTCGCGAAAGGTTAAAGGCCGCGCGAGTTTGCCGGCCGCGTGTGCGCCAGGACCGCGGTTGCGCCGGCGAGCGCGTCGAAGCCGGAAACGTGGCCGATTGCGGCGATCGCATCGACGCCCGATTGCGGCGCCTTGCCCGCGAGCACCGCTGCGACGAGACGGTGCAGCGAATCGGCGCCTTCGCCATCGGCGGCCGCGGCGAGGTGCGCGCGGCTGATTTTTCCGGTGCCTTCCTGCGCCTTCTCGAGCGCCCACCGGCCGAGCGAATCGGCCGCGCTTGAGCGGGCGGTGGCGCGCAAGCCGATCATCGCCCCGCCGACGAAATCGTCGCCCGACGGCGTCAGCCCCGGACCGCATCCGATAAGCGGGCTCGCGGCGTGCGGGGGACGGTCAGGCGCCGCGTCGGCGGCCGCCTTGGCGAGCCATTCGGTCATGGCGCAGACGGCGCCGGCGCCCGCGCGCCCAAGCGCAGCGACGGCCGCGCCAAGGGGCCGGCGCCGGGTCGCGAGATCGGGAATCAAGGGGCCGATCCCGTCCCCGGGAAGGCGCAGGAGCACCGCTTCGGCCAGGCGCTCGAGGCCCCGGGCAAGGCTTGTGGCGGTCCAACGCCGGATGGGCCGGGGCGGCCGCCACCCAAGCGCGGGATCGAGCGAGAAGACCAAGCGCTCGGCGATCGTGACGGCGCCGTCCGCGATCGCGACCGGCGCGCCGGCGTGTAACCCCCGCGCCCGCCAGTCGATCGTCTCAGCAAGCGCGCAGAGCCCGTTGAGCGGGCCAGCGCCCATCGCCTCTGGACCGAAGCACGCGAGCCCTCCATCGGCGCCCTCGACATAAAAGCTGCGCCGAAAGACCGCGAGCACGGTCGCCTGCGATCCCTCGGCCAGTGCGCGCCGCGCCGCCCCGCCGATCAGCCTCACCGCAAAGTTGGAACCGCCGTCGGCCGCGAGCGTGTGGCCGGGTGCGAGGGCGCGTGCCGTCTGGCGTGCCGCGCGCCGCACCTGAAGGGCGCGCGCCTCGTCAATCCCCATCGCGCCGAATCTCGGTGCCCGCATCGCCGTTGAGCGTCGGCAACGCCTCGCTCAGGTGTCCGATGACCACGCGTTCGCCGCCACGCTCGAGAAAGCGGATGGCGGCTTCGACCTTGGGGCCCATGCTGCCGGGCGAAAAATGCCCCTCCGCGTGGTAGGCGCGGATCTCGGAAAGCGAGGCCCGCGTCAACTCGCTTTGCCGCGAGGTGCCGAAGTTCAGGACCACACGGGAGACGTCGGTGAGGATCAACAACTCCGTGATCCCGAGCACGTTCGCCATGTGCGCGGACGTGAGATCCTTGTCGATAACCGCCTCGACGCCCCGGCGCACGCCGGCCGAGTCCCGGATTACCGGAATGCCGCCGCCGCCGCCCGCGATCACCACTGCTCCGCGTTTGGCGAGCGCATGGACCAGCGAGATGTCGACGATATGCCGGGGTTCGGGCGACGCCACCACATGCCGCCAGCCGCGCCCCGAATCCTCGCGCATACGCCAGTTCATCTCTTGGGCGAGGTCGCGCGCCTCGTCTTCATCGTAGAAATGGCCGATCGGCTTGAGCGGATTTTCGAAAGCGGGATCGTTCGGGTCCACCTCGACCTGGGTCAGGAGACAGACGACATGGCGCGGGTTGTTCGCTTCGCGCAGCGCGTTCTCGAGCGATTGCATCAACAGATAAGCGATACCGCCCTGGCTGTGGGCGACGCAGATGTCCAACGACATGGGCGCGACCCTTTTGCGCGCAATCATTTGGCGCATGAGGATCTTGCCGACGACGGGTCCGTTGCCGTGGGTGACGATCAGCTCTCTATCCAGCGTCATAAGCGGCAGCAGGGCCCGGCCGGTCGCGGCGGCAACGGCGAACTGCTCGGCGGCCGTGCCTTTGATGTCGCGCGGGTGCGTGGCGTTACCGCCGATGGCGACGAGAAGGCCGCCCGACATGTCGTGAAACGCCCGCATGGGACCGGACGCGCCGGCCCGCCGCTCCGATTCCGTGACACTACGCCGCATCCCCGATCATAACCCATTGCGGAATCCGCGTCTTTCGCGCGACGCGGCCTCGCGGCCCGGAGCGGATCGCCGTTAAGCGATTCCGAGCGACCACGATCTGGTCTATGGCGCCGCCGTGCCGAAGAGCGGGTGCAGAATGAGGGAACCCGCCTCGATACCCAGCCGCTCGGCAGTGCCGTCATTGACTTCGAGGACCGCGCGCACCGCGCCCGCCGAGCGGATAACCGCGAGCGAGTCCGGCTGGGTCCGCGCCTTGACATTGACCACGCGGCCGTCGCCGGCGATGAAGATCATGTCCAGCGGGACCGGGGTATTCTTCATCCACATGGCGGCGGGTTGGGAGTACTCGAAGTCGAACAGCATGCCCGCATCGGGGGCCAACGCGTTCCGATGCTGAAGGCCCCGCTGGCGCTGCGTCTCCGTCACCGCCATCTCGACGGCGAAGGAGAACCGTCCCCGCTCGGTTACCACGGCCAGTTCCGAGGTTTCGAAACGAACGGCGTCCGCGGCCACGGCCGGCACCGGGGCCATCCAGGCGAGCGCCCAGAATCCCACGAGAATAGCCCTACGGGAAAACATTCGCCTTTTCGCCTTCCACCCGTTCGATTGATGGTCGGCCCCGGCGCGGCGGCGCCCTGGACCGAAGTTGCCAAATGGCAAGCCCGCGCCTAATGTGCCACGAACCACCCGGGGGAGCCGAATCGCGGCTGAGAGGTCTCCTTTGCCCAAAGGGGACGACCCCTAGAACCTGATCCGGCTAGTACCGGCGTAGGGATGCGTGAGATCATGGATGTCGCCGGCGGGGCGCCATTTTCCGTTCAAGTCCGTTCAGCACGCGTCGCCTTCGGCGGGGCGCCGCTTTTCGACCGTCTCGACTTCTCGCTCGCCGGCGGGTGGTGGACCTGCGTCCTTGGCCCGAGCGGCGTCGGCAAGACGACGCTGCTTCGCCTGATCCTGGGCCTGGAAGAACCCACGGGCGAAGGCGCTCTGATCGCGTGCAGCGATGGCGCGCCGCTCTCAGGTAGGGTCGCCTACATGGCCCAGCAAGACCTGCTGCTGCCATGGCTCAACGTGCTGGAAAACGTGCGCCTCGGGAGCCGCCTCAGGGGTGAGGCCCGCGCGCGCGAAGGCTCCGACGAACGGGCGCGGGCGCTTCTCGAAAGTGTCGGTCTCGCACAGAACGCCGACCATTACCCGGTATCGCTCTCGGGCGGCATGCGCCAGCGGGTCGCGCTCGCGCGCACGCTCATGGAAGACCGACCGGTGGTCCTGATGGACGAGCCGTTCTCGGGCCTCGACGCGATCACGCGAGTGAAGTTGCAAGACTTGGCGGCCGTGCTTCTCCGCGAGCGCACCGTGCTTCTGGTCACCCACGACCCGCTCGAGGCGCTGCGCCTTGGGCACCGGGTCCACGTCATGTCGGGAATTCCTGCGCGAATCGACGATGACCTCGAGCCCGAAGGCGCGATCCCGCGGTCTTTGAACGATTCCGCGCTGCTCGGGCTCCAAGGCGAGCTTCTGTCGCGCCTGACCGAGGCGGCAACGTGAGCGCGCTGCGACCGGCCCTGATCCTGGCCGGCCTGATCGCGCTCTGGCAAGCGGTCGTGTGGGCGACGGGCGCTCCGCCATACATCCTGCCGGGACCGGCCGCGGCTGCGCGCGCATGGATCGCCAACGGCGAATTGATCGCCCGGCACGGTGCGCTCACGCTGGCCGAAATCCTGTTGGGATTGGTCGTCGGCGTCACGTTCGGTGGCGCCAGCGCCGTCGTCATCGCCTATTTTCGTCCCGTCCGGCGCTGGCTTCTGCCGGTGTTGGTGATCAGCCAGGCGATTCCGGTTTTCGCGCTGGCTCCCGTCCTCGTGTTGTGGATCGGTTATGGCATGGCGTCCAAGGTGGTGATGGCCAGCCTGATCATCTTCTTTCCCGTTGCCGCCTCTTTTTACGACGGGCTGCGGCGAACCGAACCGGGTTGGCTGGATCTTGCCGAGACCATGAACGCAAGCCGGTGGAGCACGCTCCGACAAGTGCGTATCCCCGCGGCCCTGCCGTCGCTCGCCTCGGGCTTGCGGGTCGCCGTGGCGGTAGCGCCGATCGGCGCCGTCGTCGGGGAATGGGTGGGCTCCAGTGCCGGTCTCGGCCACCTCATGCTGCACGCCAACGCGCGGCTTCAGGTCGATCTCATGTTCGCGGCGCTCGCCACGCTCGCGCTGATCGCACTGACACTCTACTTCGCCGTCGACCAGGCCTTGCGCCGCGCCCTTCCCTGGATTCCCGAAACTTCCTTCGAACCCGAGCGAGGACGATCATGAGCCGTACTGCAATCATTTTCTTAATAGTTCTGTTTATAGCATTGATTTTTAACGTGAAACAAAGTTCGGCCACGGATGAACTCACGGTGATTCTCGATTGGTTCGTCAATCCGGATCACGCACCCTTGATCGTCGCCAACGAGGCGGACTTTTTTTCCGACGTGGGGCTCGAGGTGGAGTTTGTGGCGCCGTCCAATCCCGACGATCCGCCGAAACTGGTCGCCGCCGGCAAGGCTGACCTCGCCATCTCGTATCAGCCGCAGCTTCACCTTCAGGTGGACCATGGTCTGCCGCTGATGCGCATCGCGACCGTGGTCGCAAGCCCCTTGACGACCCTGATCGTTCTGCCCGGCGGTCCGGTCGCGGACCTGGCCGACCTCAAGGGCCGGCGGATCGGCTATTCGGTCGCCTTCTACAAGGATCTGTTGCTGCCGGCGATGCTCGCGCGCCACGGGCTCACGCTTCAGGACGTGGACACGGTGGCGGTGAGCTTTGCGCTCTCGCAGGCGTTGCTCGCGGGCCGCGTCGACGCCACCATCGGGTCGTTTCGAAACTTCGAGCTGAACCAGATGGCGCTCGCGGGCCATGAGGGGCGCGCCTTCTTCCCCGAAGAGGAAGGGGTTCCGGCATACGACGAGCTGATCGTCGTCGCCAACACGGCATCACTCGGCGATTCGCGTCTGCCAGCGTTTCTCGACGCGCTCGAACGCGGCGTTCAGTACCTGGTAAACCATCCGGAAGAGAGCTGGCGGCTGTTCATCGGCGCGAACCCTGCCCTCGACGACGAGATCAACCGCCGCGCCTGGCGCGATACTTTGCCCCGTTTCGCGCTGCGGCCCGCGGCCTTGGATGGCCATCGCTACGACCGATTCGCCCGATTCCTTCACGCCCAGGGATTGATCGCGCGCGTGCCGCCTGTCGCGGATTACGCGCGCGACGTGCGTTAAGGGGCCCCCAGCGCGCATGCTTGCGCGCCCAACGCGAGCGCTTTCGCCAATTCCAATTGTCGGGTAAACCATCGCCCGGACGGGCCCGCGCGCCGGAACGCGCCGGCGACGGGGGCGATGGGAAGGGACGCGCATGGCGAAACCCGAATCCGCGTCGCGGTTGACGGCGAGTGTGATCGGCGCCGCCGCTCTTGTCCTTCCGTCCGGGATCGCGATGGCGGCGACGGGCGCCGCGCCGAACGCCGACTTCACCGGCCACTGGGTAGGCTTCGCCTCGATCGTCATCTTCGTCCTCGCGCTTGCGCTGGTGATCGGCGAAGAGGCCATCCACCTGCGCAAGTCGAAGCCGGTCATGGTGGCGGCGGGGATCATTTGGGCGCTCGTCGCCGGCGCGTTCGTGCAAGCGGGCGACGTTCACACCGCCGGAGCGGCGGTGCGCCACAACCTGCTCGAGTTCGCCGAGCTGTTCCTCTTCCTGCTCGCGGCGATGACCTACATCAACAGCATGGACGAGCGCGGCGTGTTCGACGCGCTCAGGGCGCGGTTGGTATCGCGCGGATTCTCGTTCCGGGCCCTCTTCTGGATCACGGGCGCAATCGCGTTCGCCCTTTCGCCCATCGCCGACAACTTGACGACGGCCCTTCTCATGGCGACCGTGGTCATGGCGGTAGGTGTTGGTCAAAGCCGGTTCGTCGCCGTCAGTTGCGTCAATATCGTCGTCGCCGCCAATGCCGGCGGTGCGTTCAGCCCGTTCGGCGACATCACCACGCTGATGGTCTGGCAGAAGGGCATCATCGCGTTCGAGGAATTCTTCGTGCTGCTGATCCCGTCGCTGGTCAACTGGCTGGTGCCCGCGGCCATCATGATGATGGCTCTTCCCGCCGGACGCCCCGATCCGTTGGACGAAACGCCGCGCGTCCTCGACGGGGGCTGGGTGATGATCGGGCTCTTTTTGGTCACCATCGCGCTTGCGGTGTCGGGGCACAACTTCCTTCATTTGCCGCCGGTGGTCGGAATGATGACCGGGCTCGGTATTCTCAAGCTTTACGGTTACTACCTCGAGCGGCGCGACCATTTCTTCCCGGCGCCGAGCGAAGATAGTCTGGGGCAAAGCGGAATGATGGAAGGAACGGCGCCCGACACCCGGCGCGCCGCCGACCGCCCGCCGGCCTTCAACGTCTTCAAGGCGTTGCAACGGGCCGAGTGGGACACGCTGATGTTCTTTTACGGGATCGTGCTGTCCGTCGGCGGCTTGGGCACGCTCGGTTATCTTGCGCTCGGATCCCAGCTCATGTACGGTGATCTTGGCCCGACCACCGCGAACATTCTGGTTGGCCTGTTGTCGGCCTTGGTGGACAACATCCCGGTCATGTTCGCCGTCTTGTCGGTGCTTCCCGAGATGGACCACGGCCAGTGGCTGCTCGTCACGCTGACCGCCGGGGTCGGCGGATCGTTGCTCTCGATCGGCTCGGCCGCCGGCATCGCGGTCATGGGCCAGGCGCGCGGCGTCTATACGTTCTTCTCACACCTGAAGTGGACCTGGGCCATCGCGCTCGGTTACGCGGCCGCGATCTGGACCCACTTTCTCGTCAACGCCGACGCGTTCCATTAGGCGCCTGTGCCGCCGTTCGCCAGGGACGGCCGGCGCTGATACGGAGGAGCGATCTTGCTTCACTTACTCAGCCTCGCATCGGCGATGGCTCTTCTGTGGATGTTGCTTTCGGGCCTTTTCGATGGCTGGATGCTCGCCCTCGGGGTGGCAAGCGTCGTTGGCGTGGTCACCATCGCGCGTCGCATGGATGTGATCGACAACGAGGGGCACCCGATGCACTTGGGATTGCGCCCGCTGCTCTATTGGCCGTGGCTCATGCTCGAGATCGCCAAGGCCAACATCGACGTGACCCGCGCCATCGCCCGGCCGACGATGAACATCCGTCCCCGCTTGCTTAGCGTGCAGGCGAGCCAGCAAACCGCCGTCGGGCGGGTGATCTACGCCAATTCCATCACGTTGACGCCGGGAACCGTCACCTTGGCGGTCGACGGCGACCGCTTCACCGTGCACGCGCTCACCGTGAACGCCGAGCGCTCCTTGGCGACCGGCGACATGGACCGCCGGGTGCGCGCGCTGGAGGGCGACGGCGGCGAGGCCGGCGCGTGATGTTCGCTGCAGTCGCCATCGCGGTTCTGCTGACCATGGCGTTGACCCTGGTGCGGGCGATCCTCGGCCCCACGGTCTTCGACCGGATCCTATCGGTCAACACCTTCGGGACCCTCACGGTCGTACTGATCGCGGTCTACGGTTTCTTGACCGGTCGTCCCGACTTTCTCGACATCGCCCTCGTCTACGCCCTGATCACGTTCATCGGCACGGTTGCGGCAACCAAGTTCGCGGCCTTCCGGTACTTCGGACGACCCGATGAACGCGTCGATTCGGGAGAGCTGTGATGGCCTGGTTCGTTGATGTCGTAAGCGGGCTCTTGATGGCGGCGGGCGCGTTCTTGGCGCTGGTGGGCGCCATTGGGATCATCCGACTTCCCGACGTGTTCGCGCGGATGCACGGCGCCGGCATGATCGATACCCTGGGAGCCGGCTTGATTCTTGCGGGTCTCATGGTCCAGGCGGGTTTCACGATGACGACCGTCAAGCTCGTCCTGATCGCGATCTTTCTGTTGTTCACGACACCGACCACGACCCATGCGCTGGCGACGGCCGCCTTGAAGAGCGGTCTGAAGCCGATCGGGCACCCACCGAGCGACGAGGATACGGTTCCATCGAAGACCTGATCGTCATCGTCCTGCTTCTGTTCATGGCGGTCACCGCAGTCGCGCTCGCGTGGTTGCGGAACCTCTTCGCGGTCGTGATGCTTTCCGGGATCTTCACGCTGACGGCAGCGGTCGTCTACGTGGTCATGGATGCGGTCGACGTCGCCTTCACCGAGGCCGCCGTGGGCGCGGGCATCGCGACCGTCCTCATGCTTGGATCGTTGGTTTTGACCACTGCCGAGGAAAAAGTCCAACCCCGGCGCGCCATCGCGCCGCTCGCGATGGTGGTGCTGACCGGCGCAATCCTGGTTTACGGCACGCTCGACATGCCCCTCTACGGCGATCCGTCGGCGCCGGCGCATGGCCACGTCGCGCCGCGCTACATCCGCGACTCGGGGCGCGAGGTGGGGCCGCCCAACATCGTGACATCGGTGCTCGCGAGCTACCGCGGCTACGACACCCTGGGCGAGGTGTTCGTCATATTCACCGCCGCCGCCGGCGTCATCGTGCTCATGGGGCGCGGCCGCAGGTTCCGCGGGCGCGCAAAACGGGACGCGAAGGATTCGTAGATGAGTCACATCGTCGTCCTTCGCGTGGTCGCGAAACTGCTGATCCCCGTAATCCTGTTGTTCGCCCTCTACGTCCAGTTTCACGGCGACTTCGGCCCTGGCGGCGGGTTCCAGGCGGGCGTCATTTTCGGCAGCGGGTTCATCCTTTACGCACTCATCTTCGGCACCGCCGTCGCGCGCCGCGCGGTACCCGCCGGATTGACACGGATAACGCTGGCGGCGGGCGTGCTGCTTTATGGCGGCGTCGGCGTCGCCGGGATCGTGTTGGGCGGAAACTACCTCGACTATTCGGTGCTCGCCGACGATGCGCTCACGGGCCAGCATCTCGGTATCACCTTGATCGAGTTCGGCGTCGGGCTGACCGTCGCCTCGGCCATGATCACGATCTTCTACGTGTTCGCGGGTCAAGACCGCGGCCCCGAGAGCCCCGAGCAATGACGTTCCCCGGGCTGTTCAACTACTGGGTCGCGATCGCCCTGATGATGATCGGATTCTACGTGGTCATCGCGCAAGAGAACCTGGTCAAGAAGGTGGTCGGCCTCAACATCTTCCAGGTTTCGGTGTTCGTTTTCTACATTTCGATCAGCAAGGTGAAGGGCGGTTCCGCCCCCATCCTCAGCGACGGGATCGAGCTCTACGCCAATCCCCTGCCGCATGTGCTGATCCTGACCGCCATCGTGGTCGGCGTCGCGACCATGGCGCTCGCGCTCGCGCTCGTGGTCCGTATCCAGGACGCCTACGGAACGGTCGAGGAAGACGAGATCAGGGAACGGGAGGAGTCTTCGTGATCGCCGGACACCTGCCGGTACTCCTGGTCGTTCTCCCCCTCATGGCGGCGCCGGTTTGCGTCTTGCTGCGCAGGCCGGCATGGGCGTGGACGGTGGCGGCGCTCGCGAGCTGGGGCGCTTTCGTCGCGGCGATCGGGCTTTTGCTCCAGGTGCTCGACGGCGGGCCGATCTCGTATCCGATCGGCGGTTGGGCGGCACCCTGGGGAATCGAGTATCGCCTCGACATGGCGGGCGCGTTCGTGGCCGTGATCGTCTCTGCCATAGGGGCAATCGTCGTGCCCTATGCGCGCGCCAGCATCGAGCGCGAGGTGGCGGCGGATCGGATTTATCTCTTCTATTGCATGTATCTCTTGTGTCTCGCCGGGCTGCTCGGGATCACCGCCACGGGCGACGCTTTCAACCTGTTCGTGTTCCTCGAGATCGCGTCGCTTTCCTCCTACGTGATGATCGCGCTCGCCCAGGACCGGCGCGCGCTGACCGCCGCGTACCGCTACCTGATCATGGGAACGATCGGGGCGACGTTCTATCTGATCGGCGTCGGCCTGATGTACATGATGACGGGGACGCTGAACATGGCCGACCTCGCGCTGCGCCTGCCGGCGGTCGCCGAAACTCGCACCATCCTCGCGGCGCTCGCGTTCCTGACGGTCGGCATCTGCCTCAAGCTCGCGCTCTTCCCGCTGCATCTGTGGCTTCCCAACGCGTACACCTACGCGCCGTCGGCGGTGAGCGCATTTCTTGCCGCGACCGCGACCAAGGTCGCCGTTTACGTGTTGATCCGGGTCTATTTCACGATCTTCGCCAACGTCGACGTGTTCGAGACCATGTTCCTTCGCGAGGTTTTGATGGCGCTCGCGGTCCTCGCCATGTTGAGCGCCTCGGCGATCGCGGTGTTCCAAACCAACATCAAGCGGATGCTGGCTTATTCCAGCCTCGCCCAGATAGGTTACATGGTGCTCGGCATCAATTTCGCGACGCTCACCGGGCTTACGGGCGGCATCATCCACCTGTTCAACCACGCGCTTATGAAAGGTGCGCTATTCATGGCGGTGGGGTGCGTCGTATTCCGCTTGCAGGCGGCGAATCTGGATACGATCGAGGGCCTGGGCCGGCGCATGCCGGCCACCATGGCGGCGTTCGTGGTCGGCGGGCTGAGCCTGATCGGGGTGCCGCTGACGGTCGGATTCGTCAGCAAGTGGACCCTGGTGCTGGCCGCGATCGAGCTCAACATGTGGTCAATCGTCGTCGCCATCGTCGGAAGCTCTTTGCTTGCGATCGCCTATGTCTGGCGGGTCGTCGAGATCAGCTTCTTCAAACCGACGCCCGAGGGCGCGCCGGCGATCGCCGAGGCGCCGTTGTCGATGCTAATCCCGACGTGGCTTCTCGCTGGCGCGTGCTTGTGGTTCGGGATCGACGCGAGCACGACGCTGTCGGTGGCCCGGGCAAGCGCCGCCTTCCTGCTCGGAGGCGCGCCGTGAACCCGGCGACGGTGATCCTCGCCTGTATCGCTGTGCCGGTCGTGGGCGCGTTGCTCGTCATGCTCACCGATCGCAGGCCCAACCTGCGCGAATCCGTGACGCTGCTCAGCGCCGCCACCCTCTTCGCCCTCGTCCTGTCCCTTCATCGCGGCGTCGCCGCCGGTGCCCGGCCCGAAGTGCTGGTCGCCGAGATGATGCCGGGCCTCAGCATCGCGTTTGCGGTCGAGCCCTTGGGCATGTTGTTCGCCCTCGTCGCGAGCTTCCTTTGGATCGTCACCTCCGTTTATTCCATCGGCTACATGCGCGGCCACCACGAGAGGAACCAGACCCGCTTCTACGCCTGCTTCGCGCTCGCGCTGGCCAGCACCATGGGCGTAGCGTTCGCGGGCAATCTGTTGACGCTGTTCATCTTCTACGAGGTGCTGACTCTCTCGACCTACCCATTGGTCATCCACGCGGGAACCGACGAGGCGAGACGCGCCGGGCGCCTCTATCTCGGGCTCCTGCTCGGCACCTCCATCGCGTTTCTGCTCGTCGCCATTATCTGGACTTGGAGTGCGACCGGAACGCTGGACTTCACGCCGGGCGGCATCGTTAGGGGCTCGGTGCCGGATTCCGCGGTGGCGATCCTGTTGGTTCTCTATGTCTTCGGCGTTGGCAAGGCGGCCGTTATGCCCTTTCACCGCTGGCTTCCGGCGGCAATGGTGGCGCCGACACCGGTGAGCGCGCTCCTACACGCTGTGGCGGTGGTCAAGGCCGGCGTCTTCACCATCCTCAAGATTACCGTTTACGTTTTCGGCCTCGACGTGGTGCGGCAGGCGGCAACGAGCGAGTGGCTGCAGTACGCCGCCGCCGCGACCATCGTGCTCGCGTCGCTGGTAGCCCTGACCCGCGACAATCTCAAGGCGCGCTTGGCGTATTCCACGGTCAGTCAGCTCTCCTACATCGTGCTCGGCGCCATGCTGGCGACGACCGGGAGTATCGTCGGCGGCGGCCTACACCTCGTCGCCCACGCCTTCGGCAAGATAACTCTGTTTTTCTGCGCCGGCGCCATCGCGGTCGCCAGCCACAAGACCGAAGTCAGCCAGATGCGAGGCATCGGACGCGCCATGCCGGTGACCACCTTCGCCTTCTTCGTCGGCAGCCTCAGCGTCATCGGCTTGCCGCCGCTTGGCGGCCTGTGGGGCAAGTGGTACTTGGCGCTGGGCGCGCTCGAGGCCGATCAGGCGATCATGGTGGCGGTCCTCATGGTTAGTTCGCTCCTGAACATCGCCTACCTCATGCCGATCCCCTTTCGCGGCTTCTTCGCCGGCCGCGAAAACGCCCGCGACGGCGCTCCCGACGACCGCGGAGCGGGAATTCTCGAGGCGCCGCTCACGTGCTTGGTCGCCATTTCCGCGAGCGCGCTGGCAAGCGTGGCGCTGTTTCTCTTTCCCGACCCTGTGTTCGATCTGTTGCGTCAGTTGGTGACGCCATAAGGTGAGCCTGATGGACGACGACGGCCGACGCGGAATTTTCGACACTCCCCGCAACGTCAAGGCGGTGATCTACGGGTTGTTCGCCGTATGTGGGGTGTAGTTCG
>PVBE010618871.1_pt1 | contig 17925 bp, 16 predicted proteins | sample 1631181 | NCBI WGS metagenome assembly PVBE01 (sample SAMN08397723, study PRJNA350692) | Marine metagenome, whole genome shotgun sequencing project. | isolation source: water | place: Pacific Ocean | collected 2012-04
CGCCGCCTGATGAATCAGACGAGGACCTCGTCGACCTGACCCAGTCGCGGGTCCGCGCGCGCGACGCGCCGACGCCGGCGCGCGACGGGGCCAGTTCCTCGTCCGACGACGACGACGGTAATCACGAGGCGGACGCGCGGGTCGCCATCGCGCAGACAATCAAGGCGTCGCCGGAGCTCTACGAGCCCATTCTGCTCCGGAGGAAGGTCGATGTCAATGGGATTGCGCGCGTGTGTGGGGCGGACGCGAAGACCGTGAAGGCCTACTTGGACGACGAGGGCGTGCCGAACGTGCGGCGGCGTGCTGTACAAAAACGGACGCGCGTGCGGTCGCCGCAGCCCTCGTGAGGGGGACTTGTTTTGTTCGTAACATATTGTAGCTTGTATCGAGCGGGGGTTGTTGCGGAACCGGTCGAGCATAACCCCTCGCGGGAGGTTTCGCCCCTGAACGAGCAATGAGTAGTTGTGCTCGATGCAGAAATCTTCGAGCGTATCGGCCACCGCCTCAAGCATTGCGTAGCTGGTCAGCAATACGAAGCAGCGGCCTTGGGTTTTCTGCACGTAATACCCGATGGCCTTTGACGCCGTGGGCACGAACTGCTTCAGATCGTTTGGGTCGCCCAGTTGTGTTTCGACGTGCAGTTTGGCTTGTCTTCGGAAATCGAACGGGCTGGTCAGCAGCACTTCGTCGGCGTCGTCAAGTCCCAGCCGGTTTCGGATGTAGTCGAAACCGTGCGCGTCCCCGCGAGCGGTCGCCAGCGTCGCGCTGGTGAGCACTACGCTGGCGGCGTCGCTGAACAGCAGGTCCCTGAGTATGGGTGCTACGTCTATGGGCGCCGAGGCCAGCGTTACGTTTGTCGGCAGGCCTTTGCGGCCTTTGCGGGAGGTCATCCAATAGGCGTGGCTGGGTTGGGTCTGCGAGATAAGGTCCTGGAGTTTCGACGCCATTTCGCCGGCCCGCTGTTCGTAGGTCAGCAGTTCCAGTCCGTGGTCGTCCGACTCGGTCTTGCGCCGGAGTTCGGCCAGCGTATCGGCCAGTTCCTTGAGCGCCGGGCTGAGGACATTGGTGATAATTCCCTCGCGTGAGATTCGTCCGTTTCGCGCGATGTCCGGACCGCTGTATTCGCTCAGTTCGCCGAAGAACGACTTCGCGGCCGATTCGACCCGGTTGACCGCGGCGATTCCCTGTCCGTCTGCGACCATGGTCACGATCCCGCGATCGGTCTTGGGGTTATACAGGTCGCGGAGCAGGAATCTGACCATTGACCAGGACACGGATCGCCCGAAGTGATCTCCGGCGACCTGCTCTACGGTATGGGCCTCGTCGAGAACGACCATATCGTAGTCGCCCAGGAACGCGACGTCTTCGGCTTTCATCGCCAGGTCCGAGAAGAACATCGCGTGGTTCACCACGAGAATATCGGCCTGGAGCATCTGCTTTCGGGCCAGGCGGAAGTGGCAGGGTCCGTAGTGGGGGCACTTGGCTCCTTTGCACAGCCCGCTTTCGGCCCGTACGGCCCGCCAGACATCGGGGTTGATCGAGAAGTCGATATCCTGCAGCGAACCGTCTGTGGTGTCCATCGCCCAGTGGGCCACCGCCTCGAGCATGTCGAGTTTGGTTTCGCTGGCGAACAGTTTGTTCTTGGCCGTTATCGCCATCGACAGGCGTCGGAAGCAGACGTAATTGGTTCGCCCCTTGCCCAGTACGGCTTTGAAGTCCACCGGCAGGATTTTGTCGAGGAACGGGATGTCCTTGGCGATCAACTGTTCCTGCAGTGCGATGGTGTATGTCGAGATTATTATTCGACGCCTGTGCGCCGCGGCCTCCAGGATCGCCGGCACGAGATACGCGAAGCTCTTGCCCACCCCGGTTCCCGCTTCGGCCAGCACGTGCCTGCGCGCCTCGAACCCGCTGGCCACCGCCAGGGCCATATCGAGCTGCTCGCGGCGGTCCTCGTAGTTTTCGAGGCTTGAGGCCACCAGGCCCCCGGGCGCCAGAATATCCTGGACCGAAAGGCTCATGCGTCCTTGGCCACCTGTCGGATCTCCTGGGGACCGGCCCTCATTTGACGTACGAATTGACGTGCGAACCGATAGGTCCAGAAGATTGCGATGAGCCCTATTACAATCGCCACCAGGGTTATGATCGCTCTTCCGCGGACAAGATCCGAACGCATCGACTCGACGATCCGGTCCTTGGCCAGCGTCAGCATCGCCAGCATAACCGCGCCGAATGTCGGCCAGATGCTGATCGAGTGGATCGCGCTGTAGACGAATACACAGCGGCTTACGGGGTCTTCACGCCCGCTGAGGAGGTACTGCACCTGACCGCCGGTCGAGATTATCTGCCCGTGAATCGCCTCGCCTCCGATGATCAGGTAGGCGATCGTGTAGGCCAGGAAATTCACCAGCCCGACAATGATCACGTACACGCAGATGCTCGATCGTCGATCGAGTTGTGAACGCCACGAAGCGTGTGATTTATCGTCTGGGTTCAATTCTCGGCTCCGATCACCCCTTCGACCGGTGAAGAGGCGGTGGCGTAGAGTTTGCGAGGTATCCTGCCGGCCCCTGCGGCAAGGCGGCCGGACTCGACCGCCAGTTTCATCGCGCGGGCCATCGCTATCGGGTTTTTGGCGCCGGCGATGCCCGTGTTCAGCAGCACCCCGTCGGCCCCGAGCTCCATCGCTATCGTCACGTCGCTGGCGGTTCCCACGCCGGCGTCCACGATAATCGGATAGTCGGCGTCGCCGTCCTTGAGCTGCTCAAGGATAATGCGGATATTCCACGGGTTCAGCACGCCCTGGCCCGAGCCGATGGGGCTTCCGGCGGGCATCACCGAATCGGCGCCGGCGTCTTTGAGCCGCTGGGCCATTATCGGATCATCGTTGGTGTAGCACAGCACGGTGAAATCTTCGGACTTCAGGGTCTTCAGCGCTTCGAGCGTGCCGGTAGGGTCGGGCAGCAGCGTTTTGGTGTCGCCGAGCACTTCGAGCTTGACCCATGCGGCGCCGGGATTCTCGATCCCTTCGAGCAGCTCGCGTCCGAGACGCGCGGTCCGCACCGCATCGTCGGCGGTGAAGCATCCGGCGGTGTTGGGCAGCAGAATATACTTGTCCGGGTCGAGGAAATCCATGATGTTCCGCCCGCCGGCGTCGACCATTCGTTCGCGCCGCACGGCCACCGTTACGACCTGGCATCCGCTCTGGGCCAACGCTTCTTCCATCAGTTCGTACGTTTCGTACTTGCCGGTCCCGACCAGGAGGCGGCTGGTGAATTCGAACTCCCCGATCTTTATCGCGTCTTGAGCCATCATATTATCCTTGTCGAGTCGGGCCGGGATACTATCCCCCGCCGACCAGCGTTACGATTTCCAGTTCGTCGTTATCGGCCAGCGTGGTCTCATTGAACGTTTTTCGTCTTACTATAGCGGTGTTTCGCTCGACCGCGACACGGCGCGCGTCAAGCTCGAGGATTTCCAGGAGTCCGGTGACCGTCAGTCCGTCGGAATGTTCGGCCCACTGGCCGTTTATTTTGATACGCACAGCGCCATTATGCACTCGCGCCGGCGATGGGTCAAGACGCCCCATAGTTGGGGTCAGGGCGTACGCGTCTGAAACTCCGTTGCATACGAAAGAATTCAATATCCAACAGAGCAACAGGGAATGTCCAAATCTCAAGTTTAACGGGGGCGTTCTCCAGACGCCTTTTTCACAACCCCTTGAGAAAGAGATGGTTCAGACGCCTTGGTCGTGTATAATATTCCGGTATACTGATGCGAGAGGATGCGGCGAGGCCGCGCCTTTTCACGCATCTGTTATAACGCGGGAATTGCCTTAAGCAGCGCTCTCGGCACGGCTTGCAAACGAACAGCCTTGGGGTCGCGCATGTTATTGTGCAAAACGCGCAAGAAACATTGTTAGGACACTCAGACATGCGTAAGTATCCCAACACCCCGAACGTCAACGTACCCGACGGAGCAGAGATCGCGGCCTCGCTTGGCCTTAAGGACCTGCGAATTGGGCGACATCACCTTCGCGATGAAGCCGGGGTGCGTATCGGTTCAATTTGGGTCGACACTTTCTGGATGCTTCGGATCAAGCCGTCATTCGACCATCACGGCCTGCTGGGTGTCGCCGCTGCTCACGGAGAAGGATCAGTCGGCGGAACTTCCCCCGGATGGACCAAAGGGTTTCTTGCATCTGACGGCTTGCTCGTTGTTCAGGAACTCGAAACCGATCCGTTACCGCCTGTTCTTTCAGGTCTGCCGCTGCTTCAAAGGTCCGACTCACTATGTCTCGATGGAGTGAGTTATCTGCTGGGCTTTAGATCAATGCCGGTTGAGGGTACGCTGTCTTTTGGAAATCCAACGGTTCCTGAACTGGTCGCCGTCGAATCGGCATGCTGCGATCTAGCCGAAAAGATCGCCCACAAGTCAATCAGCGAACCGTAGCTGGCTTTTACAGAAACGTGGCGAAGTTACCGCAAAGGACGGGTATCATGACGCGTTGCAGCCGACATGGCCCTGGTCAATCAGCCCTAACCAGCGTGTGCAACGGACGTCTGCGGCGGATGTGCGGCGCCGATGATACGAAACGTTCGGTGTGTAAATTATGATGAACGTGGATAATGTTATCTCGCAGATATTGGCCAAAGAACCAGCTACATCGTTCTTGCCTGTCAAGCCGGAGTGGATTGAAGCGGTGGACAAACGCCACCCAGGGATGCCGGAAGAACTCAGGCGCCTCTATACAAAGTATGGGTACGGAGCAGTCGGAGAATCACTATACAGGATTCACTTTCTGCTCGACCCGTCAGATATATACGGCCCGGAAACCGCAGACGGTTTAGGCGAGATCCTTATTGTAGGCGATGATTTCGCCGGGGATTGTGAAGCGTATGATGCGGCTGATTCCTGGCGGTTTGGATCAATCGGGTCGAATGGTGAGTTTGAGCCTTACGATGACATCTACTCATCATTCATTGAGTTTCTGGAAAAGTGGTTCATTACCGAGGATGACACCTGACAAGCAAATTGAGAGTATTTGCATGCAGCGGCGCAAAACTCCCATTTGGTTCGTTCGGAGATGCGACATGGAAAATTCGATACATAATCTGGACACCAAATGGTTTTCCAACGAGTCGGGGGAGTTCCCGGCGATCGTGATGGGCTTGAATATCCTCGACGTGGAAAGCGCCGAGGCGTTCGTTGACCACGCGATGGAGCAATTCAAGAACCAGAGGATGTGCAGCCCTCCGAACACGGCGAACATGACGGTGACCATCGCCGGCGACATGACAGCAGAGGATTTCTGCATTCTCTGGAATACTCGCACCGCCAACGATCCGATCCTGACGGCGTTCATGTCAATGATGGTCGTTGCAGACGTACTCCACATCCGCGGCCGGGAACTGCTGGACAGGTCTTCGTTACTCACCAACGGCGCCGATGACGCGAAACGTTAGGTTTGGGCCTGCTTGCCAGGCGTGAATGCGACATATTTTTCACCTCGATGCAACATTTGTCCCGGCCCGTCTGTTACAGTGTGCCTCTGACTGCAGCGAGCAAACGGGTCGGCGGCTTGAGCGGCTGTCATCTCCGTGTTTTGCCGCTTATCCGAGATATCCTGACATAATGAGGTCAATATCATGATGACAACTCTTTGTCCGATCCGTATCAAGGCGGTTATTGGTTTTGCGATTTGCGTTATCGCCTGCGGACTGCATGCCGCGCCGGTTGGCGCCGCCGTCGCACCGGCGCTGCTTCCCAAACCTGTTAAAGTGACGATCGGGTCGGGACATTTCACAATCACACCGGCTACCAGTGTGCTCTACGCCCCCGGTGATGCATCGATGGCCGACGCCGCTGAATATCTCGCCGGGCGTCTGTCGCTGGCGTTTGATAAGAAGATCACTGCCAAGCCCGCCGGCGCAACCCAACCTTCCGGCGCGATCCTGCTGACCAGCGCCGGAGCCGATGCGAAACTGGGAGATGAGGGCTATTCGCTTACGATCACAAAGAGCGGGGCGGTGATCCGGGCCTCCAAGGGCGCCGGGGCGTTCTATGGCGGGATCACGTTGCTGCAGCTTGCCCCGCCGGAGGCTTTCCGTGCTCCGGCGATGGTCGAGGGTGTGCTGGGCGCCAAGCCCACGGTTCAGCCGCCGCGGCCTTGCGATGCGCCTAATGTCTCCAACGCCAAACCCGTCGACTCCCTTGCGGTTCCGTGCGGGACCGTTGTGGATAAACCGAGGTTCCAGTGGCGCGGGTTGCTGATCGACCCGGCCAGGCATTTCTGGACGATTGATGAGCTGAAGCAGTATGTCGATTACATGTCGCTGCACAAGTTCAACTCGTTGCAGATACACCTGACCGACCACCAGAACTGGTGCGCCGAGATCATGAAACATCCCGCGCTGACACCCGATAAGAAGCGTAATGAAACCGATCCGGACAGAGTCGCCAAGCAGACCTATCACAAGCCGGCCAGGCGTTACTACACGCAGAAAGAGCTCAAGTCTCTGGTCGCCTTCGCGAAAAAACGCTTTGTGAACATCGTACCGGAGTTTGAGATGCCCGGCCACAGCGCCGCGTTCCTGCGCGGATGCCCGGAGTGCGGTTGTACGGTCGAAGGCAAACAGATGCGCGGCGGCGAGGTCTGCCCCGGTAAGGAGAAGACCTACCAGGTTCTGCAGGGCATGTTGGATGAGATGCTGGAGGTTTTTCCCAGCCGGTACATCCACATCGGCGCCGACGAATGCGGTAAGAGGAATTGGCGCAAATGCGCGGATTGCAAGAAGCGTATGGAGGCCGAGGGCCTCAAGGATGTGACGCAACTGCACGGTTATTTCGTCGGGCGAATGTCGAAATACCTCCAGACCAAGGGGCGCACACTGGTGGGGTGGGACGAGATTCTCGAAAGCGGCGCCAAGGCCGGGGCCATCGGCATGTACTGGCGGTCCGGGCGGGCCGACAATCTCGTCAAGATGGCCTCGAAGAACGGGCAGTACCTGGTGATGACCCCGACGGCCCACTGCTATTTTGACTATTGGCAATCGCCGGACAAGAAGTCCGAGCCTCAAGGTTTTGGACGCTCGGTCATTACCGTGAGAAAGACTTACGAGCTCCAGCCGCTGCCGGACTACATTAAACAAACCAACCCCAAACTGGTCCTGGGCGCCCAGGCGAACCTCTGGGGCGAGCGGATGAAGAGTTTCCCCCACATCCTCTACATGACCTACCCCCGCGCCTGCGCCCTGGGCGAAGTGGCCTGGTCGCCAGCCAAGGGGCGCAACTACGCCGAGTTCCACGCCCGGCTGCTGGAGCACCTTAAACGACTCGACGCCGCAGGAATCAACTACCGCCAACCGACATCCGTCGACAAGCCAAAATAACAGTCGATTGTCCCCCGAATCCCATAGCCCTATGCGGTGGTGTTTGCACGCGAGTCGTGATGGATCTATAATTCGCGCTCTAATACCATTTGCAGGAGAATGAGATGAATGTTTTGCTGACCGGCGGTGCGGGGTATATAGGATCGCACGTGCTTCGCGCGGTCCTGGCGGCCGGGCACAACTGCATCGTGTACGATTCGCTCATTAAAGGTCACGCCGCGGCGGTTGAGTCCGCCGGCGCCCAGCTTATACTCGGCGATGTCGCCGACCACCGCACGCTGGGGCGAGTCCTGGTCGACAACGAGATAGATACTGTAATAAACTTCGCCGCGTTCATAGAGGCCGGCGAGTCGGTCGATAAGCCCGAGAAATACTTCCGCAACAACACCGTAAAGAGCCTCGAACTGCTTGAGACCATGCGAATCTCGGGTGTCAGGCGGATCGTGTTTAGCTCGACGGCCGCAGTCTACGGAACGCCCGAGCAAACGCCTATCCGCGAGACTGCGCCGCCGGCGCCGATAAATCCGTACGGGTCCAGCAAGCTGTGCGTGGAGTACATGCTGCAGGCGTACGCTCAGGCCCACGGAATGGGCGCCGTGGCGCTGCGATACTTCAACGTAGCCGGCGCAGACCCCTCCGGCGACGTTGGCGAAGACCACACGCCCGAAACGCACCTGGTCCCGCTGGTGCTCCAGGTCTCGCTTGGGAAACGCGACAACATCAAGATATTCGGCGACGATTACAACACGCCGGACGGAACGTGCATCAGGGACTACATACACGTGTGCGACCTGGCCGACGCCCACGTGCTGGCCGCCTCGGCGATAGAGTCCGGACAGGCGAAAGTGTACAATCTCGGAAACGGCGAGGGCTTCAGCGTTAAAGAGGTCATCGAAACGTGTCGCCAGGTCACCGGCCACGAGATACCGGCTGAGATTACGCCAAGGCGTCCGGGCGACCCGCCGCGCCTCGTGGCGTCATCTCAAAAAGCGATCGACGAGCTGGGTTGGACGCCTCGTTTCCCGGATCTTATGACTATTGTCACCGACGCATGGCGGTGGTATGAGCGTCATCCGGGCGGATACGAACGAGAATGATGAATAACGACTTTACGACTTCGTCGTAACGAGGCGGACGTGCCGTCCTGCCGCTAAACGGGGATGCGGAGCGTTGGTGTCGGTTTCGCTGTTGTCGCTGCTTGCCAAACGCTTGTCATTTCTTACAATACGATCATGCTTGAACAATTTACAGAGCTTATCGGACTACTGAACAAACACGTGTTGTGGGGCCCGCCGATGATGATTCTTCTGGTGGGAGTGGGTCTGTATCTGATGTTTCGGATCAGGTTCCTGCAGTTCACGAAGTTCGGTTTGATGTGGCGCGAGACGGCCGCCAAGATCTTTCGTCGCGGTTCGACCGACGACGGCGACGTAACTCCGTTCCAGGCGATGTCCGTGGCGATGGGCGGAACGGTCGGCGTGGGTAATATCGCCGGGGTCGCCAGTGCGATCGCTGTCGGCGGGCCGGGCGCCATTTTCTGGATGTGGATATCCGGCGTTGTGGGTATGGGCACGAAATTCGCCGAGGTCACGCTCGGTGTTCACTACCGCGAGCGAGACGGCGACGGCCCGATGATGGGCGGTCCGATGATGTACATATTGCGCGGTATGGGCAAGCGATGGAAACCGCTGGCGGTGCTCTTCTGCATCTTCGGCGCGCTGGCGGGGCTGGGGATCGGCAATATGGTGCAGGTCCGGGCGCTTACCGACGGCGTCGAGAAGTTCTGCGGAGCCAGTGAGTCGACCGGACCGTTGTGGGAGGTGCGCTGGTGGACCGGCGGTCTGCTGGTCCTGGCGATCGGGCTGGTGACTCTTGGCGGAATCAAGCGTATCGCCAACGTCGCGATGTTCTGCGTACCGTTCATGTGTACGCTTTACATGTTGGCGGCGTTTGTGGTGATCGCGATGTACATCACCGATGTTCCGCAGGTATTGGCGATGATCGTTCATAAGGCTTTCACGCCCACCGCCGCGGTCGGCGGGTTCCTCGGCTCGACGCTTATGTTGGCGATGCGACAGGGAATAGCCCGCGGCGTGTTCAGCAACGAAGCGGGTCTGGGCAGTTCGCCGATGGCCCACGCCACCGCCAAGACCGACCATCCGGCGCGCCAGGGACTGTGGGGCATTTTCGAAGTCTTCTTCGATACGATCGTAATGTGCACCGCCACCGCGCTGGTTATACTCCTGACCGGGGTGTGGACCTCGGGAGAGAAAGACGCCGTCCTGACCATAAGCGCATTTTCCGTAACGTTCGGCGACACCATCGGCATCGGCCTGGTTACCTTGTGCATGATCCTGACCGCGTACGACACGATCCTTGCGTGGTGTTTTTACGGTGAGACGTGCTGTTCGTTCGTGCTCGGTCACAGCCGCATCGTCAGAATGACCTACCGCGTGCTATGGCTGCCGTTCATCCTTATCGGCGCGCTGTGGAGTTCAAAATCGATCTGGGCCGTCGCCGACACGCTCAACGCGCTGATGGCGATACCGAACCTGATAGCGCTGTTCGCCCTTACCGGTGTTGTAGTGTGGTTGACCAGGGGTTTCCTGAAAGGCGAACCCTACACGCCGCCCGTAGACGAAGACAGCGCCGAGTCCTGATCTTTCGAGCCGCCGGTGATCAGAGATATCGACCAGAGCAGCACCAGATTCAGTACGAATCCGGGTATGGTTCCCGTAGCGAACAGTTCCTGTGCTCCGATCAGCGGGGCGATCGAACCCCAGAAGTATACTACCGACACGCCGGCGGCCATGCCCAGGAACGCTCCGTGGCGGTTGGCGCGTTTTGTCAGCAGGCCGAGGGTGACTACAGGTCCGAGGCCGGCTCCGAGAATGCCCCAGGCGTCGAGGACCTTGTCCAGAACGCTCGAACCTCCCCAGGCGATAGGTATCGCCGCCGCGCCCAGCGCCACAATGGTTATCCGCCCGATCCAGACCGCGGATTTCCCGTGCGCCTTTCCGCCGAACAGGCGGATGTAGATGTCCTGCTCGACCGCAGAGGCGGCCACCAGCAGTTGCGAATCCACGGTGCTCATCATCGCAGCGATGGCGCCGGCGATCATTATCCCCGCCACTCCCGGATGCATCAGCTTCATCGCCAGCGAAGGCATTACCTGGTCCTTGTCGGCCAGTTCGCCCAGCATCGCCCGCCCGACGAGCCCTACGGCGATCGCACCGATCATCGACAGAACCGACCATGTGATGCCGATAATCGCCGCCTGGCGCATCTTCTTCGGATCCTTCAGCGCCATGAATCGCACCAGGATGTGCGGTTGGCCCGGGTAACCCGGACCGAACGACATTTTTCCCAGCACCACGCCTACCCAGAATCCCGCCCCGCTTGCAGACACTATCCCGACGCCTTTCTCGAACGTGCCGGATACTCCAAGGATGTCCGGATCGAAAGCGATAAGCTTGTCGCCCAGCACCGCCACGGAGCCCAGCGCGGCGATGCCCACAAGCGGGAGAACTACAACAGTCAGCACCATCAGCATTCCCTGCGCCAGGTCGGTCCACGAAACGGCCATGAACCCGCCCATGACCGTGTAGAGCATGATAATGCCGACGCCGATGAGCATGCCCCAGTGGTAGGTGATGCTCAGCTCGCCCCAGGGGGTGTCCACGCCGGAGAAGGTGGTGGCGAAGACCTTACCGGCGGCTACGAACTGCGAGGCTATGTAAGTCGCGTAGCCCAGCAGAATAATGATGACCGCGGTGATGCGGACCATCGGCACTCGTCCGCCGGAGTAGCGGCTGGCCAGGTAGTCGGGTATGGTTAGCGATCCGTACCGCTCCGATTCGCGGCGGAGGCGAGGCGCGATGACCACCCAGTTGAACACGATGCCGCCGGTGCATCCGACCAGCAGCCAGATGGCGCTGAGCCCGGTGTAGTACGCCGCGGCGGGCAGGCCCACCAGCAGCCATGCGCTCATATCGCTGGCCTGGGCGCTTATCGCGGTCACCCAAACGCCCATCTTCCGCCCGCCGAGAACGAAGTCCTCCAGCGTTCGGTTGAACCTCATGCAGTACAAACCGATTCCCGCCAGTACGACGAGATAGATAACAAATACGCTCAGAATCCACATAAGATAATAGTTCCTGCTTATATGCTAAAGGTCCGTCGCCTGGCTCGAGAGCTACGGCGCCAGGCGGATTCGTACGTCGGCCACCGTGTTGCCCACGTCCGCCGCTCCGACCAGCAGCGGGTTAATGTCCAGTTCCGTTATTCGCGGATGGTCTGAGACCAGTTGGCCCAGTCTGCGGATGCATTCTTCGATACCGGCGACATCTGCGGCGCCCTGGCCTCGCGCGCCGGTCAGGATCTCGTAGGCTTTCACGCCGCGGACCATTGATGCGGCCCGCTGCGGGGTGACTGGCGCCAGTGCGAACGTCACGTCCTTGAAAACTTCGACGAACAGACCGCCGAGTCCGAACATGATTGTCGGGCCGAACACATTGTCGCGTTTGGCGCCGAGAATAACTTCCCGGCCTTGCGGGATCATCGCACGTACGATCGCGCCTATGATCTGCGCGTCGGGTTTCACCTCGGCGATGTGGCTCATCATTTCGTCCCACGCCTTGCGGACCGCGTCGGGTCCGTCGAGGTTCAGCGCGACGCCTTTCACGTCAAACTTGTGTACGATGTCGGGGCTCACTATTCGCAGGACCGCCGCACATCCGAGTTTTTCTGCGAACTCCGCGGCCTGTTGGCCGGTCGTGCAGAGTTTGTACTCCGGCACGGGGAAACCGTAGGCGTTCAGAACGCCCAGGCACTGGTCTTCGCTCATGTATCCGGCGGGCGCCGAATTGATAATCGCCCGTACAGTGCCCGCGTCAACTTTCAGAGGTTCCAGTGACGGTTCGGGCGAGTTGGTCCACTCGTTGAAAGTGTTGCTGTCGAGCAGCGCTTTGCAGGCCCATTCGGGCAGGATGTAGTGGGGGATGCGTGCGGCCTGGAGAATGTCTATGCCGACCTGCACATCTCGTCCGCCCATGAACGAGCAGGCCAGCGGCTTGTCGGTTCGTTCGTGCCCGGCGACCACGCATTCGGCGATGGCCTCGATGTCGGTCATGGACTGCGGCGTCAGGATCACCAGCGCCTGGTCAACGTTGTCGTCGTCGAGGACCGCTTCGATCGCCGCTGAGTATCGGTCGGCGCGTGCGTCTCCGATAACGTCGACCGGATTCTTGATATTCGCCGCGGCCGGCAGGGCGGTCTTGAGTCTTTTGGTTGTCTCGTCGCCGAATCGCGGGATCTCGAGGCCCATGTTCACCGCCGCGTCGGTGGCCATCACGCCCGGTCCGCCGGCGTTGGTGACGATCGCCAGTTTCCGCCCGCTCGGCGGCGGTTGGTAGGTCATCATGATCGCCGAGTTGAAAAGTTCGTCTATCGTGTCGACCCGGATGATGCCCGCTTCTTTGAGCACCGCGTCGCAGATTACGTCTTCGCCGGCCAGCGATCCGGTATGGCTGGCCGCTGCGTCGGCGCCCTGGGTGGTGCGACCGGACTTGATCAGCAGGATCGGTTTTGCGCCCGGTCCTCGGGTTATTTCGCGTGCGGCCTCCACCAGCCCCCGCCCGTCGCGCAACTCTTCAAGGTACACGAGTATCACGTCGGTCTTGGGATCTTTGTGGAGGTATCGCATCAGGTCGATGTCGGTTACTCCGGCCTTGTTTCCGAAGCTTACGAACTTCGAGAATCCTATTCCCTTTTCCAGCGCATAGTCCAGCACCGCCGTGCACAGCGCGCCGGACTGGCTCAGGAATGCGATGCGTCCCTCTTCCGGCATTTTCCGGGCGAAGGATGCGTTGAGCATAGATGTCGGATCGGTGTTGATTACTCCCAGGCAGTTCGGCCCGATGAGTTTTATGTCGTACTGGTCGCAGAGCTCTTTGACTTTCGCTTCGCGCTCGGCGCCTTCGGGCCCGACCTCGCGGAAGCCGGCGGAGATCATGATGATCGACTTAACGCCCTTGTCTCCGCACTGCTGGACGGCCTTGTGGCAGACGTTGCCCGGGTAGACGATAACCGCCTGGTCGATCTCGTCGGGTATGTCGACCACGTATCGATAGGCCTTCACCGCGTAGATGCTTCGTTTGAACGGGGCGACCGGATAGAGCACGCCGGTGTATCCGCTGGTGAGAATGTTGCGGAAGATGTCGTTGGGAACAGTGTCGGGAGTCGGCGTAACTCCGAGCACCGCGATGCTCTTGGGATAGAAAATGCTGTCCAGCGGATGCGATTGGGAAGGGGCGCCCTGATCGGTGTTCATGATCGTTGTATCTCCGCTGGCCCAGGCGCGCCGATCGGCGCGCCTGGGCGGCGTTTCGGGGATATCTTTCTTGTAACTGGCGGCGCTATTCGGTGTCGGTCGTCACGCCCTGTTCGACGCATACCCTGGCGATGAACTCCGCCGCCGAGCCGACTGTTTCAACCGACAGTGCGGCGTCTTCGTCCATCTCGATGCCGAACTCCTCTTCGAACATCGCCACCAACTCGACCGACTGTACGCTTTCGGCGCCAAGGTCGAAAGTGAAGCTGTGCTCGGCCTGGATCTGGGTCGGATCAATGTTAAGCGTCTTGCCTGTTACTGCTTTGACTCTGTCTTCAACTGTCGCCAATGTTTCGTCTCCCGGTTATGCGCCCGAGGCGCCGTGATTGATAATTTCAGTTCTGCCTGGCCGCCATCTGCTTGCGGCCTTTCTTCAACGCGGCCTGTCGAGGTTCCGCGGTCAGTTCAAAGACCATGTCGAACATCGCCTGGTGCGCGTCGGTGAATTCCTGTCCGCGGCGGCTCATCGCCGTCCGTGCGGTTTCATACAGCTTCTTCTTGCCGAACCCCTTGGTCACAACGCCGTTGAGGAACCAGGCGAACGACGGGATGAACTTCGGCAGGGGGGTTCCGGTGGCCATTATAAGCCCCATAGCGCCCACGACCGAACCGGTGTTGAACAGAACGCCGATCGATGTTTTCGTGTGGTCGCCGATCAGCGATCCGACCTTGGTCGAGCCGGTGTCTATCGGCGGCCCGCCGCCAAGCATCATCGAGACCGAACTGTAATCGTTTTTCAGGTCGCTGTTGGTGGTCATGGCGCCGAGGTTGACCCACTGGCCGACATAGGCGTGGCCGAGGAAGCCGTCGTGATACTTGTTCGAGTAGCTCTGGATGATCGACTCTTCGACCTCTCCGCCGATTCGGCAGAACTCGCCGATGGAGTTGCCTTCTCGGCATTTGGCGCCGAGCAGAATCGAGTTTTTGCCCACGAAGCAGGGCCCTTCGATTCGCGTGAAGGGGTGGATCTCTACGTTTTCGTCTATGTAGATCGGTCCGTGTTCGGCGTCGAATACGACCATCGGATGCACCACCGCTCCGGGCGCTATGAACACGTCCTTGTCGCTTCCGCGAATTGCGTTGGGCTGCTCGACCGAGCCTTCGATCCCGCTATGCCCGATCGCCGCGAAGTCGACCGTGAGCTGGTCGGGATTGGCCAGCATCAGGTCCCAGGCGTAGTTCCACATCGGCAGGTCGGCCTGGGTGTTGGTCAGCGTGTCGCGGGCGCTTTGGATCCAACTGTAGATGCACTGGCCTTCGATCTTGTCCAGGTCGGCGGCGCGGACCAGCGAGTACAGCAGCGTCCCGTCGGGCCCCAGGCAAACCTGGCTCGGCCCGCCGGCGTCTACGTTCAGCGAGTCGGCCTTGACGACAGGATTCACCAGCAGCAGATCATCGCCGGCCAGTTGCGACATGTCGTTGACCGGCATGTCGGTCTCCATGCGGTATACCGTTGCGAGGTATTCCGGTATGAAGTATGCGACGCTGTCGGGTTTCGTCTGGGCGATGAGTTTTTCGGCGAGATTGGTTATCCCGGTTCGCAGTTCAAACAGCGGTCTGCTCAGACCGATCGGGTCGAAGTTGCGTCTTGCTGATGCGTCGATATCCAGCAGTATCAGTTTCAATTCCGGAGTCTCCTGTATGTGCGGGCTGTGGGTCGAGTTCGCCTAGATCCGCGGCGCGCCCGGCTTCATTTTCTGGATCCACTTGTAGTATTCGGTCATTTCCAGCTGCGAAGCGGCCGGTTCGTCGAGGAATGCGGTGACCTCGGGATGCATCTGCAGTGCGCTGGCGGTGTACTGGCTGCAGACGGCGCCTTCTATGGCGTGCCTGGCTGCTTCGGCTTTGTTCTCGCCGTTGATCAGCAGGATGATCTCTTCGGCCTCGAGGATCGTGCCTACGCCCATGGTTATCGAGTAGATCGGCACGTCTTCGCGGTTCTCGAAGAATCTCGCGTTGTCGTCGATGGTCTGCTTGGCCAGTGTTTTCAGGCGCGTGCGCGAGCCGAGGCTGCTGCCCGGTTCGTTGAATGCGATGTGTCCGTCCGAGCCGATACCGAGTATCTGCAGATCGATCCCGCCGCAGTCTTCGATTCGCTGTTCGTACCACGCGCAGAACGCGGCGTAGTTGTCGGTTGTGCCGGATGGCACATACACGTTCTGCGGCGGCACGTTGATGTGCTTGAACAGGTTCTCGTGCATGAAGTAGTGATAGCTTTGGGCGTGGCTTGGCGGAACGCCGACGTATTCGTCGAGATTGAAGGTCGTGACCTGCGAGAAATCCAGGCCTTCGTCGCGATGCATTCGCACGAGCTCCTGGTACATTCCCTGCGGGGTCGATCCGGTCGCAAGACCGAGAACGGCGTTGGGCTTGGTGTTCATGACTTCAGCAACTCGCCGCGCCGCGGCCACGCTCATCTCTTGGTAAGTCTCTTTTATATGAACTTCCACGTTCTTCAGTCTCCTTGTACTTATGGCGTTTATGAGGTTGAAACAGTGTAGAGCCCGCCGGTGGCGGGAGAACTGAATGCGAATACTAACCGCCGAAGTCTCCGAACGCAAGAATGTGTAGCAACGGGGAACGATCGGTTGTCTGTAATCAGCAATGGCGCACAGCAAAACCGGATATCCGAATGAGATATTGACGTGCGCCGTTGCAGGCGCCGTTATCGATAACTGATTACTAACTTACCGATAATCGACCGTTTACTGACCGTTGCTCTCAGCGTACGAATTGGGCACTACGCTGAGTTTTGAGACGTATTTGAATCCGGCCGGCAGAAAACCGTCATCCTGGCGGTTGATTGTGATTTCGGTGTTTCCTTCAAGCATCATCGGTTCGTCGGTAAGGCAGAGAATTGTCCCGGTGAGCTGACCGCCCATGGAGCTGTTGCCCCAGAACGACAGTTTGTCGCCAACGATCATACCGTTGATTGTGCTGTTGTTGCCGTAGAATTCCAGTTGGAATCCGGGCGCGAGGACCGCAACGCCCCGCTGGGCCTTGACGCCTTCGAACTTCGGTATATTCGGAAGCACGTCTACTCCGGGTACGATGAGATTGCCCTCGAATTCGAGCTTGTTGTTACTCAGCGGCAGATCACTTCCGTCCTCGGTTACGATAAACCCGTTGAGCACGAGATTCCCGCAGAACAACACCTTGTTGGGCGCCTCGATGTAGACGATCCCGTTGATAATGGTGTTGCCCTCGAACTTCGGGTTAAGACCGGCCGGTACGTACAGATTCTCCAGCACGCAGTCCTTGATCGTGGTGCTCGGGGTGACAACGTTGGTCGCCAGCGCCGGGAACGGAGTCAGGTCCACTTCAGGGAAGTCCGGCGGGTCCTGGCCCAGTTGCACGTGATCGTTCAGTATGTCGTCTATGTCGTCCTCGCCTCCGATCTCCACGTTGCCCGACAGGTTGACTGTGCTGATATTGTCGCTCGTCAGGCATATGTCTCCGTCCAGTTCGGCGTTTCCCCAGGCCTTGATTATTGTCGAGTAGGCGGCCGCCGAGAACACGTTGGCGTCGCTGGGGTCGCCCATCGAGCGGATCTTGGCGTTGCCGTATATGTCGATCTTGCCCCTGGTCGCTATCCCGTAGGAAAACGCTCCAGGCGGGGTCATCTCGAGTTTCATTTCCAGCGAAACAGTCCGCGATACGCCGTCGGAACTTCCGGTGACCGAGACGCGACACTGTTGATTGCTCTCGCTGTCGGGACTCAGGCGGGTGATCGTGCAGGCGAACGCCAGATCGCCAACGGTGATCGTCGGGACGGTTACTGTCGAGTCGGTGTAGGTGATCGTCGATTCGCCGAGATTCGCCGTTTCGTGCATGACTTCGCCAAGTGCGCTTGCGATGTCGCTGGTCAGGGCTTCGTACGTCGTGTTCCCGGAAACAGAAGCGTCTGCAATCGTCTGGAGCATGAACGCCAGCCCGCTCTCGGCCGAGACCTGCGCGGTGAAAGATTTTTCCATATTCTCCGCACGGGCGAGATTCAGATTGTTCCCGGCGGCCAGAGTGACTGCCAGCGAAGTGCAGAGCATCAATATTACCAGGGAAAGGATATACGCTACGCCCGGCCTTAACCGTCGCCGCGAACGAGAATTACAATTGCTGATCACCATAATATCACCTCTTGAGATC
>PVBE010781915.1_pt1 | contig 17923 bp, 12 predicted proteins | sample 1631181 | NCBI WGS metagenome assembly PVBE01 (sample SAMN08397723, study PRJNA350692) | Marine metagenome, whole genome shotgun sequencing project. | isolation source: water | place: Pacific Ocean | collected 2012-04
AGTTGCGGGCGCGGACGACTTTGCGACCGCGCGCGGTGGCTACGGACCGGTCCTGCTTGCGCTCGCATTCGCCTCTACGGCCGCGAGTGGCGCCACGTTCTTGGGGCTGCCTGGCCTGACGTACAGCTATGGACTCTCGACGCTGTGGATAGCATTTCTCTATCCATTCGGGGTCTATCTCGGGATCCTGATTTCCCAGCGAACGATTGCGCGTTATGGAAACTTTGCCGGCGCGCGATCGATTCCGGAGTATCTCGGAGAGCGTTATCAATCTGAGGTTCTGCGGATTTCGGCCGCTGTTTTCTCATTGATACTTCTTTTCTATCTGGCGGGACAGTTAGTCGCCGGGCTCGTCATGTTCGAGATGATGCTCGGGCTACCCCAGATCTGGGCGCTCGGTATTACGACGCTGGTACTTCTTGGCTATATCACGCTTGGTGGTGCGCACGCGGATATCCTGACCGACGGCGCGCAGGGATTGCTCATGGTGGCGTTGGCATTGGCGATTCTGGTCATGTTTTTTCTCGGCGTGGGTAGCGGCGGGCTGGCGGAGTTGCTAGACAATCTCAGGTCACAGGATCCGCAGTTCGTGCAGAACTTTCACCCGGCGACCGCCATTACCGCATCAGTATGGGCCCACGTGAGCCTCGTTATTGCCCACATTCCACTAGGCCTGCTGCCGCACATCGGTAACAAACTATGGGCGTTAAAGGATGAACGCAGTCAAACTCGATTTCTCGTTCTTGCATTTACGTTTGGATTGATTCTTCCATCCATAACGTTGGGCGGTGCCTTAGCGCGCGGAGTACTGGGCGATAGCCTGGTTACTGGCGGCGGCGCCAACACGGCTCTTCCTGCGCTGTTCATCGAGATCTTTCCCACTTGGATCGCGGCATTGCTCGGTGTGGGTATTCTTTCGGCAGTAATGTCGACGGCGGATGGGCTCGTCATCTCGACGTCCCAGGTATTCGCCAACGATATCTATCGATGCAGCATCGCGCCTCGCCTGCATCCGGACCGGGATGAGGCCGAACTCGATCGAAATGTGCTGATTATCAGCCGCGTTGTTACTGCGTTGACGCTGATCGGTTCGGCGACGCTTGCGTGGTTCGTGATCGACATGAATGTCGTTCTGTTGGTCTGGATGGGCGTTGGGGGATTCATCGCCGCACTCATGGGCCCACTCGTCGTCGGTTCGATCTGGCGCGGGGTGACGCGTGCCGGAGCAATTGCCGGATTCTGGACAGGAGCCGTCCTCTTCATCCTGATTCATGGCGAGATCGTCTCCGGGGAATGGCTTCGCGGTACGAATCTGGAGTCATTTGGAGAGTGGTTCGCTTTCAATGCCGCAAGCCCGTATTCGTCTGCGACCATCGCCGCACTGATCGCAGTCGTGGTGCTGATTCTAGTGTCGCGTGTATCTGTACGGCTTCCCGAGAGCCATTTGGAGACAGTCCTAGGTCCGCGTGACGCTTAAGAACAATCGATGCACTCGGATACTGATCTTCGCTAGTAGAACTTACCGTTAGCGGCCTGTCCAGGCCGTGATTCACCGCACAATTATGTGAGAACACTTAGGCTCGGTGTGTCCACGGGCGCTGGTTTAAGTTCGCTCTTGGGCGGCCGATAGCTTAGTAACTCCCGGATTTTTCGGAGGAGATTTTTCCGCTGATCGATGTCTCGGCGGAATCGAAGACGGTGACTGTGACTGTGAATACAGAGCATCTAATCCAGTCCTGGCTGGAGTTGCAGTGCCGCGATGTGGCCGGAGCCATTCGCGCCGTCGTCCTGTTTCCGGAGAGCATCTCGCGCGCATGTTCTCGACTTCCGGACGGTTCAGAAATGACAAACTAACCGGGAGTAAGTCGAAATGATTGGTCGCAAACTCTCACCGACAGCTCGATTGACGATCGGGTTGGTTTCGTTGGTCGCAAGCCTGTTACTTCTGGCTCAGCTACTGGGCTTTTTGCCGGATCACTCACGTATCGCGCTCGACGCTCGAAAGAACATTACGGAATCGCTCGCGACGCAGCTATCCTGGTCGGCATCGCAAAACGACTTCAAGTCACTGCAAGTAACGTTGACGTCTATCGTCGGTCGTAACGATGATCTCCTATCCGCCGCATTGCGCAGAGACAGCGGTGAAATAGTCGCAGTCGCCGGCGACCACGATACGCACTGGGAAGCGAGTGCTGATGGGTTATCGACACCGACTCACATCCGCGTTCCGCTATTCGCGCGTGACCAGCAGCGGGGCACCGTCGAGTTGAGTTTCGTTCCGCTGGATACGGGTTTCGGCCTATCGTCGATACAGAATTCAGTTTTCGGGATTCTCGGTTTTACCGTCATATTAGGTGGACTAGGGTTCTTCCTGGTTCTAAGGCGTGCGCTGAACGAGCTCGACCCATCCGGCGTCATCCCCGATCGTGTAAAAGGTGCCTTCGATTCACTGGCCGAAGGCGTCCTCATCATGGATGAACACGAAAATATCGTTCTGGCTAATGAGTCATTTGCGGCGCTGGTTGAACAACCGGTTGAATCACTCGCGGGAAAGAAGGCTTCGGCCCTGGGCTGGCGGACGATGAGGGCGGGCGACAACGCGGAAAACCTTCCATGGCTGCGAGCTATGCGCCAGGGAGTCAGTGAGAAGGGCGTGCCGTTGCTCATGCAGGTGCCTTCGGGATTGTTAAAGATGTTTAGAGTCAACGGAGCGCCCATCATTTATGGCCGCGGAACGGCTCGCGGTGCGTTGGCGACGTTCGATGATGTAACCGACATCGAGAAAAAGAACACCGATCTTAAGAGAACGCTGCAGAAGCTGGAGAAGTCTACGGACGAAATGAATCGGCAGAATGTCGAGTTACGCTTCCTTGCGACACGCGATCCATTGACCGGCTGCTTGAATCGTCGCGCCTTCTTCGAGCATTACGATCTGTTGTTTGGGGAGGCTAAAGCTGAAGGTAAAGCGTTGTCGTGCATCATGTTCGATATCGATCACTTCAAGGCGGTCAACGATAACCACGGCCATTCCGTCGGGGATGACGTGATTTGTTTCATGGCGGACGTTCTCAATCTGGAATGCCGAGACGACGATCTGGTCTGCCGGTATGGCGGTGAGGAGTTCTGCATCATTCTTCCCGAGCTGGACATGGACGATGCAGCTGCGGTGGCCGGTCGGCTCTGCGAAAAGATCAGAGAAACAAGCGGCGTTCATTTTAAGGGCCGGCTGACAATCACTGTCAGTGCCGGCGTCGCGACCCAAACATCCGAACATCTCATTAGCATGGACGTCGTGAATCAGGCCGATACCGCTCTATATGCGGCCAAGGAAGCCGGCCGGGATCGCTATGTACGCTGGGAAGAGGTGGAGTCGAAGGAACTGGCCATCGCGCTGGACAGTGATAGTGCCCTAACGCGGAGGATAGCGACAACGCAGATGCCGGCGATGATGACGACCGGCGTGTACGACCTACCGCCGAAGGATATACAACGTCTGCGAGACCGAGTCGCGCAACTCGAAGCTGCGATCGCAGGTCAGGACGTGGAGATGGACGATCACGGTGCCTTCGACGATCTGACAGGCTTGCCGAATCGATTCCTTTTTTACGATCGCCTGTCGGAGTTGCTCAAGCGCAGTGAACGTCAGGATCTTTCGTTTGCTGTTCTTTTCCTCGATATCGATATGTACGGCCACGTAAAAGACACGCTCGGCTCCGAGGCTGGCGACCATCTACTCGTCACGATACTCGGCCGTATGACGGCTGCACTCAGAAATAGCGACATCGTTGCTTATGTCGGTGGCGGTAGCAGGCCGGCAAGATTATCGAGACTCTCTAGCGACGAATTCGGCATCGCGCTGACCGATCTCAAGGATCCGGAGTCGATCCCCTGGATTCTGCAACGGCTCTTCAGTTGTCTCGATGAGCCGGTAGAGATCGAAGGGCAAGAGATCTATGCGAATTGCTGTATCGGTATCGGCGTATTTCCGGGCGACGGTAGAGACGTTAAAACGCTCGTGCGCCATGCAAGTACCGCTCGCTCGCATGCAAAGGATCGTATCGGGCAGAACAAATTTATGTTCTACACCGAGGAGATGAATCATCTGGCGAGTCAGCAAATTCGTCTCGACGCGCAGATGCGGCATGCCGTGGAAGCAGATCAATTTATGCTGGCTTACCAGCCGAAGATCGATCTCGCCACAGGGAAAATCACGGCCATGGAAGCTTTGATCCGCTGGCAACATCCCGAGATGGGACTCGTCCGGCCCACGGAATTCATTCCGATTGCTGAGAAGACCGGCTTTATCGTAAAGCTTGGCGCCTGGGTGCTTCGTAACGCTTGTGTGCAGGCCAAAGAGTGGATCGACGATGGTCTCTCCGATATCCGAATCGCCGTCAATGTCTCGATGGTGCAGCTTGCGTCCGAAACGTTCATCGAGGAGTTGTTGACGATTCTCGAAGAGACGGGCGTGGAGCCGAGAAATCTCGAGCTGGAGATTACGGAGACGGCCGTGATGGAGGATGTCGAGATTGCCGCGCGCCAGTTGCAGGGCCTCAGGTCCAGCGGCGTGTATATCTCGATAGATGACTTCGGTACCGGTTACTCATCTCTAGCCTATCTAAAGAGCTTCGCGTTCGATTATCTCAAGATAGACAGCACGTTTGTCGCGGATATGGAGCGCGATATCAACGACACGGCATTGGTCGCTGCTGTCATTGCCATGGCACATCGACTGGGGCTTAGCGTCGTTGCGGAAGGTGTCGAAACTGAAGCGCAGCTTGACCATCTACGACACCTGCAATGCGATGAGGTCCAGGGCTATCTGCTCAGCAAGCCGGTCGATTCCGAGAAAGCCAAGGCGATGCTGTTCTCCGATACGCCGCTCCTGGCCCCGATCGATGAAGAGACCGAGGAGAAGCGGCGCTCCGAGAGCGCCGACGAGGATGAAGTCGACCAGGTCCTGCAGATCAGCCCCTAACGCGGCTCCAACCGCGGTCGATCCGGTACTTATTCACAATAAAACATATACTCTTTGATGGGCTTATGCCATTGAACTGTTATTGGTGATACATCAGATCTATAGCAGCATCCATTAGAGTGTATTTATCGCAGCAGTCTAGCGTGGTACATTAGGCTGTCTCTGCATAGGGACACTCGTGCGCGATGACGCGCTCTCAAGAATGAGGGGATCACGATGCGAAACTATATACTGCTCACGATTCTTACTGGTAGTTTCATGCTTATCGGCACACCAGTATCCGCCCAGCAGGGCGCTACACTCGAGGAGATCGTCGTTACGGCCCGACAGCGAGAGGAGAACCTCCAGGAGGTTCCGGTCTCGATTTCGGTCGTGAACGCCGGTCTGATTCAGGAGGCGGGCATCATCGAGCCGCGCGACTTCTTCGAGCTGACGCCGGGCCTCGATTTCGACACCAACGGCGACCGCAATAATGCGACGCCATCCGTGCGCGGCATCCAGTCCACGGCGACGGCGACGACGCGCCAGAAAGTCATGTCGTTCATCGATGGGCTGCCGCTCGTCGGCGCACAGGGCACGATGCAGTTTGCCGGTATCGAGCGAATCGAAGTATTCCGCGGCCCGCAGAGTGCGGCTTTCGGCCGTTCGACGTTCGCGGGCGCAATTAACTACGTAACGCGTGACGCTCCTGACGAGTTCGAGGGCGATCTCAGAATCGGCACCACGGATCTCGGCCGCAACAACATCACGCTGGCCCTCGGTGGTCCGATCAGCGACACGCTCGGCTTCACCCTCGACGTCAACGTCGACGAGTATGACGGCGACGACTCCTGGGTCACGACCGACGGCATCCACGAAGGCGGTACCGAGACCGAGTACATCAGCGGCAAGCTCAACTTCGCGCCGAACGATACGTTCAGCGGTGAAGTTCGGGTCCAGTCGCTGCGTACGGACGACGACATGACGCTGCGTTATTACATCGACCCCGCTTCGTATGCGTCGTGCACGAATTTCGTCAGCCCGAATCTCATGGGCGTGCGCTGGATCGACGGTACATTCGATTGCGATACGTCAGCACCAGCGACCGGTATCCCGACGAACATCGACGTCACGGCAGGTCACACAGACCCGCTCGCCATCGAGCTCGCGTCGACCTTCAACATCGACGATCCGGGCGAGACCAACGAGCGCGACCGCATCCAGGCCGAGTTCAATTTCAGCTTCGATTCGGGCGACCTGCAGGTCTTAAGTTTCTACTCGGAAGAGTCGTACATCCGCTGGGCCGATGGCGATCGCAGCAATGCTCCTTTGATGATCGATGTCATGGGTGGCGTGGCGATGGTCGCGATGGGTCCGATGACCGTCAATCACATGGCCGATCCCACGGACATCGAGGAGAAGATGCTCGAGGTCCGCTGGCTATCACCGGACGAAGGGCGCATGCGTTATACGGTTGGCGCTTCGATCTACGACTACGACTTCCTGACGCTCGTCTGGAGCCAGTACGCGGGTATCCTTGCGGGCCTGCAGGAGGAACTGGCCATTCAGCCCAACGTCATCATCTCGGAGCAGTCGCAGAATCAGGCGATCTTCGCCAACGTGGGCTACGACATCAACGACCGCACGACCGTCTCTCTCGAGGGCCGCTATCAGACCGAGGACATGACGAACGTCAACCAGGTCACGGGTGAATCCTTCACGAATACGACGAATTCGTTCGTGCCGCGTCTGGCCATCAACCACAGCTTCGACAACGGTGTCACGGCGTACGCGCAGCTCGCGCGCGGCTTGAACCCAGCTGGCGTCATCCCGGCTGCACGCAGCCCGCGAGTCATGGATGCGCACGAGTCGGTCTTCAACGCCGGCCTCGTTGAATGGCAGCTCGAGAGCGTGCTCTTCTACGAAGAAGAAGAGATCACGAACTTCGAGGTCGGTATCAAGGCAGGATTGGCGGACGACCGTGTGCAGTTGTCGGCGGCGCTCTACCAGATGGACTGGGAGCACTACAATCAGGCCTTCACGCTGAGTTTCAATCCCAATACATTAGCGGCCCAGCAGGGTCTCCCAAGTCCGGGCTTTCTTCCGGGCCTGACCCCGGGTGACTATATGCTGCGAGCGCAGCTCGATCTCGGCTCGGCCAACGTGCACGGCATCGAAGCCGAGGCCCAGTGGTTCATCAACGACAACTGGGATCTGCGCGGTTCGTTCACCTGGCAGCAGACCGAGTACGAGACTTTCTGTTCGCCGGGCGCCGTGAAGGACATCGGCCTGACACCGACGAATACGGTCGGCGACGGCTCCGGAGTGCTGTTTGACTGTGTGAGCGCCATTGGCAACGAGTTCTCGCGGCAGCCGGATCTCGCCTATAACGTTGCGGCGACCTACCGCCGTCCGATCACGAACACGGACTGGAACATGGTGGCGCGCCTGGACTGGCGCAGCATCGGCGAGCAGTGGCTCGACAACGCCAACATGATGGCATTGCCCGAGACGCAGACGCTGAATGCGAGCGTCGACTTCCGCAACGACAACTGGGACTTCCGGCTCTACGGCCGCAACCTGACCGACGACGATACACCGCGTATCGTGTCGGAAGGTACGGACTACAACCAGGGCGGCATGGGAGCCAGTAACTTCCATATGCTGCCTCGCGATCCGCGAGAGATCGGCGTGGGCCTAACCTATCGGTTCTAGTTTTAAGCGTTAGTTGCTAAGCTAGTCAAAGCCCCCACCGAGTGATCGGTGGGGGCTTTGTTTTGACCACAAGACTGTGATCGAGCGAGCCAAAGGGCTATCATTCCCTTGCCCGTGATTCGGGTCTGTCGATAAAATAGCCGTGCGGCTAAAAACATCGAATTAATCGCGAAAGAGGCGGACACCGTCGATATTGAGGGTTACCCATTAATGGACGACATCGTACTGACCAAAGACTCATCTTCTACGCTCGATCCCGACACCCGCCTCCTGCTCTACCGCAAGATGTTCGAGTGCCGCGTGCTCGAGAAACGTGCTCACGATCTGTTCATGCAGAACCTCATCAAGGGCACGACCCATCTCGCTGTTGGCCAGGAGGCTGTCGCGGCCGGGTTCGGCGTCGCCATGCGCCCGGACGATTATACGTTCTGCACCTACCGCGGTCACAACCACACCTACGTCCGCGGCGTCACGATGACGTCGATCCTCGGCGAGCTCATGGGCCGTGAATGCGGATTGCTCAGAGGCAAGGGTGGCTCCATGCATCTCATGAGCATGGAGCACGGCGCGCTGGGGTCCTATGCGATCATCGGTGCGCATCTTCCCGTCGCCGCCGGCGCCGCCTGGTCGGCGCAGTACCGTGGCACGGCACAGGCATCGGTGTGTTTCTTCGGCGACGGCACGACGAATATCGGTGCATTTCACGAAGCATTGAATTTCGCCGTGATCTGGAAGCTTCCTGTGGTCTTCGTCTGCGAGAACAACCGCTATATGGAATACACGCCGATAAGCGACGTTACGGCCGTCGAGAATCCGGCAGCGGATCGCGCCATGGCCTATGGGCTCGAACCCATCCTCATCGACGGCAACGACGTCGATGTCGTTTACGAGACGGCGCAAAGAGCGCTGGCGCAGGCGCGACGCGGCGGAGGCCCGAGCCTGATCGAGGCGCAGACTTACCGGCACGGCGGTCACTCCCGCGCCGATCCGGGTAAGTATCGACCGGACGAGGAAATCGCCGAATGGCTGAAGAGAGATCCTCTGCCAAACTATCGTGAGCGGCTCTTGAAGCTCGGTATCGAGGAGGCCAGCCTGGAAGCTATCGAAGCCGAGACTGAGGCGATGATCGATGAAGCGACCGAGACGGCGCGCAACAGTAATCCACCACCAGAAGAGATTGCCCATCTCGACGTATGGGCTGATGGGAGCGCCTCATGGCGGAACTGACCTATAGAGAAGCGGTGAACGCGGGCATCGCCCAGGAAATGCGGCGGGATCCGAACGTCGTGTTCCTCGGCGAGGATGTAGCGGCCGCGGGGGGCGTGTTCAAGACGACACTGGGATTGCAGGACGAATTCGGGCCGGACCGTGTTCGCGACACACCGATCTCCGAACAGGCGATAGTGGGAGCCGCCATGGGTGCGGCGATGACCGGTCTGCGGCCGATCGCGGAAATCATGTTTTCGGACTTCTTTGCCGTCTGTTGGGACCTCGTCGCAAACCAGATTGCGAAGACGCGCTATATGACGGACGGCCAGTGCAGCTTCCCATTGGTACTTCGCAGCGCGAATGGCGGTGGCAGCCGCTTCGGTGCGCAACACTCGCAGAGCATCGAGAACTGGGCGATGGCCGTTCCCGGCTTGAAGGTCGTCGCGCCCGCAAGCCCAGCCGACGTGAAAGGCTTGCTGGCCGCATCGGTTCGCGATCCCGATCCGGTGTTGTTTTTCGAACAGAAGTCGCTCTACGCGGTCAAGGGCGATGTCCCCGAAGCAGAGTACGTCGTACCGTTGGGCGAAGCGCGAGTCGTGCGTTCAGGGACGGATGTCACGATTGCAGCGCTTGCCGCCATGGTGCCCAGGGCGGAGAAAGCGGCGGAAACGCTGCAGCAAGAGCACGGGATCTCCGCAACCGTTGTCGACGCCCGTTCGCTCGTGCCACTCGATACAAAGACGATACTCGAGGAAGTCGGCAAGACAGGCCGGCTCGTTACCGTCGAGGAGAATCCGCGGCTCTGCGGCTGGGGCGCGGAACTGGCCTCGATAGTTGCGGAGGAATTGTTCTGGGACCTGGACGGTCCCATCGTGCGTGTGACGACGCCGCACATACCACTGCCTTCAGCCGATGCGCTCGAAGATGCCGTGATGCCGAGTCCTGCTCGTATCGTCGCGGCCGTTCGAGAACTCGTGGATTGAGCACGGTGGCAATGAACGTCCTCATGCCTCAGTTGGGCGAGACCGTAGCCGAGGGCACGGTCGCCGCCTGGTACAAGAAAGTCGGCGATACGGTCGCCAAGGATGAGATCATCCTCGACGTCGAGACCGATAAGGCTGCGACGGAGGTCCCGGCGCCCGAAGCGGGTGTCATCACGGCGATTAACGTCGAGGAAGGCCAGACCGTGGACGTTGGCGTCGTACTCGCAGTCATCAATGGGCCGGACGAGGGCGAAGAAGATGCCGCGCCCACGCAAACGACGAAGCCCGACCCCGCCGCGGCGCCGCCGCCGGCTGAATCCACCGAATCCGAGCCCGAGTCGTATACTTCGGTGGCGCAATCTGCCGAACCCGGTAAACGCCTGCGCTTGTCGCCGGTCGTACGCCGGTTGATTGCCGAGCATCAGCTCGATCCGTACCAGATTCAGGGCTCCGGTCGCGACGGAAGGATTACTCGAAGCGACGTCATCGCGTTTGCCGATGCTCGGACCGCCACACCGGCCGCGAAGTCGGCTGCACTCACTCAACCCGCCGCCACGCAGTACGTGGACGGTGAGCGCGTGCCGTTCGATCGCATCCGCCGCGTCACGGCCGAGCATATGGTTCGTTCCAAGGTGACGAGTCCACACGTGCTACAGGCCGTCGAAGTCGATTTCAGCGGCGTGGATCAGGTACGCCTCGGGCTGCGCGAGGCGTGGAAACGCGAGAACGGATTCTCGTTGACCTATCTGCCGTTTATCGCTCGCGCAACCTGTATCGCGATCCGCGATTTCCCGCGCATCAATGCGAGCGTAGACGGGGACGCTCTAGTGATCCACCGGACGGTCCATCTTTCGGTCGCCGTGGCTTTAGGGCTCGAAGGGCTCGTCGCACCCGTTATCCGTGATGCCGGGGATTTGACGGTATCCGACCTTGCAAGAAAGATCTCCGAAGTCAGTGCTCGTGCCCGCGACGGTGCGTTGACGGCAGATGAATTGTCCGGTGGCACATACACGCTATCGAACAACGGTTCGTTCGGCACGCTCATGACCGCCGCGATCATCAATCAGCCGCAAGTCGCGATCCTGTCCGTCGATGCGATCAAGAAGCAGCCGGTCGTCATCGAAGGCCCCGACGGCGATGCGATTGAGATTCGGCCTATCGGTGTGCTGTCGCAGTCGTTCGATCATCGTGCGATCGACGGAGCATACTCAGCAGCGTTCCTCGATAAGTTCCGGAACCTGCTCGAGCAACGGGATTGGGCGACCGAGTTCTGCTCGAGCTGAGCCGATGCCTGTACGTCGATTCCTGGAGCGATAGGCTGACATCGTGGAAGAGCCGTGGTTGTCCTTGAGTTTACTGATCGGGCGGACCTTTCTCGCCCTCGTCTATCTGGTCAGCGGGATTCACAAGGGCATCTGGTACGAGAAAGCGCTTGCCGAGTTTCAGCAGGCGACAATACCGTTTGTAGGGGCTGCCGTCGTCGTGACGGTCACCCTGCACACCGTCGCGTCGATCTGCCTGATACTGGGTGTTTTCGTCCAGGAGGTGGCGATCGCACTCGCGATCTTCACTCTGCTCGCGTCTTACAAGGCACACAATTTTTGGAATCGGGCCGGCAGCGACCGGCTCGATCAGAGCCGCATCGCGATGGCGCACCTCGCGATTGTCGGCGGGCTCCTGTTGCTTGCGGCCGTCGGCCCGGGGCGCTATGTGATCGGAGGCTAAGAAGCCGCTCCGCCAACGAATCTTCAGCGAGTCAGCCGTTTGAAGCCCATCCACGTCCCCGTCAGGGCGCCCAGCGTCACACCCAGGAGCAGCGGCCACAGGATCAGATCCCAGAGCGGGCGTTGCCGCATTAGCCCGAAAAAGTCTCCACGATGAAGGCCTGTAAACAGCCAGCGGGACCACTGCCTGTTGTTGTCGGCCGCATAGGCCAACTGGCCGCTGATCTCGTCTAGATAGACGCGCTCACCGTCCGCGTATTGAATACGATAAACGGGAAAGGGTCTGACATTGTGATGGCTGTAGTAGTAGGCATCCCCGTCGTACAACCAGCCTTGATCGCTAATCGGCTCGCCCGGCCGTATCGACTCGGCCATTTTGGAGAACGTCGGGTCGGGTAACGCACTGACGCCCAACGTGTGCGCATCGAGGCGCGTGCTTCTACCGCCGTTATCCCATGCAAGAAAGTACGCTTGACCGTTTAGAATGGATCCCTCGAGACGTACGGTCCCTTGGGGCAGACGTTCCGTCGGGAGAGCTTCCAGCAGGTCACGGGCCTGATAGAACCCGAGATTCCCCCCGCGAATGCGCTGTACTTCGCCGGCATAACTGCGCCTCTCGAACGCGCCCCAGGGGTTCACGGAAAGCAAGCCGCTGAATAACCACGTCAACGTCAGGACGCCGAAGATCAGGCCGCAGTAGTGGTGCCAAAGCGTGGCGCCACGATACGGCGACCAGCGGCTGTTGTGCCGGCTCTTGAGCTGCCTGATGCCGATATAGATTCCGATGACCGTCAAGAATAAGCCGACGATGCTGAGCCAGATAACGGTTTGCAGCCAGATTCCCGTGTGTTGCCGGATTATCGTCGGGTAGATCCAGTGTGTGACTGTGCCGGCCCAATTCCAGAAACGCTCCGCCGCGGTCGTCATTTGAATGACTTCGCCATGAAGGCTCGAGACGTACCACTCCGTGCCGGCCGGGTCAGCGGCGCGATAATGAAAAAATGGCCGATCGCGACTCAGACCGCCGAAAATCGTCCACTGATCCCGCTCTATGAGACCGAGATACTCGGTGTCCGCGTTGAGATCCTGATTCTCGGAGAAAGTTTCCGCAATAGCGTGCGCCTCCCGATCGAAGATATCGACACGATACTCGCCGTCCGCGAGATCAATGACGTACTGTCCGAATCCCACCGAGAGCCGGAGTACGGGGCGCCCGGCCATCATTTCGACTCGATATCGGTCGAGTGCAATATCGCTGAAGCCCGTCGGCAACGTGCAGCAGCCCGATAGATCGAGTTCGTCGAGCCCGTGGAGCTGTTCCTCGTGGCTCAAGTTCGGAAACTGAACGTACATCATGACGAAGCCCGACAGACACCACAGCGAGATCACGAGCCCGAGGGCGATACCCAGGTAGCGGTGCAGGAGAAATAGATATCGAACCATGGCGTACAGTGGCTCAGGTCACGGTGGTGCTTGTGAGCACCACTCGAGTCGGAGCCCGTGGATCTTGAACGATTGTGGAGGCTATTAGAACCGAAAAGCCCCTGGTACCGGTAGTTATGGGAGAGATTCCAGGATTCTTTGTCAAAACAGTGAGTTAGAATCGGTTTATTAACGGTTAAAATTCGGCTAAGGTGCCAGGCTCGAGCCACGGATCGCGCGTAGCCCGCACAAAATGATTGATAAAGACATTATAAAACAAGAGATTGAGAAACTAACGATAAGCGGTGTTTTGGGCCGCTCCCGCTCCTATGCTCGATTGTTGGAGTATCTGGCGATCTGCTCGGCGGAGGGGAGGGTACCGAAAGAACTCGAGATCGCCTCCGAAGTTTTCGGTAAGGGTGCCGATTTCGATCCCAACCAGGACTCGCTCGTGCGGGTTTATGTGCACAATCTACGCCAAAAGCTTGACAATTATTACGCGCGCCCGGAGAACGCGGTCTCCGAGCGAGTATCCATCCCGAAGGGCGAATACCGGCTCGTCGTTGCCTCCACCTCGGAGGCGATGCCCCCGGGGGCGGCACGCGGCCGTGCGCCACCGGCCTGGGCCCTGATTCTGATCGCCGCGCTCGTCATCAACCTTGCGGTAGTCGTCTTCATTGGCCGGAGTGGCACGCTGGCCGACGGCGTTTACGCTCAGGTGTCGCGCGCGTCGATCTGGTCGAGCGTCATGGATGACGACTTACCGTTTCTCGTCGTCGTCGGTGATTACTATATCTTCGCCGAACTCGACAGCTTTGGTACCGTCGACCGGCTCGTTCGCGAGTTCGACGTGAACTCCGCAGACGATCTCGAAGATCGTTTCATTTTCGAGCCGGAGTTGATGGAGAGCTATCTCGATCTGGATCTGACGTACCTGCCACAGTCCAGCGCTTCGGCATTGAAGGATCTCCTGCGCGTCGTCTACCAATCCGATAAGCCGGTTCGAGTGACACCGATGTCGGCGCTCAACATTGCCGACCTGAAAAACAGTCATGTCATTTATGTCGGTTATATCAGCGCCCTCGATAAGCTCATGGACTTCGTGTTTGCATCGTCCGGCCTGGAACTCGGCGAGACCTACGACGAGCTGTTCAACATCGAATCTGGAGAGAGCTATACGAGCGGCGCGGGAATCCCGAGTAGCGAGCGTGGCAACTATACGGATTATGGGTTGTTCTCGACTTTCCCGGGACCGGGCGACAACCAGGTCATGATCGTTGCGGGTACGCGAGACGAAGGGCTCATGCACACGGCACAGGCCCTGACGAATCCGGTGGGTGTGATGGCGCTGGAGACCCGGCTACCCTCCGTAACCGGTGACGACGTGCCTGCACTCGAAGCCTTATACGAGGTGACGGGTGTCGATCGCACGAATCTTGACGCCGTTCTGGTCTACAGCGCCCCTCTGGATTATCTGGGGATCTGGGGCGGTGAGCTGAGATAAGTGGCCGGAACAGGCGTGTCTGGTCGACGGAAACTTTAAATTGGCGTCATCGCCGCCGCCGCCATCGTTCTCGCGTTGGCTATCGCGGCGCTGCAGATCGATCTTAGCTGCTTCAAATCAACGGCTGAGCAATTCGCATCGAACCGGCTTGGCCACGAGGTTACTATTGCGGGAACCTTCGAACCGATGCTCTCGCTGCACCCCACCCTGTTGATCGAGGGCATCGAGATCGCGAATCTGGAGTCGGCGCAAGCCGACCACTTACTCACCGCCGAGCACGTATTCGCGCAGGTGTCTCTATGGTCTCTGTTGCGCGGCCGCTCCTCATCGAACAACTGGACACCAGCGGCGCGTCGATCGGTATCGAGACGACGGCCGACGCGGAACCCATCCGCTTCTTCATCGAGCACTCGATGTTGGAGGATCCGCTGGGTACAGGGCGCCTGGCCGGTGAGTACGCGGCGGCCATCGATACGGAATCGATCACCGGCGCGATTGCGCTCTCTACATTGCAGGATCTGCGTTCGGTAGAGTTGAGCCTCGCGAGTGACAATGCGGCAGGGCTTGCCGCGCTCGCAGGTGCCCCACTTCCGGAGATTGGCAGGCTGCAGATCGATACGGAGTTGTCGCTGGATCTGGAATCGGATCCCGTTCGTATCGACGCGACAGCCTTCAAAGCGACGCTCGTCGACAGTGGCGAACAGATCCGTTTCGGAGATCCTCTCGAGGCGGGTGCCTCTCCGGCAGCCGCACCGCCGCCCCTCAATATAGACTTGGATTTACGCGGCAATGGAACGACGCCGCACGAGGTCGTTCTGTCGGCCATCGGCGAAATTATGATTAAGCAGGGCCCCGGTCGGCGGGATCAGGAAGTGCTGGGGTTTCTGCAAACGATGTTATAGCGGAGATCTTCTCGGCGTTGAATCCGTTCGCGGAAGAGGATCCGTACACGGAGCTCGAATGCGGTGTCCTTCGCGCCGAGTTCAGCGAGGGAACTGCGTACCTGTCTCCATTGCTGATGCGAACGAGCAATATGGTGATCGCGGGTGCGGGGACGATAGATCTCGAGTCGGGGCAGATCGACATCTCATTCGACACGAAACCCCACGAAGAAATCGGCCTCGCCGCGGTGGAATTCGTCACGCCATTCGTCGAGCTTAACGGGACACTGGCCGAGCCCAGTATCGGCCTCGACGAGCCCGGCACGCTGATCGTTGGGGGGCTTGCAGCCGTGACCGGTGGAGTTTCACTGATTGGTAAGGAGATGCTCGACCGGCTCACATCGGAGTTCGGCGACTGTTTAATTGCTTTGGAGCCGAGTACGGGCTAGCCATTCGGACGAGCTCGGCGGAATATCAAAGGCATGGTGTTTGAGCTATTATCGACCGATCAAGATCCTCCTGGATCTCAAAAAAAAATTACTAAGACTTCCAAACAATTTCGTTACTCTGGAGCCGTCATGACTACAGCAACTCGCACGCTAACCTCGCTGCTGGCCAGTATTCTCGCAGTTCCTCTCTTACTAACCGTTAGCCTCGGGGCGTCGGCCGACACGGTCGCAATCATCGGTACCGGTAATGTCGCCAGCGCACTCGGCCCCGAGTTCGCACAGCAGGGGCACGACATCATTTACGGTTCCCGTGATCCGGATCGTGCGGAGGTCGCTGAACTCGTCACGGGCACGGGCGGCAATGCATTCGCAACCGGACAGGCCGAGGCCGTGGTGCAGGCCGATATCGTCGTTCTGGCCGTGCCCGGCGGTGTCGCTCAGGAGGTCGCGGCGAGCCTGGGAGATCTCTCAGGAAAGATCATCATCGATCCGACAAACCAGGTCGCACCGGGCGACGACGGCTTCATGTCGCACCCGTCCGCTACGTCGAATGCAGAAGATATTCAGGCGACGTTCCCCGACGCGCGGGTTGTCAAGGCTTTCAACACGCTGAATTTCCGTACGATGATAGACCCGGAGACTTCCGGCGGCCCCGTAACGATCCCGCTCGCCGGCAATGATCCGGATGCGAAAGCGACAGTTGCCGCACTCGTGAAAGGCATGGGGCTCGAGTCGATCGATGTGGGCTCGGTGCGTTCGGCGCATGTCCTGGAAGGCATGCTCATCATCTGGCTGAACGCACGGCGTGCGGGGACGCCGTACGACTACTACCTTCGGCGGCAGCCCGCCCAGTAGTACGCTCAACGCGCGCGATTCGGCCTCTACCCGCCCGTATCAGGGCTTCTCGAAGCGCAGCACGAAGCGGTCGGTTTGGCCACGGATGCTCGGATCGAAGATCCGCAGCGAGCGGTCATCATCTGAGTTGCTCAGAAAGTCTGCACGTGCGGGCAGCGAGAATCCGGCTCCCGTGACCTCGTCGATGATGACGCTGTCCTCGATACGATGGAGCGACTGGATGACATCTGTGCCGGTTCCCGCGGCAGCGTGATGATCGACGATTCCATAAACACCGCCGGGCTTGAGTGATGTGAACACGCGCCGATTCATCTCGTCGCGATCTTCGTCTGTGAGCCACAGGTCGTGATACGCGAGTACGATGATGACGGTGTCGAGCGAGCCGTCCACCGGCAAGGCCAGTTCGTCAACGGGGCCATCGATACGGTGGACGTTCTCGAAGCCGGGTTCGGCGAGAAGGGCGGTGAGCGCTTCGTCGCCGAAGCGCGCGAAGAAGGGATTGTTGCCAGCATACACTTCACCATCGTCTCCCACCAATGGGGTGAGAATCCGCGTGTAATAACCGCCGCCGCAGAGTAGGTCGGCGACTGAGTCGCTAGGGCCGATATCGAAGAAGTCGAGAATCGCAGCCGGCATACGCCCGGCGTCGCGCTCCCGGTCCGCTGCGGGACGGCTGGGATCCGCGAGTATCACCGCGATATCGGGCTGTGCGGCCAGGGGCGAAAACACCAATAAAAAAAGCGGAAACAATGCAATTCTTGCTCTGTCTGTCATGGAAGGAGGTCTCCGAGTTCTCGGGATTATTGAATTCGTACCAGCGTCCGGCCTATTACCGTGCCGTCCATATAGGCGTCGAAACTGCCAGGAAGTTCACTGAGTGTCACCTCACGGGTCACGATCTGCTCGAGGTGCCGCGGCCGTAGATCATTGCCGAGCCGCTGCCACAGCACGTCTCGAAGGCCGGCCGGAACATCCACATTGATTCCGAGAAGGCTCACGCCGCGAAGTATTAATGGCATGACCGTGGTCTCGAGGTGGTGGCCGGCGGCGAGGCCCACGCTTGCGATATTACCCCAGGGTTTCACAGTGCGTGTGAGCCACGCGAGAGTCTCGCCGCCGAGATTGTCGACAGCACCGCCCCAATCGGCGTGCTCGAGAGGTTTCATCCCGAACTTCAATGTCCGACGATCCAGTATCGCCGTTGCCCCGAGTGACTCGAGATAG
>PVBE010937865.1_pt1 | contig 17922 bp, 18 predicted proteins | sample 1631181 | NCBI WGS metagenome assembly PVBE01 (sample SAMN08397723, study PRJNA350692) | Marine metagenome, whole genome shotgun sequencing project. | isolation source: water | place: Pacific Ocean | collected 2012-04
ATATCGTCCGCCGTCAAAACAGCCTGGACACCAGTTTGGGCAAGTGCCTTTTCTACCTGGATGGATTTGATGGCGGCATGGGCATGGGGACTGGTCACTAGGACCGTTTCCAGGGTCCCCGGCAGTCGCGGCATATCGTCAATATAGACTGCTTCGCCGGACACATGTTTGCGGGCGCTGTCGTGACGGACGTTATCATGGGCCGCGCCCACTATATCGCTTTGTCCATCCATCAAATGGCCATTACCTCAAGGGTTTTATCTTCCCGGGATAAATCCCGGTAAAGCCGCTGGAACAAATTGCCGGCGACCTTCAGGCGATATTCCTTGCTGGCCCGATGATCGCTGATCGGAGCGTAGTCACCGCCGACCTGCGCCGCGGCTGCAGCGGCGATGTCGGCGCTCCAGGTCTGACCGGTCAGAGCGGCTTCGCAGGCCGGGGCGCGTTTCGGCGTCGCCGCCATGCCGCCATAGGCGATGCGGACATCAGCAATCTTGTCATTGGCGAATTCCAACCGATAGGCACCGATCACCGCGGATATGTCCTGATCGTAGCGTTTGGAAATTTTATAGGTGCGGAAGTCCTGGTCTTTCGAGAGCTTGGGAATGCGGATCGACTTGATGAATTCACCCGCTTGCAAATCAGTTTTCCGGTAATCGAGGAAAAATTCCTCAATGGACATTTCCCTTTCGCCGGCTTTTGAAGCCAGGATCAAAGTGGCGTCAAGGGCGATCAAACAAGGCGGCGTGTCGCCGATAGGTGAGGCATTGCCGATATTGCCGCCGATGGTGCCCACATTGCGAATTTGGCGGGAGCCGATCCGCTTGATCATCGCGGCGAAGGACGGGTAAAGACGCTTGATAGAGGGCAGAGCCCGGCTATAGGTCACCGCCGCACCCAAGGTCAGCGATTTTTCGTCTTCCGTTATTTCTCTCAATTCCGGCACCCGCGCCGTATGGATGACGGTCTTGAGAGGCCGGCGCTCTTTACTGACCAGAATGCCGAGATCAGTGCCACCGCCGAGCAAATGCGCGCCGGGATAGTCGGCGCAAACCCCCGCCAGATCTTCAATGCTACCTGGTGCGAAAAAGTCCTGGCCATCCGAATTATAGTCGTCACTCGCCGCCAGGGCTTCTAGTAGTTCCGGGCCCCCCGCAACGCTGCAGGAGTCCCGCGCCGCTTCGACGATCGGCCGGTAGCCGGTACAGCGGCAGAGATTGCCAGCCAAGGCGTCATGGATTAACTCATCGGTGATATCCTCTTCACTGTGGCGTAAAGCAAACAGCGACATGACAAATCCGGGCGTACAGAAACCGCACTGGGTGCCATCACTTTTAACCAGGGCGGCCTGCACCGGGTCAAGCCGGCCTTCTGTGCCGGCAACGCCTTCGACAGTCAAAACTTGTTTGCCGTCCAACTGCGGTAACATCAGCAGACAGGAATTGACTGCCTGGTAATCGGGCTTACCGTCGAACATGTCAGCGACAACAATCGAACAAGCACCGCAATCACCTTCGGCGCAGCCTTCCTTGGTGCCGGTCAAACCGGCATGATCACGGATATAATCCAGCACGGTTGTCGTCGGCGCAACCGACGCAACCTGGCGTAATTCCCCATTCAAATAAAACTGGATCGCCATTAACCGATTGCTCCCTGATTATATTTTTTGCTCCGGCGACTTTAAAATAATTCGTTGGGACCGAGTATATCCTATTCTTCTTCGATCGGCATACCTCGTCGAATCCAATCTCCGATTCCCTGACGTTCCTGTTTGGTCATTTCCGTTTTATTGGCCAGGGGCATAGCATTGGTAAGCACCGATTGTTTCAGTATCTTGGCGCTGTATTTTTTAACATCGGCTATGGATTCAAGTTTCACCCCACCCGGCGCTTCTTCGATATCCGGGTCTGTCGGTTTGGTGGCGTGGCAGGAGACACATCGTGTCTGGACGATGGCCAGAACGTCATTCGATTCGAGCTGATCATCTTCCGCTACCTTAACGTCTTCCCGGTAGCTGACAAAAGCCATCAATATGAACATCAAAACAGTAGCCGCCGGCCATTGCCACTTCAACCGATTGCCCTTCTGGCCCTCGTTCTTGGCGTTAAAGTAATCGCGCACGACACCGCCGATGATCAACACCAGGGCCACCACGATCCAGGAATGCTGATTGGAGAATATCATTGGGAAGTGGGAACTGATCATCATCAAGAGGACCGGCAGAGTCAGATAATTGTTATGGGTCGACCGCTGCTTGGCTTCGTCGCCGAGTCTGGCCTCAGGCGTTCGCCTGGCGATTAGATCGGCAACGACAATCTTTTGGTTGGGAATAATGATGAAAAAGACATTGGCTACCATGATGGTACCGATGGTCGCCCCCACATGGACGAAAGCGCCCCGGCCGCTGAAAACGTTGGTAAAACCATAGGCGGCGGCGAGAATTAACAGGAACACGACCACCGATAGGGCCAGGCCGTTATTGCCCAAACGCGATTTGCACAATTGGTCATAGATTATCCAACCGGCGATGAAAATGCCGACACTGATGGCGATCGCCTGCCAGGGCTGAAGATCAAGGACCTCCCGGTCGATCAAGAAGCTTTCGGCGCCCCAGTAATAAATGATGGTCATCAAGGCGAAGCCGGAAATCCAAGTGAAATAGGCCTCCCATTTGAACCAGTGGAGTTCCTCGGGCATTTGTTCCGGCGCGACGACATACTTCTGCATCAGATAAAAGCCGCCGCCATGAACATTCCAGGATTGGCCTTTGATCGCATCGGACATACCGGGTTTCTTGCGCAGGCTGAGATCGAGAAAAATAAAATAAAATGATGAGCCAATCCAGGCGATGCCGGCAATCAAATGGAGCCACCGAAATACAAGTTCCAACCAGTCTGCCCAGGCGATATCGATCATCGTTTACTCTACCTTTTCTCTTTTTAGCTGCCGCGGTAGGTCGAATAGGCGTAGGGCGAAACCAGCAGCGGGACATGATAATGATCGTCGGGCGACGCCATACCAAAACGAATGGGCACAACATCGAGAAAAACCGGGTCGGGTAATCCAATACCGACCGCCTTAAAATAATTTCCAATATGGAAACGTAATTCGTAAACACCGGCGGCGAAAGAATTCTCACCAAGAATAGGTTCGTCGCAGCGGCCGTCGCTATTGGTCACCGCTTCAGCCAGGAATTTCGCCTCACCGCTGCCGACATCGTACAATTCAATGCGCACCCCAGCGGCCGGGCATCCTTGCGCCGCATCGAGAATATGTGTTGTTAAATAACCCATCTAAAAATACACCCATTTTTTTGTATACATTTTTCTATTATATTGTTGTCAATTTATCTTGATATGCTACTTCATACCTTACTCAGAATGCAATGATAAAGATTCTTGATATTGTTATTAAAGCTCACATTTAGTCATGTTTTGAATGAAATTAATCGAATTTGTCGGATCATGTGGAACTATAAGCTACCTCGGACTTTAGCCTATCGGGAATTATTTTTCATTTTATGTATTCTATTTTAAATATTTTCGTATACAATATTTCTCAACCCAACCAAAGGTGTAGCCATGAGCGGACAAGCGGAAACTTCTGACGACTGGATCTACGACCAAGTCTTTAGCGCCGTTCTAGAACAGCGTTTGATCCCTGGCGCCAAGCTTAAGGAGAGTGAACTGTGCGAGGTTTTCGGCGTCAGCCGGACGATCATTCGACGTATATTGCTACGCCTTTCATTGGACAAAATGGTCGAATTACGACCCAATCGAGGGGCCGTAATAGCAACACCAGCAGCAGAAGACGTCCGACAGATTTTTGCCGCGCGTCGTCTACTGGAAATTGGCATCATCGGTGACGCCTGCGAATTTTGCACCGGCGAAGATACTCAGTCTCTCATGGAAATCGTCGCCCGGGAAAACGCCGCCATAAATTCGGGTGACCGTTCCGGCGCTATCCGGTTGGCCGGGGAATTCCATGTCAGATTGGCTCAGGTGGCCCGTAACCGGCCTATCCAGGATCTATTGCGGCAACTGGTGGCTCAGTCTTCCCTCGCCCTTGCCCTCTACGAGGCCCCCGGACATCTGTTGTGCGTCGATGACGATCACATCAATATTGTGAACGCTGTGAGTGCCGGCGCGGCAGAGAAAAGCCGAGACTTGATGGCCTACCATCTCGACAAAGCCGAAGCTGAGATGAAGCTCGATACGCCAAACTCGCCCGACGATCTCAAAGCTGTTTTCGCCGACGTTATCGAAGCCCGTCAAACTGAACCCCGCCAGGGCGCCTAAGGAAACAAATGACCAAAGAAACTGATTTCAGCAATTATCCCCGTGATCTGATCGGTTACGGCCCCGCCAATCTCCAGGCCAATTGGCCGGACGGTGCTCGTATCGCCGTTCAATTCGTTATCAATTACGAGGAAGGCGGCGAAAATTGTATTCTTCACGGCGACGCCGCGTCGGAAGCCTTTCTTTCTGAAATCAGCAATGCCGATATGCGTGAAGACGTCCGCCACATGAGCATGGAATCTCTCTATGAATACGGTAGCAGGGTGGGTGTCTGGCGCCTGTTCGATCTCTTTAAGCAGAATGAAATTCCGGTGACGGTCTTCGCTATTGCCATGGCGCTGCAAAGAAATCCCGCCGTTGCCGAAGCGGGACTCAAAAACGGTTTTGAATTTTGCAGCCACGGGCTTCGCTGGATCGACTATCAATATGTGCCTAAAGAGATCGAGAAGGAACATCTCGAACAAGCCATAGAAATCCACCAACAGGTAACGGGTGAGCGGCCACTTGGCTGGTACACCGGCCGCACCAGCCCGAATTCACGGCAGCTGATCGCCGACGAAGGCGGTTTTCTTTACGATGCCGACGACTATTCCGATGAGCTGCCTTTCTGGTCAAATATGATCGACACGCCGCATTTGGTGGTCCCCTACACCCTCGACGCCAATGATATGCGCTTCATGGCGGTGGCCGGATTTGGCGGGGGCGATCAGTTCTATACTTATCTCAAGGATTCCTTTGACACCCTCTATGATGAAGGTGCCACGGCACCGAAAATGATGTCGGTCGGCCTTCACTGCCGGGTGGTAGGACGTCCTGGTCGGTTCCAGGCGGTGAAACGCTTTGTCGAATATGCCCGGAGCCATAGCAAGGTGTGGTTCGCCCGCCGGATCGATATCGCCCGCCATTGGCGTGAAACCCATCCTTACGTGGCAGAATCCTAATGGCGGACCGGCACGAATATTTTGAGAACCAGCCGAGCCACATGAGCCGGAATGACTTTCTCTCCATCTTCGGCGGTGTTTACGAACATTCGCCCTGGATAGCCGAATCCGTTTATGACTGGGGATTAGTGGAAACCGGGAACAATGCCGATGCCCTTCATACCTTGATGGCAAATACGGTTAATCAGTCCGGTCGTGAAGCGCAACTGGCACTTCTCCGGGCTCATCCCGTCCTTGCCGGTAAGTTGGCCGTGCGGGGGGAACTTACGGAAGAGTCCACCTCTGAACAGGCCAGCGCCGATCTCGACAATTGTTCGCCTGAAGAATTTGCCGATTTCCAGATCCTTAATGACAGCTATAAGGAAAAATTCGGCTTTCCCTTTATACTGGCCGTCCGAGGTTATCATCGGAGTGAAGTTTTGGAGATTTTCCGGGCGCGGGTGGATAATGACCCGGCGACGGAATTCGACGAGGCTTTGGCGCAGGTCCACCATATTGCCCTCCTAAGACTGAGAGAAATTAAGTGATGAGTGACCAAGGAATCAATCTCCCCGACTTCGCCCGGAACTCCGTAAATCTAGCGTCATCGCGATTGGGCGCTCAGGTCATCTATGCCACCGATGATTTTTTTGCTCCCAAAGAGCGCCTGATTAAAAACGAGGTACCTGTCTTTATTGCCGATAAGTATGATGATCACGGTAAATGGATGGATGGATGGGAATCACGGCGCCGGCGGGACGGCGGCAATGATCACTGCATCCTCCGCCTGGGCGCCCGCGGCACCATTACCGGCGTCGACATTGATACGCGTCATTTCACGGGCAATCATCCACCCGAAGCATCCATCGAGGGGGCCCTCTCGGAAAGCGACCCGGGCGACAACACACAATGGGCGGAAATTGTGCCGCGAACCAAAATCACTGCCAATGCTCAAAATTTTATCGCCGTCGACAATAGTGAAAAAGTCAACATATTGCGGCTTAACATTTTTCCCGATGGTGGCGTTGCCCGCCTTAGAGTCTACGGAGAACCCCATTGTGAATGGAAACGCCACGACCCCAACGGCGTTCACGAATTGACGGCCATCACCAATGGCGGCGGCATCGTCGGCTATAACGATGCTCACTACGGCAATCCTTGGGTCATTTTAGCGCCCGGCCGGGGCCTGGATATGGGCGACGGATGGGAAACCCGTCGGCGACGGGAACCGGGCAACGACTGGATCGTCGTTGCACTCGGTGCGCCTGGCATCGTCGAGCGCATCGAAGTCGATACGGCGCATTTCAAAGGCAATTATCCTGACCGCTGTTCGGTCCAGGCAGCTCTGGTCGACCCGTCGAGCGACGTGGATTTGTTAACTGACGATTGTTCATGGGCGGATCTGGTGTCACCGCAAAAACTCGAAATGGATAAAATCCATACCTTCGAAGATGATGTGGTTAATAAACTGGGGCCGATCTCCCACGCCCGGCTTAACATATTTCCGGACGGCGGTGTCAGCCGGTTTCGGCTGTTCGGCAAGTTGGCAACTTCGGACGGATAGCCATGGCACGTATCCTGGACGTCAAACCGCTAACCAGTGAAAGTTTCGCGCCGTTTGGTGACGTCATCGAAACCGCCGGGGCCGAAACTCTCCTAATTAATGAGGGCACCACTCAACGCTTTCACGACCTAGCGGCGATTGATGTCGGGGCTGACGGCGGACACCCCATCACCAGTATTTTTCGCGGCCAGACCAGATTTACCAAAACAGGTGATGTCATCGAGATAAAAATGATGGAACGTCACCCTCTCGGTACCCAAGCGTTCTATCCGCTGCAGGATCATCCCTACCTGGTGGTTGTGGCGCCTGTTGCCAGCGGCGTCTCGCCGACCGACCTCCGCGCCTTCCGGGCCAATGGTAATCAGGGCGTCAATTACAAACGCGATCTATGGCATCATCCGCTTCTCGTCTTGGCCGACGGCCACGAATTTCTGGTCATCGACCGCGGCGGTCTCGGTGACAACAGCGTTGAGCATTGTTTTTCGCTGGACCAAGGCATCGCTCGGATTGATCTGACCGCGGGTGATTAAGTTGGACCGCTTCAGCAATTGACCATCTAATCAAGACTTCACGTACCTTGAAAGATTACCGCCAAGTAGCGAAGGCCATCGCGGTACCGGTGCCGCCTTCGGACCGGTAACAGGGAATATAGTCAACGAGCGCCATCTTCAGTCCCGAAGCGGCCAGAATTCCGGCTGCGCCGATCCAGTTCTTGGTTTCTGAGGTCCCTGACTGGTAAAGCACTTCTGGTATCGCGGTGAGTTCCTCAAAGTCGTTCCGCTGCATGGCGTCGAGCACACGCCTGTCCAGTTCGGCATCGATTACAAAATGGCTGAGCCCGCCGGAAGCAATCACCGCGACTGTTTTGTCGCTCTCCCAGGATTCGATTGCAGCGTGAACGGCCTGGCCAAATTCAAAGCAGCGCTTGGCGGTCGGCTGGTTGGGCGGAAAAAAGGTGTTTTGGAACAGCGGTACGTTAGGAACAACGGCGTCCTTCATGATCTGCCGGTAAACGAACCCAAAAGCGTGCGGAATTCCGCTGTTTCGTGCCGCGGCCGTCGGAACCTTGTTCGAAACACCGACATCGAAACCATTCTCCATCAGACACCGCACCATATGATCTCCCAAATCAGGTACGCCGTCATATTCCCGGTCTTCCGGCGGACTGTATCCCCCCATGGACACGGCGATACCCGGCGGCATGCTGGCAACTTGCGCCTCTGTTGCAGGCCGATGGACTATTTTGTCGCCGTGAAAAACACAAAACGCCGGGTTGTTGTCTTCCTGAAACAGCTCCCGCTGATCGTTTCCCATGATGATGGCAACATCAGGTTTGACCGCATGAAAGACTTCGGCAAGTCTTTCAATTGCCGTCATGCAAGCATCGTATTTTTTTTCCCAAACATCCAAAGTGATTTCTGAAGAAAGGTTTTCACCGGCGCGCAGTGCGACCAGTTCATCGAATGTGTAGGTGCTTTCACGGAACGGGTGATCCGGCCTGTTCCTGTCCGCTTCCACCCGCTGGCCCCATTCGTTCGGTGGGGTTGAAAGTTGAGGGCCATGTGAGGTGCCGATACCTAATACTATTTTTGCCAATTTCAGTCCCTTCGTGTTACCCCGCCCACTTAATCTATCACCGGTCATTTATTTCTTTTCAACAGCGGCGCGCCGGTTCAAATCAGCTTTTGAAAAATGCACTCGCACCGCGTCGATGTGATCGCAGACATGAGCCCGGGCCTTATCTCCTTCACCATTTTTAATATGTTCGAAGAGTTCCCGATGACGTTGCAGGACGTTGTCTTTTTGTGTATTGGAAAACCGTTTGAATTCCGGAACCAACAATTGACCAATCATCTCCAATTGAGCTACCAGGACACGGCTTTGAGAGGCTTTGGAGATGGCAATGTGAAAAGACAAGCTACGGTCAAAAAATTTATCGGGCTGATCTACCAGTCCAGCCATTTCATCCAATATGTCGGAAATCAGCGCCAGATCCTCTTCCGTCGCCTGCCGCGCCGCAAGTTCCGCCGCAAAACTCTCAACGGCTTTCTGGGCATCGAATATTTCGCCGTAGGTCAAACCCACCAATTGCAGTTGAATGGCGAGGGCCCGGGCGAACAAATGAGGATTTCCTTTGGCGACAAAAGCACCGCCCTCCGCACCCATCCGGATTTCGATAACGCCAAGAGCTTCGAGGGTCCTGAGCGCATCCCGGGCCGGGAATCTGCTAACGCCGAATTGCTCAGCCAGTTCCGCTTCGGACCCCAAGAACTGCCCGCTCGAGATTTCTCCGGCGAACAAAGCATCGCAAATTTGATTAACAATTTGCGATGACGATGACCGGGCCCGCACTGGCGTCCAGGTCTCTTCATTTTTTCCCGCAGGGTCTTTCATCTTTACCGCCAAGTTAAAATTGGTTCTTGTTTAGGAAATTGATCCATGTATCATATATATGAAATTTATATTTGACTAATAAAAAAATGCCAAGGACCGGTTGTTCGAATAAGAAATTTGGAGGAGGATAGCGGCCTGTTGCCGAAAGGTAAATTGCCGATAAACTAAACAAAAAAAATACATACCGGCATCGAAACAGGGTTTCCGTTTTAGTTCCACGGAGTTGGAACGAACGGAATTTGTTGAAATTAAAATATTTTAACTCACAGCGGAGGCACCAATGAATATTTTTAAACTATTAGGAAAGGTTTTGGCTATCCCAGTAATTGCTGCTTTGGCCAGCATACCGTTTTTTAATCAAGCCCATGCACAAAAATCAAAAGACACTCTCAGGTTTGGTCTCTATCAGCCGATCAAGATGCTCGACCGGATTTTCGATCCACACCCGGAAACCAATCTGACGGCACCAGCCGTGTACGACAACCTACTTTTTTACGACGCTGAGAAGCGGGTCTTCAAACCTCAACTGGCCACTTCATGGAAACGCATTGATGCGACAACCATGGAGTTCAAGTTACGCCAAGGCGTTAAGTTCCATGACGGCTCTGATTTCGACGCCGACGACGTGGTTTATATGGCGAAGTTCGTCACCGATCCCAAAGTGAAATTCCGTTTTAAAGGTAGCCGTTTCGGCTGGATCAAAAGCGTGGAAAAAATCGACAAATATAAGGTTCGCTTCAAAAGCAAAGGGCCCTATCCGGCCATTCTATCACGTTTGGCAACGGTTTTTCCCATCTATCCATCGGATTTCCACGGCTCCCTGAAGGTCAAAAGCACATTCGGCAGAACACCAGTCGGCACCGGCCCCTACAAGGTAACCAAAGTAGATCCTAATCAAGGCATATTTTTCGAGCGCAATGATAATTATTACAAAGGCGCGTCCAAGCCGGCAGGCATCGTCAAGAACCTGATCGCCCGACCCATCGCCGACAAGCAGACCCAGATCGCCCAATTAATGTCTGGTGGCCTGGATATCATGTACAACGTGCCGAAGGACCAGGGCGAAAATCTGGAAACCCATCCCGATTTCGGCATTTCGGTGACGCCGACGGTATCGTTCGTTTATGTCCTGTTCGATTCAGCCGACCGGTCCGGCATCGGCGTCTTCAAGGACAAACGGGTCCGCCAGGCCGTACTGCACGCCATCGACCGGAAAGCGCTGGTCAAAGCACTTGTGCCGAAAGCGCTGCAGAATGCACCTTTGCAGCAGGCGATCTGTAATTCCTGGCATACCGGCTGCGTCTCTTCAGTAAAAGCGCCGACCCACGATCTCGCCAAAGCGAAAAAACTGCTGGCGAATGCCGGGCATCCCAACGGGTTTGAAGTGGAAATCACCACCTGGGGTCCCTCTCGCCTGCCCGCCCAGGCCGTTGCCGGTCAGCTGCGAAAGGTCGGCATTAAGGCCAAAATCGACTCTCTGACCGTCGGCGGATTCGTGAAAAAGCGCGCCAAGGGTAAGGTGCAGATGTTCGTCAGCCTGTGGGACAATGGCGGAGCGGCGCCCGACGTCGACACCACGGCCGGCTTTTTCTTCATGAAAGGATCCCGCAATTATATGGGTGATAAAGCCTTGATCAAAGCTCATAAGGCGGGCCGGGCGTCCTATGACATCAAAAAGCGGGAAGTTGTTTATCGTGCCGCTTTCGACCGAGTGACCAAAGAAGCCTATATGATGCCGCTGATCCCGCTGCCAGTGGTGTTGGCGCACCACAAATCAGTCAGGGTTCACGGCGGTCACAAGAATCCGGAAGGGTTCGAACTTAACCGTGTAAGCTGGAAATAATTCTGACCACTATGACGCCGCGCAATCGAAATAGATAGATTGCGCGGTGTTATATTTTTGACGAACAAGATAAAATAAAAATCGGCTACAGAAACTTCTAAAAGCGAGAACCCGCCGCCAGCTGCAGGAAATCGGTCCCGAAGAACAATTTGTTAGGCTTCAGCTTGTGGTCAAGACGGCGACGGCAATTTGGGCGTGATGACAATTATTATATATTGAGGTGGGTAATTAGATGCTTAAAGAATCGCAAAATAGAATGTTTCAGGAAGTCGGTCCCGGCACTCCCATGGGTAACCTGATGAGGCACTATTGGCATCCGGTTGCAGCCGTGGCCGAACTTGACGGCAACCCCACCAAGCCGATCCGGCTGATGGGCGAGAATCTTGTCCTATACAAGGACCTAAGCGGTGGCTACGGATTGGTTGACCGTCATTGCCCCCATCGGCGGGCCGATATGTCATACGGCTTTGTCGAAAAATGCGGGTTGCGGTGCAATTATCACGGCTGGCTATTCGACGAGAAAGGTGCCTGTATCGAACAGCCCTTCGAGGAGATGATCGATCCCGACGGTAATTTCAAAGGCAAAGTTAATATCAAGGCCTATCCGGTCGAGGCCAAAGCCGGAATGTTGTGGGCTTATATGGGCTCGGAACCGGCGCCGCTGATTCCGAACTGGGAACCCTTCACCTGGAAAAACGGTTTTTCCCAGGTCGTATTTTCCGATATTCCCTGCAACTGGTTTCAGTGCCAGGAGAACTCCATTGATCCGGTTCATTTCGAATGGATGCACGCCAATTGGAGCACCCGACTCGGCAACGCGGAAGGGCCTTACGCCCCCACCCATCAAAAGATTAAGTTTGAGGAATTCGAGCACGGCTTTATCTACAAGCGGGTCCGGGAAGACACCGATGAGGAGAATCCGCTCTGGACGGTGGGCCGGGTTTGCTTGTGGCCCAATGCCTTATTTACCGGCGGGCATTTCGAATGGCGGGTTCCGGTTGATGACGAAAATACCTTGAGCGTTTCTTGGTTTTTCAGCCGGGTTCCCCACGACCGGGAGCCCTTTGTCCAGGAGCGTATTCCTTATTGGACCAGCCCCATCAAGGACCCGGAAACCGGGCGCTGGATATCAAGCCACATTATCAACCAAGATATAATTGCCTGGGTGGGACAAGGCGTTCAGGCGGACCGTACCCAAGAACATCTAGGCCGCAGTGATGAAGGTATCATCATGATCAGGAAACGCTATGTGGACGATATGAAACGAATAGATAATGGCGAAGAACCCAAAGGCATTTACCGGGACAAGAAGGCCAACGGATGTATTGACTTACCTATCATCGGCAAGGAACAATTCATCAACGGCCACACGCGGGAAGAGATTGACAATTTTCCGCGGGACTATAACCCTTCGACACCGAACCGGTTCCTGTTTCATGCCGGCCAACCGGAAGAAGTCAGAAAACAATATGAAGCGGCAACCGGGGTAAAAATGATGGACAAAGGCATTGTGGAATGAGTGAAGGCGGCAAGACTGCTTTGGTGGTCAGCGCCCATTCGGCGGATTTTGTCTGGAGGGCCGGCGGCGCCATCGCCCTATACGCCAGCCGCGGCTACAAGGTTTTGATTGTCTGCCTATCCTATGGAGAGCGGGGCGAATCGGCGAAGCTCTGGAAACAGGAAGGCTACACCATCGAAAAAGTCAAAGAAGAACGCCGTCGTGAGGCGGAAACCGCCGCGGACATTTTGGGTGGTGAACCGATTTTTTTTGATATCGGCGACTATCCCATGCGCCCCACCAATGACGATCTCTACAAGTTGACAGACCTCTTCCGCCAACACCATCCGGAATTAGTGCTTACGCACTCTTTGGAGGATCCTTACAATTTCGATCATCCTCTGGCCGCCCACATGGCGCAGGAAGCGCGCATTATCGCCCAGGCGCATGGCCACAAACCGGGCGAAAAAGTGCTGGGTGCACCCGGCGTGTTCCTATTTGAACCTCACCAGACGGAACAGTGCAATTGGAAACCGCAGGTTATTTTAGACATCACCGAAGTATGGGAAAAAAAGAGAAAAGCCATTGAGGCTATGGCAGGTCAGGAGCATTTGTGGGAGTATTATACGAGGGTGGCCTTGCAACGGGGTGTTCAAGGTGCCAGGAACTCGAACCGGGAAATGACCTACGGCGAGGCCTATCAGCGCATTTTTCCCTTGGTTACCGATGAGTTCACCTGAGTTTTAAGGACCGTAAAATGCAGACAGGGATACCCTGCACCATGATGCGGGGGGGGACATCGAAGGGAGCCTATTTCCTGGCCGAGGATCTGCCTGATGATCCGGCAGCACGCGATCGGGTTTTGCTGGCCGTCATGGGATCACCCGACAACAGACAGATTGACGGCTTGGGCGGCGCCAATCCACTCACCAGTAAAATCGCCATTGTCAGCCCTTCTGCCATGCCGGATACCGATATCGACTACTTGTTCGCTCAGGTGGTGGTTGATCAACCCGTAGTCGGCTATGGACAAAACTGCGGCAATATTTTGGCTGGAGTCGGTCAATTCGCCATTGAAAAAGATCTCGTAAAGGCGGCCGGTCCAGTAACCGATGTCACCATTCACATGGTCAATAGCGGTGATAAGGCAATTGCCTCTATATCGACTCCTGACGGCGCGGTAAACTACGAGGGCAACGCGCAAATTGACGGTGTGCCGGGGACTGCTGCGCCGGTACCGCTGAATTTCCTCGATACCGCAGGTTCAATGTGCGGCGCCCTCCTGCCGACCGGAAATATCATGGATGAAATAGGCGGTGTTGAGGTTACCTGCATCGACAACGGCATGCCCGTGGTCCTACTGCGGGCGGCTGATATGGGCATCAGCGGCACGGAAAGCGTTGCGGAGCTTGAAGCCAACGAGCCTCTGAAGAAGCGCCTGGAAAACATCCGCCTAAAAGCCGGCCCCACCATGACCCTGGATGACGTTAGCACCAATACCGTACCCAAAATGACCATGGTGTCTGCACCTCAAAACGGTGGTTTCATCTCCACCCGATCCTTCACCCCTCACCGCTGCCATTCCACAATTGGAGTCTTTGCCGCGGTGACTGTAGCAACCGCTTGCCTCATCCCCGGGACAGTGGCGGCAAATATCATTGGAAAACACAACCGGAAAATTAATTCCTTACTGGTTGAGCATCCAACAGGAAGTATGGCAGTCGATATAGATCTCGAGTTGGATAACGGCGAGGTGAATATCAAACGATCTGGATTTATACGAACCGCACGGAAACTATATGAAGGGACGGTGTTCGTTCCTGAGACGGAGAGTTAGGAAATGCCACGAGGCGTCATCGACATTGAAGAAATTAATGGGCCTGAAATGCAGGCCTTTAAAAATACGGGAACCCCGGAGGACCTGCCGTTCAGCATAAATAAAATCGGTCACGTCGTGCTGAAAGTGACGGATATTAAGCGGTCGGTGGAATTCTACACGCAAGTTTTGGGATTCAGGGTTAGCGATGTTTACCCCGACAGCATGATCGATGGGAAAATGATTTTCATGCGCTGCAACAACGATCATCACGGTGTGGCGCTGGTGGGCGGCGCGCCCCATGAATCGAAAAATATTGAGCTTCACCATATGGCCTTCGAAGTGTCGTCACTGGACGAGGTCTTGCGGGCCCGGGAACATCTCAAAAAACATAGTGTAAGAATTCTATTTGAGGGACGTCGGCGCGCTGGTGTCCAAATTGCGGTTGAATTTCTCGATCCCGATGGTCACTGGCTGGAAATTTTTTGGGGGCTGGACCAGGTCGGCCCCCATGACCAGGCCCGCCCGCCGGAAGAGTGGGTGGAGGAATTTTCCCTGGAGGGCGCCATCGACAATGCGCCCGTTGGTCAGGATACAACGCTCAAAGACCCCTCCCTGCGGAATAAGTAGCAATCCCCATGACCAAGATTGCCTTTATCGGTTTCGGCGAAGCGGGCGGCCTTTTAGCCGACGGTCTATTGGCCGCCGGTGCGGACGTCAGAGCGGCTTATGACATTTTGATCCATCATGCGGATGAAGCGCCAGCCCACCGGGATAAATGCACGGCAAAAGGCATCATCGCTGCGGAATCAACCGAAGACGCCATCGCCGGTGCCGAGTTGGTGTTTTCTGCTGTAACCTCCAAGGAAATCCTGGCCGCTGCGGAGAACGCGGCACCTCACTTGCAAGCTGGGCAAGCTTACCTCGATATCAATTCGGCCTCTCCGGCGGCCAAAAAGAAGGCGGCGGTGTTAATCGAGGCCAATGGCGCCCATTTTGTTGAAGCCGCCATAATGGATCTGGTGCCTCCCCATGGTCACAAAGTACCAATGTTATTCGCCGGCGAAAAAGCGCCGCAAGCGGCCGATCAATTGTCTTCATTCGGCATGAATGTGCGCGTTATTGGAAAGGATATCGGCAAAGCATCTTCGGTAAAAATGGTACGCAGTGTATTCATGAAAGGGTTTTCGGCAGTTTTCTTGGAAAGCCTGTTCGCCGCCAGCAAATTGAATGCTGAAGACGCCGTTATCGACTCGCTGCAAATGACCTTTCCCGAACTCAAATGGAAGGAAATGGGCGACTATTATACCGCGCGCCTGATCCAGCACGCCAAGCGGCAGTCCGAGGAAATGCATTCCGTGGCCGAGACGCTACAAGAACTAGGCGTGGAACCGATTACGGCAATGGCATCGGCCAAGCGGCTCGGCTGGCTGGCTGATCTTAAGCTGGATGAATTGAGCGCCGATCTTCCGGAGGGGTATAACGCGCTCTTAAAATTAATGGGGGAGGCCGAACAATGACGGACCGAAAGATAAAATCTTGTCAGCCACCGGTAGCAGATACGAAAACACCTAATCGTGAATTACCGAAAAATGCCTGCGATGCCCATTGCCACGTTTTCGGTCCCAGCGGCGTCTTCCCCTATCATGCCAACCGCTCCTACACGCCGCCTGATGCTCCCAAAGAGAAACTGAGAAAACTGCACAGTACCTTAGGGTTGGAACGGGCCGTCATTGTGCAGGCCACCTGCTATGACGACGACAACAGTGCTATGCTGGACGCTATCGCCCATGCCAATGGCCGTTATAAAGGTGTGGCCATGGTGGCGGATGAAATTACGGACAAGGAATTGCTGAATTTGCACGACGGCGGTGTTCGCGGCGCCCGATTTTCCTATGCCCGACATTTAGGAAGTGAACCTGATTTTTCCAAAGTTATCCGATTGTCTGAGAAGTTTGCGCCTCTCGGATGGCATGCCGTTCTATATCTTGAAGCTCAGGATATCGTCGATAATGTAAAGGCGTTAGGTTCCCTCCCAGCACCTGTCGTGATAGATCACATGGCCAGGGTAAAAGTGGCCGAAGGCGTGCAGCAGAAATCCTTTCAGTTACTGCTCGATTTCGTACGCAATGAAGATTTCTGGATTAAGATCTCCTGTGCCGAACGGTTGTCCGTTACCGGCGCGCCATTTGATGACGTCGTTCCATTTGCACAAGCTGTCATTGAAGCGGCGCCTGACAGGATACTATGGGGAACCGATTGGCCTCATCCCAACATTCATGGCGTGATGCCCAATGACGGTGATCTTGTAAACTTACTTGAAAAATACGCCCCCAATCGCACTACACGAGAGAAAATATTAGTGCACAATCCTGCTCGGCTGTATGGGTGGAACGGGTAAGGGGCCTGTCTAGCCCCCTTGTTATATACCACTTTGTCGCAGAGTTTCTGGCACCGGTGGTCTCATGTTCAATGACTGATGAGGCCGGATATGATTGTACTGTTTCAACTAGGTATTGATGACGATTTGAGCCTGCCAAATTTCTCCATGCTTGCGGCCACCAATCCCTGGGCAACACCGTCATCGGCGAGATCGCCAAACAGGGTCAACACTTGCCCACCCTTTCTTTTTACTTCGTCAACGATCTTCTCCAAATCCGAGCGGCGTTCGTTGCGATGGCCACGGGTATGCAAAATCAAGGCGCAATCAGGTCCCGTAAAGCGCCGCCCGACGGCGGCGGCGATGCCACTGGCGGCTCCCGTGATCAGCACCACCCGGCCCAGTATTTCACTCATGACAAATGCGCAACCGGTCCAAAATTATTCGGCGGCCGCAAGACCGGGTCTCAGTGAATAACCGTACTTCTTGTCCAATTCCAGATCACGGACAATATCCAACCCCACCCGCAAGGCTTCGGGCGCCAAGGGTCGTAAGGGACGGCGTAGACTACCGGCGGGCAGGCCAACCGCTTGCATTAGCGACTTAATAGCCACCGGGTTGGTTTTTGAATAGGCAAAATGCAACATAGGCAAGTTATGCAACCAAGCCTCGCGACAGTTAAACGCATCGCCGTCATTGCTCCAGGGTTTGGAAATAACGGCCATTTCTTGAGGAATTATATTGCCAGTCATATTAGCCGTCCCGTGGCCGCCAAGCGCCATCATGGGCACAACCAGGCCCAAATTCGGCGAACAACAACACATCAGCGACATGTCCGGCTTGGCGGCGCAGAGCTGAGCGACCTGCCCTACCCGGGTGGTGGACTCTTTCAAAACCGCAAAATTAGGGTGTTCGGCAAGGCGCAGCAAATCCGGCGTCGTTAAATCCGTTTTCACCCGAGGTGGATTGTTATAAAAACCCAGAGGGATGGCCGAGGCGTTGGCCACCTCCAGGCAATAATTCACAATGTCCTCGTTAGAGGCACAAATGTATGCGGGGGCGGCGATAATCGCTCCGTCCGCGCCCTCGGTGGCAGCCTGTTTCACATAATCAATGGTCGTTTCGGTGGTTGTACCTGTGCAGCCGTAATAGAAGAGCGTATTACCGGTTCGGAGCTTCATGGTTTCCCGAACAATTTGCTTGCGTTCA
>PVBE012950482.1_pt1 | contig 17922 bp, 19 predicted proteins | sample 1631181 | NCBI WGS metagenome assembly PVBE01 (sample SAMN08397723, study PRJNA350692) | Marine metagenome, whole genome shotgun sequencing project. | isolation source: water | place: Pacific Ocean | collected 2012-04
CGCGACGCCGGAAACCAAGACAGGACCACATATCCTGGTGGAGGAAAACCACGCGCCGACTGGTGCTCCGTCGCTCCAAGCGCTGACCCGCCGCCGCGGGACCGGTTCCGCCTAGTTCAGGCCGAGCTGGTAGTGCTTGCCCTCGGTGCGCATCGCCGGCGCGACTATCACCTCGGCGGCGTGCATCTCACGGATGGTCGTGGCGCCGACCATTCCCATGCACACCCGCAGCGCGCCCAGCATGTTCTGCGTCCCGTCCGTCTTGGACGTCGGGCCGAAGAGTATCTGCTCCAGGGTGCCAGATACACCCACGTCCAGTCTGGTCCCCCTGGGCAGCGCTGAGTGGTGGCTGGCCATGCCCCAGTTGTAGCCACGCCCCGGGGCCTCGCTGGCCTGGGCGAAGGGGGTTCCCAGCATCACGGCGTCTGCACCCGAGGCGAATGCCTTGCACAGGTCACCGCCGGTACGGATGCCGCCGTCGGTGATGATCGGCACGTAACGGCCGCTCCGCCTGTAATGCTCGTCCCGAGCCGCGGCGCAGTCGAGAGTTGACGTGACCTGTGGGACGCCCACGCCGGTCACTTCCCTCGTCGTGCAGATCGCGCCGGGTCCGACGCCGACCAGCACCGCGTGGATTCCGGTCTCCATCAACTCCAGCGCGGCGTCGTAGCCAACGCAGTTGCCGACGATGACCGGCACGTCTATCGTCTCCAGCAACTCGGGAAACACCAGCCCCCGGGCGCTCTTGGATACGTGTCGGGCCGTGGTTACCGTGGACTGGACCACCAGGACGTCGGCGCCTGCCTTGACCGCCGCGGGCGCCAACCGCTTGGTGCTTGCAGGGGTAACGGAAACGGCGCACCTGGCGCCGCCCGACTTCATCTCTTCTATTCGCGCGCCCATCAGGTCCTCCCTGACTGGGGAGGCGTAGACTCGCTGGAGGGTCTCTATGACCTCGTCACGGGGCGCCTCGATGATCTCGTTCATCGCTTCCTCGGGATCCTCATACCGGGTCTGGATCCCTTCGAGGTTCATGACCGCCACGCCTCCCAGGCGGTCCATCTCCTTGGCGAAGGATGGGGACACGACTGCGTCGACGGCGGAAGCAAGGACGGGGGCCGTCAGGTCAATACCATCGACCGAAAAGTCGATGCTGGTCTGGTCAGGATTGACGGTGAACTCGCCGGGGGCGATGGCGACGTCGTCGAATCCGTACGCCCTACGCAGCTCCGGTACGTGGGCTGTCCCCATCTAACACCCCCGCGACATATTCCGAGAAGTATAGTAGTCGCGTCGGCCCCGAGTCAAGGGAAATCGGCCCTGGTCCGACCATCCGTTTTCGACCCCTGGCGGCCCCAGGTTAGGCCCGTCGATCTCGCCCCAAGACGGGCCCGTCAGCCGTTCGCCCCGAGTAGCCCAATGCCGCATCGGGGCGTATCGAAGGGAGCACGTCTAGGGCCTGCCATCAGGTTGGCACGGCCTTCACCGGCGACTATATTGCCGCCATCCCGAGCCGCCACATGCTTGGCCTATGAAGCTCGCATCGCAGGCCGTTTTCGTAGTAGCTCTCGTAGCCGGCGGCCTCTTCTTCCTCGTCCGCGCCTCGATACCCTCGGGCGGCACCGAGATCATCCTCCCCACCCCTGCACCCGACGACGTGCAGGTGTACGTCACCGGGGCCGTGAGTGAGCCGGGAGTCTACACCATCGGCGCTGGTGCCCGTCTGCTCAACGCGATCGAGGCCGCGGGAGGCGCCGACGACGGGGTTTTGATCCAGGTGCTCGGCCCACCCACGACGTTGATCATGGGCTCCGATTCCGACGTCAACAACGCGTCGGTGGTGCTGCGGATCGTGTACGGCAGAGTGTCGTTCCTGCTGGCCGGGGTCAGCGGCTATCTGTAGACGACTACCTGCTCGGCATACTGCCGGAGCACACCCAGGTGGTTCTTCATCACCTCGTACGGCTCACGTGTCCCAATCGTCATCATGTCGCCCTACGGCCCCGGTCTAGGATGCCTTGAGCCACTGTCTGAGGCTCTGCGCTATCTTCCCCCCTCCCGCCTGTATGGACATCATCAGAAAGAGTGATTTCAGGGACGAGATGGGACTAGCCCGTTCCGGCCCGATGTCTAGCCCCATCGGACTAGATGCTGTACCGAAGAGCGTGGTACCGGTCGACGTCCACACGACGCTCACGGCCTTAAGACGGGGGCGGCCGCTCCGTAGCGCCGTGTTACCATTCGCCGCAAGACCGCAGAGCCGAGACGGCGGAACTTGCAACACGGTGCCCTGACAATGCTCGCAGCGTCCTCCGCAGCCCTGCTCGTCGCGTGCTCCGCGTGGGACGCGGCCGCGTCCACCGAGCTCAGCGCGACACCCACGGTGGCCGCGGCGCAGCCTCCACCGACTCCTACCGCCACCCGGACGCCGACGCCGACCGCCACGGCGGTCCCACGGGTCCAACTCCGGCCACGCGTGCCGATCCGCGACGTGCCGCTGACGCTGTTCAACGGCGAGACGCTGCGCCTCTCCGACCTGCGAGGCCAGGTGGTCGTGATGAACTTCTGGGCGTCCTGGTGCAGGCCCTGCATCACCGAGATGCCCGCCTTCGAGCGCGTATCGAACGACTACCGCGACCGCGGCGTGACCTTTCTGGGAATCGACTCCCAGGACGTCGAGCTGGCCGCCCGAGCCTTCGCCGAAAGGATCGGCGTGACCTATGCGCTCGCCTTGGACGAGAGCGGACGCCTCGCCGTGGAGTTCGGTTTGATGGAACCCGACGGCGTCTTCCCACTGCCGGCGACATTGTTTCTCGACCGGAACGGCAGGCCCCTGAGGAAGTTCGTCGGGGCCATGAGCGAACAGATGCTACGGGGTCTCCTCGAGATCATGCTGGACACCGGTTAGCTTTCAGACTACGGAGGACCTACCTATGCGGGCAAATGGCCGAAAGCCGGACGAGCTCAGGCCGGTCAAGATCACTACCGGCGCCCAGGAGTTCGCCGAGGGCTCGGTGATCATAGAGACCGGACGCACCCGTGTGCTCTGCTCGGTCAGCGTCGAGGACGGGGTGCCGCCGTTCCTCAGTGGTGCCGGACAGGGTTGGGTGACAGCCGAGTATTCGATGCTGCCTCGCTCCACGAACACTCGCACTCCAAGGGAGACCCGGGGCCGCGGCCGCACCCAGGAGATCCAGCGTTTGATCGGCCGGTCGCTGAGGGCGGCGGTGGACCTGAAACGGCTGGACGAACGCACCTTGACGGTCGACTGCGACGTGCTGCAGGCGGACGGCGGCACCCGCACCGCGGCCATCACTGGCGGCTACGTGGCGCTTCAGCTCGCGGTCACCACGCTGATGAAGCGGCGCGAGCTGCGGTCCAATCCAGTGCAGCGAGCGGTCGCAGCGACGAGCGTCGGCCTCGTGAGCGGCCGGGTCCTGCTGGACCTGGACTACGAAGAAGACTCCGGCGCCGGCGTCGACTTCAACCTCGTCATGACCGACGGGGGTGAGTTCATCGAGATGCAGGGCACGGCCGAGTCCGGCGCCTTCTCCAAGAGCGAGCTCGACAATATCATCGCCCTGGGCGAGCTGGGAATCTTCCGCCTGTTCGAAGCGCAGCAAGAGGCCATCAGCCGCGGTTGAGGCCTGTACTTAAGGCCTGACCCGCCCGGGCAGCCCCGAACGTCCGTGCACCGGCGGCGCGCTAGCTCCTCGTTACGTCCCGATGCCGCATCGGGGACTACTGGGGGTGAACGGGTGGTTTGCAGGCGAAGCGGAGACCCGCTCCGATTGCCCCGATCGCCCCTATTCCGAATCGGGGTGTATCGAGGGGCCCACCGCGGTAGCAGGTCAGCCGTGTCCTGAGCCTTCCCGACGGGAAGAGGAGGCTCTCCTCGGGGTGACACTGTCTTCATGCCCGTGACACTCTCACGGCGTGAATTTGAGTGGTAACGAGTCCCTTGCCCGGTTATCCCTTCTGGACCGGGTCGATGTTGGGCTCGCGCATAGGGTGCACCGTGTAGGTCATAGACGCCGGAGCGCCTCCGTCGACGTAGCCCGTCACCTCCATCCCGATCGGGCCCTCCAGGTAGCCGATCCGGCCGCCATCCAGCGTGAACGGCCTGTCGTGGCCCGGGTAGAAGACCTCGGCCGACGCGACCATCTTCTCGACGCTGTCTGCCGCGTCGCCCACGTCCCAGAACACGTTGTACGGCAGGCCGCGCCGGACCGTCCCGCCGTCGGGCAGCGCGTCGCCGGTGACCAGCACGTCCTTGCCGTCCACCGACACCACCACGCTGACATGACCCTTGGTGTGGCCCGGCGTGTCTATAACGGATACGCCCTCCGCGATACGGTCTCCCTCCGATATGGGCACGACCCTGAGCTTGGCGAGCATGTCCGAGAAGTAGGTCGCGATCTGATGGTCGCCCCGGCGGGGGTTCCTGGCGTAGTCGATCTCCTTAGGGTGCACCAGCACCCTGGCATCGGGGAAGAGGTCGGCGTTTTGACAGTGGTCCCAGTGCAGGTGGGTCAGTACAACGAGGTCGATGTCCTCGGGGGCAAGACCGCGTCCCTCCAGCGCCTTGTAGAGCATTGTGCGACGCGACGACGGGCCGGTGTCGATCAGGATTCGCTGCTCTCCCACCGTCAGCAGCGAGATCGTGGAGAAGCCGAAGGCGCCCTGGTCGGACACCAGCGAGAAGCCGTAGGTCAGGACGTCGATGTTAGTCATGGCCACCCCTTCAGACCGCCGGCAGCGGCGCGTCATCCCCTGTCTCGCCCTGCCACACGCGGATACGGGCCGCCATGTCGCGAACCCGGTCTCGCTGGGCAGGATCGTCGAACAGATTGTGTGTCTCGTGCGGGTCGCTCTGGAGGTCGAAGAGCTCGCACTGGTCGCCGGCGCAGAGGTTGAGCTTCCACCGGCCCAACACCACCGTACGCCAGGCCAGCGTGATCATGCGGTCAATGGCGGCCGTGCCAAGGTGCCGGTCGGGCATGGTCGGGTGGGTGCCGTTCCACTCGATGAAGACCTCGTTGTCCTCCAGCGGGTCATCGCCGGCAAGGGCGGGGACAAGGCTCTTGCCCTGAAGGTGCTCCGGCACGGGCTCGCCCAGCAGGTCAAGCAGCGTCGGTACCAGGTCGATGTGGCCGGCGCTTCCGGCGATGTCGGTCTGCTCACGGGCCAGCCAGGGCACGCGCATCAGCAGCGGCACCCTGGACGACTCCTCGTACATTGACCGCTTCTCCAGCATGCCGTGATCGCCGAGCATGTCGCCGTGATCGCTGGTGAAGACCACCACCGTGTCGTCGGCCAGTCCGGCGTCGTCAATGGCGGACGTGATCTTGCCGACCATGCCGTCCACCAGGTTGATGTTCGCGAAGTAGTGGGCGCGGAGGCGCCGCCATCCCTCCTCGGTGCTGACGTCCTCCTCCACGGCGACATACTCGCGCATGTACTCGTCTGCGGTCTGGTCGCCTCCCTCAAGCAGGTACTGCAGGAAGTAGTCGGCCCTCAGACGATTGAGCAGCGACGCACCCTCGGGCCTCTTCAGGAACGCCGGGCCGACCGGCAGCTCAGCGGGGTCGTAGGCGTCCATCAGCGGCCCGAAGTAGGGCGAGTGAGGCTCGAAGGTGTTGACGTAGAGGATGAAGGGCCGGTCGACGTTCTCCCTGATGAAGGCCGCGGCCTGGTCTCCCAAGTACGACGCCATCTGAAACTCTTCTGGCAGCTTGCCACGGGCGTCGCCTGAGAAGACCGTAACGCCCGCCACCTCTTTGTCCGGATTGAAACCGTTGGCTGCCAGGTGCCGGTGGTAGTCCGTCAGGCGGTCCAGCGCCTGACGGCTGGAGTAGCTCTCGCGATGGGAGTCCTCTGTGCTGACCCAGACGTCGAAACCGTGCTGCGGCAGCACGTCGTTCCCCAGATGCCACTTTCCCATGTAGCCACGCAGGTAGTCCGGGGAGACCATCTCGGCGATGGTCTTGACGTCGGCAGGCAGGTGCATCTTGTTTACGATCGGCCCGGCGGAGTGCGGGTACAGCCCCGTCATGATCGAAGCCCGGGCCGGGGTGCAGACCGGCTGGGTGACATAGGCGTGCTCGAACACGAAGCCCTGAGATGCCAGTGTGTTCAGGTTGGGCGTCTGGATCCAGTCGTTGCCGTAGCAGGCCAGCGTGTCATAGCGCTGCTGGTCGCTCATGATGAACACGAGGTTGGACCTTCTCGTCATGAGACTCACTCTTCTTTAAGCCGACGCCTGCCCCGGCATGTTCGGCCCGGAGGCCGGATTCATAGCCCGGCAAGGCCGGAGCTTGTCAAGGCCTGTTGAGGGCCCTCTTTGGCCCACAGTTCGGGCCTTTGGCCCCGGAGTCTAGTGAGGGTAGAAGGCGGGCTCGTCGACGTCGGAGAGCTGCACCTTGGAGACGGTCCGGATGTCGCGGGCCACGTCGTCGAACACATGGCTGAGCTGGCCGGCCCGCTCGGGGCCCCACAGCTCGGCCGCCCTGCGCCGCAGGGACACGACGATCTCCTCCGCCGGCGCCTCCAGCGCGTCCGTGGCTTGCTGCTCGTCTGTCATTCTCTGACTGCCCTCATAGCCTGCCTTACCGGCGGCCCGTCGGTGAGGTTACTGGTGTCGCTTTCCAGCTGTCAAGACCGGCCACGCGTCGCAGACCCAGCGCGCCAGGCTGTATCATGGTGGCGTGACTACCCTGACTTTCATGCACCACTCGCCTGGCGCTGCTCGGCTATGCCCGGCAAGATGATCCTGGTAACCGGCGCTACCGGCTATCTCGGGCGGCGCGTCGTCGCGGCCCTGGCCGCCTCTGCCCTCCCGGTGCGCGCCCTGGTACACACCCACGCGATGGAGGGAGTCCTCCCCGACGGCGTCGAGACCGTGCAAGGCGACGTCCTCGACTCGGAGTCGCTGGCCCTTGCCTGCGGGGGAACCGGCACCGTAATACACCTGGTTGCCGTGGTGCGCGAGAGCGGGCGCAATACGTTCCGGCGGGTGAACTTCGCGGGCACCAGGAACCTGCTGCGGGCGGCGTCGGATGCCGGAGTCGAGCGCTTCGTGTACGCGAGCACCATCGGAGCGAGCTCCGACCCTGCCGTTCCGTACCTCAGCTCGCGCTGGATGGCTGAGCGGGAGACCACCGATAGCGGCATCCCCTACACTATCGTGCGCTTCTCGGTGGGCTTCGGCGAGGGCGACGAGTTCTTCACGGTGCTCGCGGCACAGGCCAAGCTCTTCCCCCTGGTACCGGTGGCGGGGAAGGGCGCCAACCGTTTCCAGCCCATCGCGGCCGACGATGCCGCCAGATGCCTGGTCGAAGCGCTACAAAGGGACGATACGATCGGGCGCACCATTGAGGCGGGCGGGCCGTCGCAGTACACCTACGACGAGCTGATGGACCTGGTCGCCGAAACGCTGGGCGTCCGGATCGCCAAGGCGCACATACCGTTGTGGCTTATGCGACCGGCCGCCGCGGTGATCCAGGCTCTGGCCCCCAGGCCGCCGGTAACGACGGAGCAACTCAAGATGATCGCGTTGGACAACGTCACGGAGCTGAGCTCCGTCAAGGAGAGCTTCGGCTTCACACCCCGTCCACTGTCCGGCAATCTGGACTACCTGCGAGAAATCGGCCTGCGCGACGCCCTGCGGATCAACCTCGGGTTCATGCCGGCCCATCTCCGGGACCACTAGCGATGACCCAATGCCTCCCGTGTGACCGATGAATGAAACCACAGGCGCCGGGGTTTCCGAGACCGCGACGTCGTCCGGCTACGATTACGACGAGGCACTGGCGCAGGCGTCCAGCCTGGTCGACTTCGAGCGCTCCACCCGCACGCCGGGCCACTCCGAGTTCCACCTCCAACGCATGGGCCTCCTCATGCGGCGTCTGGGCGACCCGCACATCGGTGTCCCGACAGTCCACATAGCCGGCACCAACGGAAAGGGCAGCACCGCCGCGCTGGTCGCCTCGGCGCTGACGGCGGCCGGCCACACTACCGGCCTGTACACGTCGACGAGCCTGCACAACCCGACAGAGCGGATTCGCGTCGGGCTGACGCCGGTGTCGCGGGAGACCTTCGCGGCACTGGTCTCCGACGCCTGGTCCGCGGTCGAGTGGGTCGGCGACAGCGGCGGCTACGGAGGCGTCTCCTACTTCGAGTTGCTGACCGCGATAGCCTTCCTACACTTCAAACGCATCGGCGCCGCGTTCCAGGTCATCGAGGTCGGCCTCGGCGGCCGTCTCGACGCCACCAACGTCGTAGAGCCCGCGGTCTGCGCCATCACCTCGATCAGCCTAGACCACACCCGCACGCTGGGTGACACCCTCACCCGGGTCGCGGGCGAGAAGGCCGGCATAATCAAGGCCGGAGTCCCGGTCGTCGTCGCGCCTCAGACGGAAGAGAGCATGGCCATGCTCACCGCAGTTGCGCGAGATAAGGACGCGCCACTCACTCGTGTAGACCGCTCCATGTCTTGGCGGCAAGTGGCGGCTGGTCCCGAGAGTCAGTCATTCGAGCTGAAGGGGACCCGTGGGAGCTACCGTCTGTCGATGCCCTTGATCGGCGTCCACCAGCTCGAGAACGCGGCGACCGCCGTCGCCGCCGTTGAGACGCTGGTCGGCCAAGGGTACGACATTCCCGACGCCGCCATTGCAGACGGCTTCGAACGGGTCGCGTGGCCCGGCAGACTCCAGGCGCTTTCCTGCGATGGTAAACTTGTCGTGGTGGATGGGGCCCATAATCCCGACGCCATGAAGCGGATCGTCGAAGCGCTTCAGACCCTGTTCATCCCGGACCGCGTCATCCTGGTTTTCGGCGCGCTCGGCGGCCACAGCGTGGCTGGCATGGCGTCCGAGGTCGCGGCCCTGTCACCGCAGGTCATAGCGGTGCTGTCCCGAGACCCGCGGGCTCTGCCCAGCGCCGTGGTCGCGGGAATCTGCCGCCAGGGCGGCCTGACGGTCGTCTCGGAATCCGACGACGTGGGACAGGCGACGCGACGGGCCGTGGAGATAGCACGGGACGGCGACATGGTGCTGGCCACGGGCTCGCTGTCTGTCGTCGCCGAGGTGATGGAAGAGGTAACCGGGGTGGTCCCTGAGCTTTACCCGGACATCAGCAGGCCGGCGAGCAAGACAGACTGAGGTAGCAATGGATGCTTCGAGAAGGAGGGTCGTGGTCACCGGGATGGGCGCGATGACGCCCCTTGGCCTCACGCCAGACGACTTCTGGCAGGCGCTGGTGCGCGGTGAGTCGGGAATCGGCCCCATCACTCTGTGCGACGCATCTACATATCCGTCGCGCATCGCCGGCGAGGTCACCGGCTTCGATCCCGACCAGTTCATGGACCCCAGGGAGGCCCGCCGCATGGCGCGGTTCTCCCAGCTTGCCGTAGCCGCGGCGGCCAACGCCATCGAGGACGCAGGCCTCGACCTGTCCCAGACGGACCGGGACCGCCTCGGCGTGGTCATGGGCAACGGCGTCGGCGGCTTCCCTACCACCGAGGAGAACGCCAGAAAGCTGGTCGACCGCGGCGGTATGAAGATGAGCCCGTTCTTCATACCCATGATTCTGCCCAACATGGCCGCCGCCAGCGTGAGCCGTCTGTTTGGAATCAAGGGCTACACCTCCACGATCATCACGGCATGCGCCGCCGGGACCCAGGGCATCGGGGAGGGGCATGGAGGTCTTACGCCGAGGCGCCGCCGACGTGGTGCTGGCGGGAGGCTGCGAGGCGGGGATCTGCGAGCTGGGCCTGGGAGGCTTCAACATCATCAAGGCGCTCAGCAGGCAGAACGACGTGCCCGAGAAGGCCAGCCGGCCATTCGACGCCAAACGCGACGGCTTCGTACCCGCCGAGGGGTCAGCCTTGCTGGTGCTAGAGAGCCTCGAGCACGCAACCGACCGCGGTGCCAACATACTCGCTGAAGTCGTCGGTCAGGGCGTCTCGTCGGACGCCTTCCACGCGGTCCAGCCGGACGAGGACGGCAGCGGAGCAGCCAGGGCGATACGCTGGGCCCTGGAAGACGCCCGCCTGGGACCCGAGGATATCGACTACATCAACGCCCACGGCACCTCGACGCCCAAGAACGACGCCGCAGAGACCATGGCGATCAAGACCACGCTCGGCCGTCGGGCTTACGAGGTGCCGATCAGTTCCACCAAGTCGATGATCGGCCACGCGCTGGGAGGCGCGGGTGCAATCGAGGCCGTCGCTGCCATCAAGACCATCGCCGAAGGGCAGATTCACCCCACCGCCAACTACGAGTTCCCCGACCCCGAGTGTGACCTAGACTACGTGCCCAACGAGTCCCGCAAGCAGCGCGTCGACACGGTGCTGTCCAACAGCTTCGGGTTCGGCGGCCAGAACGCCTGCCTCGTCTTCAGACGTTTCGAGGAGTAGCCGCGATCACTCGGTGCTGCGTTGTGGGCTCCTCCAGCAACCGAGGTTGCCAAAGACAGTTTGCGGTTCTATAATGGCGCCAAAATAGGACTGGTGAGCTAGAATGACTGTCAGCCTGTCGATCAAGAACGTCCCCGACGACATGGTAGTGCGCCTCCGAGATCGGGCCAAGCGCAACCACAGGTCTATGCAGGGAGAGCTGATCACTATCCTGGAGGAGGCTGTCGGTCCCCAGCTGACCTTGCGAGAGGTAAGCGATCGAGTCAAGGCTCTAGGTTTGAAGACGGAAGGCGACTCGGTCCAGATGATCCGCGAGGATCGAGATTCCCATTAGACGTGACTCACGCTGGCTTGTCATCTGTCGCAAGGCCGAAGGTTTGGCCTCTGGTCACGTTCGACCGTCGCTTGCGGGTTGCGGCAGACGAGTTGGGTATATTCAGTGCCGACGCATAGGCCAATCGACTCACACAACGCGCCGGAGGTGTACCGATGGTGATGGGCAAAGCGGCCGTATTCGTCGAGCCGTACCACTTCGAAATGGTCGAGCTGCCGCCGGTACCCGTCGAGACGGGCGGTATCCGCGTGAAGATCAGCTTCGGCGGTATCTGCGGCTCCGACCTCCACTTCTGGCGCGGCGAGCTCAAGCCCATCGCCGGCGGCAAGCCCGGCCCCATGATCCTGGGCCACGAGATGGCCGGCGTCGTCGACACGTTGGGGCCTGGCATCTCAACGGACTCCATTGGCAGGCCGCTGAAGGAAGGCGACCGGGTCGTGTTCGCCTACTTCTTCCCGTGCCGGCGCTGCTATAACTGCCTGCGGGGCGAGCTCAACCACTGCCCCGACCGGTTCCGGTTCCGCGCGTCCATCGAGGAGTTCCCCTACTGCAACGGCGGCTTCTCGGAGTACTACTACTTGTTCCCCGGGCATTTCGTCTTCAAAGTGCCCGACGAACTGCCTGACGAGGCGGTCACCGCAGTGAACTGCGCGGTGTCCCAGGTGATCTACGGGCTCCAGCAGGCGGGTCTACGCATGGGCGACAGCGTCGTCGTGCAGGGCGCCGGCGGGCTCGGCATCAATACCACGGCCGCGGCCAAGGAGATGGGCGCCGGACGCGTCATCGCCATCGACGGCGTACCGAGCAGGCTGGACATGGCACGGCAGTGCGGCGCCGACGAGACCGTTGACATCACCGAGTACACGACTCCAGAATCTCGCGTCGAGCGCGTCAAGGAACTGACTGAAGGACGCGGCGCCGACGTGGTGGTCGAGGTCGTCGGCTACCCCCAGGTGGTGCCCGAGGGCCTCGCGATGCTGCGAAGGGGAGGCACCTTCGTCGAGGTCGGCAACATCTGGCCCGACAGCAACGTCACCCTGGACATGTCAAAGATCCTCTGGGGCGTCACTCGGATCATCCCGGTCACGCACTACGACCCGTACATCCTGCCGGTCGCGCTGGACTTCCTCGTCCGCACCAAGGACAAGTACCCGCTGACTAGCGTGATGTCCCACAGCTTCCCGCTGGAGAAGATCGGAGAGGCCTTCGAGCAGGCCGAGTGGCTCGGCAAGGGCGAAGACGTCGCCATCACCAGAGCCTTCGTAACGCCGTAAACCGGCGGCAGCCCAACGACGAATAGCTGGTTTCGACCTCGGTGACGGCAAGCGGATCCTCAGTGTCTGCCGTGGCGGGCCAGCGCAGGGCTATCTCGTCATCCACGTGAATAGCGGTCACCGGGCCCATCACTTTCTACGGGATTCCTGCCATCCAAACCATTACCCGGCTCAGGCGTCGGCTCCCGGCCTGCTACTCGGGGGATGTGTACTGGTTCCAGAAGTTAGCGTTGATGGCGGGTCTGCCGCGGAACCGCTCGATCCTTCCGGTCACGCACACCTCCTTACTCATGAACCAGTCGGCGATGTCGATGATCCTGTCGACGACGTCCGGCCAGTCGCCTACCCGAGTGTAGAGGCTCTGGAAGTAGACGACCAGCTCTTGGTCGGGATCGGGTGGGCCGAAATCAATGAATACTTTCTTGCTCTCGTCCGCGTGCCGGACCGCGGTGACGGTCCCGCACACCGTGCGCATCTTGCCGATGTTGATCATCGCCAGCGACGTCTTGATCGCGGTCTTGGCCGCTTCCTCAGCGCCAGCGGTCTCCGATGAGATCGGACCCGCTGACGCGGGTCGGCGCGGCGCCGGGGGCGGCCGCACAGGCTGGGGCGGCTCGTCCTGGATACGCACGATCAGCTCTTCGATCAGCCGCAGGTCTGACTCCAGCCCTGCTATCCTCTTCAGGTCGCTCTCAGCCTCGACCTCGCGGCCCAGGTCAGCTAGGACCGAGGCACGACTCCGATACCCGAGGACCAGCACCGGTCCCAGCTCCAGGGCAGCCTCCAGGTCCGGCAGCGCCCGTATGTGGTTTCCCCGCTCGTAGGTGCTCAGGGCACCGCGGAACAGGAACCGGAACCTGGTGTCGCGCACGAGGGCGCTGTCGAAGCCCTCCAGAGCGCGCTCAGGGTCATCGAACTTCGAATAGGCGATGCCCTTGTTGATGTAGTACCTCGCGTTGTTGGTCGGCTTGAGAGCGATGGCGGACTCGAAGTCTTTGACCGCCTTCTTCGGCTCGCCCAGCTCGACATAGGCCAGGCCGCGCACGTTGTGGCTACTCGCGTCGTTCCGATCCATCCCGATTGCGCTGTCCAGGTCCCCCACGGCGTCGCGGAGCCGGCCTAGCTCGATGTATACCGCGGCTCGAAGCCTGAGCGACTCTGGGTCCCTGGGCGCCAGATCGACGGCCGATCCAAAGTCGGCGATCGCGCGCTCGAACTCACCGAGCGCGACGTAGGCCCTGCCACGGCCCTTGTGTGCTTCCGCGTCCTTCGCAAAGAGACGGATTGCCTCGTCGAAGTCGGGGACCGCTTCGGCGGTCTGACCGAGGGCGGCGCGAGTCAGAGCACGCCCGTAGTACGCCGCCGGGTCCCGCGGGTCCAGCCGGACCGCGTCGTCGAAGCTGGGGATGGCAAGCTCAGGCTGTCCCAACTCCAGGTAGGCCGTGCCCCTCGCACGGTAGGCTGGGCCCCTGCCAGGATCGAGCCGTATGGCGTGCTCGAAGTCGGCGATGGCCTCGCTCTTGCGGCCAAGGCCGACGTACGCCGTACCGCGCCGCTGATAGTAATCGGGATTGCCTGGGTCTCGCCAGATCGCCTCATCGTAGTCGCGAATCGCCGGAGACAGGACGCCTCTGAGCAGACGCAGGTCCGCCCGGGCCACATATGCCTGGATAAAATTCGGGCTGATGCGGACGGCGTTGCCGAAGTCGCTGTCGGCCCGCTGGCACGCCGGGCCAGGCCGGCACTCCTGGGCCCCCCTCAGTCCACTGGGTACCAGTCCGATCTGGAGGTAGGCCTTGCCGCGCAGGTAAAAGGCATCAGCGTTGTCGGAGTCGATATCGATGGATTCGGTCAGCGCGTCGATGGCCGCCTCACCATCCCCAAGGGCGGACTGGGCGCGCCCGAGGTGGAAGTAGGTCGAGGCGACCTCGGCTTCGGTGAGCTTCAGCGCGAAGGCCCGTTCAAGGTCCTTGACCGCCTCCTCCGTTTGCCCCAGGTCCAGGCGGGCCGAGGCGATGTTGATGTAGGCGGTGGCCAGGCCCGGCTTCAGCCGGACCGCCTCGACAAAGTCCCCGAGAGCGCTCTCGACGTTGCCCAGTGCGCGATAGGCGGCGCCTCGGTTGTTGTAGGCCTCGGCGAAATCGCTCTTGAGCCGGATGGCCTCGCCGTACTCGGCCACCGCCTGCTCCCACAGCCCCTGGGCCGCCAGCGCAGCCCCGGCGTCGTTGCGATCACCAGCCCCACCCAGGCCTGAGCAGGCGGCCGTGGCCAGCAGGGCCAGCACCAACAGGGACGCCAGAGGCATCCCGCTTCCCACCTGCCTGCCTCGCTTATAAAGGAACATTGCGCATGCGCACCGCGAGATAGAGCGAAGGGGCATCAGCGACCGCCCCGAAGGCTCATTCCCACACCGCCAGCAGGATCCCGATGATCGCGAAGCCGACGACCGAGTATCCGAGATTGCTCAGGTACAGTGTGAGCGGCCTGCCCTCGAAGGAGTAGTTGCACGCCTGTTGTCGCTGCCACCAGGCCAACGCCCGTCATGAGGCCCAGGATCAGCCCGTCCAACGCCTCGTCGATGCCGATGTTCTGAATCAAGAGAGCGAGCATAAATACGAGCACGATCGAGACCGCCAGGCTGATGGCGCAGCCTCGGTACGCCTGGCTCTTGTGCTCATCGATGTACTCCTTAGTGATACCGGTGGCCGCCATCCACGACTTGCCGAGCAGGAAAGGCGATCACCAGAGCGCGCCCAGCGCCATGTTGATTATTATGCCCGCCAGATAGTTCAGGTCGCCGAAGTCGAACTCCATCGCGCCCTCCTGCTGGTCAAACGGCCTGTGTGCTCGACAGGGCCTACGCGACCATTGTAAGCGATTTGTCGAGCCGCTCCGGTCCGAGCTGTACGAGTCGGATCTGGTGATGTACGACCACCAGACAGGCTCCTACTGGTTCCAGATGCTGGGCAAGGCGATCATCGGGCCGCTCACCGGGCGTCGTCTCACCATGATCCCATCGATGACCATAACCTGGGGCGACTGGAAGCGGCTTCATCCCGATACGCTGATCCTGCGCCGTGACCAGGGCATCTTCAGCCCGTCCTGGTGAGCGCCTACGACCGAGACTCATTCGCCGGCCTTGGCAACCGGCTGGACCGGGGAGGGTTCGCGTGGCCCGTCAGCCGCGAGAGGCTGGACGACCAGCTGAAGCACGGCACCATGGTCTTGGCAGTGGAGGTCAACGGCGCCCACAAGGCCTACGACCTGTCGGGCGGCTCGAACTGGGTCGCCAACGACGTGGTCGGGGGCGAGAGAGTCGTGGTGGTGGGCCGGCGCGACGGAGACGTGGCCGCGGCGTTCCTGAGCAAGGGTCAGGGGCGGGCGCTCACATTCAGGCTGACTGACGAGTCGCTGGAAGACACCGAGACGGGCAACCGGTGGGACGACTCAGGGCTAACCGTGTCAGGGCCACTGGCCGGGACCCGGCTCGAGGCGGTGTCCTCGCGCACCAGCTTCTGATTCTCGGTGGCCGAGGCGCTTCCGGGCATCGCACTTTACAGGCCGCAGTAGGACCGACGGCCTCACCCGCAGCCCCGGCGCCGCGCGGGTTTCAGGACAGGTTTTCGGCTGGTCCTGGACCGCAGATACGCCCCTCGCTCCCGGCCTTCACTGTGCCCTGTAGCCCCGCCTCCCCGGGGTGGCAATTTCCAAGCCCTCGAAGCTTCCGATGTAGAGTGTGCAGTCGGCGATGGCTATAATTGGCCTCTGCGCTAGTGATCCAGACCCGGACGGAGGCGGTCGTGGCCGAGCTACACTCGAAGGTCCTGGACTATGCAGAGGAGCTGACGGCGGTGCCGAGGGCGCACCTACCGCTGGAGCTCAGGCAGGACGACGACGGCCTAAAGTTGCTGCACCAGGGGCGGCCGCTGGTGGAGTGCTACTTGACGCGTGAGGGCATGGCGGCCGGCGGCTACACGGCCAAGGCGCTGGGCGCCCGGGTGCCTCCCGTCGGCGAGTCCGTCGCGGTGAGGGTCTCGACCGGGGTGCTGTTCCGCGCCATCTCCATCGCGTCCCTTGACTTCAGCGTCGAGGAGTCGTACGTGCTGCTGGACCGCCTTCTGGAGGAGGCGGAGATGCAGCGAGGCGGCTCCAGCGATGCGTGAGGGGAAGGGGTATGGGGTACAGGGTTAGGGCCTAGGGGCTGGGGCTAGGGCTGTGGATCACGGGTTAATAGACCGTTGGGGTGGGTTGCCGATATAATCAATCGGGCTAGTTAAGCGCCCGGTCAACTCCTATGGCTATAAACTACGCCTCCCTTGAGCCCGGCCAGACCATCTCCGACCGCTCCTACACGCTGGACGATGCGGCCGTGGCACTGTACGTCGAGGCGGTGGGAGACGAGGCGGGGTTGTAAGACGCCGGTGTCGGCCTGACCCCGCCGATGGCGGTGGCGGCGCTGGGGCTCAGAGGGATCGTCGAGGACCTTCAAATACCCGGCGGCACGCTGCACACCAGCCAGGAGCTGGAGTTCCTGGCCCCCGTCAAGGTGGGAGCGAAGCTGCGATGCGAGGCGGACGTGCTGCAGAACTCGGTGCGCGGCGATCGTCGGTTCCTGGTGATCGGCCTGACGATCAACGACGGCGAGGGCAGGCAGGTCCTGGCGGGCAAGAGCACGCTGGTGCTGCCGACGTGAGCCGGCGCGCATCGTTTCAGGAGGGTGACCTGCTGCCCACGGTCGAGCGGCTGGTGGACCAGGCGCGGATTGAGCTGTACGCGGAGGCGTCCGGCGACTTCAACCCAATACACGTCGACCGGGAGTACGCGGCCGGGACCCGGTTCGGGAGCACCATCGCCCACGGGATGATGGTGGCCGCCACGGCCTCCGAGACTATGGCGCTGGCCTTCGATCGGCGCTGGGCGGACGGAGGGCGACTGAAACTGAGGTTCAAGGCGCCGGTGTATCCAGGCGACACGGTGACGGCCTTTGGCCAGGTCAAGCGGGTCACCGACGTGGACGGAGTGCGCGAGGTCGTCTGCTCGGTGGGCGTCCGCAGGCAGACCGGCGAGTTGGCTATCGTCGGCGAGGCGACTGTGAGGCTGGCGCAGTGAAGACGGCGTAGGCCGGTAACCGATTGAGGGGTGAGTGGAACGTTGATTGAATCAAACAAGGTCAGGACCGCGTTGGTGACCGGCGCGTCCAAGGGGATCGGCCGCGGCATCGCGCTGCGGCTGGCCGAGACGGGCATAAACGTGGCCATCAACTACAACAGCTCCGCCGGGGCCGCGTCGGAGGTCAAGAGCGTGGTGAAGAACGCCGGCGTCGAGGCGCTCACCGTACAAGCCGACGTCTCGGACCTCGGCCAGGTCAAGGCGATGGTCGATCGCGTTCAGAAAGAGTGGGGCCACATCGACATCCTGGTAAACAACGCCGGTATCATCGATGACGGGCTGCTGGTGCGTATGTCCGACGAGGCCTGGGAGCGAGTGATCGCCACTAATCTGAACGGCACCTTCTACTGCACGCGGGCGGCGCTCAGGACCATGTTGCGGCGGCGATGGGGCAGGATCATCAACATCGGCTCGGTGGTGGGCCTGCGAGGCAACCCCGGTCAGACCAACTACACCGCGTCGAAGGCGGGCATCATCGGCTTCACCAAGGCGATGGCCAAAGAGGTGGCGACGCGCAACATCACGGTCAACACCGTCGCGCCCGGCTACCTGGAGACCGAGACGACCGCGGTACTGACCGACGACCAAAAGGCCTACTGGCTGAGCGTGATCCCCCAGGGCCACTTCGGCGAGGTGGACGACATCGCCCACCTGGTGGCGTTCCTGGCCAGCGACAAGGCCAAGTACATCACCGGTCAGGTGATCAGCGTCGACGGCGGCATGGC
>PVBE010557917.1_pt1 | contig 17921 bp, 12 predicted proteins | sample 1631181 | NCBI WGS metagenome assembly PVBE01 (sample SAMN08397723, study PRJNA350692) | Marine metagenome, whole genome shotgun sequencing project. | isolation source: water | place: Pacific Ocean | collected 2012-04
CCTCACCTTCCCTTTCGCCCTCACCTTCCCCTTCGCCCTCTCCCATCACGCCACCCATGCCGCCGCCGTCGGTCCCGTCGACCGCGTCGGTGCCGCCATCTTGTGGGCCTACGTGCGCCGATGGGTTGTTGTCCTCACAACCGAAGACAAACAGCGTCAGGCATACCAGCCAAGCCAACCCACGCATCACATCACCTCGTTCGCTTCTGAATCTTCGCCGGGAGTCTATCAGGTCAACCGGGGTCGACGCGCGCCTCGCCACACCCCATGATCCGTTCGCGATGCTCGCTCTCGTCCTGCTGCTCGGCGCCACCGCCATCCACACCAAGACGCTCTACGACGACGAGCGGGACGAGTACACCACGTTCGGTTCGGTGCGCCTCGACGTTCCCTTCGATACGCTCACCCGTGTGGCTGGTGACTTCGCCCATTACCGGGACTGGTCGCTCAAGGGGATCAACGCGGACGGCGACCGCGACTTCATCAGTCTGCTGCGCGACGTCCGCTTCCGCCCGCGCGGCTCCGAGGGCCTCGGCATCTTCTCGCTCAAGTTCGACGTCGACCTGGTGTGGCCATTCGGCAGCGCGAACAACCTCATCCACTTCAAGGTCGTACGCGCCACCCCGGCGCCGGGCGGAGGCGTGCGCGAGATGCGCGTGAAGCTCTTCGGCGACAACGTGATGATCGACGACTTCTCGCTCCGCCTCATCGCCGAGCCCAACGGGCCCGGCAGTCGCGTGCGCTTCAACTCGCGCACCCGCTTCGACGGGTTCTTCGACACATTCCTGTCGATGGCTCGCTACAAGAAGAACGTCGAATGGCGGATCGTCAAGGTCATCAAGAACCTGAAGGCGCACGTCGAAGGTGGGTCAGCGCCGCTAGAATGACTCGCTCGGCGCCCCGTCGTCGTTGAACGCCGCCACCACGAAACGGTCCGCCCGGCCCACCCCGAAATACAGCGCGTAGCGGTCCCCGAAGCGCACATTGGTCGGCCCGCGCGCCCGGTCGGGCAGCACGGGGTTGAACGCGAACCGGCTCCAGCTCGACCCGTCCGCCGACACCGCGAAACCGACCCCGCCCGACGCGCCCGTGTAGACCATCCGGTAGAGCTCGCGGCCCGTCGCGCTGGTCGTCTGCCGCACCTCGGCGTCGACGATGCCGTCTGCGTCCCAGCACTTCTCCTCGCCCCCAAACGCGTCGGGGCATCCCTCGCCGCCACCCATCACCGCCGAGGCCCCGGTTCCGTCGACCGCAGCGCGCCACACGGCGCCGTCGCGCACGAAGTACAGCGACTCGCCCGCCAGGCTCGGGGCCTCACCCATCACCTCGGTCGAGGCGCCCTCGAAGCGGCCTCCATCCCCGCGCGCCACACCGATCCGGCCGTCGGCGGCGACGTAGGCCAGACGCCAGGCAGCTCCGTCGCGGACCACGTGCGGCGCTCGTGCACCGTCCAGCACCGACGTCCGCTCGCCAAATGACACCCCGTCGGTGCTGCCCGCGCGCTCGACGTGGCAATCGTCCCCGTCGCACGCCTCGGCGTAGAGCCACAGCGTGTCGCCGTCGACCACCGCACACGGCGCGTCGAGCGGCGCCGCGAGCACTGGGATCACGTTCTCCTCGGCGTCGCGCACCTTCTCGTACGGGACGAAGCCGCGGTTCGGCAGCTCGGTGTCGCCGCCGCCCGCGGAGCCGCCCGTCGCGCATCCGGCGACGACCATCAGCGCCAGCCACCTCAAAACCGGAAGCTCAGCGTGGCCGCGAAGGTGAGCACGCGCCCGCCCGCGATGTAGTCGCCGACGGGGTCGGCGGGATCGTCCTTCTGGTAGGTGCGCTCGACCACGTGCACGAGCTGCCCTGCGACGTCTAGCTCGATGGGCTTTGGGAACACGCCGCTCGGATCGGTCAAGCGCACGCCGAAGCCGGCCGAGAACGCGTGCTTATCCGCGTCGATGTAGTTCGTGGCGCCCGGCTGGTCCGGGGCCGGCGACGCCTCGTAGAAGTAGCCCGCCCGCGCGAGCAGCCCGACGTAGGCCGACTCGAGCGCGGTGTACTCGACCCCGAGGCGCGGCACGATGATGTCGTGGAAGTCGGGGTCGGCCGGCGGGTCGGGCACCGGCACCTCGAAGGTCAGCGGCGCGAGTTCGAGGTCGAGGGCGACCGCGGCCGTCGGCGCAGGAAACGCGCTCCAGCGCACCCAGCCGACGTCGGCCGCGACGAGCCAACCGAAGCGCGACCAGGCGACCCCGAGGAAGAGCTGCTCAGGCGAGTAGAGGGTGTCGTTGCTCGAGTTGAACTGGAATTTGCCCTCCTCGACGATCACCCCCTCCTGTGGCCCGGTGACGACCGCCCCGCGCACGTCGACGTCGAGGTCGAGGCGCAGGCTGAAGTCCTCCCGCCACGCGAGGCCCACCCGCCAGTGCTCGCCGAGGTCGTAGCGCGTGCCGAGGGTCCAATAGCGCACCGAGGCGAGGTCTACGTCGACGGCGCTGGTCAGCTCGGTGCGCTCCTCCTCCTGCAGGTGCACCTTGCCGCGAATCTCGAGCGTCCCGGAGGTGTTGGCCAGGTAGGTCAGGCCGCCGCCGAAGTAGAAGTCGTCGAAGATCTCGACCGCCGCGCTCGACGAGATCACCAGGCGCTGCGGGCGGTTGTCGTAGAGCACCCAACGGGGCTGCCGCTGGGGAAGCGCGCGGATCCGGCTGATGCGCTCGTCGGGCAGGTGCAACCCGAGCGAGAAGCCGACGCCGCGCTCGAAGACCTGGCCTGCGAGGACCACACCGCCCTGGAAGCCGCGGCTCTCGTCCACCTCGTTGTCGGCCCCGTTGAGCTCGAGCTGAGGTTGAGCGAGCACGTAGCCGAGGGTCAGTGAGAGGTCACCGCCCGCGGCGAGCCCCGCCGGGTTGTAGTAATTCGCGGCGTAGTCCTCGGCGACGGCGGTGGCCGCCGAGCCCATCGACACCGAGCGCGCCCCGAAGCCGAACGCATCGAGCGGGTTCGCCCACGCCGGGCAGGCGAGCAGCAGCAGCGCCAACAGGGCCCTCAAAGGTCGACCCCGAGTTCGAAGGAGAAGCCGAGCACGTCACCCTTGTGGGTGATCTCGACGTCGCCTTCGGTCTTGGTGTGGCTGCGCTCGACGAGGTGATGCCACTGCCCGGCGAGCTCCGCCCGCAGCCCCTCCCACCGCACGCCGGCGCCGAACGCGATCTCTTGCCGGTCGTTGTCGAGGTAGCTGTGCAGGCCGCTCTGCGCGGGCGCGGGCGAGGGCGTGAGCTGCCAGCCGAGCCGCGGCTCCACGACGACGGTGTCGACCTCGAGGGTCCACTCGACCCCCACGCGCCACTCGAAGGTGTCGTCGAAGTCGGGGTCGGGCTGTTCGGGGAAGTCATCCGGCACCGCGGTGTACTCGATGGGGTTCGGGTACGCGCTCCAGCGCTTCCAGGTCCCCCCCGCGGCGACTCGCACGCCGGGCGTGAGCTCACCGGACGCCTCGAAGCCCACTTGCTCCGGGTCGTATTGGGCCACGCCGTTGATCTCGAGGGTCGGCACGGGCAGCGGGAACCGGTCACCGAGGTCGGCGGTGATCGGGAGGTCGAATTCGGCCATCGACTCGCCCCGATACGCAGCACCGACGGCCCCCTCGGCCCAGGGCAGCTTGACCGACAGACCCGCGAGCAGAGCGTAGTCGGCGACGAGCTGGTCCCGCGCCGACGACCCGATGCGGCCCTCGGCGTTGGGCGCTACATCGATGGCGCCGTCGAGCTCCGAGAGCGCGAGGAACCCGATGCCCATCCCGAGCCAGTCGGTGAAGCGAACACCGATCGCGCCCGCGAGGCTGACGGTCTGCGCGCGGTTCTCGACCAGCGCGAAGCGCGGCGTGTCGGGCGCAGGCACGTCGGCCAGGAGGACCGAGCTGGTCGGGATGACGAACGCGGTGCCGAGGGCGATGCGCCGCGCGAGAAGCCCGCCGAGCGGGAGCGGCAGGTCGAAGCCGATGAACGTCGCGCTCGCCGCCCGCGCCTCGTGGTCCGCCCCGTCGAGGGTGAGGTCGAAGTCCGCGCGCTGGTACCCGAACGCAAAGGACGGCCGCTCCTCGAAGCCCAGCGTTCCAGGGTTGTGGTAGACCGCCGCGTGCCCTCGCGCGGTGCTGACGACGGCGCCGGCGAGACCCGAAGCGCGCGCCCCGTAGCCGAAGAGGTCGGGCGCGCTCGCGAGGGCCGGCGAGGTGAGCGTCAGCAGCAGGACGAAGAGGCGCACGCCGGCGGTGTAGCATCGTTGGACGTCCAGCACGTACTCCAACCACGCCGGCTGCGGGACGAAACCGAGCCGCAGGTTGTGAGTATTCGGATTACTGCTCCGACTCTTCAAGTCAGCCGAGTCTCACATCAGATGAGCATGCCAGCGACGGTGGCGGTCATGAAGGCGGCGAGGGTGCCGCCGACCATGGCGCGGAAGCCGATCTTCGCGAGGTCCTGCCGGCGTTCGGGGGCGATGGCGCTGATGCCGCCGACCTGGATGGCGATGCTGCCGAAGTTGGCGAAGCCGCAGAGGGCGTAGGTGGCGATGACCACGGAGCGGGCCTCGGTGATCGCGCCGGCCTTCATCATCTTGGCCAGGCTGTCGTAGGCGAGCCACTCGTTGAGCACGGTCTTGGTGCCGAGGAGCTGGCCGATGGCCGGGCAGTCGACCCAAGGCACGCCCATGATCCACGCGATGGGGGAGAGGACCCAGCCGAGGGCCTTCTCCATCGTGATGCTCGCGAAGGTCGGGTCGAGGTTGAAGACCCAGTCGACGCCGGATCCGACGACGCCGAAGAGGTAGTTGAGCATCGCGACGAGGGCGACGAAGGCCAGGAGCATCGCGGCGACGTTGAAGGAGAGCTTGAGGCCGTCGGCGGCGCCGGTGGTGGCGGCGTCGATGACGTTGACGTACGGAGACTCCGCGCTCACGGCGCCGGCGGTGGCGGTCTCGGGCTCCTCCTCCTCGGGGTACATCAGCTTGGCGACGAGCAGCGCGGCCGGGGCCGACATGATGCTCGCGACCATCAGGTGGCCGGCGATGTCCGGGAAGACGTCGCGCAGCAGGAAGACGTACGCGACGAAGACGCCGCCTGCGACGGTGGCGAAGCCGCCGGTCATCACACTCATGAGCTCGGAGCGCGTGGCCTTGTGCAGGAACGGGCGGATGAGCAGCGGCGCCTCGGTCTGGCCGACGAAGATATTGCCGGCGGCGGACAGGCTCTCGGCGCCGCTGGTGCGCATCGTGCGGCGCATGACCCAAGCGACGGCGCCCACCAGGCGCTGCATGATCTTGAGGTGGTAGAGCACGGCCATCAGCGACGAGAAGAAGATGATGGTCGGCAGCACCTCGAGGATGAAGACGAACGGGCGGTTGGTGACGATGCCCCCCAAGACCAGGTCCGCCCCGGCCTTGTAGAACTCGAGCATCTTGTTGACGCCGTCCTTCATGCCCAGGAAGAACTTCTGCCCGACCTCGGTCCGCAGCGTGAGGAAGCCGAGGCCGATCTGGAGGCTTGCGCCCCACAGCACGACCCGCCAGTGGATCTTCTTCCGGTTGGTGCTGCACAGCCAGGCGATGACCATCAGGGCGAACAGCCCGACGAGGCTCATCAGGCGCCCCGTCCAGGGGACGTCGACCTCGCCGGCCTTCAAGAGTGCGACGGTCTCCATCCAGGTCCTAACCCACGCGACCGATGACGAGCGGGCCCGCCTTCGCCGGCGTGTCACCGATGGTGTACGCGGTCTTCAGCAGCTCGCGGGCTTCGTCCACACCGCGGCCGTTGTGGTGGAGGTCGAGCAGCGACTGGCCCGCGTCGATCGCGTCGCCGAGGCGGGCGTGCACCATCAGGCCGACGCCCGGATCGATGACGTCCTCCTTGGTGGCCCGGCCCGCGCCGAGGCACCCGGCCGCCACGCCGACGAGGCGCGCGTCGATTGCCGCGATGTAGCCACCCCGCTCGGCCAAGAAGGGCTCGACGTGGGCCGCCGTCGGCAGCTGGTCGGGATCGTCGATCGCCGCCACATCCCCCCCCTGCGCGGCCACGATCTCGCGGAACTTCGCGAGCGCGCGGCCGTCATCAACCGCGCGCGCCGCGTCGTCGGGGTCGGCGCCGCCCAGCTCGAGCATGGTGCGCGCGAGGCTGAGGGTGAGCTCGCGGATGTCGTCGGGGCCGCCGCCGCGCAAGACGTCGATCGACTCGCGCACCTCGAGGGCGTTGCCGACCGCCTGCCCGAGCGGCTGGTTCATGTCGGTCAGCAGCGCCACGACGCGCTTCCCCATGCGCTCGCCCACCGCCACCATCGTCTCGGCCAGCACCCGCGCGTCAGCCTCGGTGGTCATGAACGCGCCGGTGCCCACCTTCACGTCGAGCACCAATGCGTCGATGCCCTCGGCGAGCTTCTTCGACATGATGGAGCTCGCGATCAGCGGGATGGACGGCACCGTGCCGGTCACGTCGCGCAGCGCGTAGAGGCGCTTGTCCGCCGGAGTGATCTCGGCAGTCTGGCCGATGAGCGAGACGCCGATGTCCGCCACCTGCGCAACGAAGCGGTCGACGGCGAGGTCGGTGCGGAAGCCGGGGATGCTCTCGAGCTTGTCCAGGGTCCCGCCCGTGTGCCCGAGGCCGCGCCCACTGACCATCGGCACCGAGAGCCCGCACGCCGCGACGATGGGCGCGAGCGGCAGCGAGATCTTGTCGCCGACGCCGCCAGTGCTGTGCTTGTCGACCTTCGCGCCGGGGATGTGGCTGAGGTCGAGCACATCGCCGGACCGCAGCATCGCGTCGGTCCACGCCCCCAGCTCACCGGGGTCGAGGCCGCGAAAGTAGACGGCCATCAAAAGCGCAGCGACCTGGTAGTCGGGCACCTCGTCGCGGCTGTAGGCGGCGATGAACGCGCGGATGTCGTCCGCGTCGAGGGTCCCGCCGTCGCGCTTGGTGCGGATGAGTTCGACGACCCGCAAATCAGATGTCCTGGGCGGAAGTGATGGGCCGTTCGTGGCGAGGCGCTGGGGTCGTGGCCAAGGCGCGACGACGACGGCGCACTAGAGGTGCGTCGAGGAGGACCAACGCCGGCCACGGCGTCAGCGACCGCCACGAATGGCTCATCATCTCCGACCAGGGCATCTACTCGGCCGACGCCTCACCTGCGAGGGACGCGTCGTCTTCCTCGACGCCCGCCCGCTCGAGGAACGCCTGAGCGACGCCCAGCGCGGTGCGCGCCTTCTCGACGGCTGCGGCCCGCTCCTCACTCAGCTCGCGAAGCTCGGAGAGGCTCGACTCGAGACCCTTGATGGTGTCTCGCGCGACGTCCATCTCGTCGCCCTTCGCCTTGAGGTCGCCCTCGCGGGACGTCACGTCTTCGGTCAACCCGGCGACGCTGCGGTCGAGCTCCTCGATGCGCTCCTTCTTCGCCGCGAGCTGCCCATCGAGGTCGGCGATGCGGGCATCAGCGGACTCGCGCGCGTCGGCGTGCGTCTTCTTCTCGGTCTCGAGCTCTTCCTTCAGCTTGCCGACGACCTCGTCGTGGTCGGCCTCCATCGCCTCGACGAAGGCGTCCTGGTCGGACTTCTGCTTCTCGAGCTCGGCGGAGTGCTCACTGATGACGCTCGCCACCTCCTCGGCACGCTCGGCTTTGAGCGACTCGAGCGCCGTGGAGTGACCGCCCTTCAGCGTGTCGACCGCCTCAGTGTGCGCAGCCTCGGTCGCCTCTGCCGCCTCGGCCGCCTCGGCCGCCGCCTTCGATGCCGCCGCGCTCGCCTCGGCGTGCGCGGACTTCTCGGCTTCGAGCTCAGCTTCGAGCTTCGAGGTGGCTTCGGCGTGCGCGGTGGTCGCGGCCTCCGTCGCTTCAGAGTGCGCCGTCTCGGCCGATTCGGTCTCCTCGGCGTGCGCCGACTTCAGCGCCGCGACCTCGCCGTCGTGCGCGGACTTCGCAGCCTCGGTCGCTTCAGAGTGCTCGTTCTTGAGCGCTTCGAGCGCCGCACCGTGCCCGGTGTTGAGCCCGTCCATCTCCTCTTGGTGGCGCTCGCTCTGCCCGCGACGCGCGGCGGAGTGCTCCTCCTTGAGCTGGTCGACGGCCTCGGCGTGGGCGCGCTGCTGCGACTCGACCTCGCCCTCGTGGGCCTTTCGAGCGGCGGCGAGATCGCCCTCGAACTTTGCCCGGGTGGACTTGATCTCTTCGTAGGTCTTCTCGGTCTCCTCTTTCTGCTGATCGAGGCGGACCTTCAACTCGGAGAGGCGGACCTTGTGGCTCTCGACCTCGGTCTCGGCCTCCTCCCGGGCACTATTGACCGCGGTGTTCCGCGCGTTCGCGGTGCGCAGATCGGTGCCTTGCTGCTCGCGCTCGGCGCGCAGCTGCTCGAGCTCCTCGTCACGGGCGAGCAGCTCCCGATCGCGCGCCGACAGCTTGTCGCGCAGCTCGCCGACCGTGCGGTCCTTGCGGTTGACCTCCTCGCGCGCCTCGAGCAGCTCGCGCCGCGCGGCGCTCCCGCTCTGGCGATTGTCGGTGGCCTCCTGGCGACGCTTGTCGAGCTCCTCGCGTGCGAGCTTGAGCTCCTGCTGCAGCTGGATGACCTGAGCCCGCAAGCTGCGCTGGTCGCGATCGCTGGCGGCCTCTTCGGTCGCGCGCCCACCCGCGGCGTCGACGCGCGCCTCCGACATCTCCTCGGCGAACGCGGCCGGGTCGAGGATCGCCGTCGCGGCTTCCTCGCCACCACCCATGTCGACGCTGCCCTCGACCAGGTCGTCGGTGACCTCGATGGGATCGCCCTTGAGGTCGTCGCGGTCAAAGACGAGGGAATCGAAGGCCTGGTCGGCTTCCGCCTCGATCTCCGCCAGCTCGTCCTCGTCGAAGAGCCCGCCACCGAGCAGCGAGTCTTCACTCGCGACCATGATCTCGCCGACGACGACCGAGAGGTCGGCCTCGGGCTCGGCCATCGGCTCGGGCAGCATCGCGTTGACGCGGTCGAAGAACTCGCGCAGCAGAAAGGGCCGCGTGAGGTAGTCGTCGGCCTTGGTGCGCAGGCCGCGGTGACGCTCGAGGCGCTCGCTGCCTTCCTCGGCCTTGTCGACCGCCATCATGACGGGCACCTCGGGCACGCGCTTGCGCAGCTTGCTGCACAGGCTGTAGCCGGAGCCCTTGCCGTCCATCAGACCGAGTACGACAGCGACCGGAGCATCGAGTTGAGCGAGCTGGATGCCTTCGGTACCGTCGGCGACGGTCTCGGCGACGAGGCCGAGATCGAAGCAGGCCCGACCGAGTTGCTCGGCGAAGGCGAGGTCGCTGTCGATGATCAGGATGCGTTGGGACATGGAGGGTTCCCGTCCGTCCTGGAGTTCGCCGCGACGCTAACCCGGAACACGACGGCAGGCAACGAACCGGAGCACGCGGTCCCTGGGCGCGGACGGCACAAGAGACACCCAGGTCACGCAGACGCAGACCCCAATCCGTGCCGTCGCGGTCTCGGTAAGGGTTCGCGCAGGAATTACTTCGGATAGCGAGGGCGCAATCCTGTCGCATATCGCGAGCGCGCCCGCAGCGACCGACCGAGCCGTACCAGAGGTACGGCGACCGAGAGAGCGAGGACGAAAGCCGCGAGATGCGACAGGAGTGCGCTCGACGCCCGGAGTTGTTTCTGCGCGGACCCTAAGCGGTCGGCGGCTCGGCACACCCCTTGCGTTGGGTTGATTCCCTATCGGAGCGGAGGTGCGACATGCGGTGGACTCAGGCCCTGGTCGTGGCGATGGCGCTCGGCTGCGCGGACGCCTCGGTCGATGATGGGGTGGTCACGTTCGGGGGCGACTCCGGAGTGCCGCCGGTGGTGGGCGGAGGCCCGTCGCCCGACGACCCGAACGCGGATCCCGACGACCCGAACGCCGGCTCTGACAACCCGAACCCGGACGACCCGAACCCGGACGACCCGAACCCCGACAATCCCAACCCGGGCCCCGACGATCCGGACCCCGGGCCCGACGACCCGGATCCCGAGCCCGAAGAGCCCGGGTGCCCGCGAGGCGGCGTGGTCGGCCTCGCGTGTGCGCCGGATGGCAGCCCCATCGCTGGAGCGCGGGTCTACGCGGAGACGACCGATTGCGACGGGAACGACGTCACCATCGAGACCGAAGCCCGCGGCGATGGCGGCTTCAGCCTGGAGGGCCTCGCCCCCGGGCCGGTGACCGTGGTGATCGAGGCCGGGCGCTTCGTGGGCCGCTACGACCTGGTCATCGAAGCCGGACATCGGGTGCAGCTCGACGAGCGCAGCGACAAGGAGTGCCTGCCGACGGACGCCGCGCGGGTCGCGGTGACGACCGGTGACTTCGACTCGATAGAGAACATCGTCAGCCGCCTCGGCTTCGAGCGCGACGTGTACTGCGGCGACGCCTTCGGCGACTACGGCGCCCGCGGCCTGCTCGGCAATTGGGACGTGCTGTCGACCTACGACGTGGTGATGATCAACTGCGGCCTGACGGTCGACTTCGACACGCCGGCGAGCCAGGTGATGGTCCAGAATCTGCGCCGCTTCGTGCAGGGCGGCGGCTCGGTCTACATCTCCGACCTCGCCGCCAGCGTCATCGAGGCCGCCTGGCCCGACAAGGTGCAATTCGACAGCGAGCACTTCCCCGCCTTCCCGGCCGGCGAGTGTTGCGACTGCGTGGACTGCCCCGCGCATTGCGGCGCGAACCTCGAGGCCCCGCGCCTCGGCGGCCAATGCATGGGCACGCTGGGGAACGGCGGCGACCTGTTCTGCATCGGCGAGCCCACCTTCATCGGCCGCGAGGACCCCGGACACGTGCGGGCCACGGTCCGCAGCGAGGCCCTGCGCCGCTCGCTGGGCCGCGACAACCTCGAGATCGAGTTCGAGAGCGGCGGCTGGGTCTCCATCCTGCGTACCGCCCCGGACGTCGAGGTCCTGGTCGAGGCGAATGGCATGCCGCTGCTGGTGCAGTTCGAGGATCCGTCGAGCGGCGGCCGGGTCGCCTTCACCGCCTTCCACAACGAGGCGCAGGTCGCCGCTGACGTCGAGCAAATCCTGCGCGCGCTCATGTTCCAGCTCTAACCGCCATTCGAGTCCAGGGCGACCATCGCTCGCTTGCCCAGCGCGGGATGATCACCCTGAACTCGACTGACGGTGGCAGACTCCCCCGGGTGAGCGAGCGTTGGCACAGCCCGCCGCCGGACCCGGAGCGTGGACGGGTGCTCGAGCTGCTGCGGCGGCACGGGCATGGCCCCACCTCGTTCCAGATCCTCGAGCGCGGCTTCTCCTATTGGTTCGACGGCGACGACGCGGTGGTCGGGTATGTCGCGGCTGAGCGCTGGCGCGTGGTCGCCGGGGTCCCCGTCGCGCCGCCGGAGCGGATCGGTGAGGTGGCGCGCGCGTTCGTAGCGGATGGCGGCCCGGTGGTCTTCTTCGGGGTCGAGGGTCCGTTCGTCGAAGCGCTGCGCGCCGCCGGCGTGGACTGTGACTTGCTGCAGGTCGCCGAGCAGCCGGACTGGGATCCGAGCGGCTACCACACGGACGGACCCGAGCGGCGCTCGCTGCGCTCCCAGGTTTCGCGCGCACGCAACAAAGGGGTGGAGGTGCGGCGCGTCGACGCCGACGAGATCGCCCACGCGCCCGGGCCTCTGCGCTCGGAGATCCACGGCGTGCTGGACCGCTGGCTGGAGTCGCGGCGCATGCACGTGATGCGGTTCATGGTCGACCTCGAGCCCTTCACCTTCCCGGAGGAGCGTCGCTACTACGTCGCCGAGCGTGGCGCCCAGCCGGTCGGCTTCCTCGCAGCGGTCCCCGTCTACGGCCGCGACGGGTGGTTCTTCGAGGACGTCATCCGCGTCCCGGACGCTCCGAACGGCACCGCCGAGCTGCTGATCCACACCGCGCTCACCGACGCGCGGGACCGCGGCGAGCCCTTCGTGACCTTCGGCATGGCGCCGCTGGCTGGGATTGAGGCCGGGCCGGGACCGCACCGCTGGATCCGGGCAGTGCTGCGCTTCTGCTGCACCCGCCTCGGGAAGCTGTACCCATTCGCAGGGGTGCGCTCCTTCAAAGCGCGCTTCCGGCCAGATGTGTGGACTCCGCAATACCTCGTGGCGTGCCCCGGACCCGTTGGCGTCGGCAGCTTCCGGGCCGTGCTGCGCGCATTTGCGGCCATGGGGCTGGTCGCGTTCGGCGCGAGCACGGTGCGGCGACTGCTCGGTCGTATCCGGCCGTCGTATTGGGCATGGGCGATGCGGATGCTCGCCTTCCTGCTGGTGCCCTGGACGATCCTGCTGGCGCTCGCGGACGGGCCGCGATGGTTCGGCGACTCGAGCATCCAGTGGGCGTGGGTGACGTTCGACGCGGTGATGGTGCTCGCCATCCTCGGCGTCAGCACCCGCGTGGAGCGCGCCACGCCGTCCGCGCGCCCGCTGTGCACCTTGTTGTGCGGGGCGACGCTCACGGACTTCGTTCTGTCGTCGGTCCAGGCAGTGTCGCTCCACGGCGCGGTGACCGGCTGGGCGCGGCTCTTCGTGACGTCGGGGCTGTGCGGTCCGCTGCTGGCGGCGGCGCTGTTGGGGACCATCGCCCTCGTGCTCCCCACGCGAGGTCGTTAGCCGAATATCGCGTGAGAGGCCGTCGCGAGCGGCGCGAGAGTGCGTCAGATGGGGGCGCGCGGAGTCGGGCGCGAATGAAGGCGTACCGAGGTACGCCGAGGGAGTGGCCGACGAGCACGCCCGCAGATGGCGTGCTCTCGCGATGCGCAGCAGGCTTCTTCACGCGATGTTCGGCTTAGCGGTACCCTCGCGGCATGGACGAGAAGACCTGCCTCTTCGCCCACGGCTTCGAGGGTGTGCCGGGCGGCCGCAAGGCCCGCTACCTGCGCGACACGCTCGGGATCGAGGTGACCGCACCACACATGACCACCCTCGGCTGGACTTTCGAGGACCAGGTCTCGGTGCTGCTCGACGCGATTGACCGCGCGCCGGAGCTGCGGTTGCTGGTGGGGTCGAGCATGGGCGGCTTCGCGACGGCGGTGGCCGCCAGCCGGCGCCCGGACCGTGACCTGCGCGTGGTGCTGATGGCCCCCGCGGTGGGGATTCACGCGGTGTGGGCCGAGCAGCTCGGCGACGACGGCATGAAGCTGTGGGAGGAGATGGGGCGCATCCAGTACCACCACAAGGGCGTGGGCAAGGACGTGATGCTGCCCTACCGCTTGTGGACCCAATCGCTCGCGAACGCTGGCGTGGCGCTGGACCATCCGACCGTGGTGGTGCACGGGCTCGACGACGACGTGATCCCGGTCGAGCGCTCGCTGGCGTTCGCCAAAGCGTCACCGGGTGTGCGGCGTTTCCACGGGGTTTGCGACGGGCACCGCCTGCTCGAGACCCTCGACGTCATGGCCGAGGGCATCCGCCTCGTCCTGAGCTGACCGAGCCACCGACAACACCCGCCTTTGCCCCACCCGCTCAAGTCGTCTGGTCGACGACGCCGATTCCACAGGCAGCCCCCTAACGAGCGGTGACCCGTGGCCGTCGGAACCCACACGAGCGTCGACCTCGACAATCTGGAGCTCCTGCGCGACTTCGTGCACGACGCTGGCGCAACGCTGCGAGAGGTGGAGCCCACGTTGGTCGCGCTCCGGGCGCGCGAGGGCGCCGAGCCGGACGGGGAGGCGCTCGACCGCATCCTGCGCGTCTTCCATTCGCTGAACGGCGGCGCCAGCTTCCTCGAGTTGACCCAGGTGGAGCGGGTGACCGCCGAGGCCGCCTCGCTCCTCGAGGTGCTGCGCGGCGGTCGCGGTGCGATCGAGCCTTCGCAAGTCGAGCTGCTGCTCGCGACCACCGATTTCCTGCGCACCGTGCTCGACCGGGTCGTCAGCGAGCGCAGCGACCGCACCTGCTTGCCGGCGGCGAACCGTCTGGTGCTGGAGCTCGGCGCCGCCGCACGCGGCGAGCCCCCCGAGGCGGAGGCCCCCGCCGCCTCGGCGGAGGACGCGGAGGACGCTACCCACACGATCCATCCACCGCCGCCGCTCCCCTTCGACCCGCAGCCAGCCGCTGGGACCTTGCGCATCGAAGCGGACCGCCTCGACAAGCTCATGACGCTGGTCGACGAGTTGACCGAGGCCGGCGCGGACGTCGCTGGAAGTCCCGACCTCGACGGCCTCGACCTCCCCATGTTCCGGGAGGCGGCCGCGCGGCTTCAGCAGGTCACGCGCGCGGTGCGAGACGTAGCGGCTGCGCTGAGCAGCGTGCCGATCGGATCCGCCTTCAAGAGACTGCCGCGCGTGATCCGCGACGTCGCCCGCCGCGTCGGGAAGTCGGTGGACGTAGTGGTGACCGGCGAGGCGACCGGCGTGTCGCGCGTGGTCGCCGAGCAGCTCAAAGACCCGCTCCTGCACCTGGTCCGAAACGCGGTCGACCACGGAGTCGAGCTCGCGGACGTGCGCGCAGAGCTCGGCAAGCCCGAGATGGGGACGGTGCGCATCGAGGCGTTCCGTGAAGCGGAGTACATCCGCGTTTCGGTCAGCGACGACGGGGCGGGCCTCGACCGTGAGCGCATCCTCGAGCGGGCGCTGGAGCTGGACCTCGTCGCGCCCGACCAGGCCTGGCGAATGCGCGACGTCGAGGTGTTCGAGCTGACCTGTGTTCGCGGATTGTCGACGGTGACGCAGATCACCGAGCTCTCCGGACGCGGCATCGGGATGGACCTCGTGAAACGCGACATCGAGGCCCTCGGCGGCCGGGTCGAAGGGGTGAGTGAGCCAGGGGGCGGGACGACCTGGGTGCTCTGGATTCCCGCGCCCGGCGGGCCCGCGAACGACGACCGCAACGCAGGAGGCGACCGATGATCCGGGTGCTCATAGTCGACGATTCGCGCACGATCTGCTCGGCGCTGCGGCGCGGGTTGATGATGGATCCGGAGATCGACGTCGTGGCCACCGCCCACGACGCGGAGGAGGCGAGAGCGGCGCTCGAGGCGTACGAGCCGGACGTGATGACGCTCGACCTCACGATGCCGCGCACCAGCGGGCTCGAGTTCCTGCGTTGGGTGATTCCGAACCACCCGCTGCCCGTGGTGGTCGTCAGCCACCTCGCGCGCCCCGGCTCCCAGGAGGCGGTGGACGCGCTGGCTCTGGGCGCGGTCGACGTGGTCTGCAAGTCGCTGGACGGTGGGCGCTCCGCGCTGATGCGCACGCTGCGCAGGAAGATCCATGCCGCGGCCCGGGTCCGCACCGAGTTGCTGGCCCCCGTCGCGCTCGAGCCGCAGCCCTCGCACGCGGACGCCCCGCTGGACACGTGCGTCGACCTGGTGGCGTTGGGTGCGTCGACAGGCGGGCTCGACGCGATCTACCGCATCGCCTCGCAACTCCCTGCCGACGGGCCTGCGGTCGTGGTGACTCAGCACCTTCCTGCGGTGTTCACCCGGCACTTCGCCGAGCGGCTCGACACCTACTGCGAGGTGCGCGTGCGTGAGGGCTACACCGGCGCCACGCTCGAACGCGGGACTCTGTTCATCGCGCCCGGCGGCCGCCAGATGCGGGTGACGCGGCGCGGGCCGCGGATGGTGCTCGATTGCGACGCCACCGAGGAGGTGAACCACCACGCCCCATCGGTCGACGCGCTCTTCGAGTCGGCCGCGCGCGTCGCGGGGGGCCGGGCGGTCGGCGTGCTCCTGACGGGGATGGGCGACGACGGCGCCAAGGGGCTGCTCGCGCTGCGCCAGGCCGGCGCGACGACCATCGCTCAGGACGAAGAGAGCTCGGTGGTCTACGGGATGCCGAAGGCGGCCGCGGATCTGGGCGCCGCCGAGCAGGTGCTCCCGCTCGACGACATCTCCGAGGCCATCGCCCGCCTGACCGAGCGGCCTGCGAGCGCGCGTAGCGCCTGACGGCTGCTACTGGTCGGCGTCGGCGCGGGGATCCTCCGCGAGACACGCACCCAGGACCTGGCTGGCCCCTTCGCCGAGCGCGTCGGCACCAAAGAGATCCACGATGCAGAGCAGCTCGCCGGGGCAGCCGTTCGCGCCACCCTCGACGTCCTCGCACAGACGGATGCAAGTCGGGTCGTCGCCTTCGGCCATCGCCGCGCAGATGTGGCCGTTGCCGCAGTTGCTGTTGCCGTCGTCGTCCACCGCGCACGCGTCACCGGTGCCGCCCTCGCCGCCCGGCGCGCAGAAGCCGACCGCCACCTCGTCGCCACCCGCGTCGATGCCCACGCGACCGGAGAAGACGCAGACCTCACCGTCGGCGCAGCCGGCGTCGTCGCCGAGCACCGTGCAGCCGCCCAGGCACAAGCCGAGGTCGGCGAAGCGACCGCCGAAGACGTTCCGTGCGCACGCCGCCGGCGCCTCGCAGCTGTCCTCCGCGTCGCAGAACGCGATGCACTCGTCGCCGCCGCCGCCCGCGGAGGCGCAGAGGTTGCCGGCGCTGCAGTCGCCCCAGTAGGTGTTCTCGTCGGGCTCGCAGGCGTCACCCGTGTCGCCGGCGCCAGCGCCCTCGGCACACTCGCCGACCGCCACACCCGCATCGTCGAGGTCGACGACCACGCAGACCTCGGCGTCGCCGCAGCCGTCCTGGTCGATGGCCCCGCACGCGTCGTGGCAGAAGCGGAAGGCGACACCGTCGAGGCGCTCGCTGTAGTCCACGCACTCTTCGCCGTCGGGGCATCCGTCGCCGCACGGCCCCTTGCAGCTGCCGTACACGCACGCCAGGCCGGGTTCGCACGCCGCCTCTCCGCCGCAATCACCACCGGCGGGCACGTCGCCGCCATCGATGCAGAAGGTGGCGGGCGGCAGCGCGAGACAGGCCTCGTCGGCTTCGCAGATGTCGCCGGCGTTCTCGACGTTGCAGCCGTCACCGGCGAGGCAGAGGCCGCGGTTCGGGTCGTCCTCGTCTTGCAGCGAGAAGCAGAAGTCACGAGCGCCGCAACCGTTGCGATCCGCCGGCGCTGCCGTGCTGCACAACGGACGACAGAGGCCGGCGTCGGGGTTGCGCACCGCGGCGGGGCCGCAGTCGAGACAGTCGCTACCGCGCGCACACAGCGCCGTCTCCGCGCCGGGCCGGCCGTCGTCACACTCACCGTCGTCCGACCACTGGCAGTCCTCTTCGCAGAAGTCGTCGACCAGGTCGGGCAGGCAGAGCGAACCCTCGGGGCACTCGTCGTTGCGGGGCTCGCAGACCTCGTCGATATCGAGCACGCCGTCGTCCTCTTCGCAGCGGCCGGTGGCGCCATCGCAGACGAAATCCTCACCGCAGCCGACGATGCGGCAGTCGGCGTCGCAGATGCCCGGCTCGCCCTCGCGGTCGAGGCAGATCCAACCCTCGCGGCAGCCGCTACCGTCGTCGCAGCGGTCGAAGCAGAGCCCGATGTCGCCCTCGTCGTCCTGTCCGAGGATCTCGCACTTCGACCCTTCGTCGCAGCCGTCCTCGTCGCGGCAGATGACCCGGCAGAACCCGCCTGCGATGGCGAAGTCAGCCTCGGTCAGGCAGTCGGCGGACTGGCAGTCCTCGTCGCCGTTGCACGCGCCGGCAGCCGGGCTCCCGAGCGGGCCGGGGCCCTCCTCTTCGCACTCGCCGGTGTCGGGGTCGCAGATGAGGCCGATGGGGCAGAGCACGGCCGCGCATGGGTCGATTTCGCCCTCGCCCTCGCCTTCGCCCTCGCCCTCGCCCTCGCCCTCGCCTTCACCCTCGCCCTCGCCCTCGCCGCCGGCCGGGTCGCGAGGTCCGCAGTCCAAGCAGTCGCTGCCGTAGACGCACACGTCGAAGTCGCTGTTGGGGCCGCCGTCATCGCAATCCCCGTCACCGGCGAATTGGCACTCGTTGGTGCAGACCTGCCCTTCGCCTTCGCCTTCGCCCTCACCTTCGCCTTCACCCTCACCCTCACCTTCGCCTTCGCCTTCGCCCTCTCCTTCGCCTTCGCCCTCTCCTTCGC
>PVBE011633714.1_pt1 | contig 17921 bp, 19 predicted proteins | sample 1631181 | NCBI WGS metagenome assembly PVBE01 (sample SAMN08397723, study PRJNA350692) | Marine metagenome, whole genome shotgun sequencing project. | isolation source: water | place: Pacific Ocean | collected 2012-04
CAGACATGCGCCGCACTCACAATAGCCCGCTCCGCCCGGGCCCCAGGTAGCGGCGTCAGCGGACGCTGTCGGTTGGAAGCCAGCCCATGGCACGTGCGAGGCCTGCCTTGTAGCCGGGAGCCCGGAGCCCGGAGCCATGATTTCCGGTCCCTTCAGAATGAGGTGACCACTGAATCACGAACTGTGGTTTAGACTGTGGGATTCAGAAACTCTGAACTCTAAACTCTGAACTCTAAACTACAAACAGCAGCGTACGTTGTTCGGCCCCGGGCAGAGGTAGGACTTGTAGTACCCGCCGCAGGCCTTGCTGTCCTCCTGGCAGGTGCCCTTCTTGCCGTTGTGAAAGCACGATCCCCAGGGCGAGCCGCTGGTCTTCTTTTCGCAGACGTCCACCTTGTAGTAGGCGCCGTACTGACTGCCCACGTCGTGGGCGCAGCGCAGGCCGGGCTTGCAGTGGCTGTCGTCGTCGCAGTCACCCTGACCGGCGTCGCAGGGGCAGCTCTTGCTGCAGTAGTTCCAGCCGAAGAGCTTGCCGCTGTGGCAGCTCCCGCCCGGGGGGGGCGCGGCGGCTGACTTTTCGCAGACGTCCACCGTGGCGCCCGCGCCGTACTTTTTGCCCACGTTGTGGCGGCAGACGTTGCCGGCCTTGCAGTCGGCGTTGCTGTCGCAGTCGCCCATGCCCGCGTCACAGGGGCACGACGGGCTGCAGTACTCCCAGCCGAACTTGTAGCCCTTGTGGCAGCCGCTCGACGGCGGCGGCGTGGCGCCACCACCGGGCGAGGCGGGGCCCGTGGGGGTCGAGGCCGAAACCTGCTGCACCGTGATGGGGGCGCAGGAGGACCAGCCCAGCTTGGACTTGCCGAAGAGGTGTTTGGCCACCATGGGTGAGGCGTCGATGATGTAGCCGGTGCCGCCGCACTTGGCCTTGGCTTTCTGCTCCACCCAGCCGGCCGGGCCGTTGTCCACCACCTTGACCACCGCGCACTTGCCGTTGGCGCACAGCTTGAGCTTGGCGAAGCACTTGAAGGACCAGGCGCCGGTGGAGTACCACCACTTGCCGTCGGGGCGCTTGCCGCCGCAGGCCACCGATTTTTTGTAGGCCGACGGATCGTCGGGCCCGCCGTAGACTGTCAAAAAGTAGTTCCACGGGGCGGGGCCCGGAGGCGGGCCGTGCTTGAACATCGCGCTGCGGTTGGACTCCTCGTCGTCGTCCCACTCCGCGTCCTCGAGGCCCACCTCTCCGACGCAGCCGACGAACCAGAGCAACCCCACACATGACAGGACAGGGGAGAGGGACCGAAGTTCGCGTCGCATTGGGGCCTCCTTGCAGTCCTTCGGAACATTGCAAGGGGAGTGCCTGGATGGCGCAGGTTTCTTGGCTCGGAATTACAGACTTTTTGGCCGCCAGCGTGGGGGGGGCAGGCACCAGTCCCGGGGGTGCAGTCTCCAGGTGCACACAGCGGTGCGCAGGTCGACGCGGCCCAAAGGCGAGGGAGGTGTGCGGTGAGAAGAGCTACTTCTTGGGCTCGGCGGCCGGAGCCGGGGCTGCCTTGGGGGCCGGAGCCGGAGCAGCCTTGGGGGCCGGCGCGGGCGCCGCCTTGGGATCCGGTGTCGGGGCAGGCGCCGCCTTGGGTTCGGCCTTGGGGGCCGGAGCCGGGGCGGGCGCGGTCTTGGGATCGGCCTTGGGCGCCGCCTCGGGCGCGGTAGGCTCCTTGGCCTCGCCCTTTTCGTCAGGCAGCGGCGGCGGGGTCTTGAGCGCCTCGGGCAGGCCGCCCTCGCCCTCACCGAGCTTGATCTTTATGTTCTTGGGCATGCTGCCCTTGGCCTCGCCACCCACCTTGATCGGGATAGGCTTGCCAACCGGCTTGCCCTTGATCGGTGGAGTCGTCTTGGCCCCGTCCTTCTTCTTCTCCTCGACCTTGGCCTTGACTGCCTCACCTCGCTTCTTCAGGCCGGTGTCCCCCGTCTGGCTGGCCCAGTAGGCCAGGACCATGGAGGTCAGCATGAAGATGCCGGCGCAGACGGCTGTGAGCTTGGTCAGGAACGTCGCCGCTCCTCGGCCACCGAATACGGTGCCCCCGCCGCCGCCGCCGCCAAAGGCAGCGCCCATGCCCCCACCCTTGCCTGCTTGCAGCAGGATCACGAGGATCAGGAATAGACAAACAAATACGTGAACAACTGTGACAAGGGTTTCCATATTAGTCTTCCGGCCAAAAGCGTGGCGCTGCTGTACTAGCGAAAGTGCTTGATAATGTCAATAAAGCTTTCCGCTTTCAGGCTGGCGCCGCCCACCAGGCCGCCGTCGATGTCCGGCTGAGCCATGAGCCCCTCGAAGTTATTACCCTTGACGCTGCCGCCGTATTGGATCCGCATCGCATGGGCCACCGGCTCGCCGTAGCGCTCCGTGAGCTTGCCCCGCAGGAAGCCGTGCACCTCCTGGGCCTGGACCGTTGTGGCGACCACGCCCGTGCCGATGGCCCACACCGGCTCGTAGGCCACGACGATGCGGCTCACCAGCTCCTCGTCGAGCCCGTCCAGGGCGCCGAACAGCTGCCGCTCCACCACGTTGAAGGTGTTGCCACCCTCGCGCTCTGTGAGGAGCTCGCCGATGCAGAGGATCGGGGTCAGGCTGGCGCGCAGCACCGCCTTGACCTTCTTGTTGACCAGGCCGTCCTCCTCACCGAAGAACTGCCGCCGCTCCGAGTGGCCGACGATGACGTGAGTGCAGCCCACGTCGCCCAGCATCGGGGCTGACACCTCACCGGTGAAGGCGCCGTGGTCCTCGTGGTAGCAGTCCTGGGCGGCCAGGATCACGTTACTGTCCGCCAGGCGCTCGGCCACCGCAGCCAGGGCGGTGTACGGCGGGGCCACGCCCACCTCACCCTTGTGCAGGCTACCCGCGATGTTGCGGATCTCGGTGGCGAGGTCCACGGCCTCGTCCACGGTCTTGTTCAGCTTCCAGTTACCCACAACGATGGGCTTGCGTATGTCGCTCATGTTCTCCTCACTTCTCCAGGGCAGCCAGCCCTGGCAGCGTCTTGCCTTCCACGAACTCCAGCGAGGCGCCGCCTCCGGTGGAGATGTGGCTTATCTGATCCTGTAGTCCGCTCTTCTTTATTGCCGACACGCTGTCGCCGCCGCCCACCACGCTCACGGCGTCGGAGTCGGCGATGGACTGCGCCGCGGCGAAGGTGCCCTGGGCGAAGGTGTCGTTTTCGAACACGCCCATGGGGCCGTTCCAGAATACCGTCTTGGCGGAGCCCAGCAGCTCACCAAAGGCGGCGCTGGTCTTCGGGCCGATGTCCAGGGCCATGAGCCCCGCGGGCACCCTGTCCGCGTCCGCCACCTGGCACTCCGTGGCCTCCAGGGAGTCGGCCACGCGCGCGTCCACGGGCAGCAGCAGGTCCACGCTCCTGTCCAGGGCCTTGTCCATGATCCGGCGCGCCGTCTTCAGGCTGTCGTCCTCCACTCGAGAGGCGCCGACCTCGCCGCCGCGGGCCTTGATAAAGGTGTTGGCCATGGCCCCGCCGATGAGGATCGCGTCCACGCGATTGATCAAGTTCTCCAGCACTCCGATCTTGTCCGAGACCTTGGCCCCGCCGAGCAGCGCCACGAAGGGCCGGTCGACCTCTCCCAGCAGGCGGCCGATGAAGTCCACCTCTTTCTTGATCAGGAAGCCGCCGCCGAAGGCCTCGACATAAGGGATCAGCCCCACCATGGAGGCGTGGGCCCGGTGAGCCGTGCCGAAGGCGTTGTTGACGTAGACGTCGGCCATCTCGGCCAGCGCCCTGGCGAAGGCGGGTTCGTTCTTTTTCTCGCCGGCCTCGAAGCGCAGGTTCTCCAACAGCACCACGTCGCCCTCACGCATGTCGGCGACCACCTTGCGCGCGCCGTCACCCACCGGCTCGTCGGTGACGAGCACCTGGTAATCGGGGCCCAGCAGCTCGGCCAGGCAGGCGCCCACCGGCTCCATGCGCAGCTTCTCCACCACCTTCCCCTTGGGGCGTCCAAGGTGGGAGGCGCAGATCAGCTTTCCGCCGCGCTCGAGGATGTGCTTGAGCGTGGGGATCGCGGCGCGGATGCGGGTGTCGTCGGTGACACGTTGTTCGCTGTCCAGCGGGACGTTGAAGTCCACACGACAGAAGACTCTTTTGCCCTCCAGGGGGAGCTCATCTACCCAGGTGATGGCCATGGCGTACCTCTCGAGCAGGGGTGAAAAGAACTCGTGGGCCCGGCGCCGCGCGGGCGCCGGGCCTCGAAGCCGCTACAGCTTGGAGCCCACGAACTTGCAAAGGTCCCAGAGCCTGGCCGAGTAACCCATCTCGTTGTCGTACCAGGACAGCACCTTCACCAGCTTGCCGTCGTCGGCGACCATGGTGGAGCCGAGGTCCACGCAGCTGGACTGCTTCTCGCTGACGAAGTCGATGGAGACCAGGGGCTCATCAACGGCCATCAGCACGCCGGCGAGCGGGCCGCGCTTGGCGGCGGCGCGGAACGCGGCGTTGACCTTTTTCTCCGTGGTCTCCTTGCTCAGGTTCACGGTCAGGTCCACCAGGGACACGTTGGGGGTCGGCACGCGGATGGCCATGCCGTCCAGCTTGCCCTTCAGCTCCGGCAGCACCAGGCCAACGGCCGCGGCCGCGCCGGTGGTGGTCGGGATCATGCTCACCGCGCAGGCGCGCGCCCGGCGCAGGTCCTTGTGCGGCAAGTCCAGGATCCGCTGGCTGGAGGTATAGGAGTGGATGGTGGTCATCAGACCACGCTCGATGCCCCACCGCTGGTTGAGGATCTTGGCCACGGGGGCCAGGCAGTTGGTGGTGCAGGACGCGTTGGAGATGACGTTGTCCTTCTTCGGCTTGTACTTCCGATGGTTGATGCCCACGCAGAAGGTGCCGTCGATCTCGCCCTTGCCCGGGGCGCTGAGCAGCACCTTCTTGGCGCCGGCCGCCAGGTGCATCGAGGCTTTCTCCTGGGTACGGAACACGCCCGTGCACTCCAGCACGATGTCCACGCCCAGATCTTCCCAGGGCAGCTTGCTGGGGTCACGCTCCTCGAGGGAGACGACCTCCTTGCCGTTGATCTCGAGCACGCCCTTGCCGACCTTGACGTCGCCAGGGAAGTGACGGTGAACGGAGTCGTACTTGAGCAGGTGGCCCAGGGTGGCGTCGTCGGTGAGGTCGTTGACAGCGACCAGCTCGAAGCCGTCGTTGTCGTCCACCAGCACGCGAGTTACACAGCGGCCAATGCGTCCAAATCCGTTGATTGCTACACGAACCATTTTCGATGCCTCCATCGTTTATTTCAGTGATTGTTGAATACCCGATCTTGGTATTCCCGCTCGGCGGGTTGCAGATTTTTACCAGAGCTTTAACGCGGGGGCAACCGGGAAACCTCACGCCCAGGCGGGGGTCGGGATCCGGGCCCAAAAGGTGACGACCGCGTCAGTGTGGCGAAAAAGCAACACTGTGGCGCAATGGCGTCACACCCCCCTTTTGTCATGGAGATGGATCCAGGGCACACCCGGGGCGTCTCTGACAGACAACATCTGAATATCTTGGAAGAAGGTGGCGAATTACCGCCACGGAGGGTTTTCTGGTCAGCGTGGTATCAGCTGGCAGTGCTCCTGTTGACGCGAATATCGGAGGTGACGAGGCTGAGCAGCTCGGAGCTCACCGAGACGATCTGACGGCTGTCGTATCCGTTCTCCTTGAGCTCTCTGAAGAGGGACTTGGCGATTATTTTCAAGGCCTTCTCTTGCTGGCCGAATCCGGCTTCCTGAAGTAGTGCAGTCATTGGAGTTGCCTTTCGTTAGCTTTCGTCCCGGCTTATAGCAATCACCATGCCATAAGCCATGTGTTTGTAATCATGGGAAAAGCAAATATCCTCGACCCACCAACCGCGTAAATGTTTTCGCAGTTGAGTCCATCGGATCCAGCTGGGCGCCTCAGGAGGGGCCAATGACCGGAAAAAGGCGACAACGGCGTCATCATATGGCGTCATCAAATGGCGGTTCGCCTGATGGACGCCACGCTGGACAGGCCGGGCCAACTCGGCTATGGCTTGTGCCATGGAACGGCAGTACGTCATCGACCTCAAAGAGGGGGCCCGGCTGAAGCAGGTCTTCCTCTGCAAGCACAAAAACCTGCCCGTGGATCGCAACGGCCGCCCCTACCTCACCCTGACGCTGGCCGACCGCACCGGATCGGTGGACGCGCTGCTGTGGGAGGAGGCGGAGCGCCAGGCCCGGGGGTTCACCGAGTCGGACCTGGTGCACGTGGCGGGAAAGGCCGTGCTGTTCCAGGGGCGGCTGCAGCTGCACCTCACCGAGATCCGCAAGGCGGAGGACTGCCCCCTGCCTGCCACCGAATTTCTGGCGGCCTCCAGGGTGGATCCCGGCCAGGAGCTCGACGAGCTGGTGACGCTGCTCGGTACGGTGGAGGACCCGGCGCTGACCGATCTGATCCGCGTGCTGCTGGACGACGCCGAGCTGATGGAGGCCCTGCGTCAGGGGCCGGCAGCCCGCACCATCCACCACGCCTACCCCGGCGGCCTGCTGGAGCACACCCTGTCGGTGATGAGGCTGGCAGACGTCATCTGCGCCAACTACGGCCAGGTGCTCAACCGGGACTACTGCGTGGTGGGGGCCTTCCTCCACGACCTGGGCAAGGTCCGTGAGCTGGCGGTGAGCCAGGGCATCCACTACACCGACGAGGGGCGCCTGCTGGGCCACCTGACCCTCGGCCTCCAGCTGCTGGACCGGGCCATGGCCGAGGCCGGCACTGCGGACGACGCGGCCATGCACCTGCGCCACATCCTGCTGGCCCACCACGGCAAGCTGGAGCATGGCTCACCCAAGCGGCCCAAGACCCTGGAGGCCTTCGTCGTCCACCGTGCCGATGAGCTGGACAGCGCCCTGACCAGCATGAAGGAGATCCTGGAGCAGTCAAGCGCCAACGGCTGGACCGCCTACCAGGCCCTCTTCGACCGCTACCTCTTCCGCGGACCGAAGAAAAGCTAGAGCACCCCCGAACTAAAATCTCTGTCCGCTGAGCTGGTCCAGGAAGTGCCGCAGGCGGTGGGTCATGTCCTTGGTCAGCGGCAGAAAGCGGATGCCCGCGGTGAAGCCGCTGCCCGCCTCGCGCTCCTTGCACCAGATGACCTTGCCCTTGAGGTTGAGCGTGGGGCTGGTCTCGTCCTCGATACCCTCCTGCACCAGAAACAGGCTCATGCCCACCACCACGCCCGCGGTGACGGGGCGGTTCATGGTGACGCCCACGCCGCCGGAGCTGAGGTTGGTCGCCATGGCCGAGAGCACGTCGTCGCCGGTGAAGACCTCCAGCGAGAGCGAATGGGACAGGCGGAGGGTGGACCTTCTATTGCGCATCAACTGTCCCCTGCGGGCTCGCCGCTGCCGGGCAGATCCAAAATAATCTCGCCGCTGAGCAGGCGGAGAAAGACGTCCAGGTAGTTGGCCTTCTCGTCGTTCAGCTCGTCGAAGGAGACGCCGACCTGGTAGCTCTCGTCGCTCAGGAGCGTACACCAGACCACCTTGCCGCCCACCTCGAGGTTTTCGGAGAAGGAGTTGCGGTCCAGGACGAGGGAGAGCACGACCCGGATCCAGGCCCCGCGGATGACCGAGGAGGAGCAGATCATGCAAATGCCGCCCATGCTGATGTCGCGGGTGCTGCCGGGCACCTCTTGCCCCTGGAAAAGCACCCGGGCCTTGAGCTGAACGGGAAACCGAGGATGCTGTCTGCGATTATCACCAAGCCAGGACATTACGTGACACCTGCTTCACCTCTCTTTACCACCGCGACCCCGGATCGCTAAACCACAAAAGGCACCACCGTAAAAAAATTAGGGACAAAAATGGATCCGGCATGCGTCATACTCAACAGGAGGACGGTATTGAACGCGGGACTTGCCCAGGTGCCAAGAGCTGACACCATCACAACCGAGGAGCTGGTCGCCCGGGCCAGAGAGGGCGAGCGGGCACCCTTCGAGGAGCTCTACAGCCGGTACTCCCCGGCGGTGGCGCGGCGGCTGACCTACCTCACCGGCGTCGCCGGCCCCGTGGCCGACCTGGTCCAGGAAACATTTGTCCAGGCATTCAAGAACCTTGGCCGCCTCCGCGACGACGCCTCCTTCGGGCACTGGGTGCTGCGCATCTCCACCAACGTCGCGCGGTCGCACCATCGGCGCACCCAACGGAGGATCTGGCGGCTGTGGGACAAGCCGGACGACGCGGACCGCGTGCCGTCCCCTCTGGCCAGCGTCGACACCGCCTACCCCGACTTGCAGGCGGTGCACCGCGCCCTGGACCGGCTCTCGCAGAATCTGCGCGAGGCGGTGATCCTCCACGAGCTGGAGGGGTTGAGCCTGGCGGAGATCGGCTCCCTGCAGGACGTGTCGATCAACACGGCAGCCTCCAGGGTCAGGCGCGGCCGCAAACGGCTGCGCGGGATATTGGAAGGCATGGGATTTGACCAGATGAAACGCGCGGCTCTGCTGTGCGGCGAAAACGGTGTGTCATCATGAGCGAACGCATCAATAACACGAACCGGGCTCCGGCGCTGGACCGGCCGGACGACGACCAGGCACCCTGGCTCGAGCTGGCCCGTCGGCAGGCCAACACCGCCGCGGAGATCCGCTCTCAGGCGGTGGCGCCCTTCGACTGGGACGCCGTGGACAGCAAGCAGCCCTCCGCCGGCTGGCTGGGGGGGCTCTTCGGCCCCGCCGCCCCGGGCAGGATGCGCCTCTCCTGGGCGCTGCCCGCCCTGGCGCTGGTGGTGCTCGGCGGTGGCGCCGGCACCCTGGCCTATGTCCACCACCGGACCGACGGCGCCGCGGCGCGGGACACCATCATACTGGACCACGCCACCCACCCGGCCGGCCCCTCGCGGGCGCCTGCCAGGCGCTCGGTGGAGCTGGAGCAGTACCTCAAGCCGGTGCCCCCGCCCGAGCCCAAAAAGAAGCCCGAGCGGGTCCGGCGCCCCATGCGCAAGCGCCCGGCCAGCAAGAAGGCGCGGCGGCGCACCGTGGTGGCCCGCAAGAAGGCCGCCAAGCAGCCGGAAAAGCCCGCCACCAAGAAGCCAACGTCCAACGGTGACATCATCTTCGGCCACACCGACATGCCCGGTGGTGGCGAGGTGATCATCGTCCGTCCGCCGTCCAAGCTGGGGCCCCTGTTTCGGACCAAGGACTTCAAGAAGGGAGGCCCTTACGGCTCCCGCAAGTAGTTAGCAGTCCCTGAAAACCACAGAGACCATCACGGCCGCACGCGGCCGAACAGGAGGAGTGTGTCATGAGCAAGAACGTAATCACATCCATCATCGCCGCCGTCTTCGCCCTGGGCCTGCTGCTGCCCGCCACCGCCGACGCCCGCAAGCCCCGGCGCAAGGTCGCCAAGTCCGCCGTCCACAAGCGCGTGGCCAAAAAGAAGGCAGCCACCAAGGCGGTGCCGCAGAAGTTCAAGAAGGAGACCCGCCTCGAGTTCGGCGACGACAAGGTCACGGCCTCGGCCGAGTCGGGCGCCGGCGCGCTGGTCACCGGTGAGCGCAGGATCAAGCAGAGCAGCCTGATCAAGGTCAGGGCGAACTTCATCCCCGAGCTGATCAAGTCCGCGCTGGATATCTAAACGGCCGATCGCAACTCGTTAGTCACCACGCCGTCGCTTTCGTTGCGGCGGGCTTCAGGCTACAGGCTGCAGGCTACAAGGTCAGCTTTCGTCAGCTTGGAGTCATCAGACATGTGTCGCTCTCACAATAGCCCGCTCGTCCCGGGCTCCAGGTAGCGGCTTCAGTGGTCAGCGTTGGTAGCAAGCCAACCCATGGCACGTGCGAGGCCAGCCTCGTAGCCCGGAGCCCGAAGCCCGGAGCCATGATTACCGGCCCCTTCAGAATGAGGTGACCACCGAATCACGAACTGTGGTTTGGAACAAGATCTACGGAACGGTGTAGAACACCAGGCCGCCCCCCGGTCCGCTCTTGGTGTAGTAGTAGAACGTGCTGCCGTAGACCTTGCCCCCATCCACCGCCAGGTCCGAGAAGAAGCCGTACCCCTTGGCGCCGCCCTTGAGCAGCCGCCCGAGGTTTTTGTCCCCGGCGTTGTTGGGGGTCCACTTACCCGGGCCGGTGCGCTTGGCGAAGAGCAGATCCGAGGTGTGCTGGTCCTGGTAGACCACGCGGATGGTGCCCGCCGGGTCCACGCTGACCACGCTGTCCGCGCCCACCATGTGGATGCCGCTGGGGCGCTTGCCGTTGTCGATGAGCTCGGTGACGGTGGCCTTGAGCGTGGACGGGCTGACCTGGCTGTAGAACAGCTGGCTCTTGAGCATGTCCTGATACGTCACGTGCACCGTGCCCGCCTTGTCCACCACCGCCGAGGGGAACGCCCCCATCTGGTCGGTCTTGGTGCCCTTGATCACCTTGGGCGTCCACTTGCTGGCCTTGCGCGTGGCCACCTTGAGGTTGCCGTTGACGCCGTCGTAGTAAAACACCGCCGGGCCGACCTTGGTCTCCACGGCGTCGGGCCACAGGCCCACCGCCTTGGGCACGTACTGGATGGTGCTGTCCTCCAGCACCGTGACGCACTTGCCGCCCACGCAGTCGGTGCCCTTGACCGAGCACTTGGGGGTGCAGGTGCCGGACTTCTGGCAGGCGCTGGTGCCGTCCTTGTTCAGCACGCAGACCTCGCCGCCCTTCTTGTCGCAGAGGTTGCGGCAGGGCATCGGGTTGCTCTCGATGGTGGTGACGAACCAGTCGGCCGTGGTCTTCGGCACGAACTGCTTGGCCTCGGCCCAGCGCAGCTCGGCCTTGAAGGCGCCGCTCTTCCCCTTGACGCCCAGGGCGAGGAAGGCCACGCCGGGCTTGCCGCCCACCATCATCAGGTCGCTGTAGAGGCCGATGGTCTCCTTGGCGCCCGTGGCCTTGACCACCACGTGGCGGGCCCACTTGTCGGCCGTTTTGACCGCGAACTTGACGGCGTTGTTGGTCTTGTCGCGGTAGGCGATCATCGGGCTGCCCGTGGCGGTGATCAGGATGTCGGTGTGCTGCCCCACGTCGTCGCCCTTCTCCTCGATGCCGCGGCGGTACCCCTTGGGGTCCTTGGAGGGCGGGTTGTTCGGCACACCGTCCACGATCTCCACGTTGAGCTTGCCCAGGGTCGTGGCCTTGGCCGAGACGACCACCAGGTCGCCGAAGCTGCGCTCGTAGGCGCTGGCCACCACCTGGCCGCCCTTGGCCGCCACCGCCGAGAAGGCGCCGATGACCCCCGGCTCCAGCTTGGGCGCCGTGGTGTCGGGCGAGAGGGTGTCTGGCTTGGCGTCCTTGCCCTTGATGCCCTTGTCCGCCACCCCGGCGTCCGGGCCAATCGGCGTCTCGCCGTTGCACCCAACGCCGAAGGCGCAGGCCGCGATGAAGAGGGCCAACAAGAGGACGGTCCTTCCAGATAGGGCGACGCTATTCACGATGTTTAACTCCAGCTTGTGTATGTTTGAAACGTAGCACCCCGGCCGCACATTCCGCAACAGCGCTACTTCAGCGCGGCCGCCAGCAGCTCCTGGGTCGGGCGCGTGATCACAGCCTCGGGGGGTGTGTGGCTGGAGTCGAAGGTGAACTCCCCCTTGTCGCAGGCGAACAGGGCGAAGAACGCGTCCTCGCCCTCCTGGTCCACGAGCACCGCGTGGACCACCTCGCCCTCGTTGAGGAATACCTCCCCCACGCGGTCGCCCAGGTTGAGCGAGAGGCGCCCGCTCTTGTGGTCCGCCACCAGCACCTGGATCAGCTCGGCGAACCCCATCTCGGAGAGCGAGCCGCTGATCCCCTTGCGCGGGCTCTCGGTGTCGGCCTGCTGCTTGATCACGCGCCGGATGCGGGCCAGCAGGGGCTCGATGCGGTACGGCTTGACGAGGAAGTCCAGCGCGCCCAGCTCGAAGGCGTGGTCCACAACCTCGGCGTCCTCGTGCTGGGAGACGAAGATGAAGGGCAGCTGATAGGTGCGCTCGTCCGCGCGCAGCCGCTCCAAAAAACCCACCCCGTCCACCGGCTCCAGGTCGGTCTCGCAGAGGATGACCGCGAACTCCTCCTCCAGCAGCATGCGCGCCGCGGTGGCCGTGTTGCTCACCGCCCGCACGTCGATGCCCGCCCCGCGCAGCTTCTGGATCAGGTCGTCGTGGGCGCCATCGGTCGGGTCCACGATGAGCACCGTGTTCTTCTCGAAGAGCAGCCGCTCCCGCAGCGCGTCGCCCGAGACCACCTCCGAGAGCTGGTCCACGGTGCGGGCGCAGAGTACGCCGCGCTCGGCGGCCTCTCGCAGCCGCCGCAGGGCCTCGCCGCTGTTTTCGCACTGGTCCTGTGGGGCGTTGGGGTTGTAGAGCAGGTCGACGTAGGCATCCACCGCCGCCAGGATCAGCGCGCTCTGGGACGTCTCGGGCGGCCGCTCCGGGCCGTGCTGCGCCATGAGGATCTGGACCACCGCCACGGGCAGGCCCACCGGCTGGGCCTGCAGTCCGGCCTCGGTGTAGACGTCCCGGTGCTCCTCGGAGCCCTCCAGGGTCAGCACCGTGAGGTGGGTGACCACCGGGCGCCCCAGCTCGTGGAGCAGCGCGGCCAACAGCAGCGCGTCCACCTCGTGTTGGTCCAGGTCGACCTGCCGCGCCACCCGCTCGCAGAGCAGGGCCACCTTGCTGGAGTGCTCCTTGCGCCAGTCGTCCTGCTGCTCGGCGTGGTCGACCAGCACCCGAGCCAGCTCCAGGGCCACCGTGATGGAGACCCCGGCCATGGCCGCGGCGTTGGTCAACGGCTTCGGTGACGGCGTGGGCTCCGCCGGCTCCGGCTCCTCATCTGCCTCCACCGCCTCCTCCGGCTCCACCGCCTTGTCCGGCTCCACCACGGGCGCCGGGGGCACCGCCGGCGTGGGCTCCTGCTCCTCGGTCAGCTTGTCCAGGGTCTTGGACGCCGACTCCACCGGCAGCAAGGGCGTGTCGACCTTGTCCACCACCGCGGGGGTCTCCTCCTCGGTGGAGAACTCGATCAGCCGCTGCTCGTAGACATTGAGCATCTCGCTGTAGCTCTGGCGCAGAGAGTCGTCCATGCGCGCGAAGGCGTGGATGTCGCCGCGGTAGAACTTGCGGATGGCGGCCTCCACCGCGTGCGGCAGCGCCACGAAGCCGTGCACCTCGTCGAGCTTGGACTCGGCCTTGATCATGTTCATCAGCTCGGAGTCGGAGGGATCGGGCGTGACCACCGACAGCACGGTGCGCCCCTTGCTGCAGCGCACCGGGATCACGTGGTGCTTTTCGCAAAGCTCCACCGGCAGGAAGTCCAGCACCCACTGGGGGATCTTGGCCGACGCCAGCTTCTCCGCCGTGATGTAACGGGTCTGCAGGTGCAGGCCGAGGACCTTGAGCAGGTCGGACTCGCGCACCGCTCCCTTGGCCACGAGAGCGTGGCAAAAGTCGGCGCTCGCCTCCTGCAGCGTGGCGTCGATTTGCTTCTGGCTGACCAGCCCCCTGGCTTTCAACTGGTCTGCCAGCCACTGATCATCGATCATTGGTGCTCGCCTTGGACTGGAGGACTAGGCTTCGTCTGCTCCGGGGTACTCGTTGACGGACGGGTACTTCATGATGTCCTTGCGAGCGATCTTCCAGGCCTTCTGGACGATCCATGACAGGGAGCGATCCTGGCGATTCGCCTCCAGCTGGATCTCCTTGAGCATGTCCTCGGGGAAGTAGAGACTCTGTTTTCTCTTGTCGGATCCGGCCATTTCTAAACACCTTGGGCAGGGGCAGTTAATAGATCCAGTGTGGGGTATGGTAGTCTGATGTCGGTGTAGGAGTCAACAGTCGACGCCATGGCTTCGGGGGAGTACACTGGCGCTCGATCATGACCGCTGACAACCCACACGACGGCCGCAAGGTCCGCGCGGAGGAGCGTCGAAACAAGCGGCGTGAAGAGATCCTCTCGGCGGCGCGCAAGGTGTTCAGCATCAAGGGGTACCACGCCAGCTCGGTGGCCGATATTCTCGCCGAGGCGGGCATCGCCCGCGGGACCTTCTACCTCTACTTCCCCAGCAAGCGGACCATCTTCGACGAGCTGCTCGAGGGGATGGTCTCGCAGATCACCGGCTGCGTGCGCCGCATCGACGTGGGCCCCAACACCGCGCATCACCTGGAGCAGATGTTCGACAACATCCAGGCCGTGGTGGACGTACTTGAGGGGAACCGGGAGCTGACCATCATCTTGCTGCGGGAGGCGGTGGGCCTGGACGCCGACTTCGATCAGAAGCTCAACGCCTTCTACTACCGCCTCTACGACATGGTGGAGCGGGCGCTCTCCCTGGGCCAGACCATGGGCCTCGTGCGGCCGTGCAACACGCGCCTGGTCTCCTACTTCGTCCTCGGCAGCGTCAAGGAGATGATGCTGCAGCTGCTCACGGACGACCACGCCAGCGGGCTGGATCGAGAGACAATCGTCCGTGAGATCATGGACTACAACCTTCGAGGCCTGTTCCGAGACCCCACGGTTGAACCTTCGGCTTGACCGGGGCTCGCCGCTGCAAAATACTCAACTGATACTGCTGGCTGGATATTTTACAGCAAGCAGTTGACGAAAAAGGATTGAGTGGCTATTGTGCCTCGCTTTACAATCCATCGTTAAGTCTTTGAAAAGGGGTGTACATGGCCCTCAAGAAAACCAGTCTCAAGCGCTTCCGCGAAATACTGCTGGCCAAGAAGTCCAATCTGCTGCGTAACGCGCAGCGGACGCTCTCGGAAGACATGGCCCTCGACACCGATGATCTGCCCGACGAGATGGACCTCGCCTCCAGCGAGTATCTACAGTCCTTCACATTCCGGCTTCGGGGCAGGGAGAAGACCTTCCTCAAGAAGATCGACTACGCCCTGGCCAAGATCGAGCAGGGGTCTTTCGGTATCTGCGAGCAGTGCGAGGAGCAAATCTCGCTCAAGCGGCTCGAGGCACGACCCGAGACGACCCTCTGCATTCGGTGCAAGGAAGACCAGGAGAAGATGGAGAAGGCCTTCGGGTAACTCTCCTGGTGGACGATTCCTTGGTGTAGCTGCTCAGCCCTCGTCTTTGCGAAACAGGCTGGACCGGCGTAGTCTCTCCACGGACTCAGTCTCACCCAATAATATCAGGGTCATACCCGCATCGAGCTTGAAGCTACCGCCAGGGCTGTAGGTGTAGCGGTTGGAGTCGCGCTCCCGGGCGGCCACGATGAGCAGGTTCCGCTCCTTGCGCAGGCCGCTGTTGGCCAGCACCGAGTCGACCAGCTGAGAGCCGTCGGGGATGGAGACCTCCTCGAAGCGCAGATTCTTGTCCTTGTCGTGGAGCATCTTGTCCAGAAATGAGACCACGTGAGGCCGGATCATCTCCGAGCTCATGCGCAGCCCGTTGATCGTGTTGACCGAGACCACGCTGTCGGCGCCGGCCACGCGCAGCTTCGGCTCGGCCGCGGGGTCCATGGCCTTGGCCACGATGCGCAGCCCGGGGTTGAGCCCGCGGGCGGTGACGACGATGTAGAGGTTGCCCATGTCGTCGGGCAGGGAGGCCACCACGCCGTAGGCCCGCTCGATGCAGGCCTCGATCAGCACCGCGTCGTCCGTGGCGTCGCCGTGCATGCAGATGAACTTTTCGCCGTGAGCCTCGCGGCGGCGGTCCAGCCGATCCTCGTCGGTGTCGATGGCCACGAAGGGCCACTTACTTTTGATCAGCTCATCCACCACGTGGCTGCCGGTGCCGCCAACGCCGCAAACGATGATGTGGTCGTCCATCTTCTTGATCTGTTTGAGCATGCGTCTCTTTCGCTGGAGTTGGAGGAACTCACCCTCCACCAGGAAGGTGGTGAGCACCGACACGAAGTACAGGGCGATACCGGCCCCGAGGACCAGCAAGCCCGCAGTGAAGGCGCGGGCGTAAGGCACGTTCTCGATCCCCTGGAGCACCTCGCCGTAGCCCACCGTGGTCAGGGAGATGACCGTCATGTAGGCACAGTCGCCGGGGGACCAGCGCCCGTCGCCGAGGACGAAGTATCCCACCGTGCCGAAGGCGTAGATCACGAGCATCAGGATGCCAGCCGCGAACAGGCGCTTCTTCAGGTTTGTGGTGTCGACTGTCACCCGGTGAAGGTACTAGAAAAAAAACTACGACACAATTATGCTGCCCGCTGGAGGAACCAATGCGAATCAGAATAGTTGCAGCCTTGATCTGCCTGGCGCTGCTGATCACTGCGCCGGCCGCCGCCCAGCGAAAGAAGAAGCGGAAGAAGAAGCAGAAGAAGGCAAACCCCGAGCTGGTGCTCGCCACCGAGGCGGCCAAGAAGGCCCAGGCCGAGGCGTCCAGCGCCAACGCTGCGGTCCTCGAGCTCAAGCGGCAGATCGCCGCGCTCCAGCAACAGCTCAAGGCGATGCAGCAGGCCAACAAAAAGAGCCTCAAGCTGCAGAGGCAGATCAACGCCCTCAACAAGCGCCTCGGCACCCAGGAGCTGAAGCTCTCGGCGGTGAAGCTGGACATGGCAGAGGGGAACCAGACCGCGGGTTTCAAGGACGGGTTCTTCCTGCGCAGCTCCAACCGGCGTTTCCTGCTCCGCATCCGCGGTTTCCTGCAGGGCGGCTACACCGCCCGTATCTACTCCGGCGACGTGACCTACAACGGCAAACAGGTCGGCACCGACGAGTCGTCCTTCGACCTGCGCCGGGCCCGCTTCGAGCTGGGCGGCCACGTTTCGTCCAAGATCCTCGGCTATCACCTGGAGCTGAGCTTTGGCGAACAGGACCCCGGGCCGCTGCTGCAGGCCTACGGCTCAATGAGCTTTTTCCCGCCGCTCAACCTGCGCTTCGGCAAGCAGAAAATCCCCATGGGGCGGCAGTTCATGATTCACAGCGCGTTCCAGCACTTCATCGACCGCAGCAGCGTGACCCAGTCCTTCACGCCGGGGTGGGACACCGGCCTGGTGATCCACGGCGACGTGCCGCTCTTCGGCTCCATCAGCTACCAGGTCGGCATCTTCAACGGCGCCGGCTCCAGCGCCCAGCACGACGACAACACCGACTTTCTCTACGCCGCGCGCGTGGTCTACGAGCCCATGGGCAAGATCCCGTACTCCGAGGGGGACACCTTCACCAACGACTACCGCCTGGCCCTGGGCGGCTCCTTCTTCTACAACCTGGCCCGCACGGACCGCCCCTCGCGGCTGGGGATCACCGACACCAAGAAGATGGCCCTGCTGTCCGACGCTGACGGCGACGGCTCGGCCGACAACGTGGGCATCTACCAGGTGGGGGCGGAGCTCACCGCGCGCCTGCGCCTGATCCTCTGGCAGAGCGAGTTCTTCTACCGCATCGAGGACCCGGGCGCCGTGGGCGACACGCGCAGCTTCTGGGGCCTCTATACCCAGGTCGGCGTCGTGCCGCACTTCTCTCACTTCGAGGTGGCCGTGCGCTACGGCTTCTGGGAGCCCCACAACTACGGCGCCCTGCGCAACACCCCGCGCCCCGCCACCGTACACGAGGCGGGCGCGGTGATCGGCTTCTTCATCTGGAAGCGCAAGCTCAAGTGGATGCTGGACTACAACTTCCAGCTGCTGCAGGACCTCGAGACCGCAGGCAAGAAGGAGCTGGGCGACCTGCACGTGCACCAGATCCGCGTGCAGACCCAGGTGTATTTCTAACGCTCCTCGCTCCAGCCCCTGCCCTCGCCGCTGCCCAACCTCACTTCCAGCGCTGGTAAGACACCGCCACCTTGCTCCCCTTCTTGATCGTGACGCTGCCGTAGAGCTGGATCGTGTTGGAGCCCGGGGCGTAGTCGAAGCCGCTCCAGCGGCTGCGCGCCAGGGTCTTGCCGTCTGCTGACACGGCCAGGCTGGCGCTCACGGGGATCTTCTTCAGCTTGATCGGCGAGCCGGCG
>PVBE010349967.1_pt1 | contig 17920 bp, 17 predicted proteins | sample 1631181 | NCBI WGS metagenome assembly PVBE01 (sample SAMN08397723, study PRJNA350692) | Marine metagenome, whole genome shotgun sequencing project. | isolation source: water | place: Pacific Ocean | collected 2012-04
CTTCAAACAATAGACTGATGAGGAGATATACACTTTATTGAAAATATGTCTGAAAGGAGAATGAAACTAATCATTATTAAATAGAAGACCAAGCAATGATATGATTAATGCAGATGAATATCTAAGCAGACTAACGGGAATGTAAAAAATTATGAAACGAGAAAATATTAATTATACTGTTGTCGGATCATTTGTATTGATCGTAGTTGTTTGTTTTTTTGCTTTTTTATATCAAATCACTGGTAGCAGCGGCCCTATAGATAAATATTATGTGACCTATCATAATGTTACAGGTATCAAATTTGGAACACCTGTTTCTTTTGAGGGTTATCAGGTTGGACAGGTCGAAGAAATTGCCCCAGTTCGTCTTGAGGGTAAAACAAGTTATCGTTTAGCACTTTCAATTAAGCAGGATTGGCCGGTTCCTGATGATAGTATCGCGAAGATTGTAGCATCAGGTTTGTTAGCAGCCGTAACAATAGATATTGAAGAGGGTGTTAGTGATGTTTTACTCAAACCTGAATCAGAAATAGAGAGCAAAGAAGCAGCTAACATATTTGCAGCAGTTAATGAAGTTGCAGAAGATATTCGCAGTCTTTCCAAGGATGGTATTAAGCCATTACTTGATAATCTAAATAACCAGATCAATTCAATTTCATATGAATTTACTGATCTGACAAAAAATACAGTAAAACCAATGGTAGAAAAAATTAGTATTCAAATTGATAAATCCGATATTGTTAATAAAGTTGATAAGCTAGTTAATAATCTTAATCAAGCTTCTGAAAATTTAAAGAAGATGATCAATAATAAGAATCAAGAAAATCTAACATTATTTTTAGATAACATGAATACTATTTCATCGAATACAGATGAATTGGTTGCAAATTTAGATGAAACCAGAAAGACAATGGATGTTGTTTTAGACAATGTTGGGCATATGGTTGAAACTAATAGTGATAAATTAGGTTCTTCTCTTACTGGTTTAGAAAAGACCCTATCCGTTATCTCGACTCATATTGATGTAATTACTCATCATCTTGAGGGTAGCAGCCGCAACATGCATGAATTTACCCGACAGATAAAGGAGAATCCAGGATTATTAATTCGCGGTTCTGCTCAAACAGAAGAGGCTAAGTAATGATGAAATGTTATCTTGCTATATTATTTGTGCTTATTTTGACTTCATGTGTAAATCAACCACCTTTACCAACAGACCATTATTATCGTCTCCGAGTAGCACAAGATATTAATTCTGACAAAGAAATTGTTAATAGTATCAGTGTTATTGTTTTTCAAGCAGACGGCTTATATCGGGAACGCGCTATTCTTTACTCGGAGAATGAAATAGAAGTAAAACAGTATCATTATCACCATTGGGTTGATTCACCAAACCGATTATTACAAGAACATCTCGCTGACAGATTACGTTTGAGTAAAATATCTAAAGTTGTTCTAACAACATTTGAAGGAAATAGTAATTTTATTGTTAAAGGAAAAATAAAAGCGTTTGAACAGAAAAAATCGGGAGATCAAAGTAGTGCTCATGTCTCGATTGAATTTCGTGTTGACAGTAATAATCAGAATTTACCGATTTTATATAAACAATATACACAAGTGGTTAGTTCTGAAGCATCATCAATAACTTCAGTTATTAGCGCATTCGAAATTGCTGTTAACAATATATATGAAAGTTTTTATAATGATCTGAAAGAAGTGTTATAACAATATTAGAAAATCTGATTATCGTTCCAAGTATTGTGCTTTATCTGTTTTCTCTTTCCATTCATCTGCATCTTCTGGCGGTGGTTTTATTTCGTTTAAAACAGGCCAGACCTTTGATAATTCGGCATTCAACTCTATAAATTCATTCATATCCTCAGGAACATCTTCATCACACATAATTGCATCAACTGGGCATTCTGGTTCACATAGCGTGCAATCAATACATTCATCTGGATCGATAACCAGCATGTTTGGCCCTTCATGAAAGCAGTCAACAGGGCATACTTCAACGCAGTCTGTATATTTACATTTGATACAATTTTGATTTACGATAAATGGCATTTCATTTCCTTTTAATACTGACAAATAAAAAAATGGATTCTACACTTTTATTTATAAATAGAGAATAGGTTATTTTTACTTGTTTTTAATTTTCCATTTCTATTTCAAATTCTTTATAGAATAAGTTTGCTATAGCATTAATTACAAGTTGAGCTCTTATGTGTAGCGGATCATTAGGCTGGGTCTGGTTTTTTAGATCTAAAAATGTTCTTGTGGATTCTTGTAGCTGCACAACTCCCATATTGTGTAATATCTTACTATTACTTGAATCGATAGCTAATGCTTTTTGATATGCATCAACTGCAAATCTAGTTTGGTTTAGTTGTGCGTATGCATTACCAATTCGATACCATGATTCTGTATTGTTAGGAAATTTTTTTGATAATTGCTTGTAATACCGAATCACATCTTTCCAAGCTTCGTTATTATAAGCAGTAGCGGCAATTTTCTTTAATGCCGATTCGTCTATTTTTGTTTCTGAAGCTGGCATAGTATTTTTTACATTACATGCGGCGGCTAAGAGAATGAATAGTAGAGTTGATAATTTAAAATATCTCATTTTAGAATACCCTATTTTTAAATTTATTTTTTATGGCATAATAATGTTTTTGTACTAGCAATTAACATTATCTATCTCATTTAAGAGGCACAATTTATAGTACGGCCTTGAAATTTTACGAGAAGAACCCAATATTGACCAATTATATCCATTTATTAATTAATCTTGAGGATTAGGCGAATATGTCTGTAGAAGCAAACCAAGAAACCCTTGGGTTTCAAACCGAAGTTAAACAATTACTAGATTTAATGGTACATTCTTTATATAGCAACCGGGAGATATTTTTGCGCGAGCTAATTTCGAATGCTTCGGATGCAGAAGATAAATTACGATTTGAAGCTCTACAGGATGATGGTCTTTATGAGAAAGATTCAGATCTAAAAATAAGAGTTGAGTTTAATAAAGAGCTAAAAACGATTACTGTCCTAGATAACGGGATAGGAATGTCTCGAGACGAAGTTATTGAGAATCTAGGAACCATTGCTAAATCAGGCACAAAACAGTTTTTTGAAGCATTAACAGGAGACCAAACAAAAGACTCGCAATTGATTGGTCAATTTGGCGTTGGTTTTTACTCTTGTTTTATTGCGGCAAAAAAAGTTGAAGTAATAACAAGACGAGCAGGAGAGGGCAGAGCGAAAGGCGTGCGCTGGATTTCGGAAGGTGAAAATGACTATTCAATAGAGACAGTTGATAGGGCAAAACACGGAACAAAAGTCGTATTGTATTTACGTGAAGATGCTGATGAATTTTTAAATGGTTATAGATTACGAGAAATAATTACTAAGTATTCCGATCATATTTCTTTTCCGATTATTATGGATAAGGAAGATATTAAGGATGATATTTCTGATAAAGATAAAGATAAAATTGAATCAGGCGAGGATACAGTCAATAGTGCAACCGCACTTTGGACACGTAACAAGAAAGAAATAAAGAACGAGGAATACAATGAATTTTACAAACATATAGGACATGATTTTGAAGATCCTCTTGCTCACATTCATAATAAAGTTGAAGGAAAACTTGAATACACCTCCCTTTTGTATATCCCCTCACAAGCACCTTTTGATTTATGGGATAGAGAACAACGTCATGGCGTAAAACTTTATGTTCGACGTATCTTTATTATGGATGATGCGCAACAATTATTACCACCGTGGCTACGTTTTATTAGAGGCGTTATTGATTCCGACGATCTACCTCTGAATGTTTCGCGAGAAATATTACAAAAAAATAAAGTTGTCGATTCAATTCGCTCCGGATGCACAAAGAAGATTATTGGATTGTTAAAATCTATAGCTAAGAATGATGAAGAAAAATATCAAAAATTCTGGAAAATATTTGGAAAGGTACTTAAAGAAGGTGTAGTAGATAGCACAGATTATAAAGATGACTTATCTCATTTATTTAGATTTTCAAGTACACATGAAGACACTGAAGATCAGAAAGTTTCCCTTAAGGATTACGTTGAACGTATGCCAGAGAGTCAGAAATCAATTTATTATGTGATTGCTGATTCATATATGACCGCTAAAAGCAGCCCACACTTAGAGATTTTTAGAAAGAAAAATATCGAAGTTCTTTTACTTTCAGAGCCAATTGATGAGTGGGTAACAACACATTTATCTGAGTTTGATAGCAAAAAACTACAGTCAGTCAATAAAGGCGAACTTGACCTTGGCGACATACAAGATGAGGGTGAAAAGAAAAAGGATAAGGAAAACAATAAAGCGCATGATGAGCTTGTCAAACGTATAAAGGATATTTTAGATGAAAAAGTAAAAGAAGTTCGAGTGACTTCACGTTTAACAACATCTCCCGCTTGTCTTGTCAGTGATGATAATGATATGGGGCGACATCTTGAACAAATACTTAAAGCATCAGGCCAGAATATACCTGGCTCCAAGCCGATTCTTGAAATTAACCCCGAACATCCAATAATTAAAAAAATTGATGGCGAAAAAGATAATGATCTGTTTACGGATTGGTCTCATATACTTTTTGACCAAGCTTTGCTCAGCGAAGGAGGCCAATTAGCCGACCCTGTCAATTTTGTTAATAAACTTAATGCCATGATCGTTTCAATGGCTAAGTAATCTGTAAGATTAGGGCAGATAACGCTAGAAATCTGATCCATTTTATTTCACACTTCATTACGTCGATTCTCAAATGTGAGCGCGTAATAATTTGTTATGGATCAAGCTTTAAACAATATTCATGATTTGCTTCGTGAGCTCAATGAGATTGGAATCGCGCTTTCTGCAGAAAAAGATCATGATCGTCTTCTTGAGCTTATACTTGTTAAAGCTATGGATATTACCAACTCCGACGGCGGTACTTTGTATGTCTGCACAAATGAAAAAAGTTTAAAGTTTGAAATATTACATAACCGTTCCTTAGCTGTGCATAAAGGAGGAACTAGTGGCGAGGAGATTTTACTGCCGCCAATTTCACTTTATGATGATGAAGGCAACACAAATAATAAAATGGTTGCTGCATATGCCGTTAATAGTGAGCAAACAGTTAATATTGAAGATGCTTACATAAATGAAGACTTCGATTTTTCTGGTACAAGAAATTTTGATAAAAAAATGGGGTATCGATCGACCTCATTTCTCACGGTACCAATGACGAATCATGAACATGATATTATTGGCGTTCTTCAGTTAATTAATACGATTGATAAAAACACAAATAAAATTATTTCTTTTAGCGCACTAGATCAACAATTAATAGAATCACTTGCATCGCAAGCTGCAGTTACTATTAGCAATAAAACATTAATTAATGCACAGAAAAATTTATTTGATTCATTTATTCAATTAATTGCTACAGCGATTGACGAAAAGTCACCATACACAGCAAAACATTGTCGTCGAGTCCCTGCCATTACGGACATGTTGGCTGATGCAACGAATAAGATTGATAGAGGCCCATTGAAAGATTTTTCTATGAATGATAATGAAATGTATGAACTCAATGTTGCCGCCTGGTTGCATGATTGTGGAAAAATAACTACACCAGAATATGTTGTTGATAAATCGACAAAGTTGGAAACAATTTTTGACAGAATTAATCTTGTTGATATTCGTTTCGAAGTATTAAAGAGAGATGCAGTTATCACAGCATTGAAAGCAATAGTAAAAGAAAATAAAGATTGCGATGATATTGATAAGGAACTCGAGAATAATTCTGCATTAAAAAATAGGCTGAAAGAGCTTGATGATGAAAGGATAGAAATAGAAAAATATAATATTGGCGGTGAGTCACTTCTCGATAATGATTTAAAACGGATAAAAGAACTTTCAGAAAATGTCTATGAGAATTCTGTTGGTGAAAGCGTTCATTTATTAAATGACAATGAAGTAGAGAACTTACAAGTAGCACGTGGAACACTTAATAGAAAAGAACGGGAGATTATCAATAATCATGTTTCCATGACTATCAAAATGCTCGAATCATTACCTTATCCTAAGCATCTGAAGAATGTTCCTGAATTTGCTGGGTGTCATCATGAAAAGATGGATGGCACTGGTTATCCCAACAAATTAAAAGGAAATCAGATGTCAATTCCAGCCAGAATGATTGCAATAGCTGATATCTTCGAGGCACTTACTGCAGGGGACAGACCGTATAAGAAGGGGATGTCGTTATCAAGAGCACTTAAAATACTCGGACGAATGAAATTAGAAAATCATATTGATCCCGATTTGTTCGATGTTTTTATAGATAAAAAGATATACTTAATTTATGCAAAAGAGCATCTTAACAAAGATCAAATCGATGAAATCAACTTCCAAGATATTCCTGGCTATAACCCACTTAATTAATTCGTTTGCGAGGTAATAATGGATCGTATAAACGATCGCTATCTTAAAGAGAATCAGGTTGCTGAAAATGGATTACTGGACCGACGTTTATTTCTAAAAAGGGGTTTACAATTTGGTGTTATAACCAGTTTAGCCTCAACAGCCTCTCTTGTATCGGCAAAAGAAAATGATGATGTTTTAAAAAAGAAATCCTCTGATTTAACCTGGATGCATGAGCCAGGTATGCCTTTCTCTACTTATGGACAACCTTCGAAATTCGAAGATAATGTTCTGCGTTACCCATCGGTAAATGAAGCAGTGCCAGGTAACGGTGTTTCTTGGACGCCATTACATTTAATGGAAGGGGTTATTACAGCAAATGGCTTACATTTTGAGCGACATCATAACGGTGTTCCGCAAATTAACCCTAAAAAACATCGTTTATTAATTCATGGTCTAGTAAAAAAAGATTTAATTTTTACTATTGACGATTTATTAAGATATCCAATGCAATCAAAAACCTGTTTTATTGAATGCGGAGGGAATAGTAATGCAGGTTGGCATAGTCAGCCATCAATGTCTGAGGCAGGTTATTTTAATGGTATGGCCTCATGTAGCGAGTGGACTGGTATTCCTTTATCAGTGCTATTGGATGAAGTTGGAACAAGTAAAAAGGCAAAATGGTTGATTGCTGAAGGCGCCGATGCTTTTGCTATGCAGGCATCCATTCCTATTAAAAAAGCATTGGATGATGCTTTTCTAGCGCTTTATCAAAATGGAGAACGCATTCGTCCTGAGAATGGTTATCCGGTTCGACTAATTGTCCCTGGATGGGAAGGAGTGCTTAATGTTAAGTGGTTGCATCGTTTGAAATTAACTAATCGGCCAGTGATGGCACGTAATGAGACTTCACGCTATACCGAGCTACAGCCCTCAGGAAAAGCGAGGATGTTTACTTTTGTAATGGAAGCGAAATCCTTAATTACATCGCCTTCCGCACATATGATATTAAAACAATCGGATTTATATCAAATTACTGGTTTGGCATGGTCCGGGAGAGGAAAAATTAAAAAAGTAGAGGTTTCTGCTGATGATGGTAACAGTTGGGCAGAAGCTGAATTACAGGAACCCATTCTTGATCGTGCGTTCACACGTTTTCGTATCCCTTGGCATTGGAATGGTAAACCTGCGGTATTAAAAAGTCGGGCAACAGATGAAACGGGCTATGTACAACCAGAACGAAAAAAATTGGTAATGGAACGTGGTCGACAGGGCTTCTTTCATTACAATGCTATTATTAACTGGCGTGTTGACGGTGATGGTTTTGTGTCACATGTTTATGATAAAGATGAAACAAAAAAGACTGATTCTGTTATTAGCATTGATAGCGATTGGGATTAATTTTCTTTTCGCAAGATCTGCAAATACACCACGTCTTGGTCAAGAAGTAACACCCGAAGAAGTTGCAGCACGGGATATTAGTATTTTTCCAGATGGGGAAGGATTGCCAGAAGGCGAAGGCAGCGTCCCTGAAGGTGAGAAAATTTATCGAGCTGAATGTATGATCTGCCATGGTAAGAATGGGTTTGGACATACTGCCGATCAGTTAGCTGGTGCTGAAATGAGTTTAACTGGTGAATATCCAGAAAAGACGATAGGCAATTATTGGCCTTATGCAACGACATTATTTGATTTTATAAGAAGATCAAAGCCAATGAACGCACCTGGTTCTCTGACTAATAATAAAGTTTACGCACTAACGGCATATCTTTTGTATCTTAACGAACTTATCAATAAGGATGAAAAGATGACGGCTTTAACATTACTAATGGTAGAAATGCCTAATCAGGATGGTTTTATTAATATTTATGAAATGGAGACTACTCATCAATAAGATCTTAATTTTTAATTAAATTCTGATGAGAGTGGGTCATTATCCTCTTTAAAATTTACAATAAACTTTTCGATTTCATCAATTTCAATTTCACCAGGCCAACGTGCAACGGGTTTGCCTTCAGGATTGAAAAGAGCAACCAATGGGATGCCAACCAACCTCATATCTATTAAGTCTGATACCTGCTCAATATCTGCAAGAAACATCGGATAGTCCTGAGGGTATTTTTTTAAAAATGCTTTGATAATATCGATACGACCATATTCAAAACTCGGATAATCAAGTGTTACTGCAATAACTGGTACTTCAGGATTACTTTTTTTAAAGAGTGATATTTTAGGTAGCTCTTGCACACAAAAAGAACAAGTCGGGCTCCAAACGTTTACCAAAACCCATGTCTGTTGACCAATATAATCGCCCATGGCTCGCTCAACACCATTCGTACCGATAAGTGTTAATTTTGTGACTTCAGTAGATGAGGATGGATTCAATCCTAAAAGGAAAATAAATAGGATTAATTTTAATTTTTTTATGTATGAGATTTTCATAAAGCAGATTTTATTTGATTCTACATTAATGTAAGCACTCTTCATTTCGTATACAATATACCATTATGTCAGGTAATACTTTCGGAAAATTATTCACTTTAACTACCTCAGGCGAGAGTCATGGTTCTGGTTATTTAGGTATTGTTGATGGATGCCCTCCTGGTATGGCGTTATCAGAGACTGATTTGCAAATCGATCTTGACCGTAGAAAACCTGCTAAATCAAGGCACGTTACCCAACGTAAAGAATCAGACAAAGTTAAGATCACCTCCGGCGTATTTGAAGGCATTACAACAGGCACCCCGATTGGTTTAATAATTGAAAACGAAGATCAAAAATCAAAAGATTATGGTGACATTAAAGATATGTTTCGCCCCGGCCATGCTGATTATACCTACCAACAAAAATATGGTATTCGGGATTATCGAGGTGGCGGTCGTGCTTCTGCGCGTGAAACTTGTATGCGTGTTGCAGCAGGTGCGATTGCAAAAAAATATTTAAAAGAAAAATTTGGAATAATTATTCGAGGTTATTTGTCGCAATTAGGCCCAATTAAGATTGAGCATAAAAGTTGGGATGAAGTTGAAAATAATGTTTTCTTTTGCCCAGATCCAAACCGTATCTCTGAACTTGATGACTATATGGATGCACTTCGTAAAGAAGGCGAATCTGTTGGCGCACGCATTGATATTCATGCAGGAAGTGTCCCTGTGGGATTGGGTGAACCAATTTTTGATCGTTTGGATGCTGACATTGCCAAAGGCATGATGAGTATTAATGCGGTTAAAGGTGTTGAGATTGGTGTTGGTTTTGGTTGTGTTGAGCACAAAGGCACAGAACATCGTGATGAAATTACACCTGAAGGATTTGAGGGTAATAATTCCGGTGGTGTTTTAGGGGGTATCTCATCAGGTCAGGATATTCTTGTAAGCATTGCTCTTAAACCAACATCAAGTATTCGCTTACCGGGTAATACGGTTGATAAGTCAGGACAAGCCGCTGAGGTTGCTACCAAGGGACGACATGATCCTTGTGTTGGTATTCGTGCAACACCCATTGCTGAAGCCATGCTTGCACTTGTTTTGATGGACCATGTACTTCGGCATCGCGGGCAAAATGCGGACGTCGTTTCAGAAACACCCACTATCCCTTCAAGTAAATAATTATGATGACCACTGATGGTTTGCCATATTGGCGACTATCCGGCTTTTATTTTCTTTTCTTTCTAACTCTTGGGGCTTTTATGCCTTATTGGTCGCCTTATCTTAAATCATTAGGTATGAATGCCGAAGAGATTGGAATTTTATCGGCTATTATTGTTTTTAATAAAATATTTTCTTCGTTTATCTGGGGTTGGATTGTTGATCACACGGGTAAACGAATTCAGATGATTCGTATGACGTCATTATTGTCTGTCGTTTCTTTTGTTTTTGTTTTGCTCTATCAGGATTTTTGGCCTCTTTTTATTATTCTTTTTATATTTTCAATTTTCTGGAGTGCAGCATTGCCACAGATTGAAGCTATTACACTGTCTCATCTTGGAGAGAAAAGCGATAGTTACACTAAGGTCAGGTTATGGGGTTCAGTTGGTTTTATTATATCTGTTGTATTATTAGGAAAATTGTTTGAACAAAAACCCATCTTTTGTTTAGTTCCGGTAGTGATATTTTCAATGGCGTTAGTTTGGTTAAATAGTTTATCTATTCCGGAAATTAAGACAAAGCTATATCAGCCGGTTAAGACCACTTTTAAATCGGTTTTACTCAAGCCCCATGTTATTTCATTACTGGTTGTTTGTTTTTTAGTGCAGGCAGGACATGGCCCTTATTACACTTTCTTTTCTATTTATTTGGAAGAGCATAACTACTCGAGTAGTTTTATTGGCGTAGCTTGGGCTGTCGGTGTTATTGCAGAAGTTTTAGTTTATATCTTTATTCATCGTGTGATTAGTCGTTTTCAGTTACGCTGGTTAATGATGCTTACTTTAATTTTAGGGACGATACGATGGTTATCTACCGCTTATTTTGTCGATAACTTACTTATTTTAATATTCACACAATGTTTACATGCCGCTACCTTTGGGGTTTATCATGCTGTTGCCATTCAATATATTCATCGTGAGTTTAAGGGGGAGCATCAGGGTAGAGGCCAGGCGTTATATAGTAGCGTTAGCTTTGGTGCAGGACTTGCTTTCGGAACATTAATCAGTGGTTATTTATGGGAGAGCCTTGGTTCCATGGAAATATTTTTATTCTCGGCACTGATGAGTGCTAGTGCTTTGGTAGTTGCTTTCATTTGGCTTAGAAATCCTATAGGGTTTAAAGAAAAGATTTCCTATTAGATTTTAAGGAGAGAACAGGATGGTGAATTTTATAACTGATTGTTTTACAAAGAAGTATGCGGTGTTTGAGGGGAGAGCGAGGAGAAAAGAATTTTGGTATGTTCAACTTTTTTATATATCCACAACATCTTTATTGGCATATGTGGGCGGTGACCTTTATTGGGCATTTATTATCGTAAGCACTGTCCCCATTATATCTTTGTATGTTCGACGATTACATGATATCGATAAATCAGGTTGGTGGTATTGGGTTGTGATTATTCCATTATTAGGGATACTGATACTGATTTTTTTTGCAGTTCAAAAAGGAACAGTAGGCGCTAACAGATTTGGACCAGACCCATTGGGCGATAGTTAAAAAGTTATAATATTTTTTAAACGGAAGTGCCCCCAACTGTAATATCATCAATTTTAATCGTTGGCTGACCGACTCCAACGGGAACAGATTGCCCATCTTTCCCACAGGTTCCAATACCAGAATCCAAGGCCATATCATTACCCACCATGGAGACTCGTGTTAGTACATCAGGCCCGTTACCAATAATCGTTGCACCTTTAACAGGGGTGGTTACTTTACCGTTTTCAATTTTATAAGCCTGGCTGGCATTGAAAACAAATTTACCATTGGTGATATCAACCTGTCCGCCCCCAAACTGTACGGCATAGAGACCCTTATCGACAGAAGCAATAATTTCTTTTGGGTCACATTCGCCGCCTAACATATAAGTGTTTGTCATTCTTGGCATTGGTAGGTGTGCATAGGATTCACGACGACCATTCCCGGTTGGCTGAACACCCATTAATCTTGCGTTGTGTTTATCTTGCATATAACCCTTTAATATTCCTCGTTCAATTAATGTTGTTGATAAGGTTGGTGTGCCTTCATCATCAATATTTAATGAGCCACGTCTATTTTCAATTGTCCCATCATCAACCACGGTGACATCGTCTGCGGCAACACGTTCACCAATTCGACCCGAGAAAGCTGAGGTTTGTTTTCTATTAAAATCACCCTCAAGACCATGCCCAATTGCTTCATGCAATAAAATACCGGGCCACCCAGGACCTAAGACTACTGGCATTGAACCGGCAGGGGCAGCTTCCGCCTTAAGATTGAGTAGTGCTTGTTCAAGGGCTTCATCAATATAGGACATTGCCATACCATCTTTTAAAAAATACTCATAGCCGAAACGACCACCTCCACCAGAACCACCTTTTTCGATACGACCATTTTCTTCAACAATAATATTAATATTTAAACGAACAAGTGGTCTGATGTCGCCGCATAACATCCCATCGCTATTTGCAATTAAAATAGTTGATTGAGATCCGGTTAAACCAATCATGACCTGTTTTATTCGAGGGTCTTTTTTTCGTGCAGCTTGATCTAATTTTTTTAGGAAATTTACTTTATCTTCTGTTGGAATTGAATCAAGCGGGTCTTTATCACTGTAGAGTACAGGCGAACTCGTTTTACTTAATATTTTCTGCTCACCATTTTCTCCATGTTTTGCAATCGAACGCGCAGCTGTCGCAGCTTGTGTTAATGCGGGTAGTACAATTTCATCTGAGTAGGCAAAGCCGGTTTTTTCTCCACTAATTGCACGAATACCAACGCCCTGATTAATACTGTGAGAACCTTCTTTTACAATTTGATCTTCTAGAACCCATGATTCAGCATGTGCTGACTGAAAATAGAGATCCGCCTGATCAATCGAAGGAGACATAACATGGTCTAATGTGTTTTCAATGTCATGTACTTCGAGTCCTTTATTATCGAGCAAAATATTTTTTGCTACACCAAGCGCCTTACTCATCTATTTTATAATCCAATTTTCTATGTGTTAGTGTCGGAAATCTTTTTCTTAGATTAGTTTGTTTATTAATATCAATTTTTGCAATTGCCACACCTGTTTCTTCTTTTACTTCAGCAAGTATTTCACCCCAAGGGTCTACAATCATACTATGCCCCCAAGTTTCGCGGCCATTTACATGGATACCACCCTGATTGGAGGCGATAAGATAACACAAGTTCTCAATTGCACGTGTTCTTAATAGTGTTTCCCAGTGAGCCTTACCTGTTGTTGCAGTAAATGCCGACGGCGCAGTAATAATCTGAACATTTTTCTGATGCATTTTGCGATACATCTCAGGAAATCTCAGGTCATAACAAACTGAGAGACCAATGTTCCCGATTTCTGTTTTTACTACAACAACATCATTTCCCGATTCGAAAGTTTTTGATTCGCGATAAGATTCTTCATCGCGCCCATCAAGCATTACATCGAATAAATGAATTTTATCATAGCGCGCAATACAGTCTCCACTGGGATTGAAAAGCAAACTTGTTGCAAAAACTTTTTCTGGGTTATTACTTTTCAATGGGATTGTGCCGCCTAATAACCAGACCTTATATCTTTTTGATTGTTCAGAGAGGAACAATTGTAATGGACCATCATTATGTGATTCAGTAATTGCCAGTCGGTCTTCATCTCGTTTACCTATTAATGGAAAGTTTTCGGGTAGCGTGATTAGTTTTGCTTTTTTACTAACGGCTTCTTCGATTAGCCTTTCAGCAAGTTCGAGATTTTTACTGATGGCATCAGTCGATACCATCTGAATAGCGGCAACATAGGTCATAGGGTGATTATACTGAAGTCCTAAAAAATGAGGTAGCTGAAACACCCCTGTATCGTTTTTAAGCTATACCGTATAATCTGATTTTTTTCAGGCTTTTAGAGAGATAAATTGAACGAAGAATTTGCACGAATCAACCGATTACCTCCATACGTATTCAATATCGTAAATGAATTGAAGATGGACGCTCGTCATCACGGCGAAGATATTATCGATTTTGGAATGGGCAACCCCGATCAACCCACACCAAAACATATTGTTGAGAAATTAGTTGAAGCTTCAAAACGTGAAGATACTCATGGTTATTCTATCTCAAAAGGGATTCCGCGCCTGCGCAGAGCAATTTGCAATTGGTACAAAACACGATATGACGTTGATTTGGATCCAGAATCCGAGGCTATCGTTACGCTTGGCTCAAAAGAAGGGTTAGCACATTTAGCAATGGCGGTTGTTGATCGTGGAGATGCTGTGCTTGTCCCAAATCCGGCATACCCCATTCATCCATTTGGTTTTGTGATTGCAGGAGCCGATGTAAGGCATATACCAATAGGACCAGACATTGATTTTTTTGAAGAACTTCAAAGATCAATACGTGACTCCTGGCCAAAACCAAAAATGCTACTGATAAATTTTCCTAGTAATCCAACAACACAATGTGTCGATTTGGATTTTTTTACTAAAATTATCGAGATTGCGAGAGAACATAAAATATGGGTTATACAGGATTTGGCTTATGCTGATATTGTTTTTGATGGATATAAGGCACCATCTATATTGCAGGTACCAGACGCAAAAGATATTGCTGTTGAATTTTTCTCAATGTCTAAAAGTTATAACATGCCCGGATGGCGTGTTGGATTTATGGTCGGTAATCCCAAATTAGTCAACGCACTTTCCCGAATTAAATCTTATTTAGATTATGGTACGTTTACACCGATTCAAATTGCAGCAATCACTGCGCTCGAGGAAGATCAGAAATGTGTTGTCGATATTCGCGATATGTATTGCGGACGGCGTAATGTTTTGTGTGATGGATTGAACTCAATGGGTTGGAAAGTAGACAAACCCAAAGGCACAATGTTTGTATGGGCCCCAATACCAGAACAATTCAAGGCGATGGGCTCACTCGAGTTTTCAAAGAAAGTATTAATAGAGGCTAAGGTAGCAGTATCACCGGGAATAGGGTTTGGTAGTTATGGAGATAATTTTGTTCGATTTGCCTTGATAGAAAACGAACATCGTACTCGACAAGCATTACGCGCAATTCGAGCAATGCTTAAAGATGAAAACCCAAAGGCTAATATTGCCAGATAAAGATTAATCAAGAGAATTTATATTATGCAACCTGTTAAAGTAGGACTTCTAGGTCTCGGAACTGTTGGCGGTGGAACAGTTAGTGTGTTGACGCGCAATGCAGATGAAATTGCAAGACGTGCAGGTCGTGGTATTCAAATAACTTTGGCTGCGGCTAAAGAATATAATGCTGATGCGATAATCGGTTTAGATCAAATTGAAAATATTACCGATGACCCATTTTCAGTTGTTGATGATCCTGATGTTAAAATTATTATCGAACTAATTGGCGGTTATTCACCAGCAAAAGAATTGGTTTTGAAGGCTATTGAAAATGGCAAACATGTCATCACAGCAAACAAAGCATTGATAGCTATACATGGTAATGAGATTTTTAAAGCGGCCCAGGAGAAGGGTGTGATTGTTGCATTTGAGGCTGCAGTCGCAGGCGGAATACCTATTATCAAGGCCGTTCGTGAGGGTCTGGCCGCAAATCAAATTGAATGGATTGCCGGGATAATTAATGGCACTGGCAATTTTATTCTTACTGAGATGCGGGATAAAGGTCGTGATTTTGAAGATGTGCTTAATGAGGCACAATCACTTGGTTATGCAGAGGCAGACCCAACATTTGATGTTGAGGGTATTGATGCCGCACATAAACTAACCATACTCAGTTCAATTGCATTTGGAATGCCTTTGCAATTTGATAAGACATATATAGAAGGTATTACAAAAATTGAACAACAAGATGTTTTATATACAGAAGAGTTAGGTTATCGCATTAAACATGTTGGTATATCGCGTAAAGTTGATAACGGAATTGAACAGCGTGTTCATCCTACATTAATTCCGGAACGACGTTTAATCGCTAATGTTGATGGCGTGATGAATGCGGTATTGATTAAAAGCGATGCTGTTGGACCGACTCTTTATTATGGTGCCGGCGCCGGTGCTGAACCAACAGCCTCAGCCGTGGTTGCTGATATTGTTGATGTTGTTCGTGCGTTGACAACAGATCCTGAAAATCGAGTTCCTCATCTTGCATTTCAACATGATGCATTATCAGATATTAATATATTACCAATTGAAGAAATTGAAACAGCTTATTATTTACGTATGCATGCGATCGATAGACCAGGTGTTGTGGCAGATATAACAAAAATATTGGGCGATTCTAAAATTAGTATTGAAGCAATTTTACAAAAAGAACCAGTAGGAAATGCGAGCTGCATCCCCGTAATTTTTTTAACACAATGCATAAAAGAAAAAGAAATGAATACGGCCATTATAAAAATTGAAAAATTAGATGCAATTGATGGAAAAGTAACACGTATTCGCATGGAAACATTTGGTTAGGTTAATTAAATGACTTCAACAAAACATTACGCTGGTTTAATTGAGCATTATCGTAACCGACTTCCAGTAAATGATGATACTAAAATTATTAGTCTTGGCGAGGGCAATACACCTTTAATTAAATTACATAACATTCCATCAACATTAGATAAACATGTAGATATTTATGTTAAATATGAAGGTTTAAATCCTACCGGTTCATTTAAGGATCGCGGAATGACAATGGCGGTTACCAAAGCTGTCGAAGAAGGTGCAAAAGCAATTATATGTGCTTCGACGGGTAACACTTCAGCTTCCGCAGCTGCTTATGCAGCACGAGCTGGTATTACTGCATTTGTCTTAATCCCAGATGGCAAGATTGCGCAAGGTAAGTTAGCACAAGCAATGATGGAAGGTGCGGTTATACTTCAGATTAAAGGTAACTTTGATGATGGTATGCGACTTGTGAAAGAAGTTGCGGTTGAAGCACCTGTGACAATTGTTAACTCAATTAATCCATTTCGTCTGCAAGGACAGAAAACAGCTGCCTATGAAATCATAGAGGAATTAGGTAGGGCGCCTGATTTTCATTGTCTTCCGGTAGGTAATGCCGGCAATATTACGGCACATTGGATTGGTTATAGTGAGTGCGCTTCAATTGATAGTAAAAATGTAACTCAAGCTTGCGCCTATTGCGATGGAAATTGTAAATTTACAGGCGAACCAGCAGTGAGAACACGTCCAAAAATGGTTGGATATCAAGCAAATGGCTCAGCTCCTTTTATTCGCGGCAAAATGGTTGATAGACCAGAAACTATTGCTACAGCAATTAGAATTGGCCATCCTCAATCCTGGGATTATGCCTGGATAGTCAATAAAGAATCAGGTGGGTGGTTTGATGAGTGTAGTGACGAAGAAATCTTAGCAACACAAAAAATGCTAGCAGAAAAGGAAGGCATCTTTTGTGAACCTGCTTCAGCAACCTCATTGGCCGGTGCTTTACGTGATGTAAAATCGGGTAAGATCCCTGAAAATAGTTGTGTTGTTTGTACATTAACAGGGCATGGGCTGAAGGATCCTGATACGGCAATTAAGCAAAGTACGTCGCCTGTTATTAAGGTTGAAGCCTCACTAAATCAAGTTAAATCAGCTATATTAGATAATCTGACAGAATAAATTGATGTGATGATAGCTCATCGCATAGTACAGTTTAACACTTGTGATATTTCTACTTAATAGGATGTTCACCGATGCGAAGTTTGACTGTTTTCATTCCTGGTTTGTTTGGGTCTGGTATCTCCTACCCTGATGATTTTCCAAACGCGCCCGCTTTGGATTGGTTTTTAAGTAAAGGTACCTATCAATCAGTAAAAAGAAATTCATTCAGTTATTCGCTGTGTCAATTATTTGGTTTATTACAAGAGGATCAGC
>PVBE012664137.1_pt1 | contig 17920 bp, 13 predicted proteins | sample 1631181 | NCBI WGS metagenome assembly PVBE01 (sample SAMN08397723, study PRJNA350692) | Marine metagenome, whole genome shotgun sequencing project. | isolation source: water | place: Pacific Ocean | collected 2012-04
CGGACCAGCAGGCCGCCGAGGTTGACGTAGCCGCCGCCGAGGTGGCGTGCCTCGAGTGAGTCGCTGTCGAGGCGGGTGACGCCGTGGCTGTAGGTGCCGACCCAGACCGTCGGGCCCTGCACGGCGATGGCGGTGACCCAGTCGTCGTCGAGATGGCCGCTGGCGACGGAGAGGCGCTCCGGGTGCTGCTGCCCGCGCACCCGGTAGAGGCCGATGGTGGTCCCGAGCAGCAGCGCGCCGTCGGAGGCCTGCGCGACGGCCCAGACGGTGCGCTTCGGCAGGCCCCGCTTCCGTCCGAGGACCTCGAGTTCGTCAGCGCGGACGATGACCGCGCCCACCCCGGTGCCCGCGAGCACGCCGCCGCCGCGCAGCGTCGTGAGGGCGTGGATCTCGTCGTGCGGCAGGCCATCGGAGCGGGTCAGAAGTCGCGTCCGGCCGCGCTCGACCACCGCCAACCCGCGGGCGGTGCCGACCCACAGCTTCGACCCGGTGGGCGTCCGCTCGACGACGAGGGCGTTGATCCGGCGGTCGATGAGCGGATCGGTCACACGGTGCCACCCCGCCGCATCGAAGTACCCGAGGCCGGCGTCGAAGGTGCCCACCCAGACGCGATCCCCGTCGACCACCAAGGCGGCGATGTCGGGCGAGGCGGGCCCGGCGAGGGCGGCGCGGAGCCGGGCCTCGCCGCGCAGAACCCACAGCCCGTCACGCGCGCCGACGCAGGTCATCCCGTGGCGCTTTGTGATGGTGTTGGCGAAGCGCGCCTCACCGAGCAGGGTCGTCGTGCGCAGGCCTGCGACGCGGACCGCACCTGCGCCGTACGTCGCGGCGAGCAGCCCATCCGCGCTGCTCGTCAGCCAGCGCGCGTCGACGTCGTGGATCCGTGTCGCGCGCTGGCCGTCCACGCGGAACAGCCCTCCGAGCGTGGCCACGTAGAGGTGACCCTCGTGTGCGCCGAGCGCCATCACCGCGGGCAGCTCGACGGGCACTCGAACCAGAGCGTCGCCGCGGATCTCGTACAGTCCGTCGCCGGCGAGGGCGGCGAAGAAGCGTCCGTCCACCTCGGCGAGCCCGACCGCCCGCTGCTTCCAGCCCTTCGGCGTGCCGGGGCGAGGCTCCGCGCCTGTGGAGAGGCCCTTCAGCGTTTGCCGTTCGCGGTCGAGCCGCATCACGCCATCCCCCCAGGTCGCCACCAGCAGCCCCGCGGGGTGGGCGAGCACGGCGCGGACCGGCGCGCTCGAAACGACGCTTTTGATCTCGAGCTCGGCGCCGACCGCGCGAGCCTCGACCAGACCGGCCCCGGTGCCAATCCAGAGCGTCTCCGCGTCGGCCACGATGGTGTGGACCGCCGGGCTCGGCAGCCCATCCGCCGGGCCCCAGCTGCGCTGGACCTCGAGGGACGCGTCGAGGCGCACCAGGCCGCCCGAGGTGCCGGCCAGCACGCCGCCGTCTTCCAGCGGGAGGCAGGCGCGCACGTCGCGCACCATCAAGGTGGACTCGCCTGCGGCAGACACCGCGGCGGCCTGGAGGAGGATCGCGAGGAGGAGGCCGTTAGCGGACATGACGGCCTCCCGCGTGAGGGTCGAGGGTGGTGGTGAAGACGCTACGGTTCTGGGCGCCGTCCACGGCCACGACCTTGAAGGTCACCGGCCCCGTCGGCGCTGCCTTCGGCGTCCACAGGCGCGTGAAGCGACCGCCGCCCCGGAACAGGCGCATCACGCGGCCGCCTGGGAGCTGCACCTCGACCCGCCGGGCGTCCGAGGCGATGTGTGCGTACCGGCGCGTGGCGCTCTCCGCGTCGTCCGACTCGGGGGCGACGCGCAGCTCGTGGGTGGTGATCGTCTGGGTCGCGGAGATCTCCCAGGCACCCGGCCCGCGGGGCCGCAGCTTCACCTCGACCAACGGCGCATGGGTGTCGACGACGTAGTCGACCGTGAGCAGCTCGACGCGCCCACCCTCGTGGGTGATGCGCACCAGGACCTCATAGATGCCGTCCGGCGTGTCCTTGTCGATGAGGAAGCGCACGACCCAGGTGCGCAGGTCCGGCTCGTACTCCGCCACCTTGGTCTCGCCGAATGGGAAGACGACGACCACCGAGCGCGCGTCGGCGGGCGCGGGGATGCGGATCTCCGGATCGCCGGGCTGGATGCGGTTCGGGTTGAGGGTGACACGCGAGGCGCCGAGGGACTCGAGGTCGCCACCGGTGACGGTCGGTCCACCCGGACCGCGACGCCGCTCGATTCCGTGGCGCTTGTAGGCCTCCTCGCTCTCGAGCACCAGGAAGGCCGTGTGCTTGCTCATCACGCCGTAGTCGAGGCTCGCGGCCACCACGGCCTCCCGCGCCGCGCCGTCGCTCTGCATGCGCGCGATGTGGCGCCCGGCCCAGCGGTGGGCGACGTGCGGAGTCGCCGACGGGACCTCCACGGTGATCATCTGCTCGACGGGCGTGTCGCCCACCAGCCCCGCCAACCGGACGGCGCGCGGTATCTCGGAGCCGGCCGGGATCCGCAGCAGGGCCACGAGCGCGTCGCCCTCGGCCAGGCTGGTCGCGCGGCGCGGGTGGACCAGCTCACCGTCGGCCTCGATCTTCAGCGCGCGCACCGTGCGCCGCTGGCCCGAACCCGAGACGGCGAGGGCGAAGCGGCGGACCTGCATCGGCGAGCGGGGCCGCGCGACGAGTCCTCCTTGCTCACCGGCGAGGTCACCCATCAGCTCCGAGCTGGCGCCGCGGCCGAGCACCGCTGCCGACAGCCGGGTCGAGCCGAGCGCCTCCTTGACGATGTCGCGAAGCCCGGCGTCGTCCGTGCGGCCCCAGGTCGCGGTGCCGTCGCCGATGTAGACGACCTCGCCGTCACCGACGAGGGCACCGGCGTGGGTGAAGGCCGCGGCCAGGTCGCTGGCGCCGTCAGGCTCGATCGCCCGGGCGAAGTCGAGCGCGGCCTTCACCTCCGCCGCGCCCGGCGAGAAGAACCCGGGCGCGTGGTCCCGGCAGGTCACATCGCAGGCGACAAGCCGCGCGCGGTCGCCGGGGGCGAGGTCGGTGAGCAGGATCTCCAGGGTCTGCATGGCGAGCGGCCAGCTCTCGAGGGCGCTGCGGGAGGTGTCGAGCAGGAAGACGACGCGGCGCGGCCCGGGGGCAGCGGCCTGAGGGAGCGCGGACCAGTCCGGCTCGATTCGAAGCGCCAGGTAGGTGCCGTCGACGCGGATCTGCTGCATCGAGGTGGCGGGCTCGACGCGTACCGGCACCACGACCTCGCGGCCGGGCTCGAAGTCGCGCTCGTCCACGATGGTGTCGCCGTCGAGGTCGACGCGGAACGCCGGGACCCGGCCCTGCATCTCGGGGGCGGCGGTCGCGTAGACGAAGCTCCACCCGGCCGCCCCGCGCTGGAGGGGCGCCAGGTAGCGGACGACGACGCGCTTCTCGCTGGTGGGCTCGATGGGGAAGACGCGCAGCTTGAAGATGCGGCCCTGCTCCCATTCGAGCAGCGCGGGATCCTGCATCGCGTTGACGATGGATTCGTAGGTCTGGCGCGCCTTCACGCGCTCGACCAGCTCGCCCTCCATCAGCTTGCCGTCGATCTCCATCGCGAGGCCGGTGAGCGAGGCGCCCTCCGGCAGCGGGAAGCGGAAGGTGCCTTCGAGGCGGGCGTCGGAGTCGTTGTAGAAGACGTGCTCGACGGCGTGCTCGACCATGTCGCCGGCGCGGCGGGCGTGCACGTGAATCCGGCGGAGCTGCAAGTGGGTGCGCTCCGCGGCCGAGCCGGCTTGGAGGCTGCCCATGCCGGAGGGGTCGGGCTCGTGCTCGAGCGCGAGGGTCCAATCGGCCCAGCTCGGGTGCGCCGTGGTCGGCGTCGCCCTGGGCACCTCGCCACCCGCGAGCAGCACGTCCCCATCGGACACGACCGAGTCACCCACGCGCAGCCCGCGCTCGAAGAGGCTGAGGCGCGCCTCGCCGCGAACGTTCGAGACGACGACGTCGCCATCGACCTGGCCGAGCGTGACCTCGGCGTCTGCGCGCAGCCAGAGTCGCCCGACGTAGGGCTCGTGCCCGATCGCCAGGACGGCGCCGCCCTGCGCCCGCAGCTGACGCACATCCGTGACGACCTCGCCACGCTCCAGAGGCTGCCAGCCCTGTGCGTGGGACGTCTTCACGAGCACCGCGCCGGCCGCGAGCCTGAGGGGCAGCGCGAGCGCGGCCGGGACCTCGGCGGGGGGCGTCGCCGGCTCTTCGGGGAGCACCGGCGCGCTACAGCCGGCGACCAACGCCAGGACCAGGAATCCGGTGGTGCGGCCCATCATGACGGACCTCCCCCGACCTGGACGTCGGCGACGGTCACCGTCTGCTTGGGTTTGAAGAGTCGGTACGGGAGGACGTGGCGGATCTCGCCGGGGCGGCCCTCGTCGAGCACCACGGTCACCTCGCCGCGCGCCTCGGTGAAGGTGCTGCGGTTGGTGTCGTAGTAGTGGACCTGGATTCGGTAGACGCCTTTGCGGGCGCGGGTCGCGGTGAAGCTCTCGGGGCCGTAGCCGGTGGTGACGTCGTGGTGGAGTTCGCCGCCGAAGCGGCCCTTCTTCTTCTTGTAGAAGACCTTCTGCCCGGCGGGGTTGACCACCCAGAGGTCCACGTCGCTGCCGTCGGTGTCCCAGGTCAGGTAGACCTTGATGTCGTTGTCGGCGCCGCCCTTCACGCGCAGCCCGACGATGCGCTCCGCGACCTGCGCCGCGGCCTCGTCGTCGCCGTGCTCGAGCAGGGCTCGCCGCTGCGCCGCGAGCAACTGAGCCAGCCGCTGCTTGGCCGGGTAGACCACCTCCGAGGCCGCCCCGTCGCGGGTGATGATCTGCTCGAAGCGGCGCGTCGCCTCGTCACCGCGCCCGAGGCGCTGCGCCACGTCGGCGAGTTCGAAGGCGAGGCGGACGTCCTCCGGCCGGGCCTCGGTGGCCACCTTCAGCCGGTCGTAGGCGCTCTCCAACTCGCCGGCCTGCTTGAGCACGGTGGCCAGCGCGCGCTGGGCCTGGGCGTCCTCGGGCAGTAGCTCGACCACCGCCGAATAGGTCCTGCGCGCGCTTGCGGCGTCGCCCAGCTCGGTGTGGAGGTCGCCGATCAGGCGGACCACCACGAGGTTGTAGGCGTCGACCGCGCGCCACGCCTTGGCGGCCACCAACGCGTCCTTCATCTGGTCGGCCGCCATCAGGCCGCGGACCAGCGCGAATCGCTTCGCGCGGTCCGAGGGTTCGGCGTCGACCGCTGCCTGCAGCTGCGCGATGGCCGCCGCGTCCGGACCGCCCCGACGCTTCGGTTCGCTGTCCTTCCGTTCGAGCCGAAGCCCCCCGGCGGCGCCGAGGGCCGGAACGAGAAGCAGCACGACGAGCATCCAGATTGTCTTGATTCGCAGCATCGACTTCCCCCGTAGCTCGACCCTGCGGGCCGGTCTTTCCAGGAAGAAGGTGCAACGGGCGTACCGGCCCTGTGGCCCGCGAAGGGGCTCGATCCGACAACAAAAGCTATGAATCAATATAAGTCAGCTACGAAACGCGACTTTGAAGGGTCAGCCGTCGACAGCATCGCGTTGAGTGCCTTGCACCGCGACGTGGAGCGCCTGCTGCCTCCCCGAGTGCCGCTCGCTCCACCGCCCCCACCGCCAACCCTGGCAGAGCCGATCGGCTCACTCGAAGACGCGCGTCTCGCGGACAGCGAGCCGTCCGTCTCGCACATCACAGACAGCGTGGGTCGCGGGGATGGTGCGCAAGCGGCCCAGCGTCGCGGCGACGCCGTGCTTCAACGCGCTCGTCGCCAGCAGCCGCTCCTGGGTCCGCCCGTCGTCGCTGTCGCTGTAGACCACGCTGATGCCCTTGATGTCCGAGGCCATCACCAGGCGCATGCGAACATGCGTTGCGTCGATGACCTGGCGCTCCACTTGAATCGTGGTGCTCGGTTTGCCGTGAGCGACGAAGACGTGGCCATCGCTCAAGCGTACGGCCCATTGAAGCGGCTTCACGGAGGGATCCACGCAGTCGTCGTGGTAGCCGAGCGCAGGGCCCGTCCAGATCTCGAGGTGGTCCTCGTGCAACCAACTCGCGGCCCCCGACGACCAGCGGTCGTCGCCGACCTCCACGATGAGCGTCCGGGCGTCGATCGCGACGAACTTCATCACAGCGTCTGTCGGTGCCCCGGGGGTGCCGTGCACCACGAACCCGCCGCGTCCGCTGGCGTCGACGACGGTCGCGCACGCACCCAATGGGGTCCCGCGCCAACCCGTCGCGCGGTACGCGTCGCTGACGACCACGCGGGGGATGAGCACAGACTCGAATGGGTCGCCGTCGCCACCGATCTCCGTCGACGGCGCCGTCCCATCGGCTTTGCAGGGTGGTGAGAACCACTGCGCGCGGCCAGAGAACGTCGTCCAATCCCACGTCTCGCTGCCCGTGTTTGCCCCCAGAATCCAGGAGCCGGACAGGCTCTCCTGCAGGACGCGCAACGGCGAGAGCTGAAGCCGTCGCCCGGAAGACCAACCCCACGCAGAGCCCCCCGTCTGGGCGAGGTCCACGTGTCCCGGCGTCACGATGATCTCATCTTCGCCGATGCCGCGCGCCCCGTAGCCGTCGTTGCAGAGGGCCGCGACACGCTGCCATGACTCGAGCTGCGCCCCGCGGTGAGACGCGACCCAGACTTCGTACGGCACACAGACGGAGTGCGGTTCGCGCCAATTGGACTCGCGGGCACCGAGAACGAGCTCGACCACCGACAGGGTCAGCCCGTCGGCGCCCGCGCCGGCGGCCTGCGTGCGCGCGATGAAACACGGGGAGCGGCCGTTGCAGAGCGCGGCCTGGACGCTGGTCGGAGCCGGGGTGAGCAGGGCAATGGCGAGGAGCAGCATGAGGGATTGAACCACTACTCGGCCTTCAGGAGTTCCGCGAGCGACGCCGACTCGTGGCATCGTTCGATCCAACCCGCCGCGGAGGCTCCATGAAGACCGGGCGGCGCTTCTGCGCGACTGCGCTGCTGCTTGTGCTGGGTGGATGCGACTCCGACGGCGGAAACGAGACCGCCTCGGAGGCGGGCCCGCTCGACGGCTCGCCTGTCGACGGGGGCCGGTTCTCGACCTGGGTGACGACTTCTCGGCCTACCGGCTGCACGCGGACACGCCCCGCATCGACCTCGGCGTCGAGCTCAGCACCCTGGCGCCGTGAGCATCTTCGCACCGGTGGCTACTGCAGGCCGAACACCAACGCGGCCGCGAGCACGGCGAGCAGTGCGACCAGCGCGACCCACTCCCAGGCGCTCGCCTTCTTCGGCGGCGGCTTGTACGCGCTGATCGGCATCGTCGGTGGTTCGTCCGGCTCCTCGACGAGCTGCTCGGGCTCCGGTGCGGGCGCGGGCGCGGGCTCTTGCGCTCGTTCCGGCTCCGGCACGGGTTCCGGCTCGGGATCGCTCAGCCGCTTGATCACAGCGCACGCCGCTGCGACGTCGGCGTAGCGGTCGTCCGGGTCCTTCGCGAGCAGCGTGGCGACGAGCACCCAGGCCCTCGGGTGAAGCCCCGCGATGGGCGCCGGCTCGTTGTTGATGTGCATCCACCCGACGCGCGTCTCTCGTGGCAAGCGTTGGACGCGCTCGGACGCTGGGTCGTCTGCGTGGAATGGCGGCCGCCCGCGCAGCATCTCGTAGAGGACGGTGCCCGCCGCGTAGAGGTCCGAGCCGGGCGAGATCTCGCCTTGCAGGAACTGCTCGGGGGACATGTAGGTCGGCGTCCCGACCGCCGTGCCCGCCCGGGTCAGCCGGCGGTCGATCTCGGAGAGCTCCATCGCAAAGCCGAAGTCGAGGATCTTGGCCGACTCCTGAACGGTGCCAGGGTTGGCGACAAAGACATTCTCCGGCTTCAGGTCACGGTGGACGATCCCCTGCTGGTGCGCCGCGTCGAGCCCGAGGAGCACGTGGTCGATGATGCCGAGCGCACGCTCCAAAGACACCGGTCCGCTCTCGAGCAGTTCGCTGAGCGACACGCCCAGCAGCAACTCCTCGACCAGGTACGGTCGTCCGTCGACGAGTTGGCCGGAGCTGAACACCTGGGTGACGAACGGGCTCGACAGCCGCGTCCCGATCTCGATCTCCTTCTGGAAGCGGGTCGCCAGCTCGGCCGCCCCGGACGGGACCGTCAGGACCTTCACCGCGACGCGTTCGCCCCCGACCAGGTCGACCGCCTCGTAGACCGTCGCGGCCCCACCTTCGCCGATGATGCGGAGGACCTCGTAGCGACCGTCGAGGCAGGTGCCGACTCGGTGGTCGAGCGGCATCGCCGCCATCACGGTGGCGTCGTCCTCCTCCATCGAGTCGTCGAGAAAGTACGCGTCGAGGGTGGTGTCCTCGCCGTCGGAGTCGGACCCGTTCATGCCTCCAGCTTCACAGGTTGTGACCCGGCGCAAAAGGCGCGGGGACTCAAGTGGTTCGCAACTCGCCGCTGTACCCTCGCTGCGCGTGGGGCGTATCCACGTCCGGAACCCAGAGCGGAGGCTCATGAGCGACCTGTACGAGCTGGCGGTCATCGGCGGTGGCATTGGCGGCGCGGCCGCGGCGTTGCGGGCCGGTCAGTACAACCTGCGCACCGCGTGGATCCTCGGTGACAAGAAGACGGCCAGGCGGTCCCGGTCGATGTGGGTCCGGAAGATCGACAACATGATCGGCGTCCACCCGGGCGTCACGCTCGGGCTGCTGCGCAAGCAGTGGCGGCGGCGCCCTGAGCTGCTGGAGGCCCTCGACGCGCTCCCGGAGCTCGAGGTCGGAGGCCGCGCCATTCTCGAGAACGTGCACGCGCGCCTCACCGAGTTCGAGGGGGTCGTGGACGAGTTCTCGAAGGTCGCCGACGACGCCAGACGGCTGGAGGACGGGACGTTCGAGATCGACCTCGACGGTCAGGACGAGCCGGTGCGCGCCCGCGCCGTGGTGCTGTCGACCGGGGTGATGGACCGCCAGCCGTTGGTCGCAAAGGAGCGCCGGGGCGCGCTGGACGATACGCCGAAGTGGATCTACCCCTTCGCCAACGAGGAGACCGTCCTCTACTGCATCCGCTGCGAAGGGCACCTCACGCGGGACAAGATGGTGGCCATCCTCGGGAGCTCCGAGACCGCCGCGCAGGTCGGCCTGATGCTCCAGGAACGCTACGGCTCGACCTGCTGCCTGCTGGCCAACGGCGAGCCGGTGACGGTGAGCGAACAGACGCGCCAGCTGCTCGACCACTACCGGATCACCATCCACGAGCCGCGCATCGTCGACGTGGTCCAGGAGGACGGGACGCGGCGAGCACGTCGCGCGAGTCACGCGTCCCCGCCTCGATCGGATCGCTCTTGTCGAACGCCGCGCCCACCACGAGGCGATCACCCTCGAGCGTGAACACGGCGTCCAGCGACACGCCCACCACGAGCTGCCCGCCAGGGCCGAACAGCCCCTCGGTGAGGTCGTCTACGACCTGCGTATCCGGAGGTTCACCGAGCCACCAGCCCGAACCCGGTCGTGGTGCAGATCCCCGACGTGCGGCTGAGAGACTTCCGCTTGGCGTGGGCGCACTTCGTCACCCGCCACGATTGACAAAGCGCACTTTGCGCGACATTAGCCTACACTTCGCCCAAATCCGGGCACCGGAGGAGCAGCCCCACTTGCAGTCTTTCAATGAGCTCGACCTCGACGACGCGATCAAGCGCGCCATCGACGAGGAGGGCTACTCGACCCCCACCCCCATCCAGTCGCAGGCCATCCCCCACCTCCTGGAGGGGCGCGACCTGTTGGGCTGCGCCCAGACCGGGACCGGCAAGACGGCGGCGTTCGCGCTGCCGATGCTGCAGCACCTCAAGGGTGGGCAGAGGGCGAGGTCGGGGCACGCGCGCTCGCTGATCATGACCCCGACGCGCGAGCTGGCGATCCAGATCGCCGACAGCTTCAGGGCGTATGGGCGGCACCTGCGGCTGTCGTACACCGTGATCTATGGGGGCGTCGGTCAGAAGCCTCAGGTCGACCAGATGCGGCGCGGCGTAGACGTGCTCGTGGCGACGCCGGGCCGGCTGCTCGACCTCATGGGGCAGGGGCACATCCACCTGCAGTCGGTCGAGATCTTCGTGCTCGACGAGGCCGACCGCATGCTCGACATGGGCTTCATCCACGACGTGCGCCGCGTGATTCGTGAGCTGCCCGAGCGGCGCCAGACGCTGCTCTTCTCGGCCACCATGCCGAAGGAGATCGCGAACCTCGCCGACACGATGCTCGACAACGCGGTCTCGGTGGCCGTGGCGCAGATCTCGTCGACCGCGGACGGCGTCGACCAATGCGTGATGTACGTCGAGAGACCCGACAAGCGGCACCTGCTTCAGGAGCTGCTCGAGCTCGACGGCGAGATCGGGCGCGCGCTGGTGTTCACCCGGACGAAGCACGGGGCGAATCGGCTGTGCAAACAGCTCGCGCGCACCACGACCGCGGAGGCGATCCACGGCAACAAGGGGCAGCGGGCCCGTCAGCGCGCGCTCGAGAACTTCCGCGCGGGCACCACGCGCGTGCTGGTCGCCACGGACATCGCCGCCCGCGGCATCGACGTCGAGGGCATCACCCACGTGATCAACTTCGACATCCCGAACGAGCCCGAGAGCTACGTCCACCGAATCGGGCGCACGGCGCGGGCCGGGAACACCGGAACGGCCATCTCCTTCTGCCAGGCAGACGAGCGCCGATATCTGCGCGACATCGAGCGCCTCATCGGGCAGGAGATCCCGGTCGTCGACGGGCACCCGTACGAGTCCGACGTGCCGATGAACGTGATGCCGAAGTTCAAGAAGCCACCGCGCGAGCCGCGCGACCACAATCGCGGTGGCGGTGGGGGCGGCGGGAGGGGCGGCGGGAAGAGCCGGCACCACCGCGGTGGACGGCGGGGCCCGCGGAGCCGCTAGAGCACACTCAGACGCAGGCGAGCGCCTGGTACTTGCCGGCGCTCGCCCCCCAGAAGCGAGACGCGGTCGCGTAGAGCCGGCGGAAGTCGGTCGTGTGGCGCAGGTCGTCGCCGGCGAGCTCCGTGAGCGAGGGCGGCGCGCCGTAGAGCCCGCCGCGGATCCGTCCACCCAACAGGAAGTGCGGCGCCGCCTTGCCGTGGTCGGTGCCGTTGCTGCCGTTCTCGCGGACTCGACGGCCGAACTCCGCGTAGGTCATCACCAGCACGTCGTTCCAGCGGCCGCTCGCCCGCAGATGGGAGCGCAGCGCGCCCAGGCCCATCGCCAGCTGCTTCAGTAGTCGCGGGTGGCGGCCGACCTGCCCGGCGTGCGTGTCGAAGCCCTTCAATTGGACCTTCATCACGGCCGGCGTCACGCCCGCGTCGAGCAGGTGGGCGGCGTTCGCGAGCTGGCGGCCGAGCGGTGACTTGGGAAACCCGCTCGGCGCGGGCGCGGCCTCGAGCCGGCGACGCAAGTAGCGGCTCGCCTCGTCCACCTCGCCGGCGATCCGCAAGACGTGGCGTAGCGCGGGCGTGGCGTCTGCGGGCGGCGTGGTGTCAGCGATCGCGGCCCGGCGGGCGCGGCGGGTGAACTCCGCAGCGTCGCCCAGGACGAGCCCGCGCACCGACGCCCCGCGGACCGGGCCGGACGAGCCGCCGAAGACCACCGCGTCGATCGGGCGCTCGCCCGCCGGCAGCGCCTTCGCGACCCACCCTTCGGTGCCACCGCGCGGGTCGGCGGTCTCCCACACGTCGATGGCGGCGAAGTGGGAGCGATTCGGCCGCGGGTAGCCGACGCCTTCGACGATCGCGAGTTCCCGCGCGCTCCACGCCTTCATCAACGGCTCGAGCGCGGGGTGGAGCCCGACGCGCTCGTCGAGCCGCAGCACCTGGTCGGTCGGGATCGCGAGGCGCGGGCGGGCCGCCGACCAGGCCGGGTCAGCGAAGGGGATCACGGTGTTGAGGCCGTCGTTGCCGCCCGCAAGCTCCACGAGGATCACCGTCCGTGCGCGCGTCGCGGCGTGGGCCAGCTGGGGGACGGAAGCGAGCAACGGCACGGCGGCTGCGTGGCCCAGGAAGGCGCGGCGGTCGAGCATCGGGAGCCTCCTCATTTCAGCTGGTAGGCGGGGTCGAGCAGGGCCGGGGTCCGGGCACCGCCGGTGACGCGGCTCAGGGCAAGCCGGCGGTCGACCCAGGTCACGGTGGTGATCCACGCGGTCCCGCCCGGCCAGCCCTTCACATTCGGCGGGTCGAAGAGGTCCTGGCCGAGGCGGCGGCCGAGCTTGGCGAGGGCGCCGGTCCCGAAGCGCAGCTCGAGCGAGCGCAGGGTGCCGACGATGAGGTCCACCGGCGACTTCACCAGCGCCTCGCGGGCGGACCAGAAGGCGTCCGTCCGGAGCAGCGCCGCCATCAGCGGCCGGATCGCGTAGCCGGCTCGGAAGTCCGCGGCGAGCCGCGCCACCACCGCGGCGTCCGGGGTGTCCGAGACGAAGTGCCGCCACAGCCGCGTCACCATGTACGTCGCGGTCTCCGGCCGCTCGAGCAGGATGCGCAGCACGTCGTCGCCATCCCAGCGTCCGGTCTGGCCGAGCACCGTCTTCACCCCGTCGTCGTGGTGCCGCCGCCTGAAGCGGAAGGTCCCGTCCGCGCGCCGCAGACCCCAACCGGTGAAGGCGCGCGCGACCTCGCTGATGTCCGCCTCGGTGTATCCGTTGCCCTCGCCGAGAGTGAACAGCTCCATGACCTCGCGCGCGAAGTTCTCGTTCGGCGCGCCCTTCCGATTCCGGGCGCCGTCGAGGTACCGCAGCATCGCCGGATCCCGCGCCATCGCACCGAGCAGAGCGTCGAAGCGCCCCAGCGCGTGGCGCCGCAGCGTCTGATTCTGACGCCACATCAGCACCGGCGAGCGCACCTTCCGCAGCCCCGAGGTGAAGTGGCCGTGCCAGAAGAGGGTCATCACCTCGGTGAAGGGCGACGGCGTGGCGAGCATCTCCGCGTACCACCAGGCCTTCAGCGACCGCGCGCGCAGCTTCCGCATCATGCGGTCGCGCCGGACTGGACCGTCGTCCACCCAGCCCGGGGCGGGCGTGTGGGCGCTCGTCCGCGCGGTCGACAGCACGCGGTCGACCGCCTGACCGCGGGTCAGCGGCTTCATCGCGGCGACCTCGGCGGGCGACGCGGCGAAGCTGGTGCGGATGAGCAGGTGGCGCGCCTCCTGCGCCGGGATGGCGGCTGCAGGCGAGGCCGTGAGCAGGACGAGGAGCAGCGTCGTGGTCGGCTTCATGCAGGCTTTGACCCGCGAAGCGCGCCAGCGGGTTACGGCGCCGGGATGTCCTCGATGCAGCGCGACCCGTCGAGGTCCTCACGGGGCACGCAGACCCGCGGCGTACCGCGCTGTGGGCAGTCGGCGGTCACCCGACAAGGATCGCCGTCGTAGCTGCAGTGGAAGCCGCCGACGTAGCAGCGGTCGAAGAACGCGGTGCAGCGTCCGCCCGCACGCGCCACGCAATCTGCGTCGACCCGGCAGGTGGCGTCGATGCAACGGCTGACGACGAAGCCGTGCTGCCCGGCGCGCACGCACACCTGGCCGCCACCGCAGTCGTGGTCGGCGGTGCACGCATCGACCACGCAGTTGTTGGTCTGCAGCGGCTCCGGGCCTCCGCAATACACGTCCTGGAAGTCGTAGTCGGAGCGCATGCAGACGCTGCGGCGCCCGTCCCCGTCCACGCAGTCGGAGCTGTCGCAACATTGGCCCTCATTCGGGCACGGCCAGACCTCGGGCGCGGGCCCGGGATCACACATGCAGACCGCATCGCCGGCGCACGCCACGCCGCCGCAATCATCGTCCTCGCCGCACGTCGAGCCGGGGTCGCCGCAGCGTCCACCGCCGCCCATGTCGGGGCCCACATCCGGCAGCGCGCCGTCCGCGACCGGGCCGTCGGAGACCGGGCCATCGGACACCGGCCCATCCGAGATCGATCCGTCCGTGACCTCTCCATCGGAGACGGGCCCATCCGAGATCGGACCGTCGCCGACCATCGCGTCGCCCGCGTGCGCGTCGGACTGCACCGACTCCGGCGCGCAGAAGCCGCCGACGCACGCGAGGTCCCCGCAATCCGCAGCCGCGTCGCAGCTCGAGGTGCAGACCAGCGTAGCTGCACCGCAGGCGCCGGTTGGAAGCGGGCGACACACCGCGTCCCCGCCCAGCTCGGCGCACGCCTCGTCCATCGCGCACCCGGTCGTGCAGAAGCCGCACTCGCAGCTGAGCCCGCCTGTGCAGTCACCGTCGACCGCGCACGCCTCCAGCCAATGACTCTCGCTATCCGTCCGTCCGAGCCCGTCGCCGTTGCCGTCACAACCGAGCGCGACGAGCGCCAGCGCGCACCACCACCTCATGCCTCCGCCTCCATCGTCTCGCCGAGCACCACCGCCTGCCCGAGGTAGACCGTCACCTTGTCGGCTTCCTCGGGGCGCCCGTGCGCGTCGTTGTACACCGTCACCTCGTTGCGCAGCGCAGACACCCGCTCGCGCATCTCGCGCAGCAGCCCGAGCACCTCGTCGCGGTGCGGGTGCCCTGCCCACACGTCGAATGACCACGTGCTGCCGCCGACCACGTCCTGCGGGAGGCTGCGCGTCTCACCAACCCGCAGCTTCGCGCACATCGCCGTCACCACGGCCTGGAAATGATCGAAGAGCGAGGCCTCCCAGCCCACCGTCGTCCCCGCGGGCAGCAGGCATTTCTGGCTGGTCCATCGGGCCTCGTCCCCGCTGTCGTCACGCTCCAGGAGACCGTCCGCTGCGAGGGCCTCGAGGGCCTGCGACAGTCGTGCGCCCTCGAGCCTCGTCTCCTTGAGCGGTAGGTGTCAAGATAGTTGTCGCCTGGGCGTCGTTCTACTGGCTCGATCATCGTGACGGCTCACGGTCCTGGCAGAGCGACCGCCATAGCTCGGCTCCCGCCTCGGCGGCTGGACCTGGCAGACGTGGTCGCAAGTGCACCGCTGCTGACCTCGCGGAGAGCACCGCAGGAGACCCCCGCCTCCCGTGCGTCGCTCTCGTTGACCGCCGCGCCACGCGACGGTGGGGCCGGAGGCCAGCCAGGACGCGAAGAGGACCAGGGCGGTCATCGTCGGCCACCGCTGGGACGACGAGAGCCCGCCTGTCGATCGCCAGCATTCAGGCCGCCTTACCCGGTCTTCCGGGGTTCAGCCGTACCTCGGCGGTCGGGGTCCAGTCTCGCGCCGCTCCGGCCCAGCGTCCTGGCCGTCGCTGCTGCGCGTCTGCGTAGACGCGCTCGCGATGCGTCAAGATGGCTCTGTGGCGACCGCCATGACGGTCGCCCGGCGATACGAAGTTGATGCCGCTGTGGAGGTGCTCCTCGTTGTACCAGGCCACGAACCGCTCTACCCACCCTCGAGCGTCCTCGATGGTTTGGAACGGATCGCGCGGAAACTCCGGCCGGTACTTCATCGTCCGGAACAAGGACTCCGAGATCGGGTTGTCGTCGCTAACGCACGGGCGGCTGAACGACGCCGCAATGCCGAGGCCCTCCAGCATCGCCAGCATCGTCGACCCCTTCATCGGCCCGCCGTTATCTGCATGCAGCGTCAGCGTGTCTCGCCCCACGCCCTCGGCGACGCAGATGCGCTCCACGAGCCGCGCCGAGTGGTTCATCGACTCCTCTTCGTGAACCTCCCAGCCGACGATCTTCCGGCTCCACACGTCGACGAACATGTACAGGTAGAAGAAGAGCCCGCGCACCGGGCTCCGCATGTACGTGATGTCCCAGCTGTGGACCTGGTTGGGCCCCGTCGCGACAAGCTCACGCGGGCGCGGTCGCGGCGCTCGCGTCTGCCCCCGGTGCTTCATCAGGCCCTCCTCGCGCAGGACTCGGTAGAACGTCGACTCCGACGCGATGTACACGCCCCGATCGGCCAGCGTCGGCACGATCTGCTTCGGCGACAGGTCCCGGAATTCCTTGCTGTTGGCGGTCTCGAGCACGCGCCTACGCTCGCTGTCGCTGAGCTTGTTCGCCGGGACGGTCTTCGGACCCATGCGGCCGTCGTCTCCACCACCGTCGTGGAGCCGCCAACGCTGTATCGTGCGCTCGCTGAGACCGACCACCTTGCACGCCTTCTCGAGCCGAGCTCCGGCACCGACGGCCTCGTCGATGAGCTCGAGTGTCTCCTTGCGTTGCTCGCTCACGTGCCGTCGCCCTCTCCCCCCCAGAGGGCGTCGGCTTTTTTTCCGAGCACCAGCAACGCCGCGGTCTCGGCCAGCGCCTTCTCCTTGCGGCGCAGCTCGCGTTCGAGGGCTCGGATGCGCTTGCTCTCCGGCGCGCGCCGCTTCTTCGTGCTCCCTGCACCGGTGCCCATCAACGATGCCAGAGCAGCCGCTCGCCACTCCTCCAGTTGCGCCTCGTGAAGCCCGGTGCGTCGGAGGAACGCACCGAGTTCGGCCTCGCCCAGCCCCGACGCCTCCACGACGACCCGCAGTTTCCGCTCGGCCGACCAGTCCTTCGGCAACTGGTCCTCGACGGCCCCAACCCTCGCGGCGTCGGGACCCTGCTCTCGCTCGTCCTGCTTGCTCATGTCCGCGACCGTACGCGCCTCACGCAACCAACGCGACAGCGTGGGCTGGCCGATGCCGACCTCCTTCGCCAACGCCGTGGCCGACCTCGCTCGAGGTCCCGTCATCTGCCGGATCATCTTCGCTCTGAACTTCGCTGAGTATGGAGGCATTTCGCCCCTCCTCAACCCCCTGAGGTTTCGCTATCCAGGTCGTCGTCGGGCGTCCGGCCCGATGGCGTTCAAGCTGCCCAAATGAGGCGACAACAACCCTGACACAGGGGGGTTCGACGCCCCATGTCCTCATGCTACCCTCTCGTCGTTCAGTCAACCACTTGGTCAAACCACCAGGAGAGGGAACATGGAGTACGTCATTATTCTCGTCCAGCTTGCGATTCTCATTGTCGTCATTGCGGGGTTTTGGAAGGTTTTTGTCAAAGCTGGGCAGCCGGGCTGGGCAGCCATTGTTCCCATCTACAACGCCATTGTGATGATCCAGATCGCGGGTAAGCCCGTCTGGTGGTTTGTTTTGCTCCTCGTTCCGGTCGTGAACTTCATCGTCTTGTTGCTTGTGAGCATCTCGATTGCCGAGAAGTTTGGTAAGAGCACTGGTTTTGGGGTCGGTCTCTGGCTGCTAAGCCCAATCTTCTACCCGATGCTGGGTTTTGGCAGCGCTGAGTACCAGGGGTAGGCCCCGCGTCGAACCGCAAACTGGCCGCCGTACAACCCAGGCGACCCAGCATGCCGTCTCCGACACTCCTCGATCACTTGGTGGTTCTGCCTCCGTGGCTGTCAAGCCTCGTAGTGGCGGTGCGTTCACTTGTGTTGGGGATCGGTCTGAGCATTGGATGTTCCTCGTCCCAACAAGCTCCAACGGGGGGTGACTGCGCTCGTTGTCGGCTGGGACAGGTTTGTACACCAGACGGCTGCGTTGACCCCGATGCTCAAACCCTGCAACCGCCAGGGATAGATGCAACATCTGCAGGGTCGCCAGATGTCGCTGATGGTGGTCCAATCCACACTTCCGATGTCGCAGACACCGCCGTCACAGACGCTGGTGCAGCAGACGCCGGCGGCGTAGACACCAGGCTCACAGACACTGGCCCAACGGACATCGGCGAAGATGCGGGAGACCTCTGCTCTCCCGGTTGGCGGGCCCGGCCAGCATGTAGGTTTACGTCGTGCAATGTGCGTTATGTCAAGTAGCTGCTACATGGCTAAAGGCGTTTGAACTCCCTATCCTCCACTGTGGTGGTAAAATGAGAGCAGTGACGACGCACAACTGAACCGCCCCGGGTTCTTCGGAGACTCGTTTGCTTGAGTCACGCGGCCGATTCGTTGGCTTCGTGACCATCTCTGAATGCCTGCTCGAATTCGACCGGTGGAATGTTCCCGATC
>PVBE010748579.1_pt1 | contig 17919 bp, 24 predicted proteins | sample 1631181 | NCBI WGS metagenome assembly PVBE01 (sample SAMN08397723, study PRJNA350692) | Marine metagenome, whole genome shotgun sequencing project. | isolation source: water | place: Pacific Ocean | collected 2012-04
AAGCAAAAGCAGAATTCATGGTCATTATGGAATGGGAAGACAAATCGCATTATGACGTAGATCTTTGGATGCAAGATGCAATGGGTACTATTGTAGGATTTCCTAATAAGGAAGCCGGATGGTTACATTTAGATAGAGATGACTTAGGTCGATCAAATGATACTATTGTACTTGCAAATGGTGAAAGAAGAACATTATACTTAAACCGTGAAATAATGACTGTTAGAGGCAATTCATCTGGTGAACATATAGTCAACGTACATTTATACTCAACAAAAAATAGGAACGATGGTCCTATTGATGTTAATGTTCAAGTATTAAAAATAAATCCGTATAGCGAAGTACATAATGACGTTATTACCCTTAAAAATAATCGTGACGAACGAACTGTAATTAGGTTTGTAGTTGATGAAAAAGGGGAGGTAGTTTCTAAAAACAGACTACAAAAGCGATTTGCGGGAAAGCAAGCGGCGAATATACAACCCGGTGGGAGCACCTCAGACACTAACATTAGTAATTTACCACCACCGTCAAATTATCCAACTTTGCAAGGTCCTGAATCTAATCAGGTTGAAGAGAGTACTAGAAGCACTTATACAATTTCATCAGATGGTGAAGTACAACGTCGTGAAGACGGTCCTGCAGGGGGTTATGAAATAGAACATGATACTGGAAATGATCAAGAGGCAGATGATTACGAAAGAGGAGGCTGGTAATGGCATTTTTTAGTTTTTTAATTGTAGCATGGATAGTATTATTAGCCATACTATTATGGGACTTAATCCAAAAAGGGCAAAATAAAATTTACATGTTCATTTTGATTCCTGCTTCCTTGTTGCTTACTGTAACAACATACATCACAATACAAGGATTGCTTGGTTATCCAACTGAACAAGTTAGGCCTGGAAAGTTTATTTTAGTATCATCAGCAGTTAAAGAGCCTGATTGGGTTTTTTATTGGGTAGTACATCAAGGTGAACATGAACCAGTTGCATATAAAGTGCCATACACACAACCCGAGCATAAAAAACAAGAAGAAGCATCTGAAGCCCAACAACGAGGCCAAACAGTTGCCGGAGAAATGATAGAAGAAGAAGTAATGACTTCAGATGGTAGCCCATCCCGACAAGGGCATTTGGAGTTTTATGAGTTCGACTATACCAAACAAGATATACCTAAAAATTAAAAAAAAGTAAATAATTTCATTGACATGATAAACCCATTCCTGTATACTATACGATAGTATGTTAATAATTTAAATTGAAAGGAAAATATGGGAAAATTGCTGGCACCTAAAGCCACATTTAAAACACGAGTTCAAGTTAACGACAACTATGACTGGAAAGAGTTAACAACTGACCAAATATTTGCTAATAAGCGGGTAGTAGTGGTTAGTCTTCCGGGTGCATTTACACCAACATGCACAACATTTCAACTTCCAGGATTTGATGCCAAATATGGCGAATTCAAACAACTAGGCATTGACGAAGTATATTGTGCCAGTGTTAATGACTCATTTGTAATGAATGCATGGTTCCGCCAACTGCAAATACAAAATGTTAAACCTATTCCAGACGGAAATGGTGACTTTACTCGCAAAATGGGTTTTCTTTGTGAAAAGAAACCAAACGGATTTGGCGAACGAAGTTGGAGATATGCTATGGTTGTTAACAACGGAGTCATTGAACGTATCTTTGAAGAAGATGGATTTGACGATAATGTTTCTGTTGATTATGATCCGTATGTTGAAACCACACCGGAAGTCATTCTTAATTTTATAAGAGGAGGTAACTAATGGGCAAATATGTAGCCAGTGGTGATGCCATGGAACGCTCACCCCAGTGGAAACATTTGTTAAGATCAGTAAAAAAAGAAGAAAAACTAAAGTACAAAAAGAAGATTAAGGAAGAGTTTAAAAATGCGCCGGACGTAGGCAACCTGACGCTCAAAATGATTCGTGGAACTGAGTCATGTTACAAAGATCCTTATTATGCAGATTGGCTCGACAGATGGGTTAATCCAGAAATGAAGGATCAACTTGATGCCTTATATTTGGAGCGACTTGCCGCATATCGCATAAAGCACCCAAACAAACCAAGAAAATTTCATGCAGAAGAAATGACAAAGGAGAAAGATGAGTAGAGCCTTTGGTACAACCGATACCAGTAAATTAAAACAAATTGTTAGTGAAGGTATAACTGTTACACGTGAGATAGAAGATTTACGTGAAGGGTTAAAAGATACAGTAGATGCCATTGCTAAAGAAATGGACCTTAAGCCAAGTGTCCTTAACAAAGCAATCCGTATTGCTTACAAAGCCGAACTCCAAAAGACAAAGGATTCATTTGAAGAACTTGAAGGAATCCTTGAGGCTGTTGGGCGGACGGCATGACAACTGGGTTATTTGTCAGGGATATACTTCCTGTGAAAATATACTGTGAATGTACACCAAATCAAGATCCGATTAACTATGAAAAACTACAGACAAGTTTCGGTGAAATTTGGGACACCATGGATATTAATAGCATTGGTAAGCCTGACAACTGGCCTGAAAATGTTTCAACTTCTTTTCGCAACGAAAATGTAAACAAACTATTTGAAGGGCGTGGGGAGGTTGAATACATTATTACACAAAAATGTAAACGATATTTGGCTGATGCATTTGATATACATGCAAAAATAAAATTAGCCGATTCATGGGTTAACGTATATGAAAAGACCCAATACCAATTTACACATGACCATCTAGCAGGTCCGGACGATCAGGCACTTTTGTCTGGTAGTTACTATTATAGCACAAATGGACTTGACGGTGACATCGTTTTCTGCAATAATAAACAATATGATTTAAGCATTAGTGGCTTTAAATGTACACCAACCAAGGGTATGCTTGTATTATTTCCGGCTTGGCTCGATCATTATGTTGAGGCGAACACTACAGACAATAGGCGCATATCATTTTCTTTTAACTTTATTAAGGACGACATATACGGATATTAGAGGTACAATGACTAAAAAACGGATTAAAAATAAACATCAACATCACGAAGAAGTCATAAGACAACAAATAGAAGAAGAAATTTTCCAAGAAAAGAACGTATTTTTTGAAAAGAAATTACAAGATGCAACAGAAAAATATGTTAAACGAATTGAACACTTAGTAGGTGCTAATAATGAAGCCATGGAACTACTAAGAAAATGTGAAGCACACATTGAGGAAATTGAGAACGAAAAGATAGGGTACTGTTCGGTTCCAAACTCAGCCGCAGACGCAATATTACTTGAAGAGAACTTTTAATTATGAGTTATGTAGACGCATTTCACGATACTGACAGAGATTGTATTGAACTTGTTGAGCGTATTAATGGTGTACGAGATTATAAAACATATCCAGCACGTTATGTTTTATATTACAACGATAAAAAAGGAAAGTATAAAAGTATTTTTGGTACTCCATTAACACAAGTCTCACATCATAGTGGAAAAGTGTTCCAAAAAGAAAAACGGATGTATGGCCACAAACGGCTATTTGAATCTGATATAAAGCCAGTCTTTAGGTGTTTGTCTGAAAATTACTTAGGCAAGGAAGCACCAGAATTGCATATATGTTTTCTTGATATTGAGGTAGACTTTGATAAAGAACGAGGCTTTAGTGATCCAAAAGATCCATTCAATAAAATTACTGCAATTACAATTTATTTGAACTGGATGAAGCGATGTATAACATTAGTTATTAAGCCAGACAAAATGGATACTGAGCAAGCAAAAAGTATTTGTGATAACTTTGAAGATACAATGCTTTGTGATTCAGAAGAAGAAATGTTAGAAATGTTTCTTCAATTGGTTGATGATGTTGATGTATTTTCAGGTTGGAACTCAGAAGGATATGATATTCCATATATTGTAAACAGAATAACACGAATAATAGGTAAAGAACATACAAGAGGTCTTTGCTTATGGGGTCAATATCCACAAGAGAAAATTTACGAAAAGTTTGGCAAGGAACAACAAGGGTATGTATTATGTGGCAAAGTACATTTAGATTACTTAGAGTTGTATCGCAAATATACATACCACGAATTACATAGTTATAGATTAGATCATGTAGGTGAAATTGAAATAGGTGAAAACAAAATACCATATGAAGGCACACTTGATCAATTATACAATAATGACTTTGAGAAGTTTATTGAGTACAACAGACAAGACGTTATGATGCTTGTTAAAATTGATGAAAAGAACCAGTACATCGATTTAGCAAACGTACTTGCACATGATAATACAGTATTACTTCCAACAACATTAGGTGCAGTTGCAGTTGGTGATCAAGCAGTAATAAACGAAGCATGGGCACAAGGGTTACAAGTACCAGACAAAAGTAGGGGGAATAAAGACCAAACTGCGGCCGGTGCGTATGTAGCACAACCAAAAACTGGATTGCATGAATGGATTGGAAGTGTTGACTTAAACAGTCTATATCCAAGTGTAATACGTGCAATGAATATGAGTACTGAAACATTGATTGGGCAAATACGTTTAGATAGAACAAACACATATATAGAAGACCAAATTGAAGGCGTAAATGCTAAAGCAGTTGGATTTGCTGATGCATGGGCAGACAGATTTGATACGATTGAGTTTGAACTTGTCAATAACAAAGACATTGCTGAAGAAATGATTGTTGATTTTGAAGATGGCAGTAGTGTTAACATGACAGGTGCTCAAATATTTGACTTAATCCATTTGTCTGGTAATCCATGGGGACTAACTGCAAACGGAACTATATTTAGATATGATGAAAAAGGCATTATTCCAGGATTGCTAGAGCGTTGGTATGCTGAACGTAAGGTGTTACAAAAACATAAACGTGACGCAGACGATGAGAAAGAAGTAATGTTTTGGGATAAGCGACAGTTGATTAAGAAGATTAACTTGAACAGTTTATATGGTACTTTGCTTAATGTTGGTAGTCGCTTTTTCGATATTCGTATGGGACAATCAACGACACTTGGTGGTAGAACTATTGCAAAGCACATGGCGGCAAAGTTAAATGAGAGTTTGACTGGAGAATATAATCATAAGGGTGATGCAATTATATATGGCGATACTGATAGTGCATACTTTACCGCATGGCCAATTTTTAAAGAAGAGATAGACAAGGGCGAACTAGAGTGGAATAAAGACAAAGCCATTGAATTATATGATGCTGTATGTGAACAAGTTAATGATAGTTTTCCAGAGTTTATGCGAACTATGCATGGCATTGATATTGATCATGGCAAAATTATTGCGGCTGGTAGGGAAGTTGTTGCTGAACGTGGACTGTTCATTAAAAAGAAACGATATGGTTTGTTGGTATATGACAATGAAGGCGAGCGTTTAGACAAAGAGGGCAAGCCAGGTAAACTTAAAGCAATGGGATTAGATCTTAAACGTAGTGATACGCCAGAGTTTATGCAAGAGTTTTTGGAAAGCCTTTTGAAAGACGTATTACAAGGCAGTGATGAAATGCATATAAGAAACCGAATACTTGAGTTTAGGAAAGCATTTAAGGACAGGCCAGGATGGGAGAAAGGAACTCCAAAACGTGTTAACAACTTAACAAAGTACACAAAGCAATATAACAAAACAGGCAAATGTGGTGTAGGTCATGTCTTAGCCGCAATCAATTGGAACAGATTAAAGAAAGCATATGGTGATCAGTATAGTATGAATATCGTTGACGGTATGAAAACTATTGTATGCAGACTTAGAGACAATCCAATGAATGTTAAGAGCATTGGGTATCCAATTGATGAATTACATTTACCAAAATGGTATAAAGACTTACCATTTGATCATGCTCATATGGAATCAACAATTATTGATAACAAAATAGAAAACCTAATTGGAATACTTGATTGGGATTTGCAAGCAACGAAGCAAGCAAATACATTTAGTTCATTATTTGAGGTCGTTTGACTTCGATTATCGAGTATGCTATAATATAAGCAACTCACAATCTACATAAAAGGCAAAGATGAAAGATATTATTCGTGATTTAGTTAATCATACTGCTGGGTTAGGATTCATTGATAGTGTTAAAGTTAAAGGCACTGACGAAGTTACCCAATTTGAAGCAATGGATGTAGACAAATCCGTTATTGTTAATGCAACAACTCATACACCAGTTGCTGAGTTTAAAGGTGAATTTGGAATGGGTAACTTAGGTTTCCTTAGTGGTATTATTAACTTAGAGAGTTACGTCGCAGATGATGCAACTGTAGAAGTTAGTATGCGAGAAAGAAACGGTGAGCAACAGCCAGAAAGTATTACGTTTAGAGATACATTTGGTAACAATGACCAATATCGTTTTATGAGTAAAGAAATTGTTGAACAACAATTAAAGACAGTAAAGTTTAAAGGCGTAAATTGGGATGTAACTATTGAACCAAGCAAACCACGTGTTAGTGAACTTGGTGCAGTAGCAAACATTTATAGTTCAATTACACCAACATTTAGTGCTAAAACTGACAACAAAAGTTTAGTTTTTAGCATTGGGTCTGCTGATAGTGGCGGACATTTCGGTAAACGTACTTTTGCACAAAATGTTGATGGCACTCTTAGTCAAGGTTGGAGTTGGCCGTTAAGTCAAGTACTTGCCATTCTTAAATTAGGTATGTCAGGTATGTGTGTTATGCAGTTTTCCGATCAAGGTGCATTACAAATTAGTATAGACTCAGGTCTTGGAAAATACGATTACATTTTACCAGCGATGAACCAATGAAAGCAATCCTCGAATTTGACTTACCAGCAGATAAAGAACAATATGGTGTAGCATCAAAAGCCATGGATTGGGCGTTGCTTGTTTGGGAATTTCACGAGCAATTAAGAAAATGGGAAAAATACGAAAAGCATACTGATGAAGAAAAAGAGCTCATGACTACCATGCGTCAGTTTATTGTTAATCGAATGGAAGACAAAGGTTTAATTTATCCAGAGTGAAAATTATGGTTAGAGTAAGGTTTATATGGGAAGCCGAAGGGCTTTATGACGATGAAGAAGAAGACGTCGGTCCAATTGAATTAGAAACATATTATGATGCAGAAACATGGCAAGAGGCATGTGATGATTCTGCTGACTGTTATGATTGGGACGATGAAGACTGTATCAACTTTGATGCAGAAAGTGACTTGTGTGAAACCACTCGATCACTTACAAAAATAGTAATAGAAGAAGACGGCAAGGAAGTAGATGCCGAGCAAGAAGTATACGACTATTACTTTACAGCCGAAGAAAAGGCGATGGGAATTTAAAATGACAATAACAATTTATTACGGGGTGAATACAACATATTCACATGCCGGAATGCGAGCAGATCCGCCACAAGAGATTATTATGAACATTGGGCGTAAGTTGTTTAAAGAACGTGTTCCAAGAGACCTTAAAGGTACATCTGACGAAGTCAATTATCATAAGTGTCCGGCAGTAGTAGAAGAATTAAAAAACATATATGGTATAAAATCATATTACGATTACAAACTTAATTTCGAACCACCACATTATAATGTAATAGACCCTGGTGTTTCGTCATCAGATTGGGATCCGGATTTTTTTAAAAAGCATATCAACATTAGATCACTTAACGGAAACTTTTTCTCTTTTGCACAAGACTGGGCCTTCTTTACTGAAGAGCCTTCATTAGAAGTAACAATACTTCCAGCATTTTTAGAAGATAATTCAGTTGCTAACAATACAATTATGATTCCTGGAACTGTTGACGTTGGAAAATATTTTAGAGGACTTGATTATGCATTTCACGTTAAAGAACATGCAATAGGAAAAGACATCCAATGGAGCAGGAAAGATATTTTTTGTTACTTTAAGTTTAATACTAACGAACAGTTAAAGTTTAAGAGATTTTATTGGACTGTCGAACTTGAAGAACTTAACTTCTCAATGATGCAATCCAAACATAATAAGTACGATGAGCCACATAGTATGACTCGTGAATACTATTATAACCTTTTTGATAAGTTTAACATGAAAGAAAAGATGTTAAAAATTATCAAAGAAAATTTATGTAAGGACGAGGATAGTAAAGGAAATGTCATTTGACATAATGCCAATAAAGAACCTGACGCTAACCGAACTAAGGGCTAAACGAGACAAGTTATACGATCCTGAGTATGTTTTGTTTGAAAAGTTATCCGGTGTAGATGTTAAAAATACCAAATTTGTAGTTGAAAATGAGATTAGATTTAGGGAATCAATTCCTTACAGTACTACTCCCAATGAGTTAATAGCACATGGGGAATAGTTATAACAGGAAATTTTCTTACCCACATTGGGATGCCAGCCAACACGATGACCTCTATCTAAATTGCTTTGAAAACTCTGCTGAACAATGGAGGAATGAAATATATGACATATATTTTGCCGCTCCATTTTTACACAGAGATGTTACGTATGGTGACACAATGGGAGTTTATGCTTCCCCAGGGCAATATAAAAATCTGTTAAAAATACAAGAAAAGTATAACATACCAATTTCCTTAACACTAAATGAAATGACACGGCCAATAGAACTAATTCGGCCAGATGTAATTAAGGACTTTGTCTCATTTGTCAAAAAATATTATGATGATGGTGTTCGCAGTTGTACAATTAGCCACACACATTTAATGAAAACTGGGGCATTGCAATCTGCTTTTCCAGATATGGATTGGAAAAATACTGTAAACCATCGTGTTTGTACTACACAGGAATTTATAGATTACGTAGTGTTAGGATATACAACACTTCAACTAGATCGAAATTACAATAGAAACTTTAATGAGTTAAAACGAACCAAAAAAGAAGCAGATAGACTTGGTGTTAAAACGTGTTTACTGATTAGAGAAAATTGTATGCCTGATTGTCCATTTAAGACAGAACATGACATTTGGCAAGGAGAAAAAGTTTTTCGAAATTTAGGAAAAAGTTATTGGGATGTCGCAGGAGATTTAAGTTGCAATACATGGCAGTCAGTTGGTAACGATATTGGAGTAACCAACCCAAGAACTGGAACGCAAATTATGGTACATTCAAAAGACGATTGGGATGAGTTTGCGAATCTTGTGAATGTTTTTAAAATATCTGGTAGATTGAATACACCAGATCCTAATGAAACAACAAAGTTTGGTTATCATTTCGAAATGTGGAAAGATCAGAAACTACAAGATAAACATCCACATCCGTCAAGCAACGTGTTTATGGCAGAGAGTTTTAAAGACATATATGAAAACAATTTGGCTCCATTTCTTATGTGGTTTTCATTTAATGTTATGAACAAGGATTATCCAGCAATAACTGACATAGATGAGATAAAAGAGAAACTGGTTAATCATTTTTGGAATGATGATGAAGCAAAGGCACTTTGTAAGACATTAAAGCATTGCAAAAACCAATGTTACACTTGCCATAAGTGTGATGACTTGTTTAACACCGGAAAAGTTGATTCAATCCTTGACATATCCAACAAAATAAGTTAGAATAATAAGAATAAAGGTAACTATGAACATTAAAAAATACTTGTACCTAACACTAGGATTCGTCTGTGTTGGGTTGGCGTATATTGGATTTGTAACACCAGGTATTCCATTTTCAATTTTCCTTGTAATTGCCGCATGGGCATTTGCAAAGAGTTCAAAAAAGATGGAAGCATGGTTATATAATCATCCATGGTTTGGTGAATTTTTAACAAACTGGGTGAACAAACGTGTGTTTCCACAAAAGGGGAAATATGCTATGATAGTCGTAATGTCATCAACCCTTATATTTTCTTGGTTTACACTATACAACGTAAACATGATAATATGGACAGGAGCATTTATGCTTGGAGTTGCTATATGGGCTTGGAAATATCCGGGAACTATAGAAGAACATGATCGTCGAATTAAAGCCGGCGAGAAAATTGGTTGGATAAAATAGGAGAAACATGCCTAACATGAACAAACTTAAACGAGTTTTAAGAATGATATCTGTTACTTTCCAAAAGGAAGGTATACACAAATATCCAGGAGCAGTTGATTTACCTGGAGTTGAATTTTTAGCAAACGAACATAGACACATATTCCATTTTAAAGTAACAATGGAAGTATACCATGATGATAGAGAAGTAGAGTTTATTTTGTTTAAACGTGAACTAGAAGGATTGTATGCAGAAGAAACTTTACAACTTGATTATAAATCATGTGAAATGATAGCAGACGATTTATCAGAATATATTATGGACAAATACCCAGGCCGCAACTTAGTAATTGAAGTAAGTGAAGACGGAGAAAACGGAGTTGTACAACATTATGAGATGCACCAAGAACCCGGCTTTGCATTATGAGTAGATTTGTAAACATGACTGATAAGAACAGACACTATGCAGTCTTTACACCTGCATTAAGTGGATTTTATGTTCATTATGTCAGTAAACAACAACATTTTGATTACGTTCCACAAGACCGTATACCTGCTAAGTTTGAAAACGGCATTGAAGGTATGAACTTCTTAAATGCTGAAAAAGGATATTTTCATTATGGGTTTGCATTATATAGTGCAGGACATGCTCAATTAGATATCCAAAAAGCAATGGAAGCAGAGGGAATGGTCCACAACAGAGATCCAAATACATTAATAATTGGTGATAGTGGAGGGTTTCAAATCAGTAAAGGTGTATGGCAAGGCAACTGGGGGAGTCCAGAAGGACAATGCAGTAAAACTGATGAAAAACGAGGTAAAGTTTTAAATTGGTTGGAAAATACTGCTGACTATAGTATGTTTTTAGATATACCAACTGCTGGGTTGAGCTTTTTAAATGAAGAAACCGGTAAACCTCGATGCGGTCTAAATAATTATGCAGAGTTTAGAGATGCAACTATTGAAAACAACAAGTACTTCTTTAAACGACTACAAGGCAAAACAAAGTTCATTAATGTTTGTCAAGGTACAACATATGAAGAAGCGGACGATTGGTTTGAAAAGGTATGTAAACCAGTAGAGCAGTATACAAAAGGTTGGGCATTTGGTGGTGTACAAAAAACAAACGTAAACCACAGTTTACGCAGATTGTTAATGTGCAAAGAATTAGGAATGCTTGATCCTAATAGTGCAGAATGGATCCACTTTTTAGGAACTGGAAGATGTGACCATGGCGTCATTTATACTGCTATGCAAGATGCAATCCGCAATCATGTTAATCCATATATGACAATTAGTTTTGATTGTGCAAGTCCGTTTATTGCAGTTGCTAACGGGCAAGTTTATACTCACAACGTGTTTACTAATAAGCGATTTAGTTATGTTATGGACAAAATGGTTGATGACAAAACACCAGCAAACAAAGATGAACCATGGCCGTGGGATATGAGTCCGATCGGTGAGCGTTTAACTTGGAAAGATATAAACTATTACAACCCAGGCGATCTAAATAAGAATGGTAAAGAAGGCGCCACAAGTTGGGATAGTTTTGCGTATGCATTGATGATGGGGCATAACATATACCAACATATTGATGCAGTACAAATGGCTAACAGGTTGGCCGCACGACAAACAACACAAATGATAACTTGGATGCCTAAAGAATATTTAGAGTTTAGGGATTTAGTTGATGAGTTGTTTAGTAAAGATTACAACAAAAGCAAAAAAGCAATAGATGCTGAACTTGCCAAACATGCTAAACTTTTCGAAAAAGTCAGTAAAACAAAACATCTAAGAATTGGTAACACATTTAATTCCTTGTTTGAGGAAGATGGTGGTACTGATTTTTCAGATGATGCTTTTGCAGAAGACACAGATGGCAAATTAGAAGCATTAGAACAATCCGAAGTGGAGGCATAATGAGTCGAACTATTTGGATAGTACCAATTGAACCAATAGATCAAAGATATACAAAGCAATGGTACGATAACATACCAAAATTGCTTAAACAATATCTACAAAAAGGCGAAAAAATTGTTACACTTGATGGGCATGTAGAAGAAACTGGAACCACAAGTGGAGCATTTTTAGACTTTGGAAAAACAAACGAGTACAAAGCAACCCAAGTTGTAAAAATTAGTCAACTGTTTAGTGCAGGAAAAGTAAAAGCAGGTGATAAATTTTTAGTTACAGATGCTTGGAACTTTGCTATAACACCAATCAAATACATGAGCGACTTGCTTGATATTCCAGTAGAGATACATGGCATATGGCATGCAGGAGCATATGATCCAAGTGACATACTTGGACTTAAAATGCAAAAGCCATGGCCGCATCATGTTGAACGTAGTTGGTATTATGCTTGTGATTATAATTATTTTGGAACACATTTCCATAAAAATATGTTCTTGAAAAATTTAGAAATACCGTTATATGATCACGACAAAGCACACCAAAGTGGACAACCACACGATTATCTTAAAGAAGAAATATTATCAATACCAAAACCACAAGAACGTGATAACATTTTAGTTTGGCCACATCGATATAACGAAGACAAGCAACCAGATATTATTGAAGATATCAAGGAACACATACCTGAAGTAGAAGTAGTAATCACACAAAAACATAATTTCTCAAAACGTGAATATTATGAATTGCTTTGTAGAAGTAAAATGATATTCTCTTGTGCATTGCATGAAAACTTAGGCATTAGTATGATGGAAGCAGTATTAGCAGGATGTATTCCACTTATGCCTAAACGTGCAAGTTACCAAGAAATGTATGATAAAGAGTTTTTATATCCAAGCAGATGGACTGAAAGTTATAGTTCGTATGTTTTTAACAGAGAAGACATCATTAACAAAATAAGAACAATGATGGCTGATCATAAAAATTGTCTGGAAAGTATTGTAGCACAACAAGAACGATTAAACAAGTATTTGACAGCAGACATAATGTTTAGTAAATTAGCAGAAAGGAAGATTGATGGATCTAAGTAACATAAAGCATTTTTGCAATGACAATATTAGTGAAGTAATAACTGATAAAGACAAGAAAAAGATCGAACGTGACGTAGAACGAAACTTCCAAAAGGTTTTAGAATCCTTACGTATTGATACGGCAAACGATCATAATACGCAGGATACCGCAAAACGTGTAGCAAAGATGTTTGTGCATGAAATTTTTGCTGGCAGGTATGAACCAAAACCTGACATTACTGCATTTCCAAATGTTAATCATTATGATGAACTATATCTTACTGGACCAATCAAAATTCGAAGTACTTGTGCTCATCATTTCCAGCCTATTGTTGGTAATGCATGGGTTGGTATATATCCAGGCAAAGATGTTATTGGCTTATCCAAATTCAATAGACTAGTAGATTGGGTAGCAAGTAGACCACAAATACAAGAAGAAATGACTGTACAAGTTGCTGATACAATAGAAGAAGAAACAAGAGCAGAAGGTGTTGCAGTTGTTATAAAGGCAGAACACATGTGTTTAACACATAGAGGTGTCAAGGAACATGAAAGTGACATGACAACGTCAGTAATGCGAGGCATATTCCAAGATGAAAATGCCCGCCACTTAAAATCAGAGTTTTTACAACTGCTCAAGGGCATGAAAGGATTTTACGAATGACACGCATTCTTGTGATGGGTTTACCAAATTCAGGTAAGTCTCATTTAGCCAAGCAAATATATGAACAGTTAACTCCATGGAAATTTGACATAGGTTTGTATAGTGCAGACAAAGTTAGAGACGAAGCGGATGATTGGGACTTTTCAATAGAAGGGCGAGAACGTCAGGCAAAACGAATGTTTGATTTATGTAACAAACATGATATTGGAATTTCAGATTTTGTTTGCCCAACGCAAAAAACTAGGAACATTTTCAATGCTGATGTTAGTATTTGGATGAATACAAAACATTATAGCAAATACAAAGATACTAATGCTATGTTTGAAAAGCCTGAAGGCACGACATTTACTGTTAAAGAACCAGGCGATAGTCATGAAGTACTAGAAAGAATTGGCACTATAATTGATATGATGTTCGAATCTAGAATCGATTGGCAAAAGGAAACTGCATTACTCGTTGGTCGATTTCAACCATTCCATGATGGTCACTTGGAATTAGTAAAGAAAACACTTGCAAAAACTGACCAGGTCTGTATAATAGTACGTAACACCCATGAGATGGATGATGATAATCCGTATGATTTTTCATTTGTACGCAGACAAATACATAGGAAACTACATCCAGATTATAAAGGACGGTATACTGTAATGCAAGGACCAAATATTACAAATATTGTATACGGTAGAGATCCAGGATATGAAGTAGAGCAAATTAGATTAGATCCAAGTGTCGAAGGCATTAGTGCAACAGACATCAGAAACGAACTTGTATAACATTAGGGGGCCCGGAGTACCGTTCCGGCGGTACGCCCTCTATATTAAGTAGCAAAAAATGACAAACAAAATATATCTTACTTGGGACAAGGCAGGCGCATTATTACATGAAGTGATGCGAAGTATGAACGGTTGGAAACCAGATTATGTTGTTGGACTTGTACGTGGTGGATGTTTTCCAGCAGGTATGTATAGTCATTATACTGGTGTGCCGATGTATACATTAAAAGTACAATTAGCAGACGGTGCTGGTGAAAATGAAAAAGACGATACAGAATGTAATACATGGATGGCAGAAGATGCTTTTGAAGGTAAAAACATTCTCATTATGGACGACATAAATGATAGTGGAAAAACTTTAAACTGGATTAAAAACGATTGGAGGCAAGCGGCATTTCCTGCAGATCATAGATGGCAATCAGACTCAATATTTGGTAACAATGTTAGGGTCGCATGTTTAATTGAAAATGGCCCAAGCGAGTTTGAATGTGATTACGCCGGTGAACAAATTAACAAGGTAGACGATCCATGTTGGATTGTTTTTCCTTGGGAAGAATGGTGGGCAATTTGAAACTTAAATACTCAGAAGCATTTTATAGTATACAAGGCGAAGGAGTACACATGGGGACACCTAGTGTATTTCTTAGACTATTTGGCTGTAACTTTGAATGTCAAGGATTTGGTCAAGGTAGGGACAAATCAAAATGGGTTCCTAGAGATCAAATGCCACACGTTACAGACACAAACAGACTAAATTATAAATCCTACAAAGACCTTCCAGTAGCACACATAGGTTGTGACTCTAGTGCATCATGGTCACACTTATACAAACATCTTGCAAGTAATGAAGAAGCACATATTCTTGGAAAGAAACTTAGAGCATTAACTCCAAATAATAATTGGAAAGGCATCCATTTAGTTATTACTGGTGGGGAGCCAATGCTTTGGCAAAGGGCGTTACCAGATTTACTTTCAGACGATTCATTAGAAGGTTTAGAACATATTACATTTGAAACAAATGCTACTCAAAAATTAAGTGTAAAGTTTAGAGAGTTTATGGAGACATCAGGTTATTACAGGCATGTTACTTGGGCATGTTCTCCAAAATTAGGTATTAGTGGAGAAGATTGGAAGGATGCAATTAAACCTGAAGTTGTAAAAGGATACAGTACATTGAACGATAGTCAATTATTTTTAAAGTTCGTAGTACAAGACCAAGAAGATATAAAAGAAGTTAAGACGGCACAACATGCATATGGCTTGGATGTTCCGGTTTACTTAATGCCAGTTGGTGGCACAGTAGAAGGACTTGAATTAACAGAAAGGCAAGTGGCGGAGGTATCAATGAAGAACGGTTTTAGATTCAGTCCAAGATTACATGTACACTTGTTTGGTAATGCATGGGGGACATAATGGGATTATTTGATATATTCAAAAAGAAAAAACCAGCAACAAAACCAAAAAAACTAACACCAAAAGAACAAGCAGAAAAAGACGGCAAACCTTACGTTGAAGTTCTTAGTACTAATATTGATCCAGAAAATCCAACAGCAGGATATTTCGAATTAGATTGGAATGATAAATTTATAACTCAATTGGTGCGAGCAGGATATAAAGGCGAGAAACAAGAAGACATAATTGATACATGGTTTACAGACTTATGTAGGCAAATGCTTATCATTGAAAATGAGAAAGACAATTTTATAGTTGATGTTGACAAAATTCCACAACGTAGAGAAGAGGAGAAGTAATGTTTGGTGACATAATAATACCTTTTAACTCAGTTTTGCTTTACAATGTATGCAAGTTAAAAGAGAACCATTCATTTGAAGAAGTTGAATTAGCGATAGGAAAAACTTGTACCCTAACAAAAGATATGGATGGTTTTATTGCAGGGCAAGTAGTAAAATATGCTGGGTTCGTTAGTGAAGAAGGAACAGTTGGCGATCCCAGAAATATTGGTGTAGTAGGAAACCATTTTGGACTTCTTACATATTGGGAATCATTTGACGCTCATGAAAAGTCACATAAAGACAAAGCAATAAAAGACGCATTCGAAAAAGTTCTTGAAGTTTGTGAACAAACGTATGAACTAGGTTATGAAATTCAATGGCAATCTGATAATATCTCAAATGGAAATGGAGAAAGATGAAATACTTAATCGTAGATAGTGCAAATATGTTTTTTAGAGCAAGGCATGTTGTACGTGGTGAAGACATCCATACAAAAATTGGTATGTCGCTACATATCTTGTTTAATAGTATTCACAAAGTATGGATGAAGTTTCAACCAGACCATATGGTGCTTTGTTTTGAAGGTAGAAGTTGGCGTAAAGATGTATTTGAGCCGTATAAAATGAATAGAGCGGTATTACGTGAAAAGTTATCAGAAAAAGAACAAAAAGAGGAACAAGCATATTGGGAAGCATTTCAGGATTTTAACAAGTTTATGGCAGACAGAACTAACTGTACTGTTTTGCAACATGAGGAGATGGAAGCAGATGACTTTATAGCACGATGGACTCAATTACATACTGAAGATGAACACATTATAATTAGTTCAGATAGCGACTTTTATCAGTTAATATCAGATAACGTATCAATGTATAATGGCATTTCAAATACGTTAATAAACACCAAAGGGTTTTATGACGATGTAGGCAAAGAAGTTGTTGATAAGAAAACAAAAGAACCAAAGGAAGCACCCAATCCAGAGTGGCTGTTATTTGAAAAATGTATGCGAGGCGACACATCAGATAATATCTTTAGTGCATATCCAGGTGTTAGGACAAAAGGAACAAGAAACAAAGTAGGATTAAAAGAAGCATTTGAGGATAGATACAAACAAGGATACAGTTGGAATAACTTAATGTTACAACGATGGGAGGATCATGACGGTACTGAACATCGTGTAAAAGACAGGTATGAACAAAACAAAGCATTGATTGATTTAACTGCTCAACCAGATTGGGTTAAAGAAAAATTAGATCAAGCAATATCAACACAAGTACAACAAGAAAGACGACCACAAATTGGCATTCAATTAATGAAGTTTTGTGGTAAATTTGGTTTAAATCGAATAGGCGAAAGTGCAACCCAACACGTAGATTATTTGACCAAAGGTTATGCGAGCTAAATCAGTTATTCCGGACAAATACTGGATACTTGAGGATGGCGGAGCAATGGTTGGTACCTTAAGTTTCACAGGTAAAAATTATCAGTTGTTTATCCCAGGACAAATGGAAGAAAGTTATTCGTGTGATGAAGAAACCATACTTAATGACTTTAAAATAGAATTCGTTGATAAACAGAAATCAAACGAAGAATGTGTTGCAATTAAGGACTTTCCTACAAATTGCACAGAACCGGAAGTAGTAGAACATGAAGAATTGCCGTGCTTTTTAAAACGTAAAGGAACTAAGACAATTTATGCGGCAGGTTATTATATCATCAAATTCCCTAACTTATTAGGCAAAGCCTTTTGCCCAAAACTCTCTACTCTAGAGAATTATAAGTATGAAGGGCCATTTCTGCAAGAGATGGAACGTGATCTAAAGCACTCGAAGTTAATG
>PVBE010628016.1_pt1 | contig 17918 bp, 9 predicted proteins | sample 1631181 | NCBI WGS metagenome assembly PVBE01 (sample SAMN08397723, study PRJNA350692) | Marine metagenome, whole genome shotgun sequencing project. | isolation source: water | place: Pacific Ocean | collected 2012-04
AAAGACAGGATCGGGCGCGTCTACTTCCGTCCGACGCGGATGGAAGGATCGGTCTCCCGCATATAGAGGATATCGGTCATCGCGGCCTGCGCTTGGAGATACCCTTCGCGGTAGATGGCCTCACCGGCCTTGAAGTCGTAGATGTTGAAGCCCTCGACGTCGAAGTCGAAGACGTAGTCGGCCATCGCGGCGCGGTCGCGTCCGAGCTGCGACATCATCAGGAAGACGGCGCGCAAGAGGTCGTCGAGGCGGGCGTAGGTGCTGCCTCGGAGGCGCGCGCGCCAGTCTTCGCCGAGCACCGGCTCACGCCCGACCGGGTGGGGAGGCACGATGTTCGAGGCGATGATGAAGCTCGCGCCGGCGTCCCACACCACGGAGGCCGGGACGTTGTTGCAGATGCCGCCGTCGACGAGCCTGCGCCCCGCGCGCTGGATCGCGGGGAAGAAGCCGGGGAAGGAAGACGACTTCCGGAACCCCTCGGCGATGGTGCCGCGGGTGACGACCACCTCCTGACCGGTGGCGATGTCGAGACACACCGGCAGGAACGGGATCTCCGTGCTGCCCAGGGTGCGGTCGCCCATGTAGCCACGCATCCAGCGCACCAGCGGGGTCAGCGACGCCACGCCCTGCAGGATGCGCCATTGCAGCGCGTTGCGATGACGCACGAGCTCGTGACAGGCCTCGAGTCCGCCCGCGACGTACATCGCGCCCACCATCGAGCCGAAGGAAGCGCCGGAGACGTAGTCGATCGGGACGCCGTGCTCCTCGAGCGCCTGGAGCAAGCCGATGTGGGCGTAGCCGAGCGCGCCGCCGCCGCCAAGGGCGATCCCGACGGTCCGTCCGTGGAGCACGCGTACCAGGCGGTGACATGCGCGGCCGTAGAGGGTGCCGTCGTCGACCAGGGACTCGAGCCGCCGGCCGTACCAGAAGTTGGCGACCGTTTCGGCGTCGTCGAGCATGCGCACCGTGTTGCGCGTGGTCGCCATCGGCAGCTCGATGTCGCCCTCCAGGCGGATGGCGTCAACGCGGAAGCCAGCGTGGTCGAGGACGACGTCGGTCGTCGCGTCGCTTGCCCAACGGACGTACAGATGGGCCTGGCTCACTTCGATCACGTCGCGGTCCGGCCGCTGCGCTTCGCCCAGCCCGACGACGATCGAGTCGCCGAGCCGCGCGCGGTCTCGCAGGGCCGCGACGAGCGCTCCGGTTTGCGCGCGGTCCTGAGGCCACAACACGCGCAGGCCCCATTCTTCGGGCACCTGCATGCGGACGATCGGGATGCCGGCGAGCTTCCCGCGCCGCGTCTTGCGGTCGAGCCGAACGGCCGAGCGTGGTCCGTCGAGGTCGACGAGGGTCACGTCGCCACCGTCTCGCAGCGCCGCGGAGACGCCGTACGAGAGGGTGGTCGCGCCGCTTTGTCGACGCGCGCCCCACACGGTGACCACGAACGCGTTCTCTTGCTGAGCCAGCGCCGCCTCTGCGTGCAGATCGAGGCTCGCGAGGTGCTGGTACAGGCGCCGCTGGAGAGGCGGGTTGCGCGACACCACCTCCATGAAGCTGCGCTCGGTGATCCGCAGCAGCTCAGAGGAGCGGGTCGCTTCGACGTCCGCGGTGCGGGGGAGCTCGAGCAGCACGGCGGCGTGCCCGAAGAGCCAGCCGGGCCCGTTGGTGGTCAGCAGCTGGCGCGGGCTGTTCTTCGTGGCGGGCGAGTAGACCGCCACTTCACCGCGCACGACGAGGTACACATCGCTCGACAGCTCGCCGGCGCGAACGATGCTCGCCCCTGGCTGTGCGCGCACGAGCTGGCCCGACTGCATGAGCCGCTCCAGGTCGTCGCGCCCGAGCGCGCGCAGGATCGGGTCGCGCAGGAGCAGCCGCAGCATCAGCGAGCTGCGCTCGCGCACCTCGATGAGGTCGCGCACGAGCTCGAGCAGCGGCTTGCTGCTGTCGAGCATGGCGCCGAAGTGGTCCGCCGGGATGAAGATGGCGCGCACCGGGCTGACGGCGCGGACCGTGGCGCCGGTTGATTCTCTGTGCAGGATCGCGCGCTCACCCAGCATGTGCCCGGGCCCTACCCGAGCGACGACCTGGCACTCGTCGTCATCGAGCGGCACTTCGACCACGGCCTGCCCGGCGGTGACGACGTAGACGCCGTGCCCCTTCTTCCCGCCCTCGATCAGCGCCTCGCCGCGCTCGAAGTCCTGCAGCGACGCGCCATCGAGCAGCGCGGCCTGGTCTTCGGGCGGGAGGTGCCCGAGGAAGCTGGCGTCGACGAGCCAGCCGAGGCCGGCGTCGACGAGTGACTCGATCGTCATTCCCACAGCCGGATCGGTTACACCGTCCGCCTCGGGACCACAATATCGTGCGAGTCCGGGACGTCGCCGTCACGCTTCGTGTGACACACAGTGGGTCGTCCGCGTCACGGGGTTCCACGGGAACGGGGCCTGCGCGTCGTGGCACAGTGGTTGCTGAACCGACCGGTACAATGCGTCCGCTCCTCCCGCTTCTGGTGCTCCTCGTGGTCGGCTGCGAAGCCGAGCTGCTCGTCTACAAGGCCGCGGATAACGAGGGCGTGCTCCACGACCCCACCCCCCCGGGGGTCCAGGAGTGGGGCGGGGAGGAGCCGGGCGGACCTCCACCGGATCAGTCGCAGCCGGGCGAGGAGCCCCCGGGTGATCCGCCGCCCGCGACTCCACCCGAGGACGGTCCGCCCGACAAGCCCGAGGACGAGAGCGACCCGCCGCCGCCGGACGAGGGTGGGGACGAGCCCGAGCAACCGCCGCCCGACCTGCCGCCGGACGATGGCGGTGACATGTGCGGTGACTTCCGCGGCGTGGCGGCGATCTACAACGGCACGCCCACCCCGACGCACCTGCCGCTGCTCGAGGGGCAGGTGTGGGCCGTGGGCAGCTTCAACGGCTGCAGCGGTGCGTTGATCGCCCCGACCTGGGTGCTGACGGCTTCGCATTGCGGCCTGGGCAATAACGCGAGCTTCTGCGTCGACCGCCAGGCGCAGAATCCGGGGACCTGCTTCGGGGCGCGGCGCGTGGTCAACAACCCGCGGGGCGACATGACGCTGATGGAGCTCGACCGCGACGCGACGGTCGCGTTCCCGGGGTTGATCCCGATCCCCGTCTTCACCGACCAGATGGACCAGTCCTGGATCGGGCGGACGGCGGAGGCGGGCGGGTTCGGACAGCAGGAGAACGGCGGCTTCAACGAGCGCGAATTCGTGGCGGAGCCCATCGTGTCGCTCAGCGGCGACACCCTGACGGTCGACGGCGAAGGGCGCCACGGCGTGTGCTTCGGCGACTCCGGCGGGCCGGTGATGGTGATCGCGGCGGACGGCACCGTGCGCGTCGCGGGCGCGCTGAGCAACGGGGACAACTCGTGCGTCGGCCGCGACAACTTCACGCGCGTCGACACCCACCTCGAGTGGATCGAGTCCTACACCGGCCCGACTGTGGTCGACGGCGCAGGCTGCGGCGAGATCGACGTCGTGGGCCGCTGCATGGGCACCGCGGCGCTGTTCTGCGGGGCCGACGACACGCTGCAAACGCAGCGGTGCGAGAACGGACAGGCGTGCGGCTGGGATGTCGGTGCGGGGGGCTTCCGCTGCCTCGCCGGGGCCGACCCATGCGGCGGCGTCGACACCTTCGGGACCTGCGAGGGCGCGACGGCGCGTTGGTGCGACGCCGGGGTCTTGAAGGAGCGGGACTGCGGCGAGTGCGACGAGGCCTGCCAGATCGTGCCCGAGATGGGCGGCGTCGGCTGCCAGTCCAACCCCTGCGCGGACCTGGATTACCTCGGCCGCTGCGACGGTGACGTGGCTCAGTGGTGCGACGAGGGCGTGTACAAAACGCAGGATTGCGCCGCCGAGGGACAGCGATGCGAATACGTCAATGACCGCATCGGGTGGTTCTGCAATTGACGGGAGTTGGTCGCATGCCCTCGTATTGAGGTCGTGCGTCGCGCCACCTGCCTGATCCCGGTCCTGTTATTCGCGTGCGGTGACCCGCATCCGGACCACCAGGTCTCAGGCCTCCAACGTGTCGAGCTGGACGAGCAGACTCGGATCTCCGCGCCGTTCCCGTTCCTGCAAGCGAGCCTCTATCTGACCGGCGAGACCGCCGACTTCGATGCGCGCGTGCGCCGGGATGGGGCGTGGTCGAATTGGGGACGCCTCGAGGTGACCTGGAGCGAGGCGCCGTTGCACGTCGGGCGGGTGGTCCTCGCGGAGGCGGCGGACGCCCTCGAGCTTCGTGGTGCAGGGGCCGCCGAGGTCATGTTCCACCGGGCGGTCGACGCGCCGGCCACGCGCACCAGTGACTTGCCCCACGCCAAGAAGCAGAGCGCGCTGGCCCCGGCGAACCTGGTGTTCTCGCGGCACGAGTGGGGCGCGCGCGACCCCGACCGGATCTGCAACAACGTGGTCGCCCCGCATCGGATGAGCATCCACCACACGGCGTCGCCGAATAACGGGCCGGACGCGGCGGCGAGGATGCGGCAGATCCAGGCCTTCCACATCGACGGCCGCGGGTGGTGTGACATCGGCTACCACTTCGTCGTCAGCCAGGCGGGCGACATCTACCAGGGGCGCTCGGACGAGCGGCGGCCCGGCGCCCACGTGGGCGGGCAGAATTCGGGCAACGTCGGCGTCTGCTTGATGGGGCATTACGACGATCAGGTCCCGCCGGAGGCGCAGATCGACGGGGCGGTGCGCATCGTGCGGTGGGTGACGCAGACCTACGGCATCGACCGGGACCGCGACACGATTCGCGGGCATCGGGAGTGGCCCGGGCAGTCGACGGCGTGTCCGGGTCGCAACCTGTTGCCGCGGGTGGACGAGATCGTCCGGCGCTCCGGTGAGGTCGATCCCGAGGATCCGCCGCCGCCCCTCGACATGGGCGAGCCGCCACCACCGGACGCCGCGGAGCCGCCTCCGCCGCCCATCGACTACGCCGTCGCTCCCGAGGGCGCGCTCACCGCGGAGTTCGACCGCTCCGGGTTCACCGGCGGGCTGACGATTCGGATGACGCCGGCCGGCGAGGCCGCGGGTGACCTCTTCTTCCGCAACACGGGGACCGAGACGTGGACGCCGGCGCTCACCCGACTGGCGACCGCGCGCCCGCTCGACCATGAGAGCGACATGCGCACCAGCGGGTGGCTGTCGGGGAGCCGGCCGACCGAGGTCGAGGGCAACATCGCGCCGGGCGAAGTGGGGCGCTTCGTCTTCGGTGTGCGCGCTTCGGGCATCCCGGGTGAGTACGTTGAGCACTTCACGCTGGTGCAGATCGGGGTGGGCTGGTTCGAGGAGGTCGATGTCGCGCTCACGATCATCGTGTTGCCCGAGCCCGACTCCGCCGAGCAGCCTCTGGAGTGGGACGCGGGCCCCGTGAACCGGCGGGACGCCTTCGTCGGGAACGGTGGAAGCGGCGGTTCAGGTGGCGGCGGTGGTGGCGGCGCGGGCGGCGGCGGTGGCGACCCGTTCGATGGGTCGCCTGCGCAGCAGGTGACCGACGACGACCCCGAGGGATGCCACTGCGACGCGAGCGGCTCACCGGGCCCAGGCAGCGTGTGGCTCGTGTTGATGGCCGCGCTCGGCCGGCGGCGTCGACGCCGGTTGTGAGGGCGACGGCCGTGTGATTCGATGGCGCCGCCCGTGGCACCCGAATCCTCACGCATCACCCAGGCTCTCGAGCGCGCCTCGCCCGCGAAGTTCTCGGCGTACGCCATCCTTGCGGCCTTCACGACCTACTTCTGCATGTACGCGTTCCGGAAGCCGTTCGGCGCCGGGACCTTCTGCATCGACGGCGGGTTGGAATGCTCGTCGGACGAGACCTACAAGATCACGTTCGTGGTGGCGCAGCTGCTCGGCTACTGCGCGTCGAAGTTCATCGGCATCAAGGTCATCTCCGAGATGTCGCCGGCGAAGCGGGCGCTCTCGCTCTTCGGGTTCATCGGCATCGCCGAGGCGGCGCTGCTGCTCTTCGCGGTGACGCCGGCTCCCTACAACGCGGTGTGGATGTTCGTGAACGGCCTCCCGCTGGGGATGATCTGGGGCCTGGTCTTCGGCTTCCTCGAGGGGCGGAAGGTCTCCGAGGCGTTGGGCGCGGGGCTGAGCGCCTCGTACATCGTGGCGAGCGGCGTCGTGAAGTCGGTCGGACGCTGGTTCATCGACGCGGGCGTGCCCGAGTACTGGATGCCCTTCGTCACCGGGCTGGCCTTCGCGCCGCTCTTCGTGATCGCGGTGCTGGCGCTCAAGCAGCTGCCGCCACCGAACGCGGAGGACGAGGCGGCCCGCGTGAAGCGCGAGCCAATGGACGCGAAACGCCGAAACGCCTTCGTGCTGACCTACCTTGGCGGGCTGCTGCCGCTGATCCTGCTGTACTTCTTCCTCACCGCGTATCGCGACTTCCGCGACAACTTCGCGGTCGAGCTGTGGAACGCCCTCGGGTACGGGGGCAAGCCGGCGGTGCTGGCGACGTCCGAGATGTATGTCGCGGCTGGCGTGATGCTGGTGCTGGGTCTGCTGATGCTGATCCGCGGCAACCGGAAGGCGCTCGTCGTCGTGCACCTGGTGATGGCGGGCGGCACCGCGCTCGTGGGCCTCTCCACGCTCGCGTGGCAGTACGAGATGATCGAGCCGTTCACGTGGATGATCCTGGTCGGGCTCGGGCTGTACATGGCGTACGTGCCGTATGGCTGCGTGCTCTTCGACCGGATGCTCGCCGCCCTCGGGGTGCTCGGGACCGCCGGGTTCATGATCTACGTGACCGACGCCTTCGGCTACCTCGGCTCGATCTGCATCAACCTCTACAAGAACTACGGCGCGGCCGATCTCTCGTGGCTCGATTTCTTCGTGAAGTTCAGCTACCTGACCTGCTTCCTCTGCACCACGTGCTTCCTGGTCTCGATGGTCTACTTCGCGCGCAAGAGCAAGCTGCGCGACATGCGGTCGGACGCCGAATGAGCCTGAACATTGACTGCCTCGTCGGCGGCGAGAGCGTGCCGGGGGAGGGGCCTGCCCAGGTCGTGTACGAGGCGGCCACCGGCGGCGTGATCGCAGAGGTCCCGTCCGCATCGCCGGCCCAGGTCGATGCTGCTGTGCAGGCGGCGCGCGAGGCCTTCCCGGGTTGGGCCGCTGCCACGCCGCACGAGCGCTCCCTGGTGCTGCTCGGCATCGCTGACGCCATCGAGTCCTGGGCCGACCCGCTCGCCCAGATCGAGGCGCGCAATTGCGGCAAGCCCTTCGACCGGATGTTCGAGGACGAGATCCACCACATCGCCGACCCGTTTCGTTTCTACGCGGGGGCCGCGCGCTGTCTGAGCGGGCCGAGCGCGGGGGAGTACGTCCCCGGTCGCACGAGCTTCATGCGGCGCGACCCGATCGGGGTCGTCGGCTGCATCGCGCCGTGGAACTACCCGCTGATGATGGCCAGCTGGAAGCTCGCGCCGGCGCTCGCCGCGGGCAATACGGTGGTGCTCAAGCCGTCGGAGCAAACGCCGCTGAGCACGCTCCTGTTCGCCGAGATCATCTCTGCGCACCTCCCGCCGGGCGTCATCAACGTGGTCACTGGCGACCGCCGGGTGGGTGCCGAGATCGTGGGTCACCGCGACGTGCGCATGGTGTCCGTCACGGGCTCGATCGAGACCGGGCAGGCCGTGATGCAGGCGGCGGCGGGCTCGCTCAAGCGGCTGCACCTCGAGCTGGGCGGCAAGGCGCCGGTGATCGTCTTCCCCGACGCCGACATCGAGGCGCTGGTGGCCACCGTCCGCAGCGCCGGCTTCTACAACGCCGGCCAGGACTGCACCGCGGCCTGCCGGGTCATCGCCCACGCCGACGTCTACGACCGCGTGGTCGAGGCGCTCACCGCGGCCGCGTCGTCGTTGGTGATGGCGGATCCCTTCCACGACGAGACCGAGCTCGGCCCCGTCATCTCGATCCAGCACCTCGACCGAATCGAGGGCTTCATCGATCGCCTGCCCGACCACGCCCGCGTGACCACCGGCGGCAAACGCCCGAACGGTGCCGGCTTCTACTATGAGCCGACCATCGTCGCGGACGTGCGCTTCGGCGACGAGATCGTCGAGCACGAGGTCTTCGGGCCGGTCGTGTCGGTCACCTCGTTCACCGACGAGGCGGAGATGCTGCGCGCGGTCAACGACACGCGCTACGGCCTGGCCTCCTCCGTCTGGACCCGCGACGTCGGGCGCGCGATGCGCTTCGGCGCCGGTCTCGAGTACGGCTGCGTCTGGGTGAACGACCACCTGCTTTGGCCGACGGAGATGCCCCACGGCGGGCTCAAGATGTCGGGCATGGGCAAAGAAATGTCGGTCCTCGGCCTCGAGGATTACACCGCCGCGCGCCACGTGATGGTCAGCCACGACAGCTGACTGTCTGCCGTAGAGCGATGAGCACGTCTACTCGGGGCAGCCCTCCGCCATGATGGCCCGCGGGACGCAATACGGTTCGAGCAGCTGAGGTCCAGGCACGAAGCAGCAGGGATCCGGTCCGTAGCCTTCGCAGTCCTCCGGTCCGTCGAGGCACAGCTCGGTGCAGATGATGGCCTCGTCGATCGCCAGGAAGACCTTCCAGCACTCGAGGTCGCCTGAGCAGGTCACCTCGCAGACCCCGTCTTCACAGCTCGGCACTTTGCATTGCTCACCGGGTCCGGGCAGCTCCGCGTCCGCCCTCGCCGCGTCGGGCACCGGTCCATCGGGCGTGGGACCGTCGGGCGGCGGGCCGTCCGGAGCGGCGTCGACGACCCTTGCGTCGGGGACCACGCCGTCGAGGACCACGGCATCGGGGACCACGGCGTCGGTGTCCATCGCGTCCGGCACCTGCGCATCTCGCTGTGCGTCGGGTCGCCCGACGTCATGCGGCGCGGCGTCACGGCCGAGGTCGACCCGAACGTCGGGTGCCGCATCCGGCAGGCCGCCATCGGGTGGGGCCACCTCCGCCAGGTCGAGCGAGGGCGTGGGCAGGCGGGAGCTCAGCACCAGCCCGTGGGTCCCGCGCAGCATGTCTCCACCGACGGCCCAGATGTCGCCGGGCGCCCAGACCGCGTGCAGCGTGTCGCGCCCGCCGCGCGCGTGCCCGGCGTAGTCGCGCCAGGAGCCCTCGGCGTCGCGCTCGAGCAGGACCCCGTTCACCCCGCTCGCGAGCGCGGCCCCATCCGGCCGCACGTACACGCCGTTGAGCCCCGGCGTGCCCTCCGGGAGGACCTCGGCCACCCACTTCGAGCCGTCCCACGCGAACGCCGCACCGTCCGACGTGCCGCCCACCGCCAGCACGGGTCCACCCGCCTGGCCGTGGACCGTGAAGACGAGGGTGTCGACGCCGACGTCGACCCGCGCGAGCTGCGCCCCGTCCCAGTGCAGCGCCACCCCGTCGTCGCCGACGATGTGGATGTCGTCCGCGCCCGTCCCCCACACCTTGAACAGATTCGATCCCTCGGGAAGCGCAGGGTCGGCCACCCGATTCCAGAGGCCATCTCCACTCGATCTGAGCAGGACGCCTTTCGGTCCGTTCGGTCGCTGCGAGCCGCCCACCGCCCACAGGTCGCTCGCGCTGCTCCCCCAGAGCCCCCAGAGCACGGCCGTGTCGGGCAGGTCGGTGCGCTCTCGCGCCCAATGGTCACCGCGGCGAGAGACGATTTGTCCGTCCTGACCGCAGGCCCACACGCGGTCCGGCGAGGCGCCCCAGACCCACCAGAGCGTCGACCCTGAAGGGACCGAGGCGCGGCGGATCGTGTCACCGTCGAGGTACGCCAGCAGGCGCTGGTCGCCCGGCGCCCCACCCGCGAACCAGACCGTGCCCTGGCCGTCGCCCCACACGCCGAGCACGAGCGGCGTCACGTCCCCGGCGGACACGAGCGTGCCCGGCCCGCCCACACCCGACTCGACCGCTGCGTCGATCGGGTCGGTCGTCGGATCGTCGCACGCGGCCAGCGAGAGGCACGCCGTCAGGACGAGCAAGCGTCTCGGCGACCGAATCATCAGAAGTTGGCGCAATCCCGCTCCGGAAAGCTGTCCCGCCGCGTGCAGAACGGTTCGATCAGCTGCGGCCCCGGCACGGTACAGCATGGGTCCGCCCCGTACTCCTCCGAGCACGTCTCCACGCCCCCGAGGCACGACTCGGTGCACAGGTGCACATCCAGCGCGAAGAAGTAGAAGCACTCCAGCTCCCCCGCACACGTGAAGTCGATGCACTCCTCGCCCCGCCCGGGGAGCGGCGCCGCGTCGGGCTCCGCCGCGTCGGGCTCTGCTGCGTCGGGCTCCGCCGCGTCGGGCTCCGCCGCGTCGGGCTCTGCTGCGTCGGGCTCCGCCGCGTCGGGCTCCGCCGCGTCGGGCTCTGCTGCGTCCGGCTCCGCCGCGTCCGGCTCCGCAGCGTCAGGCTCTGCGGCGTCAGGGTCCGCAGCATCCGGCTCCGCGGCATCGGGCTCGGCAGCGTCCGGCTCGGCGGCGTCTGGCTCGAGGGCCTGGTCGGGCTCCGCATCTGGCTCCGGCACCGCTTGGTCGGGCTCGGGTGCCTGGTCGGGCTCGGCGTCCGGAATCTGGACACTTTGGTCGGGCTGGACATCCTGGTCGGGCTGGACACCCTGGTCGGGCTGGACACCCTGGTCGGGCGCCGCATCCAGAAGCTGGACAGCCTGGTCGGCTGCGCCGTCCAGAAGTTGGACGGCCTGGTCGGGCTGGACGCTCTGGTCGGGCGCGCCGTCCAGATGTTGGACGCCCTGGTCGGGCTGAACACCCTGGTCGGGCTGAACGCCCTGGTCGCTCGGCCCGTCCAGACTCTGGACGTCGTGGACACCCTGGTCGGCGGCGCCGTCCAGAATCTGGCCGTCCACGCCGGCGTCGGAAGTCGGGAGTGGCACGTAGTCGGGGAGGGGACGCAGGTCGGTGAGGATTGCGCCGGGCCCGCCGGTGACGATTCGGCCGCCGACGGCCCAGGACGGACCGTCGATCCAGGCGGCGTGCAGGGTCAGACGGGTGGTGTCGAGCTCGGGTCCGTGGGCGAGGGGACGCCATTGGCCGCGCAGGTCCCGGTGCAGGACCGCGCCGTCGTCACCGGTGGCAAGGGCGGTGCCGTCGGCAGCGACGAAGACGCCGGAGAGGCCGGGGGTGTCGGGGGGAGACTCGTCGAGCCAGGCGCCCTCCTCCCAGCGGAAGATGCGGCCCTCGATGAAGCCCCCGACGGCGAGGACGGGGCCGTCGGGGCGGCCGTGGACGGTGAAGAGGCGGTCGACGTCGACGTCCACACGCTCGAAGGACTCGCCGTCCCAGTGGAGCGCGACGCCGCCTTCGCCCACCAGGTGGATGTCGTCGCGCGCGGTGCCCCAGACCTTGAAGAGGTTGCTGTCTGCCGGGAGGGCGGGATCCTCGACGCGGCGCCAGAGACCATCGCCGGTGGAGCGCAGCACAACACCCTTCGGGCCGTTACGGCGCGCGGATCCGCCCACCGCCCAGATGTCGCCGGCGGTGCCCCAGACGCCCCAAATCGTGGCTTCCGGCGGCAGGCCGCTGGGCTCGGCGCGCCATTCTCCGCGTTGCAGGCGCAGGATGCGGCCCTCGCCACCGACCGCCCACGCGTGGTCGCGGTCCGAGCCCCACATCCACCACAGCGCGGGCCCGGTCGGGGTGGGCATCTCGCGGATGGCCTCGCCGTCGTAGAGCGACACCACGCCGCCCGTGGGGCCGGGTCGGCCGCCGCCGAAGTAGACGTGGTCGGGCGCGTCGCCCCAGGCGCAGAGCACGAGCGGTTCGGGCTCGATCGCCCCGAAGTGGCTCTCGACCCGGCCGTCCGGACCCGCGGCGTCCGCGGCGTCGAGGTCCCCGTCTGGGAGGCCCGCCTCGGCGCCGAGGTCGCCGGCTGCATCGCTGCTGTCAGGGGCGTGGGCGAGGTCGGCCCGAGCGTCGGGCTCGAGCGGGCCGTCAGCGTCGGGCGGTGCTGCGTCGAGCTCTGCAGCGTCGGCCCGCACCGCGTCGTCCGCGTGGACCGCATCGAGAGCCACGTCAACAACGCTGGCACCCGAGTCGCCGTCGCAGGCCGCGAGGGCGAGGGCGCAGAACAAGCAACCCCGCACGCGCGGATAGTACCTAAAGCGAGTCGTTTATCGCGCGATCGCCTTGGGCATCGACTTCGCGAGCTTCGCGGTGCCCTTCCGCACGGTGCCCAGATCGACGTAGGCGCCGTCGGCCATGATGACGAAGGGGCGGTCCTCGAAGCCGAGCTTGCCCTTGCCGTCGTGACGGATGATCTGCAGCTTGCCCGCGCCGTAACCCATCGGGCCGCGACGGTAGTAGTGGGCCTTGAGCATGTACGGGTAGCCGCCCGGGTCGTGGATGGTGAAGCACTCGGGGCCGTAGCCGGTGGTCACGTCGGCGTAGAGCTCGCCGCCCGAGGCCAGGCCGCGGCGCGAGTAGTAGGCGTGGTTGAAGCGCTTGTCGAAGATGTGGAAATCGACGTCGTTGGCGTCGGTCTCCCAGGTCAGCACGAAGCGCAGGCTGGCGCGGGTGTCGATCTGCAGGCCGTGGGGCTTGAGCATCGCCTCGACCTTGGCGCGCGCCTTCGGATCCGCGGCGACGAGGGCGGCGGCGACGAGCTGGGCGTCCTCCTGCAGAATCCGGTCGACCCCGGCGAACCGGTCACGGATCCGCCGGGCGTTGATGCCCTTCAGCAGGACCTCGAGCGCCTCCTCGTAGCGGCCGAGGCGGACCAGGGCCATGCCGAGCTGGTGGTAGATGGCCGGGTGGTCGGGCCGCTGCTCGGCGGCGACCTGGTAGGTGTCGACCGCGAGCTCGAGGCCGAGGCGCCCCATGCGGTCGAGCCAGTTGCCGGCGAGACGCCGCATGTCGGCGCGTGAGGGGTACAGGTCGAGGATGCCGCCGAATGCGCGGGCCGCGTCGAGGCCGTTGCCCTGCATCGCCAGGGCCTGGCCGAGCGCGACGAGGCCAAGCAGGTCCGCGGGGTTCCCGTCGTGCCACGCCTTGGCGGCCTTGTAGGCGCGCTTGGTGCGGCCCTTCTGCAGGTCCTTGACGATGGTCGCCATCTTCCCGGTCAACGCGGGGCTCGCGTTCTTGATCTCGCGCAGCTCGCGACGGCCGACGGACTCACCGGTGGGCTGCGCGGCGATGGGCTTCGGGCGGCGCCGCGGCGGGCGGCGTGCCGGGAACGGATCCGGCCGGCTGCTGTTGTTGGCGACCGGGCGACGCTCGCGGCGATCGCGGCTGCGGGCGACGCGCTTGGCGCGCGGCCGGGCCGTCCGGGTCGCCGTCTCGCTGCGGGGTGCCTCGGCAGACTTGGCCATCTCGCCACCACCGAATGAGTCACCGTCGTCGTCGGAAGGCGCCCGGTCGGGCTCCGGAGCCGGCGCGGGCCGGGGGGCGGCGGCGGTCGCGCCGGGCGCTACGGCGCCACCCGTCGCGGCGCCGATGTCCATCGCGTCGGCCAACCCGCCCTCGTCCTTCTTCTTCTCCCTGTCCCCCTCCCGCTCCGCCATCGTCGAGTCGGTGGTCGCCGGCGCGCTGCCGCCGCGGCGGGCGGCGCGTCCCTTGGCGGGCTTGGAGGGGCGGACGCGCGGGGGCGGGGGCGGCGGAGGCGGCGCGATGGCGACCGCGGTCGCGGTGCGGTGCTGCAGCTCGATGCCGGCGGCGCCCACCACGAGGATGTCGGCCAGGGCGCGGCGGTCGATGCCGAAGCGGCGGTACTCGTTCTCGTTCTCGAGCACCACCAGCGCGGTGTACGGCGAGAGCACGCGGTGCTTGGTCGACAGCGCGATGATCTGGTGCTTCAGGGCGCCGCGCAGGTCCGGGTCACCCATGGTCGCCATGTGCTGGAGGCGCTTGATCCGCGCAGCGACCCAGGCTCGCTCGAGCAACGGCTTCTCGGCATCGCGCACCGTGGGCGTCACGGACAGGTCGAGCCCACCGGACAGGTCGACGCGGAGCTTCTCGGTGGCCGGGACGTCGGCGAAGACCACGATCGTGTCGCCGCCCTGCAGCCCCCTGGCCTTGGCCGGCCAGACCCACTGCGCGCCAGGGACCGAGAGGGTCACGTCGCCCAGCGTGCGCTTGCCGAGGCGCGCCAGCTGCTTGTCCAGCGGGTGGCGCCCTTCGACGACGCGGCCGGGGCTCGGCAGGCTGCTCTGGACGAGGGCCTCGAGGACCAGCGGGTCGCGGGCGGTGGTGTCGACGACCACGTCGACGCGCTGCACGCCGTGGGCCTTCAGGGCGCCGACGGCCTTCCCGATCTCGACCGGGTCGCGCTCGCCGGCGGTCGCCATGCCGTCGGTGACGAGGATGACGCGCCGGCCCTCGCCCTTCGCCTTGGCCACGGCCGCGAGCGCGGCGGTGTAGCTCGACGCGCCCAGCGCGCCGCGGGCCTTCAGGCGCTTGATCGCCTTGTTGCCGAAGTCCGACGGGGCGCCGCGGAAGACGACCTCGTCGACCTGGTCGAACGCGACCACGACCACGTGCTTCACGCCGATGCTCGGCAGGCCGCCGACCAGGGCCTCGAGCGCCTTCAAGCGTCCATCGAAACCAATCGCGCGGGAGGCCGAGGTATCGAAGAGCACCCACGCCTCGGGGATCGTCTCGCCGCCGGCGTCACCCGGGATCACGAAGCGCGCTACCGACAGGTTGCCGCTGCGGCGCGCGTCGCCGCCCGCGGGAACCGCGCCGCCGAAGACGACCCAGTCCTGCTCCGGCGAGAAGTTGGCCTTCTCGACCTTGGAGATCTGGTAGCGGCTGGTCGTCCCGCCGAGCGAGGTCTGCGCCCCGCCCGCGCCGTCCGCGGCCGTCATCGCCGTGAGCGTCAGCTTCTCGACGGCGGGCAGGCCGCGCAGCGGAAGCCGGTATGCCTCGCCCGACGCGCTGAGCTCGTGGGACCACGAGATGATCAGCTCCTTGCGCCCGTTTGCGGGGATCGGAAACACCCGGGCCCGGAAGTTGTTGCCCGCGTCCTGCTCGAGCAGCGCCGGGTCCTGCCGACGATGGAGCGCGTCTTCGTAGGCGCGCCGCGCCGCCTGCTTCTCGACGACCTCGCCCTCCATCCAGCTGCCGCGAATCTTCATCGCGAAGCGGCTGATCGCCGCGCCGTCCGGCATCGTCACCTTGAAGTGGCCCTCGATCACCCGCGGCTGCGGGTTCTGGAAGGTCAGGTGCAGCTCGGTGAAGGCGAGCGGCCCGTCCACGACGGCCCGGGCGTCGAGGCCCACCAGCTTCAGGCCGGTGCCGTCGGCGGCCGTCAGGCTGTACGGCGCCTCGACGGCGACCGGTCCGGAGGCGATCTGCTTCTGCGCCAGCGAAGGCGCGGCGAGCAGGGCGATGGTCAGGAGAGCAGGTGTCCGCATATGTGGGTCCTCGCTGGCAGGTGACGCTGAGGTTGGACGCTCCGAAGGTCGGAACGATCTATTCCTGGCGACCCGGGCTTGTCGAGGAATGCGCGCTCGGGCATCTGCCGGTTGGCGCAGGCTGGGATCGCGGGCGTTCTGCGAAGGCGCGTCGCTCGGCGCCGCCCGCGCCTGAACCCGCTGCTAAGCTGGCAGAGAGGAGGGGGGACCATGGAATTTCTGGAGCAGGAGCTCGTGGCCGGGTTCACCGGAATGCAGGTGCTCATCGCCGTCGGGGCTCTGCTGGTGGTCGTCGCGGTGCTCAAGAAGGTGTTCGGCGGCAAGGAAGAGACAGCGACCCACTACGTCTCCGGGCGGTGCCCCTGCGGATGGTCCGGCAAGGTCTCGAAGTTCAACCGCGTATGCCCGAAGTGCACCAAGCCGCTTCCCGGCTGAGCAGGACAGGTTCGGCCGGCTGCGGCGCTGCGTCTGCTAGGATTCGGCACATGCTGCGCGGCCTGCTGCTCACTCAATGTGCCCTCCTCGTCTCCGCCTGTGACTCGGCGGACGACGCCCCGGTGCCCGACGCGGGCGCGGCGCCTGCGGAGTGGATGGAGCGGTTCGAGACGAAGCAAGGGGCGCTCGTCGCGGCGGGGCAGACCGCGGAGTGCGGCGAACGCTTCCGTGCCCCCGAGGGTCTGCCGGAAGACTGGGCCGTCGTTCACGTCGACGCCGACGCCGACGCTGGAGGCGACGGCAGCGAGGCGGCACCCCATCGCGCCATCGCAGACGCTCTCGCGGGCGGCGAGGCGCCGGTCGTTGTTCGCATCGCGCCCGGCCGTTACGACGAAGCCGTGCGGGCGGCGCGTTCGGCGGCGCTCGTCGGCAGCTGCGCGGCGCAGACGGTGCTCGTCGGCGGCGTGCATGCGGAAGGAAACGCGGCACGCGACCGCGACCTCTACCTGCAGCACCTCACGGTGGAGGGCGGGGCCCACAACCTCGAGGCCGTCGATCTGTCCCGCGTCCAGGTCAGCCAGACGCGGCTCGTGGGCGCCGACGAAGCCGGGGTGCTCATCCGCCGCGTGCACACCTTCGAACTGCTCGACTCCGCCGTGCGCGGCGCGGGCGGCGACCAGCTGACCCTCAACGAGACGGTCGCGTTCGTGCGCCGCTCGCTGGTCGGCCCTGGGCAGGGCATCGGTCTACGGGCCCGGGCCGAGAACGAGCCCGCGGCCGAAGCCGACTGCGCCGACGCGTGGAGCGCGGCGTGTCCGTACGCTGCCTCACTCGTCGTCGAAGACAGCCTCGTCAAGGACGTCGCCACCGCGGGCATCCGCGCCCGCAACGCCCAGCTCCGCGTGCTTCGGACACGCATCGAGCGCGTGGCCGACGCAGAGCCGGGGCGCGCGGTCGGGCTCGACCTCGTCGAGAGCCTCTCCGTCGTCACCGAAGGCGTCGTGGTGGACGGCGTCGACGGCCGCGGCATTCTCCTGCGCAGCGCCCGGGCGTTCATCGACGACGTCCGGGTCAGCGGCAACCTGGCCGGCGGCCTCGAGGTGATCCGGCTCCCGCCCGGCGATGTGCACGTCCCTGGAGGCTCATGGCACCCGGTCTGCGACTTTCACCCGGTGTGCGATTTCAACGTCGCCCCGGACGCGCACTTCGAGGGCGATGACTGGGCCGCGCCCGCCGACTGGTTCGCAGAGGGCCCGCTCGCCGAGCACCTCCCGGACGCGCTGCTGCCAGGCCACGAGTTGCGCGCCCAGGAGGCCGCGCTGCACGAGTGGGCGCGGGCCGACATCCGCAACGTAGACGCGTCTGGCAACCACATCTTCGGCGTGCACCTCTCGGGTCACCCGTCCCGGCTCGCCGGCGCCCGCATCGCGGACACGGTCGGCGAGGGGTCGGCCGGGCTGCGCATTGACCAGGACGAGTTCGCGCCGATTCAGGCGCCCGGCGCGAGCACGGTCGCCTTCTCGCGGATCGAAGATGTGGACGTGACGGGTGGTGCGGGGCGAGGCGTCCAGATCACCCACGCCTGGCTCCTCTTCGACGCGGCCGCCACGGTCGCCCCGTTGGTCAAGCTCGACACGCCGCTCCCGCTCAACGCCGACGCGCTGCACATCGAGGGTCTGCGCGTGAACGACTCCGCCGGCGTGGGGGTGCTCGCCTTCCGGTCGAACCTCGCCGTCGAGGGTCTCTCGGTCAGCTCCGCGGTCGGCGTGGGCATCCTCTCCCAGGAAGCCGTGCTCGACGTTCGCGACGTACGGGTCAGCGACATCGCCCCGGGTCGCTTCCCCGGTCTCCGCGGGGCCGAGCTCGGCGAGGTGTCCGACGGCTTCGTGATCCATCCGCAGCCCATCGAGGTCGACGAACCGAATCTGCGCATCAACGGCGTTGGCGTCGAGGGCGCCTCGCGCGTCGGCCTGCTGGTCGTCAACGGTGGTGACACGGCGGCGGGTCGCATCGCCCGCGGCGATGGGGTCTTCGCGCGAAATGGTCAGGATGTCGTCGCCAACGTCACCGGCGGTGCCCTCGAGTTCGAGGGCTTCGACGACGTGGTCGAAGACGACTTGCCGCCGCCCG
>PVBE010876804.1_pt1 | contig 17916 bp, 14 predicted proteins | sample 1631181 | NCBI WGS metagenome assembly PVBE01 (sample SAMN08397723, study PRJNA350692) | Marine metagenome, whole genome shotgun sequencing project. | isolation source: water | place: Pacific Ocean | collected 2012-04
CCATGATTGAGATGCTCTGGACCGAGAGGATGTGTTGGACCACGCCGGAGTGGACGGCGCTGCGTAATATTCGCGCGCAGTTTCTCTCGTCCCAAGCGGTGCTTCAGTACGTCGGCTACGCGAGAGGTCAGGAGGCAAGGTTCAAGGGCGGCGGCAGGCCTCATACCGGGGGCGGGAAGTACAACACAAAGTGAGCGTACCACATGCTGCGGGTGCTGGGGGACGCCGACTCGATGGCTCAGGGCGGGGAGCCTGCGGTGTGGAAGGACGGCCCGGAGCGGGACTTCCTCATGGACATACGCCTGGGCAGGTACACCGCCGACGAGGTGGTCGCCATGGCGGAAGAGCGCCGCGCCCACATTGAATCTCTAAGGCCGTGGCCGCTGCCGGACGAAGGCAACCGAGCGGCGCTGAACGAGTGGCTGCTGTGGGTTCGGGGACGGCCCGCCAGCGCGTGATGTCGCTTCGCCCCAGGCGACGGTGCGGTGGCCATCGTTCGTGGGAGTCAAAGGGTTCGTTCTGATTGGTGAGGTCGGCACCGGGATGGGCACGAGTGCCGTCCTAGGCCTCGGGACTACCGCTCTCTACTTCATCAACCAGGCTGCTTCAAACTAGGACACTTCCCCCGCCTGGCTCGCCCGGACTGAGTATCTCGGCTCTTTCTTCGGGCTCAGCATCCCCAGCCCGCCCCGCTGCATCGTACTGTATGGAGCGGCACGCTCGCGTGGGGCTACCCGCTCGCCCATGGGACGTTCCAGCATCAGGAGGGTGTGGAGCATGATCAGAGGGAAGCTGACGGTTCTCGGGGCCGCCGTCGTGGCGGCCGCCCTCCTGACGGCGGCCTGTTCGTCGAACGGCGCGACTGCCGCTCCGATCGCGTCGTCCCCCTCAGACGCCGGGGCGTCGACGCCGACGCCGAAGCCCGTGTCGGACCTCAAGCCCGCAGCCGACTTCCATTTCCCCCTCTACCAGGACGCGGAGCACGTTGGCGGCGCGGCCGAGGTGACGATGGCGGGGCTCGCCGGACACCCCGTGGTGGTGAACTTCTGGGCGCCCCTCTGCCCGCCGTGCCGCGCGGAGATGCCCGAGTTCGAGCAGCTGTGGCAGCGACACCAGGACCAGGGGCGCATAGTGCTCGGCGTCGATGTCGGCCCCTTCACGGGCCTAGGTGACAGCGAGCAGGCGATCGCGTTCCTGGAGCAGATCGGCATCACCTACCCCGCGGGCCAGGCGGTCTCGGCCCAGATCATGCAGGACTACCGGGTGCTCGGCATGCCCACGACCGTCTTCGTGACACGCGACGGCGGGGTGCTCCGGGCCTGGTCCGGGGCCCTCAACGGGGAGAAGCTGGAGGAGCTCACGAGCCAGCTGCTCCACTAGCTCTCCACGAGCCGCGAAGTCCCCTCGACAGCCCCCTTTTCCCGTACTGGGAGGGGGGCTAGTATTGCTTGTCCTCTCCCATGCCAGCCGCTATACTACGGCCCGGATAACGTTCCGCTTCGATGGATTACTGCCGTACCATGGGCACTTGCAACCAGAGCTCGTAGGCAGCCACGGAGACTGGGAACGACGATCGACGGTCGGCATCGAGGAGGTTGAGTCGTGGCGTTCGAGGACAGGTCCCTGGCGTGCAAGGAATGTGGAGCTGAGTTCGTTTTCACAGCGGGCGAGCAGGAGTTCTACGAGAAGAAGGGCCTTATCCACGACCCCACGCGATGCCCGAACTGCCGCGCGGAGCGACGCCGCACGCGCTCGGACGGTGACTTCGGTATGGGCGGGGGAGGCGGCGGCGGAGCGCGAACCCTGTACCCCGTGGTGTGCGCGTCCTGTGGAAAGGACACTGAGGTGCCCTTCCAGCCCCGGCTGGGCCGCCCGGTCTACTGCCGGGACTGCTTCGCCACACAGCGGGCCTGAACCTCCCGAGGCAGGCGCTCCCACGGTTGTCCGCGGAGCGGCGGTCAGGGCGCGCTGCCCTCAATGTCCGTCAGCCGAGGCGGTCTGTGCCCTGCCCCGACGGTGTGCGCCCCCGGTCCGATGGGCTGGCTCGCGGCCATCTCTTGATCCATGGGACGTACCGTAGGGGGACGGGGTGAACGTGGCGGTCGCGGTCGTCTCGCTCCACCTGGCAGACAATCACTCCCTGAAGGGAAAACGAGGTCTACTGCGCTCCTTGCAGTCCCGTCTCCGTCAACGGTTCAACGTAGCCGTGGCGGAGGTCGGAGCTCAGGACTCCCACCAGACGGCGATCCTGGGCCTCTGCTGCGTAGGGAGCGGGTCGGTCCACACGGAGCAGGCACTGGACAGCGCGCTGCGCTTCATCGAGGCCGAGGTGGTGGGGCTGGCGGAAGTGGTCGATTGCCACACCGAGGTCCTGAGCGGGTTCTCTGACTGAGCGTCGGACGGGGTGCATGGACGTAGCCGGCTTCCTCGCCGGGGTGCAGACCCGGCCCTGGTACGCCGGACAGGTCGTGCACCAGGAGTCGCTCCCGCCCCGCGAGGGCGTTCCCGGCGATGTCGCCCACCCGCTGCACCCCGCGCTGCTGCGCCGCCTGGAAGAGTTCGAGCTGTGGCCCCCGTATCGCCACCAGGCGGAGGCTATCGATGCGGCGCTCGGCGGCGAGCACGTCATCGTTGCAACCCCCGCGGCGAGCGGGAAGAGCCTCTGCTACCAGGCGCCCATCCTCCACACCTGGCTTGGTGACCACACCAGCCGAGCCCTAGTCCTCTACCCAACCAAGGCCCTGGCTCAGGACCAGCTCCGCTCGTTCGGAGCGCTGGCGGGAGACGCGTCGCCCCGGTTCGGCCTCTACGACGGCGACACGCCGACCGGAGAGCGGGCCGGCATCTGGAGGTCGGCGCAGGTTGTGCTGACGAACCCGGACATGCTCCACATGGGGATCCTGCCGAACCACCGGGCGTGGAGCCGCTTATTCCAGGGACTCCGATACGTGGTCGTCGACGAGGCGCACTCGTGCCGAGGCGTGTTCGGCTCCAACGTGGCGGTGCTGTTGCGGCGGCTGCGCCGAGTGTGCGCCCACTACGGGTCGCGGCCCCAGTTCATCCTGTGCTCGGCCACCATCGGCAATCCGGGGGAGCTGGCCGGCAGCCTGACGGGGCTCCCTTTCCGGGAGATCACGGAGGACGGATCACCGGCCGGGGGCAAGACCTTCGCCCTCTGGAACCCGCCCAGGCTCGCGGAATCGGAGGGGCGTCACAGCGCAGCGACCGAGGCGGCCCGCCTCTTCGCGGACCTGGTGGCGAGCGGGGTCCGCACCCTCGCGTTCGTGCGGTCCAGGCGGCTGGCGGAGACAGTGTATCGAGCCGCGCGGGACATGCTCAGGAGAGAGGCTCCGGACGTGGCCGCGCGCGTGGCCCCCTACCGGGGCGCGTACCTTGCGGAGGACCGTAGGCGGATCGAGCGCGACCTGATGGAGGGGAGGCTGCTGGGAGTGGCGACCACCACCGCGCTGGAGCTGGGGATCGATATCGGCGATCTGGACGCCACGATCCTTACCGGGTACCCCGGCAGCGTTGCCAGCACATGGCAGCAAGCTGGGAGGAGCGGGAGGCGGGGGGAGGAGTCGCTGGCGGTGCTGGTCGCCCGGGACGACCCCCTGGACCAGTACCTGATGCGCCACCCTGAGTTCCTCTTCGGCAGATCCTTCGAGCACGCGCTGACCGCGCCGGACAACCCGTACGTTCTGGACCCCCACCTGCTGTGCGCCGCCTACGAGGCGCCCCTCAGCGCGGCGGACGCCGACCTCTTCGGCCCAACCTTCGCGGAGCGCGTCGACGGGTTGGTGGAGACCGGCGCCCTCCGGCGGGCGACGGGCCGGTGGTTCCTCGATCCGTCGGTAGAGTACCCCGCGCAGCGGGTGAGCCTGCGCGCCACCTCATCCCCCAACTACAACGTGGTGGAGGAGACCGGGCGCATCCTGGAGACCGGCATCGGCGAGGCGAGCGCCTTCTCGCAGCTCCACCCGGGGGCGATCTACCTCCACCAGGGCGATCCGTACCGCGTGACGGACCTGGACCTTGCCGCGCGGACGGCGGCGGTGTCGGCGTCCAGCGATTCCTACTACACCCAGACGCGGGAGCTGACCGATACCCGCATCCTCAAGGTCCACCGCGAGCGCGTGACCGCCACCGGCACCCGTGTTTTCCTGGGCGAGGTGGAAGTGACCACGCAAGTGCTCGCCTACCGGAAGCGCACCTTCTACTCAGAAGCGCCCGTTGGCGAGGAGCTCGTGGACCTGCCCCCGTACAGGTTCCGCACCGTCTCCCTCTGGTTCGAGGCGCCGGAGGCGGCTCTGGACGAGGTCCGCGCCGCTCGCATGGACTTGGCCGGGGGGCTCCACGCAGCGGAGTACGCCGCCATCGGCGTCCTGCCCCTCTTGGCCCTGTGCGACCGGAACGACATCGGCGGAGTCTCCACCCCGCTGCACCCGGACACGGGTGGCCCCGCCGTGTTCATCCACGATGGGTACCCGGGGGGCATCGGCATCGCCGAGCGGGGCTACGATGCGGTCGAGCAGCTCTGGCGCACAACGCTCCAGGCCGTGGCGGAGTGCTCATGCGAGGATGGCTGCCCAGGCTGCATCCAGTCCCCCAAGTGCGGCAGCAACAATCACCCCCTGGACAAGGCCGTGGCCACCTTGGTCCTGCGGGGGCTACTGGGCCTTCCGGTCTGACCATGCTGGCTGACTGCCACACCCACCTGGACCAGTTCCCGTCGGCGGAGATCCCTGGAGTCCTCCAGCGAGCGCGCGAGGCGGGGGTTGCGGCCATTGTCCTCGCCGGGACCACGCTCGAATCATCGGAGGCGTGTGTTGGCCTGACGGAGACCGACCCCATGCTCCTGGCGGGGGTCGGCATGCACCCGTCGGACCTCACCGGCCCCCTGGACGGCGATGCCCTCGATCGGCTGCGGACGCTGGCGTCGTCTAGCCCGCGGGTGGTGTGCGTGAGCGAAGTGGGGCTGGACTTCGGGCCCGGGTCGCCGGCGCCGTCGGTCCAATTCCAGGCGCTCAGGGCGCAGGTGCGGCTGGCGAGAGAGATGCGGCTCCCGATCATCTTCCACTCGCGCGAGGCGCCGGGCCGCCCGGAGCTCTACGGAGAGGTGCTGCGGGTGCTCCGACAGGAGCGCGGATGGGAGGTGGGCGGGGCGATGCACTATTTCCAGGCCGATGAGGCCACCGCGCGGGAATGCCTGGACCTCGGGTTCTTCGTCTCGCTGGCCAAGCCCCTCCTGCGGCTCCCCCACCTCCAGGCGCTGGTGGCCCATCTGCCGCTTGAGGGCATCGTGCTGGAGACCGATGCCTTTCCCCAGCCCTTCAAGGCGAAACGGGAGAACTGGACGGAGCCGAAGGACGTCCTCCAGGTGGCCCAGATGGTGGCCGAGCTCAAGGGGCTGGAGCTATCGGAGGTCGAGCAAGCCACGTCGGCCAACCTGCTGGCGATGGTCCAGCGAGGTGGCGCGCCCGGACGGAGGGACGTCGTGGCGCGGGCGCTGGGGATGGGTTGACCATGCACGACGGGCACGCCCTCTCCGACCTCCCGCCACCGACGAAGGCTGGGGTATGGTGGAGCGCGATGCGTCGTCGCGGCCGGGTTCGCCGCGACTGCCAAGGAGGGGGCCGGGAGACAGGGGACGTCGCTCAGTCGTCAGGCTGAGTGGCTGGACCAGCCGGTCCCAAGCACCACGCCATGAGCGGGAAGAGGGACCGTATGGACCAGCGCCATTTGCAGGGGGGAGACGGAGACGAGACCGTCGTCCGGCTCCAAGACCAGATCGAGGAGCTGACCAGGGCGATAGAGGCGAACCCGCTCGACGGCGGGGCCTACTACCGCCGTGGTGTCGTCCACGGGCAGCTGACGGAGCCGCGGGAGGCCATACGGGACTTCAACCGCGCGATCGAGCTGGACCCCGCCAATGCGGAAGCCTATTTCAACCGGGGGATGGCCCATACGCACCTCCAGCAGCCCCTGCTGGGGATAGACGACTACACTGAGGCCGTCCGCCTCGACCCAGCCCACACTCACGCCTTCAACAACCGCGCGGCGTCCTACATCGAGCTGCGCCAGCCGGAGATGGCGCTGGCGGACACCGAGCAGGCCATCCGGCTCGACGGCCAACTCTCCTCCGCGTTCGCGCTGCGGGCCATCGCGCTCACCTTTCTCTGGCGGGAAGCCGATGCCGAGTTGGACGCCGGTCGCGCGACGACGATGGGGTTCGACGGCCGGGCGCTGGACTACCTGATCCTGCGGGCCAAGCAGCGGCGCATCCCACTGCGGCCATCAACTCCTCCGTGAACGGCGCCGCTGGGGGCTCGACCGGCGAGGCTTCGCGGCCCGACGGCGGGCTCCCTTTCAGTCCACGGCGGGGGCGCGAATGAGGTGCATGGCGTTTGGCGCGAGGAGCTGTTTGCGTTGACCATCGGCGGCCCCGGTGCTATCATCGCGGCAGAATCCTGCCAGGAGGGCGTCATGCCGGAATCTCCGTGCGGCAAGTTCACGAAAAAGGACAACGGCGTTTGGGTGGCAAACGAGCCGTACATGGTCCCCGGCCCCAGCGGGTCGGTCATGGTCGGCCCCGGGATGGAGTTCACGACCGGTCTGCTTCACATGGGCGTGGACATAGGGGCGTGGCTGGACAAGGAGTGCGGCTAGGCGGCGAGGGTCGGCCCTGACCGGGGGCGCCCGCGGCTCGGGCGTCCGACTCGGGGCTCAAGCCAAAGTTCTCTCGCGACCGTAGGGTCGTGTGTCCGTCGGTCGGCGTCATGGAAGACAAGAATGGGGCAGCCCAGCAGGGCTGCCCCATTCTGCGTGTCCGGTCATTGTATCCGGCGAGCTTGGCAGCGGGCGCCACCGCGCCCTAATGGGTGGGGGCGGCGACCTCTTTGGTTCGGCTGAGGCCGATGCGCCGCGCGATGATCACCTTGTCGATCTCGTAAGAGCCGGCTCCGTGGGTGGCCATGGAGGCGCCCCGCTGGCTCAGCTCCAGCCTGCCCTTCAGCATCGTCCACTCATCGTCGGTCGTGAGGGCGTAGGGGCCAAGCAGCTCCAGGGTGTCCTCTGCGGTACGGATCTTGGTCTCTCGCCAGTTCCACATGTTCTGCGAGCCCTCGAACGTCTGGGTGACCTTGTTGGTGAACATCCAGTAGTTCCGCTGAGCGATGAGCCGGTTGACGTTGGATCGGATGTGGGCGTCCACCAGGTGCGTGTTAGCTTCGTCGCCCCTGGCCAGCGAGCGCCCGCTCTGGCCCTCGCGCCACGCCTTGAGGAGGTCCGGGACGATGTTGTCCGGGTCCTCCATCCCCTCGGCGCCGTGCTCCAGCTCCAGGCTGCTCTGGGTGACGCGCCAGCCGGCTGTCTCGGGGCCGATCAGGTAGTCGCGGGAAACCCGGACGTTGTCCAGGAAGATGAAGTGCTGGCCGCCCTTTACGATCAGGTCCTGGTACTGCCAACTGATCCCCGGCAGGTTGGCCGGGATGTAGAACTGGCCCAGGTTCGCGTGCCGGGGAGCGTCCTGGTCCGTCACGACCAGGATGTTGAGCCAGTCCGGCTCGAAGATGCCGCTGATGTAGTTCTTGGTGCCGGTGAAGATGAAGTCGTCGCCGTCCTTGACCGCGCGGGTCTTGATGGAGGCCAGGTCGACGCCCGACTCGGGCTCGGTCCAGAGCTGCCACGTGACCGTCTGGCCCAAGAGGATGGGCTTGAGGAAACGCTGCTTCTGCTCTTCCGTGCCGTAGACGAAGAGCGGGGCGACGGCCACGTCGCCGGGGCTGGGCCGGTCCGGGATCTTCCACCGGGCCAATTCTTCCTTGATGACAATGTCGTGTTCCAAGGTGAGCCCGCCGCCGCCGTACTCCGTGGGCATCGTCGCGAAGAGCCAACCCTTCGCGCCCAGCTTCCCATGGAACTCCTTGGACCACTCATACTGCTCCCGGGTGGTGTCCATTTGCTCTAGGGGAAGGGCCCCAAGGGACGCGGGCACCCTGGCGTTCTGCTCCAGCCAGGACCGGACCTCCTTCCGGAAATCCTCCTGCTCCGCCGTGTACCGCATCTCGAAGTCCATGCGTTCCTCCTATGCAGCCGCGGCCCGCCGTTCAGGGGGCCGTCGCGCGTCCGTCTCCAGTGCTGCCATCCTATTGGCGCGGCGCTACGCTGTCAAGCGAGCGCAACCAGGGCCGCGACGATTTCCGTCGGGGACGGCGACAGCCGCGCACCCTGGTTTGACCACCGCTTGGATACCGGCTACACTCGGTCCCGTCGCGGCGGCGCGCCCTCGAAACCGCGGCATCGGGAGGGCCACTGCGGTGCTGATCGGGTTGGTATCAGACACCCACGTGCAGGACGATCTCGTGGGCCTTCCCCCGGAGCTTACCGGCGCTTTCCAGGAGCGCGGTGTCGGTCTCATCCTCCACATGGGCGACGTGACCTCGCCCCGCGTGCTGGACGTGCTGGAAGCCGTGGCGCCGGTGGTCGCGGTACGGGACTTCACCGAGCCCGTCTCCACCGACCCTCGCTTGGCTGTGACCACTCGGGTCGTGGAGGTGGAGGGAAAGCGGATCGGCGTGGTCCACGACATCAGCTGGCCCGGACCGCGCATCATCGCCGACCGGACGATCCAGTTCCCCGCTGATCCTCCTCTCCCGGAGGTCCTGCGGAGGAAGTTCGGGCAGATGGTGGACATCGTGGCTTTCGGGCACACGCATGAGGAGGTCATCGCCGTCCATGGGGGCGTCTGGTTCGTCAATCCCGGCAGCCCCACGCGACCCGGTCTTCGGCACCGACAGGGTGATCTGGGCACGGTCGGGATCATGGAGGTCCGCGAGACGGGCGAGGTCACGGCGGAGATCGTGAAGCTCCAGGGACGCATGAATGGCCATCGCTGACCGCGGCCTGACTGCGGTGCACGGGACGTGGCGGCGGCGGTCGTCGAGGCCGGGCGTGAGGCGGTGAGCATGGCAAACGAGGCGGGGCGAAAGTCCAGGCCCCGGATATTCTATGGCTGGGCCATCGTGGCCGTGGTGTTCATCACCAGCACCACGGCGGGCGGCATCGGCTCCTGCGTCCAGAGCGTCTTCTTCGAGCCCATGCGGACCTCGCTCGGCATGTCCGCGGCGAGCGTCTCGGCCGTCACCAGCCTGCGGACCGTCGTCATGGCGTTGAGCGCCCCCGTCATCGGCCCCTTCGTCGATCGGCGGTCTGGGGCACGGGTCATGATGTCCTTGGGCGCAGTGGGCGGCGGGCTCGCGCTGATCGCGATGCCTGCCGTGCGGTCGCCTTGGCAGCTATTCGTGACCCTGGGTCTCGTGTACGGCGTCTCGCAGGCCCTGCTGGGGGCGCAGGTCGTGACCCCGGTGGTAATCGCCAAGTGGTTCGTGCGGCACCGGGGCCGGGCGATGGCTATCGCCGTGATGGGCATCTCAATGGGTTGCGCCTTGATGACGCCGATCAGCCGCAGCCTCATCGACGCGCTCGACTGGCGCGGCGCGTGGGTGGCGCTGGGAATCTTCATGATCGTGGCGCTGACGCCGCTCACCGCGCTGGTCATCCGTCGGCAGCCGGAGGACTTGGGGCTGCAGCCAGATGGAATCGAGGCGCCCGCAGCCTCGACCGGCGCCGCGTCCGCGGCGGCCCTGGAGATCTCTTACACGCTGCGGCAGGCCCTCCGCATTCCGTCCGCGTGGCTCCTGACGGGCGCTCAGATGCTGGTGAGCTTCGGGACGGGGCCAGTCCTGCTGCACCAGGTGCCGTACATGCAGGACAAGGGTTTCTCCGACGGCCTGGCGGCTTGGGTCGTGACGGTGTTCGCTGTCTCCAGCCTCACGGCCAAGCCCATCTACGGCTTTCTGGCGGAGCGGATCCCCCCGCGCTACCTGGCGATGTTCGCGTTCGCGGGCGCTGGCGCCGGCCTGAGCATCCTCAGGATCGCGGACTCGACGCCCCTGCTCTTCGCGTACGCGATCGCCTACGGCCTGAACTTTGGCAGCTTCGTCCTGCTGATGAACATCCTCTGGGCCGACTACTTCGGGCGGGCCTCCCTGGGTGCGATTCGGGGGCTCTTCGCTCCGGCGGCGATGGTCATCAGCGCCACGGGGCCGATCCTTGGGGGCTACCTGAAGGACGTTTCAGGGAGCTTTGACGGGGCGTTCTTGGTCTACTCCGGGGCGTGGCTTACCGCGGTGGCCCTCATGTTCCTGGCCCGGCCGCCGCGAGTTCCGGCGGCGGCGCCGGCCTAAGGCCTCGCGGCGGGATCACGAGCCGGGCAGCCTGACTCGGCCCGCATCCCACGGGGGTATGCTCAGGCGCGACGCACGTTTCTGCGGGGAGTTGCGATGCGTTGGTTCCGGATCACCTGGATGCGTGGGGTAGTGGTCCTCGGCGGCGTGGCCGTGGCCACCGTCGTGGGCGTCTCCGGGGTCGGCTGGTACTACTCGAGCGAAATTGAGGACGGGGCCTTCGTCATCGAGCGCGAGCCGGAGGAGTACGATGTCCGGGTCGTCGCCTTGGACGGAGACCTGGTGACGCTCGAAGGTCCCGAGGGGTCGGACCCACGGAAGGAGCCCCGAATCACGGGCCTGGAGTGGCCCGGCGGCTACGCCACGGTCGGCGGGATCCTTGCGGTGGACGGGCCAGCCGCGGAGCGTCCCCACGTGCTGCTGGAGGGCGCCCTGGCGGTGGGGGACCGGGTTCGCTACGACAATTCGGCGTACCCGGACGACCCCGCGCGCGCTCACGGTATTCCCTTCACCGAGGTCCGGTTCGCCGCGCCCCTCGGAGAGCTCGCCGCGTGGCGGGTGGAGGGGCCGGGCGACTCGTGGGCGATCTTCGTCCACGGGAAGGGCTCGAACTGGGGGGAGGCCCTGCGCATGCTGCCCACGATGCACCGGGCCGGAATGCCTGCCCTTGTCATCACGTATCGCAACGACGAGGGCGCCCCGGAGGACCCGAGCGCCTACTACCAGTTCGGCGCAACCGAGTGGGCGGACCTGGACGCGGCGGCGCGGTACGCCTTCGACCAGGGGGCCGAGCGGCTGGTTTTGGTGGGGTACAGCATGGGTGGCGGCATCGTGGCTAGCTTCCTCTATCGGTCGTCCCTGGCCGACCGTGTGGCTGGGGTCATCCTGGATTCTCCAATGCTCGACCTTGGCGCGACCGTGGACCTGGCAGGCCGGCAAAGAGGTCTGCCGAGCTTCCTGACCGGGGTGGCGAAAGTCCTGACCAGCGCCAGATTCGGCGTCGACTGGGGCGAGATGGATCACCTGGCGCGCGCCGACGAGATCGAAGCGCCCCTGCTGCTGTTCCACGGGGATGCCGACGAAAAGGTGCCGATGGAAACCAGCGCGCGGCTGGCTCGCCTCCGACCGGACATCGTGACGCACGTGGCCGTCGAGGGGGCGTCGCACGTGGCGGCGTGGAACGTCGATCCCGAGGCGTACGAGGCGGCGGTCCGCGAGTTCCTGGACCGGGTCGCGCGGTAGGCAGGCGGGGGCCGCCGGGTCGCCGTGGGTTCTGAGAAGCCCACCACCCGCCTGCCCGCATCTTGGTGTAGAATCGTAGTGATGTGCGGCACCCCCGCCCACCAAGATGTGAACTGCCCAGGAGCGAACGCCCCATATGCCGCCACCGCTGCTCGAAGCTCGGGACCTGACTGACCTGCCCCTAATGGTTGTACCAGACGCTATGTTAGTCCCGCCAGTACTGGAAGCAGGTCACAGTTATCACCTGGAACTAGATAGCTGGCGTCCCAGGGAGGATTCGAACCTCCGACCCGCTGCTTAGAAGGCAGCCGCTCTATCCCCTGAGCTACTGGGACGCGGACGTCGCCTGCACTTCGATGGTAGTGTCGTCGCGAGAGGGTGTCAACGCAGCGTGGGCCGTCCCCTACCCGGCGGCGAGGGCCCCGGCACGAAATCGCCTGAGCGTGAGGTAGGCCGTCGCCGCCAGCAAAGCCACCCCGAGGACTCCCCCTAGGATCAGGGCCACCGGGAATAACCGCGTCACCTCCAGCCCCCCGATTACCCCGTTCACGTCGAGCGTGGTCTCCCCTGAGTTCCTGGCTTCGTACGTGAAGGCGACCTGTCCCGATGTTCCCGGCGCCAGCCATATGCGCCTTGTCTCCACCACAGTGCCGTTGGCCCGGAGGGTCAGACTGTCCGTGCCGACGAAAGCGTTCTCGTTGGCCGCCTTGACCATGACGGAGACCGTCCCGCCAGCCGATACGACGCCCGGCTCGATCCTTAGGTCGGTGACGCGGAAGTCGGTCTCACGGGCCTCCCGTACGCTCAGCGAGACCGATGCGTTGCCGATAGCCAGACGGTGGACCCCCCAAGCGAGGCTCATCACGGTCGTCGACATGGGGACCGTGGCGAACGCCTCGACGAGCACCGGTCCGACGGTCGTCTCCTCATCGCCCACCGTCAGCGTGCGGTGGAAAGTCCCGGCGCCGCCTCCGTTCGCGACCAAGAAGGTAACCGTGGCCTCCTCGCCGGGATTCACGGTCTCGGGCGTCACCGACAGGTCGATCACCGTGAATGCGGCGGGCGGGGGCATCGCCGTCAGGTCGAAGGCGGACTCCTCGCCCCCCGCGCGGATCACGTAGCGACCGCGGCGCTCCATGACCAGTACGGTCTCCACTCGGGCCTGCTGCCCAGCGGTGAGTACGACGGAAAGTGTCTCGGCCGGGACGCCGTTGACCTCCAGCAGCGTGGTTGCGAGTCCCCGCGTCCGCCCGTTGTTGGTGACCAGCACGGAGACAGCGACAGGTGTCCCCACGACACCCTCCGACGGCGAGACCCGCAGCTCCTCCACGGTCACGTCCGACGGGTCGAGGAGGCGCTCGACCACCATGACCCTTCGTGTGCCCTCCACCTCCACCAGGTAGCGCCCAGGCTCATCCATTCGCACCAGGAACTCCATCGCCGTCTGTTGTCCGGGCGCCAGGGCCACGGTCCTTGCACGCTGCGCCACGCCATTCACCTGCAGCGAGAGCGAGGCCACGCTGTTGGTGGAACCGTCGTTCTCCACGATGGCGACCACCAAGGAGGTCTGTCCAGGCGCCGAGGCGGCGGGCACGAACACAAGGCGAGGCACGCTGACCGCCCCGCGGTTCCAGGGTGCTGTCACAACTAGGAGGACCGTTGGGTGCTCGCCGGGGACGCGGCCGGAGACCGCCACCCGCTCTGGATCGTCGGTCCCGGCTCGTCGCACGGGCACAAGACCTGCATCGCCGTCGCCGTCCATCCATGCAAGCCGCAGGCGATCGATGCCACCGATGTCGGACAGCCGCTGGGCAGCGAGTGTCACCTCGACGTCCATCGCGTTCCCCGCCACCGTCGACTCCCGTTCCAGCTCGACGACGACGTCCGTCACGGTGAGTTCCTCCGCCCTTGCCGCCCGCTCCAGCCGCTGCCGCGCTGAAGGCGATGGCTCTTGTCTGACGTGCAGAACGAGCGGGATGCCGGGCGTCAGGTCGGCTAGCCTCATCTCGACCTCGGCGCCCACGATGCCCTGCCCATCGCCAGCGAGCGCCATGTTTACGTTCACCCCTTCCACCAGCAGCCGCAGATCGCGGGCGGTACCTGTCGCCATGGTCCCCACCCCTTCTGGAGGCTCCATCTGGGCCACCAGCGTTACCGTGGGCGCGTATCGAGGACCGGGAAAGCGGACGCGTAGCTCGTCGCCGTCGTAGTCGATGCCGGCGGTGGGCTCCCGGAATGCGCGGAGGGTCCTCCCGACCGCAAGGTCGACGGGCAGCTCCACCGCTAGGACCCCCGGCTCGATGCGTTCGAGGCGCACTTCGTTACCCGACATGGCGACTTCCCCGTCCCGGTCGTCGAGCGCGACTGCGGTGGTTGGCAGGACCTGAACCGTGCTCCGAAGGACGGTCTCGACGACGGGAGGGAGCACACCAAAGGAGGCCGTGCGCTCGCCGACGGACACGTTGTGGACGCCGGACTTCGGTGCGGCAGGGGTCACGAGAAAAGGCTGCGATGACCCCGGTGGGAGGAACCCTTCCAGGGTAGCCACGGCCTCGGCACCTACGTCCACGGGAAATCGATAGGTACCGGGCACCCCGCCCAGGTTCGCCACGCGACCGGCGATACGGACGGTGTCTCCGGACCGGACCAGGCTGGGGGTGACCCCCAGCGCCGTGACCGTGAACTCAGCGGGCGGAACGATGAAGCTGGTGAGGGCGCCGCCCACGGCCACGTTGTGCGTGCCCTGCTCCGCGCCGACGGCCGTCAGGAAGTGCGTTCGCCTTCCCCTGGACGGCAGCTCCCCCGTGACTGGGGCCTGGTCCACGCCGTCGACCGCCACGTCGAAGGAGTAGGTCCCTTCACTGGCGCCGTTGTTCGCGACCACCACCGAGACGGTCACCGGCTCGCCGGCCCGGGCGTGCACCGGATCGACGGAGAGCCGGTCGATGACCAGCAGCGGGCCCTGTTCCTGGGGCGACGTGGCTGGGACGGGAGCGGCCGGGACGATCGCGGGCGTGGTCGGGATCGACGCGCCGATGGCGACCGCGCCAAGGAGCACGATGAGCAGGAGAAGCGTGGACGTGGCGGGGAACGCGGTCCGAGGGCGCTGACCGCCGCTCAGCCGTGGTCGTCCGGTCGTCGCCGCCGTTGGCCGTTGGGCCAGGCGGCGGTGGTCGCGCGCGGCTCGGGGCTCGTCCCTGTCCCCCGGGGTCGAGTCAAGATGGGCGCCGTCCAGCACTGGCCCCTATGCCGCCTGCTGCCGGCGGCTCAGGACCAGGAAAGCTCCCCCACCTGCGACCACCAGGACCAAGACGCCGATGGCTATGAAGAGCCCGATCGGGGCGCCCGCCGGGGCGGGTGTGGGCGTGGGGGTGACCTCAGGAGGCGCCGTGGGCGCTGCCGTGGGGACCGCGGTGGCGACCGTCGTCGGCGTGGGGGCGGGGACCTCCGTGGGCGTAGGGGCGGGGACCTCCGTGGGCGTCGGCGCGGGCGTGGGTTGCGGCAGGGCGGTCGGCGTCGCCGTCGCCGTCGCCGTCGCCGCTACGGCAGGCGTGGGCGTGGCAACCGTGATGGGAGTCGGCGTGGGCGTGGCCTCGGCCGCCTCGCCCACCTGGAGCGTCGCGATCTCACGCTCGATGCGGACCTCGTACGCACCCTGGCTCCTGGTCCCCGTGAACGACACCGGCTCGGACGCACCGCCGGCCACCGCTACCATCTTGGTGGCCGCGATCTCCTTGTCGATCCATAGGTTGGCCACGTACACAGCCTCTTCGGCGGTGACGTTGGCGACGGTTGCCTGGACCGTGAACGGCTGGTTGGAGCCTGGAATCACGGGTGTGAAGGTCATGTCCGTGACCTGGAACCGGACCACCGGCAGCACGTCGCTCCCAGCAATCGCGAAGGACGAAAAAGTCGGCACCGGCGAGGTGTAGTAGACCAGCGTGTCATCCTCGCTGATGCGCCGCGTGGGGAACGCGACCCACTGGCCGGTCTCTTCGTCCAGGCGATAGAGGAGCACGGACCACTTCAGGATGTCGTTTGCCTCCAGCCAACTCTGCTCCACGTAGAACGTGATGTGGCCCTGCTCCACGTCCTCTGGCGTCGCCCCCTCCAGGTTGATATTGAAGTAGTTGCTGACGACCTGTCCCGAGGGCAGCGCGGGGGCGCCTTCAGGAGCCGCGTCGAGGCCCTCCAGACTCAACTCGACGTTGGCCTTGGATTCCTTGAACTTGGCAAGAATCTTGTCGATTGGCGCTGGGCTTCCCACCAAGGGCGCCCAGACCAGGGCGCCGGTTTCCGGGACGCGGTAGACGGCGGTATCACCGATCTGCGACACGAGTTCACCCGGCACGATGTCCGGGTCGGCTTCCGGGAGCCGCTCTCGCGTGATCTGCTCGACGGGCACGTTCGCCAACCGCTCGAGCAAAGCGGCCTCCATGCCTTCCGCGAACAGGGCGTCCGGATCGACCTCCTGGAGCCGCTCCGTTAGGCTGTCGGCGTCCATGTTCTGCACCACCGCGATGCGCGTCTCGACGGACACTCGACTCATGACCGCGCCCGCCTCGACCTTGGATACGGCCTCCAGGACCTTCGCGGCGCGCTGCTGACCTTCCGCGTCCTTGGCCACCTGGTCAAGCATGGCGCCCGCCTTTGCCTGGCCCTCCGAGCTCTTCGCCATCTCGCCGACGATGGCGCCGGCGCGCTGTTGGCCCTCAGCGTCCTTGGCGATCGTGCGCAGGATCTCGCCTGCGCGCTGCTGGCCTTCTTCGTCCGCTGCTACCTCGGAGAGGATGGCGGCCGCCTTCATCTGACCGCCGGAGTCCTTGGAGAGCGACCGCAGCATCTCGCCTGCGCGCCGCTGGCCTTCTTCGTCCGCTGCTACAGCCTTTAGGACGGCCGCCGCCTTCTTCTGCCCCTCTGCGTCGCCCGCCATCGCCCGGATGATCTCACCGGCGCGCTCCTGGCCGACAGCGTCCGAGGCCAGGTTCTTGAGGATGGCGCCCGCCTTTGCCTGGCCCTCCGAGTCCGTCGCAAGACCGCTGAACATCTCTGCCACCAGGGCCTGGCCAGCTTCGTCCCCGGCGAGGCTCTTCAGCATAGCCGCGGCTTGCAACTCGCCCTCTTCGTTCTCGGCGAGGCCGAGGAGGACCTCCCTGACCTTCTCCTTCCCGTTTTCATCGGAGACCATGGCGGCGAGGATCTGTCCCGCCTCGGCCGCGCCCTCCTCGGTCTCTGCGATGGAAGACAGGATGGCCGCAGCCTTGTCAGGGTCATCGTCGGCGACGTCGCCGATGACGCCCGCCTTAAAGTCCGTCTCGAAGCCCTCAAGACTGTCCGCCGCCTCGTCACCGGTCTGTTCAGCGATGTCGTCCGCGCTGGGCGGAGTTCCCACCGCACCGCCGCCACCACCGCCCCGGGCTGCGGCAGTAGGCGTGGGCGTAGGCGTGGGCGTGGGCGTAGGCGTGGGCGTAGGTAGCGACGCGATCGCGACGTTGATTACCTCGACGGCCCCACTTACAAAAGTCGTGGAGCCCACGCGGGTGCCCGCAATCAGAATCTCGACGGTGGCTCCAGTCGTACCGCCGTCCACGGCCACCGTGTCCGGGTCGTCGCTCGGGATCCTGAGGTGGAGCGCCCCCGTCTCGGGGCACCCGTGGCTGCCGTACCGCCCGCCGACGGTGGAGCATTCGACCGAGCTCGCGGAGATTCCCTGCACCCGCCCGACGACAACGACGCCGTCAGCGGCGGCGGCTCCCCCGACTAGCACGCGGCCTTCCAGGAACATGGGAGGTGCTGGAAGCCCCTGAGCGCGGGCCGGCGAGGCATCAAAGAGGGACGAGATCGTCAGCACGCTGAGGCTAGATAAGCCGAGGAGAACAACCGCCCCTAGGGGGAGGAGCAGTCTACGGTTGATCGTCAATCTTCACCGCCGCCCCGCGTTGAAATAGCGCTCAAACGCTCGGTTCTCGGGCCCGTTCCGCGGATGCCCCATTCTCAGGTGCCTCCGTGCAACCCGGAAGACCAAGCGGCATCGAAGCATGGGACGCGCTCTTGCCCGTTGCGCTTCTGCGAAGCGGGTCTTCCTCGAGGCTCCATATCAGGTAGTGGGGGGTGGGGTGGAGACTCCCACCCCCCACCAAGTCTTACTACGGTACGATCTGGCCGTCGTCCAGGGCGAAGAGCCAGAACCCCCGCCCGAGTGTGAACTCGCTGGTGGCTAGCAAGCGGCCATACGTCCCCAACACCACTTCCGGGCTGGCCCCCGCTGCGAGCGGGAAGTTGATGTAGTTCTTGTATTCCAAGACGGAGGCCCAGATCCGCTGAGGCGCCTCAAGCGACTGGAGGTACGTGGTCACCGCGAGGTTGTCCTCCGAGTGGAAGCCCACCATGTTCCAGGCGCCGCCAGTGCCCTCAACGGGGTACGACG
>PVBE011492397.1_pt1 | contig 17915 bp, 13 predicted proteins | sample 1631181 | NCBI WGS metagenome assembly PVBE01 (sample SAMN08397723, study PRJNA350692) | Marine metagenome, whole genome shotgun sequencing project. | isolation source: water | place: Pacific Ocean | collected 2012-04
AGAGTTGCAACGGCACCTCGGCCAACTGCCCCGCAGACGCCCTGGAGCCGACCTCCACCGTCTGTCGCGCAGCCGCCGGCGGCTGCGACAAGGCCGAGAGTTGCAACGGCACCTCGGCCAACTGCCCCGCAGACGCCCTGGAGCCGACCTCCACCGTCTGCCGCGCCGCTGCTGGCGACTGCGACGAGGCGGAGAGCTGCAGCGGCACCTCCGCCGCCTGCCCTGCCGACGCCTTCAAGCTCTCGTCCACGGTCTGCCGCAAGGCCAGCGGCGACTGCGACAAGGAGGAGCAGTGCTCGGGTGCAGCGGCAACCTGCCCGACCGACGGGTACCAGCCCACCGGCAAGCTGTGCCGCGCCGCCGTGGGCGCCTGCGACGTGGCCGAGAGCTGCAGCGGCTCCTCGGGACAGTGCCCGACCGATGCCCACGAGCCCGCCACCACCACCTGCCGCGCCGCCGCCGGCGTCTGCGACGTGGCCGAGAGCTGCAGCGGCACCTCGGGCGCCTGCCCGGCAGACAAGCTGCTGCCCGCCACCACCACCTGCCGCGCCGCCGCCGGCGTCTGCGACATGGCCGAGAGCTGCAGCGGCACCTCGGCCCAGTGCCCCTCCGACGCCCTGAAGCCGGCCAGCACCACGTGCCGCAAGAAGGCCTCGCAGTGCGACGCCGAGGAGCTGTGCAGCGGCAGCTCGGGGCAGTGCCCCAACGACTTCCACATGCCCGACGGCTTCCCCTGCTCCTCGGGCAGCGGCATCTGCGCCAGCGGAAAGTGCAAGCTGGTCCCCGACCTCGGACCGGGCGACCAGGGCGTCGACGCGCTGGACGCCGGCGTCGACGGCACCTCCGACGGCACGCCCGATGGCACCTCCGACGCCGTCGCTGACGGCGCGCCAGACGGCCTCGACGCAACCCCCGGCCCGGACGGTCAACCCGACGGCCAACCCGACGGCGTCATCGGCCTGGAGGTGCAGACAGACGGCGCGCCCGAATTAGGCGGCGACGCGGCCGAGCCGACGGAGGACGGGTGCGAGTGTGGGGTCTCCCCCGGCGCGGGTGCCAACCTGCCCGGCCTGGCGTTGCTGGTGCTGGTGCTGCTCGCCCTGAGGCGCAGGCGCCGCTGATCAATAGGTGGTACGGATGGGCCCCGTGTCCACCACCTCGAAGTCCTTGCCCTTGACGCCCTGCTTCAGCTTGTGCAGGTCGTCGTCGTCCCACCGCTTGTCGGGCGCGCCGGAGAGGAACCAGTCAGAGCCGTTGTCCGCCACCAGCATGCCGTAGGTCTTCAGCGCCCTGAGGATCACCTGGTTGCTCTTGGAGAAGCCGGAGATGTCGAAGTTCGCCTTGAGCCGCAGGCGCAGCCCCATGGGCGGGCGCGCGGTGTCATTGCTCGACGACGCCCAGTGCGTGGCCGGCAGCACGAAGGCCCTGCGAGTCTTGCTCACCGTGAAGCGGAGGGCGTGCTTGATGGCGCCGGCGGCCACTTCATCGTAGCGCACGAGGCCGGGGTAGATCGGCAGCCCCGCCGCGTCGGCCGAGGTCCAGCCGAGCTTGCGCAGCTTGTTGGAGCGGAGGTCGAACCTGGCGCCGCTGGCCGCCTTCCAGCCCTTGCCCTTGCCCTGGGGCCAGGCGTTGAACAGCTCGTAGAGCATGCACCCGTGCATGTCCAGGGCGATGACGTGCCGGTCGCCGCTGCCGCTGGGGCCGCCCTCCACCGGCGCGGTATCCGGAATGGGGTACGGCCCCGGATCGCTCTCGTCGCCATAGGCGGTGAACTGGATCGGCACCTTGGCCTGCCCCTTGGGCACCACCACGTAGGGGATCCCGTTGGGCGCGCCGTTGTAGACCGTGCCAAAGTCCGGGTGCAGCCCCTTGCTCAGGCCGATGCTGGCGATGATGCTGTTCGACAGCTTGTGTACCTTGTGGCCGGAGATGTCGGTGTTCCAGGCGTTGTCCGCCGGGAACACGCCGCAGGCGCTGCCCTGATCTGTGGCCACGCCCTGTTCTGTGGCAACGCCCCGGTCGGACGTGCCCCTGTCGGCGGCCGTGGCCCCGTCTGCTGCGGCCGGATCGCCACCGTTGCAGGCGACCAGGAGTAGCCCGGCCATCACGAGCAGGCTCCGACTTCGTTTCATCTTTGCGTCCATTGTCTGCTACCCTTTAGCACCAAAATGGCTGTTAGCAGGAGAGTACCATGCGAGCTGTAACCCTGGCCTCCACCCTGGCGTTGGTCCTGGCCCTGGCGGCCTGTGGCGATCGGGCCACCGGCGACGAAGCCGACGGAGGCGCCACCAAGGATTCAACGCCCCCGGGCAAGGACAAGACCGCGCCTCGGCCCGACAAGAGCAAGCCGATCAAGGACAGCGGCCTGCCCGATCGCCCGCCCATGGCTGACGGCAACGTTACTCAGCCCGACGGGCCGGTGACCACCCCCGACGCCAAGGTCAAGACCGACGGGACCAAGCCGGCCAAGTGCACCAGCTCGGCTCAGTGCAAGGGGTACGCCTGCAGCCAGGGCGTCTGCCGTACGGCCTGTTACGCCTCCTCCCACTGCGCCAAGGGCTACGTCTGCGGGTCGGGCAGCAAGTGCGTCAAGCCCACCGGCTGCACCGGCAACAAGCCGTGCCTGCCCTACATCTGCGACACCAAGGCCAAGAAGTGCCGCACCTACTGCACCTCGTCGTCGCACTGTGTCAGCGGGTACAACTGCAAGAGCTTCGCCTGCATCGCGCTGTCAAAGTGCACCAGCGACGCACAGTGCAAGGGCTTCAGCTGCAACACAGCCAAGGGTAAGTGCCGCACCACCTGCTCCGGCAGCATCCCCTGCGCCAAGGGTTACGTCTGCGGGGCGGGCTCCAACTGCGTCAAGCAGGTGACCTGTAAGGACGACAAGCCGTGCAGCGGCTTCAAGTGCATCACGTCGCAGAACATCTGCCGCACGTCGTGCTACTGGAGCACCCACTGCGCCAAGGGCTACGACTGCGCGGGCAATGGCAAGTGCGCCAAGCCGGCCACCTGCACCAGCGACGCCCAGTGCAAGGGCTATCGGTGCAACAAGAGCCAGAAAGTTTGTAGGGTTTCCTGCATCCCGCTGCTGCCGGGACAGTGCGCCAGCGGCTACACCTGCATCACATTTCAGTGCCTCAAGAAGTAGCTTCAAAACTCGCGCGTCATGCAATAATGTTCCCGCAGATCTGGAGGCGAGCCATGAGACTGAAGCCCTTGATGTTCGGTACGCTCCTGTTGACCCTGCTGGCCAGCAACCCGGCGCAGGCGCGGCCGTATCCGTTGGAGAATGTCCTCGGTGACCACGACGCGGCCAAACTGGCGAAGCAGCGGATCCTGACCACGGCCCAGCTGCTCAAGCAGGCGGCAAAAAGCGCAGAGCGCAAGAAGCTGGCCCGCGTGACCGGCATCAAGGTCGTCCGCCTCACCGGCATGGTGCAGATGTGCGATCTGCTGCGGATCAGGGGCGTGGGCCCGCAGATGGTCAAGCTCCTGGCCGCGGCCAAGGTCCTCACGGTACAGCAGCTCCGCAAGCAGAAGGCGGCCCTCCTGGCCAGGCGCATGAAGGTGGCCAACGTCAAGGCCAAGATCACCCAGACTCCCCCCAACGAGGAGCAGCTGAAGAACTGGATCGCTCAGGCGCGCAAGCTGAAGCTGGTGCTGAAGTAACCTACCCCGCGGCGACCGTCGCCTGACCGCCCTCCACTCCCCCCAGACAGGCCCCGATCAGCCGGCACAGCTCGGGCACGCTCGCGTCGTAGGGGAAACGTGGAAAGAGCTGCTCCCAGGCCAGCCGGTTGACGTCCGCCGGGCCAGCGTCGGCGACGTGGGGCTCGGACAGGCGCCGCTGGAGCAGCGCCAGGATCTCGTCGTGGCGTGCGCGGACCTGGCGCTCCAGATCAGCCAGGGTCAGGGCGGCCTGCGCGCCGGTGCCGGTCAGACCATCCAGGGCCCGGTCGGCCACCGCGCCGACGAAGGCGCCGGTGTAGGCCATGGACATCTCCTCCTCCCGGTCCGCTGCCTCGAAGGAGCTGCGCGCCCAGAGCATGGCCGACGAGGTGGTGACCAGCGACGTCAGCAGCTCCTCGTCTGGATCCTTGTACTGCTGGAGCGCGAGGGCGGCGGCATGGAAGAAGCGTTCGGTGTGGCTGAGGACGACAGCGTTGAGCTCCCAGATGGTCGGCATGGTCAACTCCTTTGGCTTACCCGATCAGTGTGACAGCCGTGCCGGCCGCCGGAAGGATATTTGGCCAGCCGACGGAATATATCGGGGACCGCTCCATGGGCCGTACGCGGCCTACTTTTTGGGAGCGCTCATGGCGCAGCGGAAGCCCTGATCACGGCGCTTACGCTTGCCCTCCGCCTTGTTGCGATGGGTGGTGGTGAGGAAGAAGTCTGTGCTGCGGTATGAGCCGCCCCGCAGCACGCGGTACTTGCCCGACGGCGGCCCCTGGGGGTTTCGCGATGGAGCGCTGCTGTAATACTGGCCGCCGTACCAGTCGGCCACCCACTCCCAGACGTTGCCCGCCATCTGGACGGCGCCGTAAGGGCTGGCCACGTCGGCGAAGGAGGCCACCGGGTATGGCCGGCCGTCGCACTTGAGGTACTGGGTCAGGGCGCAGTTGGGCGGCCCGTTGCCCCAGGGGAACACGCGCTCGTCTGTGCCGCGGGCCGCCTTCTCCCACTCCGCCTCGGTGGGCAGGCGCTTGCCGGCCCAGCCGCAGTAGGCGGCAGCCTGGCTCCAGCTGACGCAGTTGACCGGGTAGTCGTCCAGGCCAGCGTGGCCGTAGGTGCATTCCTTGTGGGCTCGCCCCGGCATGCTGCACTTGCCGGCCACCACGCACTCACGGTACTGGGCGCCGGAGATCTCCCGGCGGTCGATGTAGTAGGCGTCGAGGTGAATGCGCCGCTGGGGGCTCGCGTCGCCCACGCCGGAGCCCCGGACAAAGGTGCCGGCCGGCACCAGCACCAGCACGCTCTTGTCCCGCTTGTGGCGGATGGCACCCTCCTCCAGGGGCTCCTTCGGCGGCGGCGCGGGCTTCGGCGGCTTGACCGGCCTGGGCGGCGGCGGACAGGCCGTGAGGCAGAGCGCGGTCAGTAGGAGAAGTGCCACGCCCAGGGGCGGAGGGATGAGGGGGTGAGGGGATGAGGAGATGAGGGGATCTTTGTTTGTCACGGTTTGACCTGTTGCGACGCGGTGATTATTTGTGGCGCGGTGCCCGGTCGGGTTGATGAGAGCACGCTCTCCACAGACTGCACGTCCTCCCACCTAATCCCCATCCTCCTCGATCTCCACCAGGTTGTCGCCGGGCTTAACCTGGTCGCCCTCGGCGCAGCGTACCGCGGTGACGGTGCCGGCGTGGGGCGCGGTGAGGGTCATCTCCATCTTCATCGCCGAGACCACCACCACGGCGTCTCCCTTGTCCACGGCCTGGCCACACTCGACCAGCACCTTGACCACGGCTGCGGGGAAGGTGGGCGTGACCAGCCGGTCCCCCTCTCCTCCGCCGGCGCCGCCGCGTCGCGCGCGCTCGGGGCGGCTCACCAGCCGCGCCTCGCCGCCGCTGCCGACCCATGCGCCCCGATCCGTGGCGGCCACGAAGAGGGTGGTGACCTGGCCGTCCACCGACAGCAGCAGCCGATCGGAGTACACCCCCAGCACCTCCACCTCGTGGGCGGCGCCGTCCACGGTGATGGTGCCCTTGCCCTGGTCGAGGTCGGTCTCGACCTCGTACTCCTGACCTCTGATGATGCGTTTGTCCATGGTCAGCTCCTTGAGGCGGGGGCCAGCCCCGCCCTGCATTCGGGTCAGCGACTACTCCGGGATCCGATGTCCCACTTGCCCAGGGTCTGCCAGGGTGACGACCAGCGCTCCCCTGGCCCGGTGTCTGGCCCCTCCAGCGCGGGCCCCCGCGGGCCCACCGCTTCCCAGACGGCCTGGCCGATGAGGGCCAGCGTGTCGGCCCCGGCGGCCGGCTCCCACCCCTGCAAGAACTCCTGCACCATGCCGGTGTGGGTCTCGCCCGCGGCGAAGGCCTCCGACGCGATGAGGTCGCGCATCATGCCCACCGAGGTGTCCACGCCGAGGACGACGTACTCGTCCAGCGCCCTGACCATACGGGCCAGGGCGGCCGGCCGGTCCTCGGCGTAGGCCACCAGCTTGCACAGGATCGGGTCGTAGTGCACCGGCACCTCGAAGCCGGCGTGCACCCCCTCGTCGTGTCGGATCCCCGGCCCCGACGACGGCCTGAGGCAGAGGATCTTGCCCGGGCTGGGTGCAAAGTCCGACCTGGGATCCTCGGCGTAGATGCGACACTCCACGGCGTGGCCGCGCTGGCGCAGGTCGTCCTGCGTCAGGGCCAGGGGCTCCCCCGCGGCCACCTCCAGCTGCAGGCGCACCAGATCCACCCCCGTGACCAGCTCGGTGATCGGGTGCTCTACCTGAAGCCTGGCGTTGACCTCGAGGAAGTAGAACTCCCCGCCCCGGTCCAGCAAAAACTCCACGGTGCCGGCGTTGACGTAGCCGGCGGCCCGGGCCGCGGCCACCGCCGCCTCGCCCATGCGCTCACGAAGCGCGTCGTCCAGGGCCGGTGAGGGCGACTCCTCGATGATCTTCTGGTGCCGGCGCTGGATGGAGCACTCACGGTCGAAGAGGTGAAGCGCGGCGCCGTGGGCGTCGGCCAGCACCTGGAACTCCACGTGCCGCGGCCGGTCGAGGTACCGCTCGAGGTAGACCGTGCCGTCGCCGAAGGCGGACTCCGCCTCGCGGCTGGCCGCGCTCACCGCCGGCCCCAGATCCCTGGCCTCGGTCACCACGCGCATGCCCTTGCCGCCGCCGCCCCCCGCCCTTGACCAGCACGGGGTAGCCCATCTCATCGGCGGCCGTCGCCAGCCGCGCCGGATCCGTGTCCTCGGTGCCGGGGATCACCGGTACGCCGCTGCCGGCCATCAGCCGTCGCGCCTCCACCTTGTTCCCCAGCCGGGCCATGACGTCGGCCGGCGGGCCGATGAAGGTCACGCCCGCCTCGGCCAGAGCCCGCGGCAAGGCCGGGTTCTCCGACAGGAAGCCGTAGCCCGGGTGCACGGCCTCGGCGCCGGTGTCCAGCGCGGCCTGCACCACCTTCTCCACCGACAGATAGCTGGATCCGGGTTCGGCCCCGCCGAGGCAGACCACCTCGTCGGCCGCGGCAACGTGCAGCGCCGCCGCGTCCGGCTCCGAGCAGACCGCCACGGAGCGGATCCCCATCTCTCGCAGGGTCCGCATCACCCGCACCGCGATCTCGCCGCGGTTCGCCACCAGTACCTTGTTGAACATGGTCCCTCCTACATCCTGAAGGTGCCGTGACCTCTGTCGCGGTCCACCAGCGGGGCGTTGAGCGATGCCGAGATACAGAGCCCGAGCACGTCCCTCGTGGAGGCGGGATCCACGATCCCGTCGTCCCACAGGTTGGCCGTGCTGTGGTATGCGTTGCTCTCTTTTTCGGCGGCGTCGATGATCGGCTGGCGGATCCCCGCCGCGAACTCCGGCGGGATCGGCTGGCCGCCCTCGCGCACCATCTGGTCGCTCTTGACCGTCACGAGCACGTCCGCCGCCTGCTCCCCGCCCATGACGCCGATCTGGGCGTTGGGCCACATCCAGAGGAAGCGCGGCGAGTAGGCCCGGCCGCACATGCCGTAGTTGCCCGCGCCGAACGAGGCGCCGACGACCACCGTCAGCTTGGGCACCGTGGCCGTGGCCACGGCGTGGACCATCTTGTGGCCGTCCTTGGTGATGCCCCCCCGCTCGTACTCGCTGCCGATGATGTAGCCCGTGATGTTCTGCAAAAACAGCAGCGGGATCCCCTGGCGGTCGCACAGCTGGATGAACTGCGTGGCCTTGAGCGCGCTGTCCGAAAAGAGTACGCCGTTGTTGCCCAGGATCCCCACCTGGTGGCCGTGGATATAGGCCCAGCCGCAGACCAGCGTGGGTCCGTACTGCGCCTTGAACTCGAGAAACTCGGAGCCGTCCACAAGGCGCGCCAGCAGCTCGCGCACATCGTAGGGCGTGGAGATCTTCTGCGGCACCACGCCCCACAGCTCCTGCGGATCATACAGCGGCGACCTGGGCGCCCGCCGCGGCACCGTGGCCTTCTCCACCGGCGGCAGGATCGCCATGATGTCACGGATGGTCTGCAGCGCGTGATCGTCGTCCTCGGCGAAGTAGTCCGACACCCCGGACTCCTGGCAGTGCAGGCGCGCGCCGCCCAGGTCCTCGGTGGAGACGTCCTCGCCGGTGGCGGCCTTGACCAGGGGTGGACCGCCGAGGAAGATGGCGCCGGTCTTGTTGACGTGCACCACGTGGTCCGACATGGCCGGGATGTAGGCGCCGCCGGCCGTGCAGAGGCCCATCACCGCGGTGATCTGCGGGATGTTCATCTTGCTCATGATGGCCTGGTTGTAGAAGATGCGCCCGCCGTCGTCGATGTCGGGGAAGATCTCCGCCTGCATCGGCAGGAAGGCGCCGCCGGAGTCCACCAGGCAGATGCTCGGCAGGTTGTTCTCCATGGAGATGGTCTGCAGGCGCAGGGACTTTTTCACCCCCATGGGGTAGATGGTGCCGCCCTTGATCATCGGATCGTTGGCCATGACGCAGCACTCGCGCCCGGACACCACGCCGATGCCCGCGCGGCTGCCCGCGCCGTGCACCTTCTTGTCGTACATCCCCCTGGCAGCCAGAGGCGCGATCTCGAGCCAGGGTGTGTTCGGATCCAGCAGCCTGTCCAGCCGCTCGGGCACTGTCAGCTTGCCCAGCTCGGCGTTGCGCTTTTGCGCCCGGTCAGAGCGCTTGGAGCGCGCCTCCTCCAGGGCCTCGTTGAGCGCGGCGACCTTCTCCTCCATGGCCGCGTAGTTCGCCTTGTAGTCGTCGCTGCCTGTGTCGATCTTGCTTTGGATGCTGTCCATTGCGCCTCCGCGTTCTGACTCGCTGTCGTATGTGCGACGGGATCACGGTCCCCGCTCCACGCGGTGCATCCCGGTCATCCAGCTGTAGCCGAGGTAGCCTGCGCGCGTGGTGATCTCGCCGGGGATCCACCGCTTGCTGTGGGGGTTTTTGAACGAACGGTACACGTGCCACGACACCTCGACCTGGACCTCGTCCACGCCGGGGATCCACGACTTCATGTGCAGGTGATATGACTTGCTCTCGTTGCCGACGATGGAGCGGCGCACCACGCGCACGTTGCGCACCGTCTCCTCGGAGGTGTCCAGGGCGCCGTTGAGCACGTAGGCCGTCACCGCCCCCGTGCCCGTGAGCCCGATGAGCATGGCCACCCCGCCCTGGAGCAGGTAGGACATGCCGTGGGATCGTCCGCGCACTCGCAGCAGCAGGGCCACCAAAAACACCACCCAGATACCCAGCCCGGGCAGGGCGCCCTGTCCCAACAGCGCGCCGAGGCGGATCACCTGCCAGGGCCAATCGTCGAGCATGACCTTGACCACGAAGGCGCCGAGCCCGAAAAAGCCCAGGGCGTAGGCCGCGGCCACCAGGGAGCGGCCCCGGTTGGGGCGCGGGTTCGGGGAGGTGGACTCCACGGGGGGGAGGCCAGCCACCACGGTGGCCATGTTCTGCAGCAGGGTGTCCAGGGCCTCGGCCGCCAGATCCTCCGGCGACGGGTTCACCCTGGCCGCGGTCATATTCCCCTGCGGGCCGTTGAGGTAGATATGGAAGCCGGCGTCGGTCATCCCCTGGATCGCTGTTCGCATCTCCCGCCGCGCCAGCAGCGCCTCGATGACGGGGCGATCCGTCTCGGAGCGCACATAGACCGCGTCGTCGAAGGTGGCGTCGCCGGTCTGCAGCTCGCTGTTGATGGCCAGCCCCTTGCCCAGGCCGTCGAGGCGGCCCTCCTTGCGGAAGAAGATCTCCGGCCGGTGATCCAGCAGCGCCACGGGTTTTTGACCGCTGCCACGGTATGGATCTTCCGTCTCGTGGGACGTGACGAACATACGCTCGATGCTGGTGCCAAAGCGCACCACGGTGTTGCGCTTGGGGGCCGGGGGATCGTAGTGCAGCGTGACTGACAGGTCGCCGTGCTGCAGCTGCATCAGTTCGCTCTTGCCCCCCCGCTTCTTGGTCTTTTCGATGGACGTGGCCCGCGCGCGGATGGCGGCGACGGCCTTCTCCAGCTCCTCGGCGTTGGCCTGGGGCTGGATCATGGTGCGCACCTTCCGGCGGTGGCGCACGACAATGAAGATGACCCCCACCACCGTCACCACGGCGGCGAAGGCGGCCACGATGAGACCCAAAGTCATTCCCCACGCTCCCTTCGGCTCATGGCCTCTTTATAGTGGTCTGTGTCGGCGAAGGGCTCGAGGAACTGCTCGGCCGCCCCGCGCATCCACTGGTATTCGTCGTCCAGCAGGCGCACCATGGCCGGCACCAGCGCCGGATCCGGTGGCGGGTGGCGCAGGGCCGGATCCCGCACCTGCCGGCTGGGGTGCTCCAGGCACTGCACCAGCGCGCGGTTGCCTTCGGGGTCGTTGAAGCGAGCCAGGGCGCGCACCATGACGGTCAGGTCCTGGGGTGTGTCGCCGCGCTGGTCCTCGGCGGTAAAGTCCTGGATCCTGGTCTCCACCGCCTGCGCCAGGGGCGCCACCGAGCTGTCGTCGCTCAGCTCTGCCAGCCGCAGCGCCACCCTGTAGCGAAACACGGTGGTCGGATCCAGCAGGACCTCGTGCAGGCGCTCCAGCCCGCCCTCCTCCAGGGCGTCGTCCAGCAAGAAGCGGAAGGCGTGGCTCCGGGGCGGCTCCTGCTCACCCCGGCGGACCAGGGCGGACCGGGCCTCCTCGCGCACCGCGTGCTCGTCGCTGTGGACGAACGGCGCCGCCGGCTCCAGGGGTAGCTGGGCGTGCTCGCCCAGGGTGCGCAGGGCCCAGATCTTCCGCTCCCTGGTCTCTTCCCGGCCATAGGCCGGCCGCCGCAGCGCCTCGGCCACCGTATCGCCCAGCTCGGGCGCCGAGCCGCCGGCGCGCAGGTAAGCCCCCTGGGCCACCACCCGCAGGGTGAGGTCGTCCACGGTTTGGTGCCGCCTCAGCTCGCGCAGGATCCGCCGCTGCAGCTCCTCGGGCGCCCCACCGTGGAGCTCGCCCAGGGCCCAGAGCAGCTCCGGCGCGGGCCGCTCGTCCGTGAGCGCCAGGACGTCGGTTAGCCCGCCGGCCAGCCCGAGCAGCCCCAGGGCTCGCGCGGCCAGGGGGCGGACCTTGTCGTAGCCCGTGCTCTCCTCGGCCAGGCAGCCGACCAGCGCCTCGAGGCAGCCCTCGTCCCCCAGGACGCCGAGGGCATCCAGGGTGGCCGCCACCAGGTCCTCGCGCTGGATCCGCTCGCCGTAGTCGCCGTCCAGGCGCCGCGTGGTGAGGATCTGCAGCAGCTGGCGGGTGCAGCGCCGGTCCCCGGCCTGGGCGAGGATCCGCACCACCGCGGTGCGCCGATGCTCGTACTTTTCCTCCACCTCCAGCAGTGAGCGCAGGGCCTCGACTGCCCGCGGATCCAGCCCGCCGCGAGCCACGCGCGCCAACAGCCTGCCGGCCTGGAAGGTGCCGTCGCCCCCCGTCAGCATGCGGCCCACGAGCAGGGGCACCACGCGGGGATCGCCGTGCATCGCCAAAAACAGCCCCGTCTCCTCCAGCTCGCGCTCCAGGCTCAGGCCCGCCTGCTCGAAGCCGCCGGCGTCGATCCAGTCCAGGGCCGCCACGGTGCGGGCCATGTCCGGCTCCTCGCGCCAGGCCTCCAGGATCAGGCGGTGCTGGTCAGCGTCGCCCAGGTCGGACCAGGCCAGCTCCGCCAGCTCCTCGCCGTGCGCCACCATCCCCTCCACCCGTCGCGCGGCCTGCTCTCTGGCCAGCTCCGCGGCGGCCGCTGCCTGCTGCCGCTCCGCCTCACGCGCCTCGGCCCGGTCCGGATCCAGGTCCAGGTCGAGGAACCGCCGGCGCAGCCGCTGCACGTCCTCGATGGAGCCGAGCTGCCGGCGCCCCTGCCGCAGCTGCTCCACCAGGTCGGCTGCGTCGCGGATCAGCCGCGAGGGGCTGTCCTCACAGGCCGCCAGGGTCTCGGCCAGGCGGGGGTCGTCGTCGAAGAAGAAGTAGCGGAAGAGCAGGTAGAGGGCCGTCGGCACATAGCGCGGGGCGTTCTCCAAAAACTGCTCGTGCAGCTCGTGATCCAGGCGCGGGTTGAACTGCTCGTGGAACACCTCGGGCATGGACTCCACGTCCACCACGCCGTCGTTGCGCAGCAGGTAGCGGAGCCAGGCCGAGCGGTAGAACCACAGCCGCGACTGCTGGTGGCTGGCGTTGTAGTCGAACGCCTCCCCCTCCACGCCGGCGTGCTCGCTCTGCAGATCGCGGAAGTGCCAGGGCACGGCCACCTTTCCCTCCAGCGCTCGGTAGGCCTCGGCGAAGCCCGCGGGAGACACCGACTCCAGCGTGTCGTAGGCGTGGCACAGCGAGACGAGGAAGCAGAAGCTGCTCAGGTCCGAGGCCATGGGATCCACCATCTCGGCGGTCTCGTGATCGTGCATGTAGACCTGGCCGCGGTCCAGGTGCAGGTCGTCGAAGAGGCCGAAGTGGTAGGTGTCGCCGTTGCCCAGGGAGCCGATGAACATCGTCCCGGCGAAGAGATCCGACAGCTCGGTGCCGAGGTAGTTTTGCTGGTCGCTGGTGATGATGTGCTCCAGCAGGTTGTCGTCGTCCTGCGGCATGGGGAAGCCCACCGGGTCGGCCCGCAGCTCGTAGAGGTCGGCCCAGTCGGTGCGGGCCATCAGCGAGAGGAAGCGGCGCAGGTCCCCGGGCATGGGGCGTCCCCAGACGTCCTCGAAGCGGTTGATGCCGGGGACGCTGGCGATGTCCAGGGTCAGCAGCCCGGCCTGGGCGAGGTACGAGGCGAACCCGCCGTCGTCGAGGAAGCGCTCGGGTTGCGCGTCGGTGAAGCGCTCATCGTCGAAGGCCTCGGACAGCGGCACGCCCCTGGAGGTGCACTCGGTGCCGTCGGCGAGGAAGAAACGGCTCTGCTGCTCCACCCCCTGGTCGTGGCCCCGCTCCACCCGGGCCACCGGCGCCTTCGCGGGGAACGGCTCCGGGCTGTGGCCCGACGCGGCGGTGAAGACCGTGACGCCATGCTCCAGGCCGCCCTGGAAGTGCCCCTCCCGCGACGGCGCGCCACCGGGGTGGAAGCGCACGAAGGGGCCGTGCAGTTGACCGCGACGGTTGAACTCGGAGCGGCAAAGCAGCTCCCCGTCGGGGCGCCACCAGCGCCAGGGGCCGACCCGTCTGTCGTCATCGTGCTGGCCCAGCTCCCAGTCCTCCTCGGCCTCGTTCCACACCGCCTCGGGCGGCACGCCCTCTAGATCTACCGGGTGCCCCACGCCGTCCTCGTAGCGCACCTCGACGAACAACTCTCCCTCATCGGTCCACTGGCGCCAGACGCCGCGGGGGGTCTCTCCCTCGTGCTGGCCCAGGTACCAGCGCCGCTTCCGGGGCATGAACTGGGCCGCGGCCGCCACCCCCGACGGGCGCTCCTGCAGGGGCTCGCCGCTGGCGTCCACCTGCCGGCCCTGCTGGTCGAAGAGGCGCTTGGCCGAGACCACGCCCATGTCGAAGTCGCACTCGATGCGCCAGACCTTGTCGTTGACGCCTGGCGGGATGGTCAGCTCGGTGGTGGGCTCGCCGCTCTGCTGCCAGGCGCAGACGCCGTGGCGCTTGCCGTCCACCACTGTCCCCTCCTGGGACACCTCGCCGCTTTCGTGGAAGCGCCGGTACGGGCCGCTCTCCACGCCCCGCACCATGGTGGACTCGGCGCACAGCGTGCCGTCGCCCCGCCACCAGCGGTAGGGGCCGCTCTTTTCGCCGTCGTCGTCCAGGCCGCCCTGCTCCCACTCACCGTCCTTCTCCACCCACCGGGCGTCCCCGGGCACCGAGGCAGGTCTCTTGAACTCTGCCATTCTCTCCTTGGGCCCTGTCTGTCAGCAGCCGCAGCGACGATGCTACTTGGCGCGGGGGCACCCTGCAACCACTGAGCAGCGACTATCTACTTGGCCAGGCTCGCCTTGTAGGAGTCGTGGAAGTATGCCGCGCTGACGCCCTTCTTGTAGGCGGCCAGGGCAGCGGGGGTGGAGTTGACCCGCAGATCCGACACCGAGCTGTCGCTGTTGGTCCAGCGCTCGCTGTAGAGCACGGCGATCTTGATCCTGGTGTACTTGGTGCGCAGGGCGAGCAGCGCGTCGGCGTACCACTTGGCCTTGTCACCCTTGGTCGGAAACTCTCCGACGCCCCATTCGGGGATCATCAGCGGCTTGCCCGGCGCCAACTTCTGCAGCCGGTCGTAGACCTTGTCCATGACCGCGCCGAAGCTCTTCCAGTCCTCGCCAGAGGTCTGGGCGCCGTAGACGCTGACGGCCACCCAGTCGACGTAGGCGTGGCCGGGGTAGTAGCGCTCCATGGTGTTCCAACTCTCCACGGGGTACGACTCTCCGTTGGGGTGCCAGTACCAGGTGGCGTTGGTCACGCCGCGCTTGTTGAAGACGCTCCAGACGTGGCGCCAGGCGGCGACGAACTTCTCCGGGCCGTCCGGCTTCTTCGGATCGCCGTAGCCGTCGGTCTTGGCGCCCCCCTGAAACCAGCCCGACCAGGGGAACCAGTTGCCGTTCATCTCCACGGCGAAGGTGACCATCACCGGCTTGCCGAACTTTTTGACCACGTCGGCCCATGCCGCGATGAGCTTGTCGTGCTCACCCTTGATAATCCGCTCCAGGGAGTACTTGTCCTGGAAGCCAAACGGCTTGGACCAGTAGGGCGACCCGAAGGGCATGATGCGCAGCATCGGGATGGCGCCGTGACCGGCGATGGCCAGGAGCTGCTTGTTTGAAGAGTAGTCGCGGCCCCAGGCGTTGGAGAAGGCGGTGAACGCCACCTTGCGGCCGGTCAGCTGCCGAAACTCCTGCAGTGTGCTGACCGAGATGCTGTCCTCATACTCACCCCAACCGGGGAACATGCCGAGGTAGCAGCCGGTCTTGGGCGGCAAGATTCGCGCAGGTCCGCCCGCGCCGGTGTCCGCGCTGGCCTCGCGAGCGCCGGCGTCGGTGGCCCCACCGTCGACCGGGGTGGTGCCGTCGCTGCAGGCGGCGAGGTATGTCGCCAGCGCCAGGGCGATGAGCCACGCGCGGCCCGGGGTGTCCAGCTGCTTGCCCTCTCTTCTGTTCAACGTCATGGGCCTACTCTACATCGAAACGCCGCGGCGTGGATCCCCTGTCCGCGTTGTCGCGGGCGGCGACATCCGCGACAAGACCAGGCGCTGGCAGCTCGCACGAGACGCGGACTCCTGGCCCACTTCGATTAGCGGTACACACCCTCGCTGAAGGTGGACGCCAGGTCCAGGGCCAGGTCCGCGGCGCGGCCGATTACGCCGGCGTCGAGCACCAGGCCGGTCAACAGCACGGTGACGGTCTGGTCCTCGGCCTCGACGGCGTGCAGCGGCAGGTCGTCCATGCGCCGGCAGAGCTGCTCGCCCAGCCGCTGGGCGGTGCGCTCGGCGTCGGCCGAGGCCGCCTGGAACCCGGCGGGCAGGCGGTCCTGCGGCAGCTCCACCCGCTGGAGCTCGGTGCCCCGCAGCGATCCGCTGGTGATGGCCAGGGGCTCGGCGGTGCCGGCCACCAGGTGGCAGCGCACCCGGGTGAGCAGCTGCTCATCGCGATCGTCGGTGCGCGCGGCGTCCACCACCAGCCGGGCGCCGCGGCGCAGGGCCTCCACCTGCACATCGGCGTCCGGCGACCAGGCCATGACTTCAGCCGCCAGGGTCCCCTCCAGCTCCTCGGCCAGGTCGCGCCAGCGCTGCAGCACCCGCTGCCCTCCGGCGGCCAGGCAGGCCACGGCGTCCATGACCACGACCAGGCTGTCGGGGTCGCGATCGAGGCCGCCGCGGGTGGCCTTGATCTCGCCCTTTTTAAGCTCGAGCCCGTACTTTTGCAGCGGCACGAGGGCCTCGCAGCTCGGGCCGTCGAGCCAGGCCAGGGCCAGGTCCTCGTCGCTGGCCTTGACCACGTACTGCTCATCGAAGGCCGCGTCGCCGGTGCTCAGGTCCTGGAAGCCGAGGGAGCGCCCGAGGCTCGAGGCCAGGCCGGCGCGCTTGACCTTGAGCTTGAGCAGCCCGGCGCCCAGGGCGCGGGCGCGGCAGCGGGTGTAGGTCTGTGACGAGTTGTCTGTGGACACCGTGTAGCTGTCCAGCAGCACGCCCACCCCGTGCAGCCGCGCCTTGATCGACATCGGCGCGCGGTGGTACCAGGGGCCGGTCGGCGGGACCAGCTCTCCGCCCAGGCGCTCGGCCACCTCCCCCCAGTGTTTTCGCAGCTTGGCGTTCCAGCGCTTGATGGCCCAGGCGACCAGGCCGCCGCCCGAGGCCGCCGCGCCAACAGCCGCCGCGCCCACGAGGATGGTGATCGGATCCATCAGCTCAGCGCCTCCGCCAGCGGAGCACCACCTCCGGCCAGCCAAACTTCTTGACCGTCAGCACCTCCGGTTCGTGGAACAGGGTGTGGACCACCTTGTCGTTGTTATCCAGCACGCCGTTGCCGTTCTCCTCGTGGAGCATGCCCACGTGGCGCCCGTGGTAGAGGATGTCGCCCACCTTCACCTTGCCGTCTTTCACGCGGGCGAAGCGGCGGCGGTCGGCGACCAGGCCCTTGGACCAGGTGTAGCCGAGCTTGCGGCCGCTGCGCCGCAGGGAGTAGACCATCAGGTCGGCGCAGTCCACGCCGATCTGCCCCTCCACCTGGAAGCCCATGCTGCCCCAGATGTAGGGCGTGTTGAACAGCTCGAAGGCGTAGTCGCTGATCTTGCCGGTGTGGGGGCGGTGGGTCACGCGCACCAACTTCTTGCTGACGCCGCCGCGATGAAGGGCGCCCTTGCCCGGCGTGCTCAGCTGGTGGTCGCCCAGGGCCATGGTCGCCTTGAAGCGCATGACGCCCACGCCTGACTTGACCTTCTTGAACTGATCATCCAGGTGGGAGGGGTGGACGTCGGCGAGAACGCGCCAACCCTGCCCCAGCGCCGTCTCGGCATAGGCGATGGGGTTGGAGCGCTTGACGTAGCTGTAGTTGTTGTGGGTCGGCTCCACCTTGAACCAGCGGATCCGGGGCTTGCAGGACAGCGGCCAGGCCTTGACCTTCGACGCCGGCAGCCGGCGCCGGCCGAGGCGCACACGGTCGGCCGCGGTGAAGTGGACCACCTTGCCGTTGTGGCGGGCGCGCAGCACCGCGTAGAGGTAGACCTCCTCGGTCAGCCGGGCCAGCTTGGGGCGCTGATCGGCCACGGGGTGCGCCGCCGCGCCGGCCTTCTCCTTGCGGGTGACGATGGACAGGCGCAGGGGGCGGATGCCGCCGAGATCGGCGACGGCGCAGGCACCTGCCAGCTCTTGCGCCGGCGCCTGCGGCTGCGCCGGCGCTCGCTGCGAGCGCCGGGGGGGGGCGGGTCGCTGCTTCGGGGCAGCCTCGTGGGCCGGTTCTCTGGTGGCACCGTCGGATGATCGCAGCAGGTAGACCGCCACCCCGGCCACCACCAGGGGCGCCACGATCAGCGCCGCGTAACGCGCGTTGCTCTTTTTCATGGGACCTCCGCCGTGGACCCGGTCTTCGACCGGAGTCAGCATAGCATGGTACGCGAGGGGACCGCGTTACCTCCCGGCGCAGCGCTCCAGCAGGGCGCGGGCCGCGGGCCGAGCCGGGCTGCCCCAGGCGCAGGGCGGCCTGCCGCATTGCTTCGCGCTCGGCGGGCGCGGTGAGCAGGCGGGCCACCACGTCTCTGGCCGCGGCCGCGGTGGGCGCGGGCGCCACGGCACCCTGGGCCGCCAGCGCGTCGCAGTTGGCCTGCTCCTGCCCGGGGATCGGGGCCAGGGC